>ERZ795053.1127-NODE-1127-length-34104-cov-5.572822_pt1 | contig 34104 bp, 28 predicted proteins | sample MGYA00375137_ERZ795053 | MGnify/ENA primary metagenome ERZ795053 (study PRJEB30182, sample SAMN05720284) | activated sludge metagenome | isolation source: Anaerobic digester | place: Hong Kong | collected 2014-12-17 ...
ATAAAAATACACAAAAAAGATGGCAGCAGGGAATAATTTTCACTACAAGAGTGAATTCAAATTTTAGTCTTCTTCGATAGCAGCAACACCGGGAAGTATTTTGCCTTCGATATATTCGAGCATTGCACCCCCGCCGGTGGAAACATAACTGACTTTATCGCCCAGATTGTATAGATTAATTGCAGCCACAGAATCACCTCCGCCAATGAGTGAAAAGGCACCTTTGGAAGTTGCATCGGCTATGGCTCGGGCAATTTGTTCTGTTCCGGCAGCAAAGTTTGTCATTTCAAATACGCCCATCGGTCCATTCCACAAAATGGTTTTTGATCGGGCAATTGTTTCGATAAAGTTCGAAACGGTTTTTTCCCCAATGTCAAGTCCCATCCATTCGTCAGGTATTTGGTCTGCACCAACAACTTTTCTTTCAGCATTGTTGTCGAATTTGTCCGCAATAACAGCATCAACAGGAATCATAAGATTAACCCCTTTTTCTTTAGCATCAACAAGTGCTTGCCGCGCTGTTTCGATCAGATCATCTTCTACAAGTGAATTTCCTGTTTTACCCCCCATTGCTTTGATGAAAGTAAACATCATTCCTCCTCCTATGATGAGGTTGTCAACTTTATCCAGCAGGTTACGTATAATTTCTATTTTACCTGATACTTTTGCGCCTCCTAAAATAGCAGTAAAAGGTCGGGAGGGATTTTTCATTACTTTATTGATATTTAGCAACTCATTGGACATCACATAACCGAAGTACTTGTCTTTTGGAAAAAATTTGGCAATAATTGCAGTTGATGCGTGTGCACGGTGAGCGGTTCCAAATGCATCATTCACATAAACATCTGCCAGGTGTGCAAGTTTACGTGCAAAATCTTCGTCTCCTTTGGTTTCTTCTTTGTAGAACCTGAGATTTTCGAGCAAAAGAACCTCACCCTTCTTCAAAGCTGCGGCCATATTTACAGCTTCTTCACCAATACAGTCTGAGGCAAATTTAACTGTTGTTCCAAGTTTTGAGTTAAGAACCGGCAGCAGATGACGAAGTGAAAATTTATCTTCAGGCCCGGATTTTGGTCTTCCCAGATGTGACATAAGAATGACCATGCCACCATCAGCCAATATTTTTTTTATTGTTGGAATCGTAGCATCAATCCGGTTAGTGTCGGTAACTTCAAACTTATCGTTCAGGGGGACGTTAAAATCTACCCTGATAATGGCCTTACGACCGTTAAAATTAATGTTATCAATTGTTTTCATTAATATAAATGTTTTAGTTTCTGTGCAAAGATAGTTATTCACCCAATTTTCAGGGAGTTTTTCAACTAACGCAAAATACCTGGAGTTGTTGAAAGGAATATTATTTTTGCCAAAAATTTTTCATAATGATTTATCCCGGCAATTTAAAAAGCAAGCTTCCAAATACTGAACAATCCATTTTTGCAACAATGTCGAAACTGGCGGCCGGGCATCAGGCTATAAATCTTTCGCAGGGTTTTCCTGATTTTGATATTTCCGGGGAGTTGATCGAAAGGGTGCATTATTACATGAAGGCAGGATTCAATCAATATGCTCCCATGCCGGGTACTGAAAGGTTAAGGCAGGCTATTTCGACAAAAGTTCTGAAAGATCATGGAGTAACTTATGATCCTGATTCGGAGATAAACATTACTGCCGGCGCTACCCAGGCACTTTATACTGCAATATCGGCATTTGTCCGCGACGAAGATGAGGTTATTATTTTTGAACCTGCTTATGATGCCTATGCTCCTGCTGTTCGTTTGAACGGAGGAAATGCGAAATTTGTTCAGATGGATTTGCCTGATTACACAATAAACTGGTCGCATGTTGCCAAGCTGATGACAAACCGGACAAAAATGATTATCATCAATACTCCTCATAATCCTACCGGTAGTCTTATTAATGAAGAAGATATGACTCAGCTGGAGCGAATGACCAACAACAGCGACATTGTTATTTTAAGCGATGAGGTATATGAACATTTGATTTTTGACGGATTGCAGCACCAGAGCGTTTGCCGGTTTCCCGAACTTGCGCGCAGAAGCCTGGTAGTCGGCTCTTTTGGTAAAACATTTCATGCTACCGGTTGGAAAATGGGTTATGTGCTGGCGCCCGAAAACCTTATGAAAGAATTCAGAAAAGTGCATCAATGGGTTGTTTTCGCCGTAAATACACCAATACAAATGGCTCTTGCAGACCTGTTGCAGGATGATAAAAATTATAAAAACTTACCTGCGTTTTTTCAGCAAAAGCGTGATTTTTTTCTTGATTTGATTAAAAATTCCAGATTTCGTCCGGTACCCTGTAAAGGAACTTATTTTCAATGTCTTGACTACAGTGCTGTCAGCGATGAGAATGACCTTGATTTTGCCAGACGATTGACCATTGATCACAAAATTGCCTCAATTCCACTTTCTCCTTTTTATATGAACAGCCGGGACGACAAAATTTTGCGTTTTTGCTTTGCAAAAAAAGATGAAACCCTGGTACAAGCAGCCAAAATATTATGCAAGATTTAACTGTAGCGTTGGTTCAGTCATCTTTGATCTGGGAAAATGCTGAAGCTAATCTGGCATTGTTCGACGAAAAACTGTCAGAATTAAAAATGGATGTACAGCTGATTTTGCTACCGGAAATGTTCAATACAGGTTTTTCGATGAATCCTGTAAAGATTGCGGAAACACCTGATGGCCGCTCCTTTACCTGGTTGAAACAAAAATCCGGAGAGTTGGATTGTGTGATTAGCGGTAGTATCCTCACCAAAGTGGATGGCAAATATTACAACCGGCTTTATTGGATGCATCCCGACGGCAAATTTGACTATTATGACAAGCATCATCTGTTCAGGATGGGAGAAGAGCACCAGGTGTTCACTGCAGGTATGCAACGTCCGCTTTTTCTGGTAAAAGGCTGGAAAATATTTCCATTTATTTGTTACGATCTGCGTTTTCCGGTTTGGATGAAAAACCGTTTTCAAAATGAAACCTATAACTATGATCTGATTGTTGGGGTGGCTAACTGGCCCGCTGTAAGGCAAAATGCATGGAACCAGCTGCTTGTTGCCCGTGCCGTCGAAAATCAGGCCTATCTTGCTGCAGTAAACAGAGTTGGTGAAGATGGCCACGGCCATTTTCATGCTGGTGATTCCTGCATTATTGACCCTTTAGGGCAAATTATTGGACAAACTGATTCAGGGAAAGAAAATATCATCACGGCAACCCTTTCCTACAAAATGCTGCAGGATTATCGCAGGCAATTCCCCGTGGGCTACGACTGGGATGAGTTTATACTGAAAGGTTTTTCAGATTAAAATCCAAGAAATAAATTACTTTCGCACTAAATTTTGATTTTTTAAAATGAAAATTATTATTGCTGGTGACGGAGAGGTGGGTTTTCACCTTGCAAAGTTGCTGACAGATGAGCATCACGATATTACCGTTGTTGACCCGCACAGTGATTTGCTCAAAATGATTGAATCAAATACCGATTTGATGACCATAGCAGGTGATTCCACCTGCATTTCTGTACTCGAAAGAGCCAGTGTTAAACATACTGATTTACTGATTTCGGTAGTACATGATGAAAATGTTAACCTGATAACCTGTATCATTGGAAAAAAGCTGGGAGCAAAAAAAACAATTGCCCGAATTAACAACACTGAATACCTCGAACCAGCAAAAAAAGAACTATTTCGTTCTCTCGGAGTAGATCATCTGGTTTGCCCTGAGCGACTTGCAGCTGAAGAGATCGTTTCATTACTGGAGCAATCAGCTGCAACTGAAACTTTTGAGTTTTCGAACGGGAAGTTGCTGCTTTTTATGATCAAGCTTGACGAAAATGCACAGGTCATTGGAAAAACACTCGATCAAATCGCTGGTGAATTTCCTTACCTTGATTTCAGAGCAGTTGCTATTCACAGAAATGGTAAAACAATAATACCCCGGGGTAAAGATCAGTTTCTTGTCAATGATCTGACTTATGTAGTTACAAAACCGGATGGAATAAAAACGTTACTGGAACTTGGGGGTAAAGAGCAGTTTCAGATTAACTCGGTGATGGTTGTAGGAGGTGGACGTATAGGACGAAAAACTTGTCGCCGACTACAAAACACACACAATATCAAACTTATTGAAATTGATAAGCAAAGAACCATCGAGCTGAGCGAAGAACTGGAAAATGTTCTCATCATCAATGGAGATGCACGTGATATCAACCTGTTGCAAAATGAAGATATTGACAGAATGGATGCTTTTATTGCTGTGACTGACAGCTCTGAAACCAATATTCTTACCTGTTTGCATGCCCGTAAATTTGGTGTCAGGAAAACTATCGCTCTGGTCGAAAATATTGACTATATTGATATTTCACAAAATATTGGTATTGACACAGTTATTAATAAAAAGCTGATAACAGCCAGTTACATTGCCCGATTTACCATGCAATCGGAAATTGCTTCCAACAAAATGTTGCACGGTATCGATGCCGAAGTATTTGAGTTTATTGTCAAACCCAATTCACCAGTTACACAAAAGCAAATCAGAAAGCTTAATTTTCCTCAGGATGCATTGATTGGCGGAATTACCAGAGGAAATGAAAGCTTTATAGCAGTAGGAAATTTTAAAATAAAAGAAGGCGACCGTGTAATTGTTTTTTCACTTCCAAATGTGATTCAAAAAGTTGATCGTTTTTTCAGATAAGTCAGATAAGTATGACTGCCAAAAAATACATAAATGTCAGGTTAATTTTGCAGGTTATTGGTATTCTGCTGATTATCGAAGGTTTTTTTATGTTGCTGGCTCTTCCTTTTTCCTGCTATTACGGAAGTACGTCATTTGCCGACTGGAACATCAACGAAGTTAAACATGATTTCTGGCCGTTACTGATTTCGGCGCTTATTACTTCAGGAACCGGTGCAGCAATGTATTTGTTCAATGGTATTGCCATTCGTGAATCCATTGGCAGGAGGGAAGGATATATTATTGTTTCTGTTACATGGGTGATTATCTCCTTTTTTGGTGCTTTGCCATTTGTCCTGAGTGGTGCAATCCCGGGTTTTACTGATGCATTTTTTGAAACAATCTCAGGATTCACCACAACTGGTGCTACTATACTTGTTGATATTGAATCTGTTCCAAAAGGACTGCTTTTCTGGCGGGCAACAACACATTGGATTGGGGGTATGGGAATCATCGTTTTGTCTCTGGCAATTTTACCGTTTTTAGGAATTGGTGGAATGCAGATGTATATTGCTGAAGTACCAGGTCCTACTCCCGACAAATTGCATCCGCGAATTACCCAGACAGCCAAGCGCTTATGGGGTATCTATTTTCTTCTCACCTTTATCGAAACCGTGCTGTTGATGTTTGGCGGATTAAACCTTTTTGAGAGTTTATCCCATGCATTTGCCACTATGGCTACAGGAGGTTTTTCAACAAGAAATGACAGTATAACGGGTTTTTCTCCATATGTCCAATATGTCATCACAGGATTTATGTTTCTGGCGGGAGTAAATTTTACCGTTCATTATATGGCTTTACACGGTAAACTTCGCGATGTTATCCACAATGAGGAATTTCGCTATTATACCTTCATTGCTTTTTTTTCTGCTGTTGTCATTGCAGTTGCTATGTTTTTTAACAACAGTTCGGGTATTGAGTCCGCTTTTCGGGATGCATCGTTTACGGTAGTTTCTATTATGACCACTACGGGTTTTGTAACTGCAAATTATTTAAACTGGCCGGTTGCGATTTGGTTTATTGTGTTTCTGTTGATGTTTATTGGTGGAAGTGCAGGGTCAACAGGAGGCGGTATTAAAGTAGTGCGTCAAATGCTTTTGTTTAAAAACAGCATGCTGGAGCTCAAAAGACTGCTGCATCCCCAGGCTGTTATTCCCTTGAGAATGAATGGGAAACCTGTTTCTCAGGAAATTATCCTTAGAGTATTGGCCTTTTTTCTGATTTATTTGCTGATTTTTGCTTTTGGGGCTTTTGTTATGACATTGCTTGGACTTGATTTCAGCACAGCCATAGGAGCCTCTATTGCTACTTTGGGAAATATTGGACCAGGAATCGGTCATGTTGGACCGGTTGACAATTATACTATAGTACCAGAAGCTGGTAAATGGTTTCTGTCCTTTTTAATGTTGCTTGGCAGGCTTGAATTTTTTACAGTTTTGATTCTTTTCTCTCCATCATTCTGGAAAAAATAACTTCTTTCCCTGAGATTCAGTTTGATATTTTTTCTTAGGTATCTTTCGAATCAGTGCTGTATTGATAATAGCGTATTATACTAACTTTGCAGCAAATTTTCCGGCATATTTTGCAAACAATCCCTTCATACCGAAAAATCTGGAATATTTCCTATCCTATCATTCTCAGCCTTATTGCACAGAATCTTATTACAGTGATCGACACGGCTTTTCTTGGCAGAGTAGGGGAAGTGGAATTAGGTGCTTCGGCCATTGGCGGCCTTTTTTACTTTTCGCTTTTTATGCTTGGCTTTGGATTTGGTACCGGAGCTCAAATACTGATGGCACGGCGAAACGGAGAAAAGCAATTCAGCGAAGTTGGCAAAATCTTCGATCATACAATGTACATATTCGTTGCAATGAGTGTTTTGCTTATTGCATTGAATTACATGTTTTCAACGGTTTTTCTTCGCTATTTTATGTCGTCTGAAGCGATTTACCAAGCGTCGGTAACCTATCTAAATATCAGGATATGGGGGATGCTGTTTGCATTGATCAACGTAGCTTTCCGCGCTTATTTTGTGGGTATAACAAAAACCGGATTACTGGGATATGGTGCCGCTCTTATGGCTATTGTGAACATTATCCTTGACTATGTTTTGATATTTGGCCATTATGGATTTCCGCAAATGGGCATTGCGGGCGCAGCTCTTGCTTCTGTGATTTCAGAGGGTGTGGCTTCTCTTTTCTTCATTCTGGTATCAATCATTAATCCGGCAAATCAGAAATTTCATATTTTCCGGCTGCCAAAATTTAATGTTGAGATTATTTCAAAAACCTGGGAAGTTTCGGTTTTTATCATGTTGCAAAATTTTGTTTCAATGGCCGGCTGGTTTATGTTTTTCCTGGTTATTGAGCAAACCGGTGAACGCCCTCTTGCCATTTCCAATATTGTGAGAAGTCTTTATATGACCCTTATGATTCATATCTGGGCCTTCAGTTCTTCCGTAAATACATTGGTTAGCAATGCAATAGGAGCCGGAGCGTCGGATAAGGTAATCTTAATTGTTCAGAAAGTAAATAAATTTAGCATGTTGGTTACCTTGGCTGTAATTTTACTTTCAGTGTGTATTCCGGAATTTCTGCTCAAAATTTACACTGATGATCCTGTGCTGATTGCCGGCTCATTGCCTGTATTTTATGTTGTGATAGGTGCTATTTTGCCACTTACGCTGGCGACAAACTGGTTCAGCGGTGTGTCAGGTACAGCACATACACGACAGGCGCTTCTGATAGAGGTTTTCTGCATAATCATGTATTTGCTGTATGTTTTTGGTATGACTTTCTGGTTTAAAGCTTCATTACCTGTAATCTGGGCTTCAGAATATGTGTACAATTTTACGCTGGGATTTTCTTCGTATTTTTACCTTAAATTTGGAAAATGGCAAAGCAAATTAATTTGATAAAAAAAAGTGTAATGAAACGTTTTTATTCTTTTATAAATCTGTTGTTGATTTTTGGAATTGCAACAGGATGTGTCGTAAAAAATCAGCGTCACCTGGAATCCAATGTGGGTGAAAAACTAATGGTTGCAACGCTTTTTCATCAGCATGCAGCTGAAATGAAAGCATTATCCTATCAGGCATACAATATTGCGACCGAACGTCTGGATGAAATTTTAAGCATGCAACCGGCACCCGCTAATCCGGCTGTAGTTCTCGATCTTGATGAAACAGTACTGGATAATAGTCCTCATCAGGCTCAGGGAATACTTTACAATTTTGCTTATCCGGAAGGATGGGCTGAGTGGTGTAAGCTGGGGGAAGCACCTGCACTGCCGGGTGCTGTTGATTTTTTACAATATGCTGTCGATAGGGGAGTAGCGGTTTTTTATATTTCAAACCGAAAGGAAGAATTCAGAGAGGCTACAAAGACAAATTTTGTGAGAGAGAATATTCCTTTACAGTCAGATGCCCAATTGATGCTGAGAACGGCAGAATCGGGGAAAGAAAAAAGAAGGCTTGCTGTTTTGGAGAACTATCAGATCGTTTTTTTGATCGGCGATAATCTTTCTGATTTTCATCAGGTTTTCGATCATCAAACTTCGGAGCGCAGAGCTTTCCTTGCCGACAGCTTGAAGGCAGATTTTGGAAGGCGTTTTATTATCATACCCAATGCAATGTATGGTGACTGGCTTACATCCTTACAGGATTATAATTATTTACTTTCGACGGAAGAATTGGATATTCTTTACCGGAGTTTATTAAAAGGATTCAACTATGAAAAGCCTAAAAAATATTAGCTGGCTTTTAGTATTTTTTTCAGTTTTTACCCCGAAATTTTCCCCGGCACAATATCCGGGTGAACGTAAAAGTGAGCGCGAAGCATTAGTCAGAACATACATAATTGGCAAAGGCATCAACGACCCGGCTGTAATTAGTGCAATGTTAAAGGTTGAGCGACATCTTTTTGTCCCATCAGAAATAAAGCCATTTGCTTATCATGATCAACCATTGCCGATAGGTGAAGAGCAAACTATTTCACAACCTTCTCTTGTAGCCTTTATGACTGATCTTCTGGATTTGAAAAAAACAGATAAAGTACTGGAAATAGGAACAGGATCAGGATACCAGGCAGCAATCCTGGGTGAAATTGTGGATAGTGTTTTTTCGGTGGAGATTAATGAAAATCTGGGATTGAATGCGCAGAAGCTTTTAAAGAAATTGGGTTACAATAATATTCAGGTAAAAATAGGCGACGGTTATATCGGATGGGCTGAACATGCGCCTTTTAATGCTATCCTTGTTACCTGTGCTCCCTCAGATGTTCCAAAGCCCTTACAGGATCAGCTGGCAGAGGGCGGCAGGATGGTGATTCCGGTTGGTGAAAAAGATAAAGTTCAGGAATTGGTTTTATTGCGCAAGCACAAAGGGAAACTTAAACAGGAAACCATTTTGCCGGTCCGGTTTGTGCCAATGCTGAAGGAAAATGGTCGAAGATACTGATTTTCAGTCTTTGCTTGTCACTTTACGAATTGATTCCTGATTGGCTTCAATAATTCCTTTTTCACTGATAATTCCTGTTATCAGCGATGCCGGAGTAACATCAAAAGCCGGATTGATGGCTGTGGAACCAGGCGAAGCTACTCTTATTCTGTGAATTATTCCTTTTTCATCAGGTCCTGTCTGGTACAGAACTTCTTCGGGATTTCGCTGCTCAATAATAATTTCGTTACCAGTAGAGCAATTCAGATCAAAAGTTGAAGTTGGGGCTGCAATATAAAAGGGGATTTTGAAATAATTGGCAAGAACAGCTTTTTCGAAGGTTCCGATTTTATTGGCTGTATCCCCGTTAGCTGCAATGCGGTCAGCGCCGGTGATGATAAGGTTTATTTTTTTCTGTGCCATGAGCCAGGCGCCTGCTGAATCGGGAACAATCCGATGCGGAATACCGGCATTGTAAAGTTCCCAGGCTGTTAGTCTTGCTCCCTGGCTGCGCGGACGTGTTTCGTCAGCCCAAACAAATACTTTTTTCCCTGAGTTACAAGCGGTGTAAATTGGTGACAATGCTGTACCGTAGTCCACAAAAGCCAACCAGCCCGCATTGCAATGGGTGAGGATAGAACTGGAATCTTCAATCAGGTCATTGCCATAAAACCCTATAGCACGTGAATCATCAATGTCTTTTTCAGCGATTTGCTGAGCCATCCGGAATGCCTCCTCAGCTCCATTTTTCCCTGCTTCATACACCAGTTCGACGGCATAAAACAGGTTGCGTGCTGTCGGACGTGTTTTTTGTACATCCTTCTTTGCCTGCTCAATGAAAAGATTGTTGGTTTTTTCCGGTTTTGACATAAAGGCTTGTGCCATTGCGAATCCTGCAGCAGCTCCAATTGCGCCGGCTCCGCGGGTAGTCATGTCCGAAATTGCCTTGCAGGTTGTTAAGTAATTTTCGGACTTGAAGATTACAAATTCAAATGGCAGACGATTTTGATCAATCATATAAACAGAGCTTCCTTCCATCCAGATGGTTCTGTAATCTTTTCCATTGACATTCATGCTGTTGTTTGTTTTTATTTCAATATTACATTTTGCAGTTAAAGTGCCTGAACAATAGATAGCTTTTTTAAATCAGCATTTATCATCTTTTCCATTCGTGTCTGAATCAACTTGAGCATAATCATTGTCAGCGAGTTCAGTAATGTATTGCAGCAGTTCTTCAAGGGTTGCAATTTCGGTAAACGGGCTCATAATGGAAATCCTGAACCAGGTATTTCCGGCGATTTGAGTCTGAACAATGTAGAACTTTCCATCTTCGAGGATTCTTTGGCGAAGTGTTGCATTCAGGTTGTTCAGACTTTTTTCACTTAAATTTTTTCTGCGATACCTGAAGCAAATGATATTGGAATCAGGCGGGAGCAAAAGTTCAAATGCAGGGTGCTGATTTATCACTTTGGCAAAAGCTCTTCCAATATCGTATTGCCGTGTAACAAATTCATCAAAAATGTTAGTTCCGTGCGCTTTAATGATAGCATAAAACCTTACACCCATCATCAGTTTAGTACATTCAAAAGTACGTTTGGCGTAATTATACCATTCTTCATCCCCTTGTTGAGAAAAAAGATATTGTGCATTTTGATTGAAAGTTGCGTATGAATGGTTCTTATTTTTGAAAAGGAGAAAAGTAGTCAACACTGGTGTCATCATCATTTTATGAGCATCTATTACCACCGAATCAGCCATTTCGAGGCCATGCAGCAGGTGCCTGTATTTTGATGAAAATATGGCAGCTCCTCCATGAGCTCCATCCACATGAAACCAAAGATTATGTTTTTTACAAAACCTTCCTGTTTCCAGCAGGTTATCATACATCCCGGTAGCTGTTGAGGGGGCGCTTCCTGCAACGGCTATCACCTTTATCCCCTGTTTTAAAGCTGCTTGCAGGTTTTCCTCCAGTAAATCCGTATTCATACTGAAGTTTTTGTTGACTGGAATTTTGATGATACCTTTATTTCCAAAACCCATGATTCGCAAGGCACGGTCAATGCAATAGTGTGCTTCAGATGATACCATTACACCAAGCTTTTCGTTGTTTCCTTCCATCCAGGTATCTTTATCCGATTTTGCTTTTCGGGCAGCAAGCAAGGCAGTAAGATTAGCAAGTGAACCGCCTGATGTGATAAAACCATCGGATTCATTATCGTAACCTATCTGCCGGCAAATTAATTCAGTAACGACTTTTTCGATTGCTGATGAAGCAGCGCCCATTTCGTAGATAGCCATTCCATTATTGATGAGTGCTCCGAGCAGATCAGCCAGTGCTGCCACAGGTACTGTAGCTCCAACCTGATGGCCGGCGTATTTTGGATGGTGAATGGCAGTGGAATTGTTGAGTATGTCACTGAAGAGTTCTTTCAACGACTGTTCCTTGCCCAGATTATCCTGCCAGTATCTCAGTTGCTCTGTTGGTGTTTTCCAGTTTATCACTTTGCTCTTGCCGTTGATGGTCTGCTCTAAATGATTGGCAAGCAAGTCAATAAGCTCATGTCCGAGAGCCCTGAAAGTCTCAGGATTGTAAGCATTTTTCAATTGATTATTCATACTATGGAAATTCACATTATCCTGTTTCAATCATCACCCTAAAATGGTTGAAGTAAGATGAAATACTCATTTTTACTTTTTCAGATAAGGAATGTTGCGTAACCCTTTCTCATCAGCCAAATGATAGGGTAATTGAACAGGATGAATTTTATGGCTGACTTTTGGGTACAACGATTGAGTTTTATTCAGGCAAAGATAATTTTTCTGGCTTTTGGCTATATGGTTTCCTGGAATTTCTACACCGGTTACTTTTTTCAAACAACCAGCGGTCAGTTGATTTGTAATTATTTGAAGCTATCCCGATTGCACAGACGAAGTAAATTTTAAGGTTGTAATTGCATTTCAATGACAGCATAATGCTGCTGTCAGCAATATATTGGAACAAATGGATTTTTTTGCAAAACAGGATTCGCCGGAAGATGATGATTAAACCGCCATCAAATCTTTTTCCTTGGCATCAAGCAGTTCTTCTATTTTTTTGACGAACTTGTCTGTAAGTTTTTGAATATCATCTTCGAGTTTTTTGGCTTCGTCTTCGGGAAGTCCGTCTTTTTTTAGTTGTTTGGTGTCTTCATTGGCATTGCGACGGATATTCCGAAGTGCTACTTTGGCATTTTCAGCTTCGTTTTTGGCTTGTTTGACAAGATCACGCCGGCGTTGCTCAGTAATAGGCGGCACCTGTATTCGGAGTACTTCACCGTTGTTTTGAGGGTTGAAACCTAAGTTGGCGGCCATAATGGCTTTTTCCATTACCGAAAGCATGTTTTTATCAAATGGTTGTACTACAATCAGCCGAGAATCGGGTGTGTTGATATTGGCTGCCTGATTGAGAGGAGTCATTACGCCGTAATAATCAAATTTTACATCTTCGAGCATATCCGGACTGGCCTTACCTGCTCTTATTTTGTGAAAATCGCGTTCGAGGTGAGTAATGGTATTTTCCATTGCCTCGGTTGCTTCATCGATTACAAATTGGCTTTCTTCGGTCATAATTGTTTGTTTTGTTTGCTGCAAAAATAAAACAATGTCGTAATAAAAAATCCTCTCCTGAAAAATTTTATCCCATGATGTTGATAAAATTCCTCAAATCAGATGTGCTGCTCGTTTCATCTTTTTAACCAAATCAATCCTCAGTGTCTGGAGGATTGGGAATATTCATGTTAGAGGTGCTATAGTGTGATGATTTACTTTTACTTAACTTACAATTGTTCCAATGTTTTCACCGGCAAGTACTTTTACCAGATTGCCTGTTTTATTCATATTGAAAACAAGAATTGGCATATTGTTTTCCTGGCATAATGTGAAGGCTGTCAAATCCATCACTTTCAGTTTTTTTTCTATGGCTTCGCTGAAACTGAGTTTTGAAAATTTCCGGGCCTCGGGATTTTTTTCCGGATCGGAAGTGTAGATGCCGTCCACTCGGGTTCCTTTAAGTATGATGTCGGCTTTCATTTCTATGGCACGCAAAGCTGCTGCTGTGTCTGTTGTGAAAAACGGATTACCGGTACCGCCGCTGATCAGAACAATTTTGCCCTGATTGAGGTAGGTCTGCACACGCTTGCCGCTTGTTTGCTCAACAATAGGTTCGATTGCCAATCCACCCACAAGTTTGGTTTCCATGCCAATAGATTCGAGTGCTCCCTGCAATGACAGACTGTTAATTACGGTGGCGAGCATTCCCATATAGTCTCCCTGGATTCTGTCAACACCGCTGGCTGTCCCTGTCATTCCTCTGAAAATGTTGCCTCCACCAATAACTATTGCTATTTGCACGCCTTTTTCAGCAGCTGATTTCACATCTTGTGCATATTTAGCAAGTATGTCCGGATCAATGCCATACTGTTTGTTTCCCATCAAAGATTCGCCGCTTAGCTTAAGCAGAATTCTTTTGTATTTCATTTTGTTTATCATTAGGTTAAAAAATGCATTATCGTGTAAATGGGCTTATTAATTTTTGTCTGAAAATCAAAGTGAAGATTGAAATCACAAAATAAGAAACTAAAAAATAAATTATAGAGAGAATGAGCGCAAAAAATAGCAGCTGATTTAAATAGGCAATCAAAGGTACAGTGTATAAAAGTATGTTTTTTAAATGATTGAATAACAAATTAAAAATCAGGGTAATCATGAACATAATAAGAAAAATAAAAATAAATCCTATTCCCATTTCTTTAAGATCAGCAGGGCTGAGTTCCATGTGGGCGGCAATGGACAGGGTTATGTACAGAAAGACCCAGAATCGCCAGTTATGAAGATTTTCTGTGGTAAACAATGTTTTGGTTACTGTCCAAATCCCGTTGAAAACCATGTGGAGATAGGAAGCAATACCTGTTTCAGTTTGATGAATGGCGAAACTGTCCTGTTGTAAAAGGTTTAAAAGTTGTTTACCTCCCGGCATCAGGAAATACAACAACAGCAAAATAATAACTGACCCAAAGATAATAGGTCCGGCACCGATAAAAAAACTTCCGATGCGGTGATAAATATTCCTTTTGTTGAATGTGTGCTCAACCATTCCTAAAGTACCATCTTCAGAATTGGGAGTAAAGAGTCTGATTCGGGTAATTTTATGCCCGAAAAGTAAACAAAATACTGCATGCCCCAATTCATGCACGGGTGCTCCGATCCAGGCAGTAAGAAATATTTCAGCCCGTAATCCCAGCGTTTTGGCAAAAGTGTTCCGGCTGAACCTTGCAAATAGATATAAAAGAAGTCCTAAAATGAACATGAGTCCGAACAATGAAACTGCTATTTCTATGGTAAGTACTGTGTTTTCCCAAATGAACTGAAGAATTTTTTTTACTGTTTCCATGGTGTGGTTCTTTAAAATAAGTAGCCGAGATTAAAGTAACCCAGCCATTTTCGATGATAATCAGAACGCATCATTGTTACGCCAATCGGACCGATAGGTGTTCTCAACCCAAGTGATAGACCATATCCGTTAACAGCTTGATTCTCTGTTAGGATCTTATTAAAATCCTGTGAAAAAAAACCGAGGTTCCATTTTGCAATGGCAAAGAGATTATTCATGACTTCATACTGCAAATCAATACGTCCGATCAGTACATTTCTTGATCTGATTTGCATAAATTCAAGACCGGTGAAGGTAAAAAGGCCATTTCCAAATTTATCAGTAAGGCCACCTGAGTACATTTCATATTTTGGGATGGTTACTCCGGGTTCAGTCCATAAAGCACCAGCACCAAACTCAGGGATGATAGTCAGTTTATTGTTAACAGGAATAGCTTGTAAATAGCGACAGGTAACAAAGAGAGCCGGTGGAGCTTTTTTATCAAGTGTATCTTTTACATTTGTTACCAGTTTTATTTCTCCTTCAAATTTTCGTCCTTTCCCGGGTAAAATTTTTCTGTTAAGGTCATCAACCTTCAGGAAACCAAAAATATTGAAGTTCCAATGCCGGTAATCGTTAAATGGAACGGATAAAATAGCTGATCTCATGCTTGAATATTCCATTTCGATGCCGCAACCAATGTTTGAAAAGTTGTAGATGTTGGATTGTGAGTAGATTTTGGTTGCAAAACTTGAAAAAGTGTAGGCAGCAATTTTGTTTTCACCGGCATATATTGGAACATCAAAAGAGTAACCTTTAACAGCAGCACCCAGGCCGGGTTTCCAGCCCCGATCGATCAGATAGTCAAACTCGAAACCTGAATTGTCTCCCAGATCAAGGCTCAGGCTCAATCTGTCATTTGGAGCATTGAAATTCCGAAAGGTAGTATTGACAAGTAAAGCAGCTTTAAGGTCGGAGTTGTAGTTGATCCCAACCCTCAGTTCTGTACCGGGTTTTTCGCTGATCTGAAGCGTAAACCGATAACCTCCCCTTTGAAGAGGAGTAAGGTAATAATGAATAAAATTGAAGTTTTTTGATGCATATAATTTTTCGATATTCCGGATGATGGTTTTATAATCTGCTGAATCCGGTATTTCAATTTGTAAATGGCTGTTAATAAAAGTAGGAGGGATTTTTTTAACGCCTTCAATTACTACTTCCTGTATAAAAAGTTTTTCGATGGGGCTTGCGGGTTCGTGGATTGCTGGTTTGAAATCATCGTATTGCCTGAGCAGGTCGAGCAATTGATAAATTTCGGGAAGTATTTTTCTGGCTGCTTTTTCACCTCGTTTGATTATAGTGTCAGCTGAAGTAAATGATGATATGCTAAAGTCTTCAAGATCAGGTTTAATGTAAATATCAGTCATTGCAAGTCCTTTCTCGTACATTGGCCGACGAAGGAAAGCTGATGACTGATTTAAAATGCGAATAAAGGAGTTTAGCTCTTCCTTGCTGTATAAATTTCCCTGAACATCAATGCCAATGATTACTTCGGCTCCCATATTCCGCACCTCTTCAGCAGGATAATTATTAACCAGCCCGCCGTCAACAAGCAAATGACCATTAATTTCAACAGGCGAAAAAACAGTAGGTATTGCCATCGTAGCTCTTAAAGCTGTGGCAAAAGGACCACTATCGAGTATTATTGATTCTCCGTTTTCGATATTGGCAGCAATGCAAAGAAATGGGATAGGAAATTCACCAAAATTTTTAAATTTACTGGCAGGACTTCCATAGTAAGATAATAAATTAAATATGGATTGACCGGCAATCAGACCGGTAGGTAACTGTATTTTACGTTCTTTGATGGGGAGCGAAAAGAAGTATTTTTCTTCTTGTTCTTTTTCTTTCATGGTGAGATTTCGGCGCGAAATTTCGTCAGAAAGCAAAACAGGCCAGTTTTGTTGAAGAACAATTTTTTCGAGCGAATCTGGATGGTATCCAAGAGCAAACAATCCGCCAATAATCCCACCCATGCTTGTTCCTCCGATATAATCAATAGGTACACCAGCTTCGACAAGAACTTTAAGTGCACCAATGTGGGCGAATCCTTTTGCTCCCCCACCACTTAATACAACACCCACCTTTGGTCGTTTGGTTTTATCTTGGGAGAATGCTAAAAAATTACATGCAATCAGGAACAAAACGAATAAGAGACTGATTCGGGCGGAATTCATCTGAGGTAATATAATTTAGTGTCCAAAAATATGGATTTCTTTTGAATCAGACGATGGCAGTGAAATTGAGGAAACAATTTTGGTTTTAGCCTGGAAATAAAAATCAATCGTGTATCAAAGCAACCGCTCTCACAGGGCAGCCGTCTCCGGATTTTATTTTGAGAGGAAATGCACTAAAATCAAATTGTTTTCCTGTCAAATGATTGAGATTGGTCAGGTTTTCGATGATTATCAGACCTTTACCTAAAAGCAATAGATGATTGGGAAACTTTTCCGAATTGACGGGATCAACCGAACAAACATCCAGTCCTATGCCTTTGAGTTGAAATTCAGAGAGGAAACCTGCTGCTTCCTCAGATAAAACAGGAAAGTCTTGATAATAAATTGAAGTTCCCCAATGTGTATCCCAACCGGTATAAATTAATGCAAAATCAATGTTGGCAAGTTTGGACGCAAAAGGTTGGATATTTTTGGCAGTGATTTTTTCATTTTGACCGATGTAAGAGCAGTCGATAAGCAAACCGCTGCCAAAGAACTTTTTCACGGGAATTTTATCCAGGGTGTCTCCGTTAGCGATGAAGTGTGCAGGGGTGTCAAGATGTGTTCCGGTGTGAGTGATCAGTGACATTCTGATTACCTGGTAACCATCAGTTTTGTGTGTATTTTTAAATTCAAAAACAGGAGATGGGTCTCCGGGATAAGCCGGCATATTATTTTCCATCAAATGGGCCAGGTCAATTATTTCCATATCAGTATTTTTGTTTTTAGTGGATTCAGCATTTACCAGTTGACTGTTTTTCTTTTTAGAGGCATGGTCATGCATCTTGCTCCGCCACCACCACGCGATAGTTCTGATCCTTCGATTGTTATAACGAATTTTTTAGAGTTATGCGGATTGATCTTTTTGCTGATGACCTCGTTTGCAGGAATTATTTCGTATCCGTTTTTGTTCATTTCTTCCAATGTATAAATATTACGGCTGTAACCGATAACCTTTCCGGGTCCAAGAGCGAAAAAATTGGCACCGCTGTGCCATTGTTCTCTCTCCTGAATCCAAAGATCTGCCTGACCACCACAAATAATTGGTTTAAGATCAAAGCCAAATTTTGTAAGTGCTTCAAGAATGTTTTTCTCTTCCCTGATTTTTACTTTTTGATTGTCGATTTCAATATGAATTGTTTTATAGCGGTTAGGTTGCATCACCACCGGTTCGAAAACCATACATTCGTTTTGGCTCAGAAAAGTGAAAATCATATCCAGGTGGATGAATGATTCACGCACTGTTGGCAACTCCTGAACAATTATATTTGTTTTTTCACCACGCTCTTTCATTTTGTCCACAATGATGTCAATTCCTGCAGGAGTTGTTCTTGAACCCAGACCTACAAGGAGTAAATCTTCACGGGCGATGATCACGTCACCTCCTTCAATGCTTATACTTTCAGGATTTTTGTTATTGCTAATCTGGCCAAATGTGCTTGTGTTAAACATCGGATTATAGTCGAAAATGGCTTCCATAATCTGTGCTTCACGTTCGCGCACTTTGCTCGCAGTGGAAGCGATTAAAATTTTATCGAAAATCGTTGCTGCACTGTCACGCGTGAAAAAGAAGTTGTGAAGAGGCCTGATGGCAAACCTTTGAGGGTTAAGGTAGCGGGCAAGGCTGTCACGCATTTGGGCGACTCCTTCGATCAGAGATTTAGCCAGTTTTTCTGCATTTTCATCATGGAGTTCCATGAGTGTGTGAGGATCAAGGTAGGGAGCACATATCTTAGCTATCAGATTTTCGCGTACTTTTTGATTCTTAAGTGTTTGTGCCAACAAATCTTTGACTTCAAAAACCTGTGAATACAGTTTTAAGATTTCCCTAAATTGTGAAAATTCCTGGTGTAAAACCGACAGGTTGAGAATATCGCTGTACAAAGCTCTTTCAGCATCTTCAGGGGTCATGTTTTCAACTTCACTGCCAGGGGTATGAATGATAACAGATTCTAATTCACCTATTTCGGAGTATATTCCAACATCAACAATCATGATTGCAACTTTTTTGCAAATGTAAACGATTTGTTAACGCTGCAACTGGTTTTGGTCGCAAAGGTGTACAAAAGAGTAATCATTGGGGAAGGATAATTTGAGCAAGTGGCAGAAAAACAAAACGGGAATGTATTCCTTAAGATTACATTCCCGTTCACTTTCCAGCCACCGTAGCGACTGTTCCGTGCCAGATTACAGTTATTCTGACTCTTCCGTTTTGACGTTTCCCTGAAGGTTGGTCATTTCGGAAACCGATTCTGTTTGGTTGGCCGTTGCCGGTTGTCCCATTTTGAACCGGAGCTTTTCCTGCAAATTGCAAAAGACGTAAACTCCGTGGAGGGCGCTTTTGCAACCTGCTGCCGGGCTTTTGAATACTTTCGCATCCAATAAGTTTGCGACAGCCTGGTTCTTGCAGCAAAATCACTGCAGCTTGTCTCACAAGGAGCTTCCCCTGCAGTGATCTTTCCATTTGATGATGCTTTTTGCAAAACTGCCGGTATTTGAACCGACTAACTTCCCGAAGGAGGTTATCATCATTTGGTCAATCGCTTAAAGAACTGGTTTGCTTTGGATAGGCAACCTAATGCTTTTCCCCGCTGCTTTCCATGACCCTATCCGATTTTGTCGTTTCCGGCTTTATCGTTTTCCGGTCTCTGGCATTCCCTGCTGAGTCTTTTATCTCTCATCTGGTGCTACAAAGATAGTATGATAAATAGCCCGAAGTCAAGCTTTTTTTTGGTTTAATTTGAACGTTTTGTCAACGAAGGTTATCAACTATTGTTTAAAATCAATGTAGTCCCGATGAATACTATTATAGCTGGTAAAATAAACAATAAAGCTATTAACAATTTGTTAATAACCAGCTAACAGATCTTCAAGATAATGATTCTCAATCCCATAAAAACTTTTTATCTGATGTATCTGGTCTGAAATGATGGTTTTATTCACTTTTTTGTTGTTTTTAATCCCGAAAATCATGATATTTTTGGGAGTATGTTCTGTTGAAATGAATTCAAAAACTTTGGTCTGATAGCCAAATTTTTCCATTATTAGCGCCCTGATAGCATCAGTTACCAGTTCAGCCTGACGTTCAAGAAAAATGCCGTGTCTTAATATTGGTTTCAGGTTTTGAGGAACTTGCATTGACTTTCTTACTTGTTTGTGGCAGCAAGGTGCTACAATAATATATTTTGCTTCAGCTTGTAATGCTTTGAAAATGGCATCATCGGTTGCAGTATCGCAGGCATGCAAAGCAATCAACATTCTGGTTCCTTTAGCATCGAAATCCTGAATGGTACTGCTTACAAACTGAAGATTTTCAAATCCTTCATCTTTTGCAATTTGATTGCATTGGTGGACCAGTTCACCCCGCATTTCTACTCCTGTAATTTTAGTATTCATCTTTTTATTGTTTGTCAGATGGTCATACAGGGCAAACGTGAGGTATCCTTTTCCTGATCCCATATCTGTAACCTGGAAAGTATCCGACGATGATTCAGGTTCAATCATTGTGTCAACCAGTTCAATGTACTTGTTAATTTGTCGGTATTTATCCTGCATTTTTGGGATCACTTCATATCCGGAATTTATGACACCCAGCTTTTGAAGATAATCTTTCCCTTTAATATCAATAACCCGCATTTTATGCCGGTCGTGACTTAATTCCTGCAACGGACTTTGGGTAGGTTTACTAAAAAGAAGTTTAGGAATCCTTTTTTTATTGTATTTTAATTGGATATCCTGCTGTGTCGTAAAAATAACAGCATCCGAAAAATCATTTCCCAGACATTTATTCAGTATTTCCTGTGTCTCAGTGACGGGATAATTTTTTGTAATATCTTTGGTTTTGTAGCGATAGATTATCGAAATCAAAAGTTGGTTTTTGATGTTCACAGGTCGCAGATAAATGTTTTCAGGGATATCTGATTTTTTGAGCGGTTTGCTGAGCGTCATTTTGATTAATGAACCATCAGTGAATGACTTTAAAAAAATGTCAAGAAATCGGATTTGGTCGTTGAATGATTGCATAAATATTTATTTGAAACAAAAGTAGGTGATCTGCATGAATTTTTAGTTTATCTTTTTACTTTTACTGCAAATTTAAAGGTGATGAATAAAGATGCATTTTTCAAACTTTCTTATGGATTATACATCCTGAGCTCGCATGATGGAGGGCATTTTAACGGACATATTTCCAACACAGTGTTCCAGGTTACGGCCGATCATCCAAGGTTAGCTGTAGCTGCGCACCGCGATAATCTTACGACTGAATTCATACTAAGGAGTAAAGTGTTTTCTGTTTCAGTACTTGAACAGGATGTTGATCTGGAATTTCTTGGCCCATGGGGATTCAAAAGTGGCCGGGAAATTAACAAATTTGAAAAGGCGAAATACAAAATCGGAAAATCAGGTGCTCCGATCGTTCTTGACAAAACAATTGCATGGTATGAATGTGAGATTGAGCAATATTTTGAAGTAGGAACCCACATAATTTTTATTGGAAAAGTTATTGATTTTGACATGGTGCATGCTGATAAAAAGCCGTTGACTTATGCTTATTATCGTGATGTTATTAAAGGTATTTCGCCGGAACATTCGCCAACTTATCTCGGAAAGCCTGAGGAACTTAAGAATGCTGCCGATAGTGTGGCCTTTGTTCCTGGCGGTAAAAATATGCAGAAATACCGTTGTACTATTTGCGGATTTGTGTACGATCCGCTTGAAGGTGATCCTCCGGCTGGCATTCCTCCAGGTACTGCTTTTGAAGATATTCCGGATAATTGGACATGTCCTGTCTGTGGGGTAACTAAAGCTGATTTTGTTCCACTTGACTAAAAACAGGATAAAAAAACCCGCCAAATTTCTTTGGCGGGCACTCATAATTTTTGAATTTTAGAAAATCACTTACTGCTTAATTCCTTATCTGACTTAGAAGCGGCAAGTGTAATAGCAATTCCCATTTCATCATTGATAAAATTGTTTTTTAGTTCAGCAAATAGCGTTTTGGAACCATACTGAACATTCCAAAGTGTCCTGTCTATAAAAAATTGATTTGTTTGAGCTATTATCTTTTCACCTTCTGATTGAATTCGGGCATGGAAAGTAATGTTTTTTGTTACATTTTTCAAGGTAAGATTCCCGCTGATTGCATGAGTAGGAACAATATTTCCTTTTTCCCTGGAAAGGTCTGCATTCATCCCATCAACGGTTTCCACACCTGTAATTTCAAATGTAGCAGTCGGATAAGTTTTCACTTCAAAAAAATCTGCTGAAATCAGATGGTTTTTCAATTGTGCATTCAGCTCAGGATTTGTCAGATCCAAAACAACTATCGAATTGAGATCAATCGTAAAAGTGCCTCCAACCAGCCCGTTTTCGTCGAATTGTAACCTGCCGCTGCTGATGGCGACAGTTCCGTTGTGGGTACCTGTTGGTTTATAACCCTCCCATTTGATGAAACTTTTATCAGTATCAACATCATAATTCATGTCATAAGCAACCGGCCGATTCTCCACGGCATCTCTTGTTTCAGTTTTCGTGCCACCGCCAGCACATGATGCAAAAAATATTACTAAGGACAAAGCGAAAAATTTTCCAATAATTTTCATAGTTTATTTTGTTTAAGTTTGATTAAAAATATGTAAACAAAACATCTGGCTTAGCTAATTTGTTTATTTTTATTTACCAAAAAATCTTAAAAACCAGCATGCAAGCATTTTGTTACTTTAGCACTTTTCAACATGACAATAATGAAAGATAAAAATATTGCGTTTACCGGTCTTAATCCTGAAACAGCATGAATTACAATGAAGTAATAATAGACATCCGAAAAATAATCAGGGCTTTAAATCTCGAGTCAAAACGCATTCAGAAAATTTATGGAGTAAGCATTCCTCAAATTCTTTGTTTGATTTTTATTAATGAATGTACTGAAAAAAAAGCTACTCATAAGTCGATTGCTGACTTTTTGAAGCTGAACAAAAGCACTGTTACCGGCATTGTTGGCCGGCTTGAGACGAAAGGTCTGGTAGTCAGGCTACCGAGTTTAACCGATCGCAGGATTTCGATGGTAACACTTACTCCTCAGGGGCTGGATCTGATCAATAATTCTCCCAACCTTCTGCACCAGCAGCTTGCAACAAATTTGCAAAAAATGCCGGAACACACGATTGAAAATGTCAGCCTTGCACTCAAAGAAATCATTTTTGCTCTCGGTATTGAAGAACCTGATGATTCACCTGTTGTGACCATAGAAGTTAACCATAATAGCAATCACTGAGCTGAGTTTTTTTTACCACCAATCGATGATCAGCGCTTTATAACATCCGAAGCTGGTTGTTGCAGAAAACTACTACGGCTTTTCTCATAAAAAATTGAAATTTTTCGGTTGCTTTAGAAAAAAAAGACTATTTTTGTTTCTATAGAAACTATTTTTAAAATTAAAATAAATGATACAAGAGAAGATTTTTAATCCTGCAGACGTCATTACAATGAAAGAAAAGAATGATTTGATTGATTTTTTATACGAACATCTGGATGATTATGGAGACAGAAAAGAGCACATTGCCAAAGCAATAGAATATGCCATGAATCCATATCCGCTGGCAGGAGGTTTTGTTTTACAGGAAACAGAAAATGACAAAATCATCGGAGCTTTAGTTATGAACAAAACGGGAATGGAAGGCTATATTCCTGAGAATATTATCGTTTATATTGCTGTGCATCGCGATTACAGAGGTAAAGGAGTGGGCAGAATGCTTATGGAAAAATCAATAAAGCTGGCCAAAGGAGATATTGCACTGCATGTTGAACACAACAACCCGGCAAATTTTTTATACAGAAAAATAGGATTTGAAAACCCATATCTTGAAATGCGTTATTACAAAAATGGGAAACCATCAAAGAATGCAGCCGGTACAACAAATGAGAACCGGCCATAAAACAATGCAGGACAATAATGCATAGTACTTCAACTATTGAAATAAGCAGATCTGCACTTCGACATAATGTTCGCTTTTTACAATCCTTTCTTCATCCTGGCGTACGTATTTCGTCAGTGGTTAAAGCAAATGCTTACGGACATGGAATTGATCCGTTTGTCGGAATTGCCGAAGAATGTGGTATAGATCATTTTTCGGTTTTTAGTCTCGATGAAGCATACCAAGTAAAAAAAGCACTGAAAAATCACGCAGAAATTATGGTCATGGGATGGAGCAATCCAAAAGATATTGACTGGGCTGTTGAGAATGGAATAGAACTTTATGTTTTTGAAAATGAAATTCTGGAAACTGCTCTTACTGCGGCTAAAAAATCAGGTAAAAATGCTGTTATTCATCTTGAAATTGAGACAGGTATGAACCGCACGGGGTTGGTGGATAAAGACCTAAGAAAAGCTGTGGCAAAGATTAAAGCCAACAAGGAATATTTCCGGGTTAAGGGGCTTTGCACGCATTATTCCGGTGCTGAAAGTATTTCAAATTATCATCGTATTCAACATCAAATCCGAAGATTCCGACAAAAGCAACGGTTGTTGTTGAAAGCCGGCATTTTGCCTGAACAATTTCATACAGCTTGTTCTGCAGCGTCAATTGCTTATCCGGGCACACAAATGGATATGGTTCGAATTGGTATTTTGCAGTATGGTCTGTGGCCAAGTCCCGAAACATTTATACATTTTACTCATCAGCAAAATGACAGAACCGATCCGTTGAAACGCGTATTGAGCTGGAAAAGCAGCATTATGAGCATCAAAGAAGTCAAAGAAGGTGAATTTGTGAGTTACGGAACTAACTATCTGGCAAAAACTGATATGCTTGTAGCAATTATTCCTACGGGTTATTCGCATGGATACAGCCGATCTCTCAGTAATCAGGGGCGCGTGCTCATCAAAGGGCAACGCGCCGGGATCATTGGACTCGTCAATATGAACATGATGATTGCGGACATTACCGGAATTGATGATGTGAAAATTGGTGATGAGGTTGTATTTATTGGCAAGCAGGGTGACAGGGTGATTTCCGTATCCTCCTTTACTGAATTCAGTGATCAGCTGAATTATGAGCTGCTTGCAAGACTTCCTCAAAATATTCCACGAAAAATTGTTGATTAAAAATAATAACCATGGCCTACATCGAACTTAACAGAAAAAAACTCAGACATAATTACCAGTTTCTTGATAAGCTTTTTAAGAAAAACAACATTCAATGGGGTGTGGTTAGCAAGCTTTTTTGTGGTAATAAAACATTTATTAAGGAATTAATAGATCTTGGAGTAACTGAAATACACGATTCCCGTATCAGTAATCTTAAAGTAATTAAGGATCTGGCACCACAAGTGCAGACCGTTTACATTAAACCACCACCCAAAAGATCAATTCCCCGATTGATAAAATATGCCGATGTCAGTTTTAATACTGATTACGGAATCATCAAAATAATTTCTGATGAGGCTCTGAAACAAAACAAAATCCACAAAATAATCATCATGATTGAAATGGGTGATTTACGCGAGGGAGTGATGGGTGAAAATCTGATAGATTTTTATGCGAAAATTTTCAACTTACCCGGAATAGAAGTTATCGGGATCGGTGCCAACCTGAACTGTCTTAACGGAGTTATGCCTACTCAGGATAAACTCATCCAGCTCAGTCTTTACAAGCAATTGATTGAAGCGAAGTTTCAAAGGAAAATCCCCTGGGTTACCGGTGGGTCTTCTGTTACAATTCCATTGATATTTAAAAAGTTAATTCCTAAAGGAGTTAATCATTTCAGGGTAGGTGAGACCCTTTTTCGTGGGGTGGATTTATTTGAAAATGAGATTATTCCCGGAATGAAAGCAGATATTTTCAGATTGCATACTGAAATTATTGAGCTGATGGAAAAACCAAAAATTCCGACTGGTGAGCTTGGTACCAATGTGGCCGGAGAAACACCTCAATTTGATGAAAAGGACTATGGAAAAACCTCCTGCAGAGCTATCCTTGATATAGGATTACTTGACATAAAACCTGATGATATCATCCCCGAAGATGAAACCATCGCATTTATGGGTGCAAGTTCCGACATGATGGTGATGGATTTGGGCGATAATAATAAAAAGTATAAAGTCGGGGATATTATCACCTTTCGGATGAGTTACATGGGGATTCTTGCTGCAATGAATTCCAATTACATTACAAAAGTCGTGGTAAACTGATCCGAAGTTTTTAAATGAAGCTGTCTCAAAAGCACACTATTCTCTATTTTCAAGATTATAACAATAAAGCAGATTGTTGCAACAACCACGATTATTCGGAATACTCTCAGAAAAGTGAATTTTCGCGTTTTTCAGGTTATATTTTACCTTCTGTAACTATGGTGTAAGTGTCTTTTGCGATCATCATTTCTTCGTTAGTCGGAATCACAAGCACTTTTACTTTTGATCCGGGTTTTGAGAGCACAACCTCTTTGCCCCGGAGACCTTTGTTCAGATCAAAGTCAAAGTCCACGCCCAGAAATTCCAGTCCTTCGATTACATTTGCGCGTGTTATTGAATCGTTTTCACCAATGCCTCCGGTGAAAACAATAATATCTATTCCGCCCATTGCCGCAGCATAAGCCCCTACATATTTTTTAACACGGTAAGCATACATTTGATAGGCTACAGCAGCCCGGTGATTTCCTTTTTCTGCCGCAAGTTCCACATCACGCATATCAGACGAGATTCCCGATACACCAAGTACCCCGCTGAACTTATTTACAAGGGTATTGGCAATTTTTGCTGTAATGTTTTCTTTGTTCATAATATGAAACAGCGCACCTACATCAAGGTCACCACAACGGGTTCCCATCATTACACCTTCGATTGGAGTCATTCCCATTGAGGTGTCAATGGATTTTCCAAATTTCACGGCTGCCATTGAAGCACCATTCCCTAAATGGCAGGTGATTATTTTTTGTTTGGTGATGTCTTCTCCCAGAATTTCACAGGCTCTTGCTGAAACATATTTATGGCTTGTTCCGTGAAATCCGTAGCGGCGAATCTTGTATTTTTCGTAAAGAGAATAAGGTATACCATAAAGATAGGAATATTCGGGCATGGTTTGATGGAAAGCAGTATCGAATACACCTGCCTGGGGCACACTTGGGAGCAGTTGCTGCATGGCATAAATACCTTTCAGGTTTGGAGGGTTGTGCAAGGGTGCAAGGTCGGATGATTGTTCCAGAGCTTTGATTACTTCGGGGGTGATTGCCACACTGCCGCTAAATTCTTCGGCGCCATGAACCACGCGGTGTCCGACAGCGTCAATTTCCTGAAGACTTTTCAGACTCCCGTATTCAGGGTCTATCAGGATGCCGAGCAGATATTCTATCCCTGCTTTATGATCGAGAATTTCACCTTCTACCTTTAGCACCCGACCATCATTCCGTTCATGTTTAATCATTGCTCCTTTAAGTCCGATTTTATCCACCAGTCCTTTGGCAAGCACCTCAACCTGAGGCATCTCAAAGAGTTGATATTTAATTGATGAACTTCCGCAATTCAATACGACAATTTTCATGATCTGATTTTTTAAATGATAAAACAAACTAAACTATTCACGTCCAAGGTTTTTAATGCTACCGGTCTTGATGATTTTGTGGTCTCCTTCCCATTTGTAAAAACCTTCACCCGTGCGACGGCCAAACATTTTTGCTCTCGCCATGCGTTTGATGATAGGATTTGGTTTGTATTTGAGCTCACCAAATTCATGATACAGATTGTTCATCCATTTCAGGATTTTATCTATACCATATCTGTCGGCCATTTCAAAGGGGCCAAATGAATTTCCCGTTACTTCCATCATCACCTCGTCAATATCGGAAACAGAAGCAACACCTTCGGTGAGTATGGCGCACGCTTCGTTAATTATGTTCACAATCATTCGTGTGCTGATATTACCCGGTGACTCATTTACTTCAATTACCTTTTTTCCGATCATTTTGGCAAACTTGTTAATGACATCAAGCGAAACCTGATTCGTGTGAAAATGAGAAACCACCTCCACCAGATTTATTTTTGACACCGGGCTGATGAAATGCATACCCGCTGAACGCTCCGGATGTTCAAGAACGGCAGCCAGATCAGAAATCATCATTGTGGCGGTATTTGAAGTGATGACAGCATCAGGTTTTACATGCTGTTCGATTTTGCGAAATACCTCTTTTCGTTCTTCAAGATTGGCGGCAACTTTTTGAGAGTTGATACTTTCGATGATGACATCGCAATCGGCAATGTCTTCGTAATTCAGGCTTCCTTTAATGCGTGACATCACCAGTTTTTTTTCACTGGGAGTCATTCCCCATTTGTTGATGAGCTTATCCAGTTCCTCCGACATGTTTATGAGGATTGAATCAATTAATTCTTTGCTCAAATCTATGAACACAACCTCAATTCCTTTTTGACTGATGAGTAGTGCAATTTCCTGACCTACAGCACCACAACCAATTAAACCAACCTTTTGCAGTTGTCCCTTTGGTTTCATCTGTTGATTGAGAGCAAACCTCTCCAAACTTACTGTCATGATGATTATTTTAATTAATTTATTAATTATCAGTTATTAGTGGAAATATATCTGTTGAAAGCAGCAGTTTTATCAGGGTGCAAAAGTAACCAAAGAATACCACCTTAACGGCTCTTTTTGCTATTTAGTAACCGCCATAAAATACCCTAAATTTGATTTTCAACGATTTTTTGACCCTTGTTCTTGAGGGAGTAAATCGTTGAAAATCATTGCTTTTTTTAGAGTCGGGATAAACAATGATTGTCAACATTAAGAGTTTTCTGGCGGACACTATTTAAAATGAATATAAATTTCAATTGATTTTTTTTCCTGGTAAGTTTAAAGTTAGATTTGTTACTTTATAACAATTTAAAAATGAAAGAACTACAAAACAGATCATTTTTAATTTATCTTCAAAGTCAGGAAATTAACAGAATAATGGGTGTATTGTGAATGAAAATCACTCAAACTATTGTTCATGAAAAGAAAATATTGTTAATTTTGGCCTCATTATTTTGATTAAATATTTAATTAAGAACACTTTATCAAAATCTTAATGAAAAAACGATTACAATTCTCTATTCTTTTTTTAATACTCACTGTTGGCGCTTTTTCCCAAAATCCGCCAAAATTTGGTATTGAGTTTTCAGGTTATGTAAAGACTGATGTCTTATGGGATTCTCGTCAAACCAGCGCAATCCGTGAAGGGCATTTTTTGCTTTTTCCACTCAACGAATTACCGGATGCTCATGGTGAAGATATCAATGCAGTTCCAAATTTTAATATGCTCAGCATTCAGACAAGATTGCACGGCAAAATATTTGGTCCTGATGCGCTTGGTGCAAAAACTTCAGGGGTAATTGAAGGAGAATTTTTTGGCCATTCCGATGGAGATATCAATGGTTTCAGGTTGCGACATGCTTTTGTAAAATTGAACTGGGATCATTCACAACTGCTTGTTGGGCAGTATTGGCATCCTTTGTTTATCACAACAAGTTTCCCTGAAGTAGTTTCGTTTAATACCGGTGCTCCGTTCCTGCCTTTTTCACGTAATCCGCAAATTGCTTTCACGCAAAACGTCGGCGACATCGGAGTAACTTTAACTGCCATTTCTCAAAGGGATTTCGTAAGTTACGGTCCGGAAGGCGGAAGCTCAAAATATTTGCGGAACGCCGGATTGCCAGCATTAAACCTCAAATTGGAATTTCAAACTGAAAACAAAGAACAAGGGACTGCCTTTCAGGCCGGAATAAGCGGAAATTACCAGGTGCTGAAACCAAGACTTGTTACAAATAATAATTTTAAAACCAACAATACTACAAGTGGCCTCATTGGTCTGGCATACTTTAAAGTTAAAGTTCCTGAGCTGACCATTAAAGCAATGGGAATTTACGGTCAGGATATGTTCAACCTGACCATGCTTGGCGGCTATGCAGTGAAAGAAATCAATCCGATAACTGATGAAGAAAAATACACACCCTATACTACTCTTTCGGTCTGGACTGATTTGCAAACAAACGGAACCAAATGGCAATTCGGACTTTTTGGAGGCTACTCAAAAAATCTGGGAACAACCGACAACATTGTTGGAGCAAAATATGTTCGTGGAGCTGATATAGCTTACCTTTACCGTATTTCACCAAGGGTAATTTACAACACCGGAAGGTTCAGATTTGCTCCCGAAATCGAATACACCGTTGCAGCTTATGGAAATTCTCAATCAGATGGAACTGTAACCAATGAAAAAGAGATTGGGAACCTGCGTTTACTTTTAGGAATATATTATTTCTTTTAAAAATAACATAAATAGTTTTTAATCAATTACAAATTTAATTTTATAAAATTATGACAAACAAGATCACCAGCCTGGCTGAATACTTTGAAAAGTATCAGGAGAGCGTAGCGAATCCGGAAACATTTTGGGCAAAAATTGCTGAATCACATTACTGGCAAAAGAAATGGGACAAAGTACTGGACTGGTATTTTGAAGGAAAAGACGCACCCTATGTCAAATGGTTCATCAATGGTAAATTAAATATTACCGAAAACATCTTCGAACGGAATCTTTTTTTGCGCAAGGACCAACCTGCTATCATCTGGGAACCCAATGATCCAAAAGAAGATAACGTTGTGCTGACCTATGGTGAGCTGTTCGACAAAGTTCGTCAGTTTTCCAATGCATTGCTAAAGCTTGGAATTAAAAAAGGAGATCGTGTAGCCCTTTATCTGCCAATGATACCAGAGTTGGCTATTGCCATGCTTGCCTGTGCCCGCATCGGAGCCATTCACTCAATTGTTTTTGCAGGCTTCTCGGCAAATGCACTGGCAGACAGAATTCTTGATGCCGAATCAAACCTGGTAATTACAAGTGATGGAGCCTATCGCGGAACCAAAAGCATCTCACTGAAAGATATTGTTGACGAGGCAATAAGCAATTGTCCTTCAGTAAAAAATGTCATTGTTTTCAATCGTACTGGTGACAACGTTTCTATGGTTCCGGGACGCGATATCTGGTGGCACGATTTTATAGAAGGCGTTAGTACTGACAATAAAGCCGAAATAATGGATTCGGAAGATACTCTGTTTATCCTTTATACTTCAGGATCAACCGGTAAACCCAAAGGAGTTTTGCATACTATTGCCGGATACATGGTTTACGCCGAATACACCTTCAAAAATGTTTTCCAGTACAATGACGGAGACATCTTCTGGTGTACTGCCGACATTGGATGGGTTACCGGTCATACCTATATTGTTTATGGTCCACTGCTTACTGGTGCTACATCACTGATGTTTGAAGGTGTGCCTACATATCCTGACGCAGGCAGATTTTGGCAGACTGTAGAAAAGTACAAAGTAAAACAGTTTTATACCGCACCTACTGCTATACGCGCCCTGATTGCACAAGGTAATGAATATGTAACAAAATATGACCTGAGTTCACTCAAAGTGCTTGGAACAGTTGGCGAACCTATCAATGAGGAAGCCTGGCGCTGGTACCATGATATAGTAGGCAAGGGGAAATGTCCGATTGTGGATACCTGGTGGCAAACCGAAACCGGAGGGATAATGATCTCTCCCCTTGCCGGAATAACACCAACCAAACCATCTTTCGCCACATTGCCTTTACCGGGTATTCAACCTGTTTTGCTTGACAATGAAGGAAACGAATTAAAAGGAAACGGAGTAGAAGGTATTCTGTGTATAAAATTCCCATGGCCGGGGATGTTGCGGACTACCTATGGTGACCACCAGAGGTGCTATCAAACATATTTCTCTGCATTCAAGGGATATTATCTTACCGGTGACGGTGCCAAACGCGATGAAGAAGGTTTCTACCGCATTATTGGACGTATTGATGATGTTATCAATGTTTCCGGTCACAGGATTGGAACCGCTGAAATTGAAGACGCCATTAACCAGCATCCAAAAGTCAATGAATCTGCAGTTGTCGGATATCCTCACGATATTAAAGGTCAGGGTATCTATGCCTATGTTACCTGCGAAGAACTTTCCGAACATGAAATGGATACCATCGAAAAGGAAATTCGTGATACTGTAACCAAAGTAATCGGACCAATTGCAAAACCCGATATCATACAAATCGTTAGCGGACTTCCAAAAACAAGATCAGGGAAGATCATGCGGAGAATTTTACGGAAAATTGGTGAAGGAGATGCTTCTAATCTGGGCGATACTTCCACTCTGCTCGATCCGGGTGTAGTTGAAGAAATTATTGCCGGTGCAAAAGTTCAGGTAAAACGTTAAATGACAATTATTACACGAAAAGGCATTTAGAACCCTTGGGATCAAAAATGCCTTTTCTTCTTTTTTATTAATAACCTATTTTATTAATAACTTAAAAATTGAAAACATGAGCACAACAGGAAAAAACAGAGGCATGGTAGTTCTTGGAGCCATTCTTATACAACTTGCGCTTGGCGCTATCTATGCCTGGTCAGTCTATACCGGAATTTTAGTTGATGCAGGTTGGACAAAAGCTGAAACCCAATGGGTCTTTTCCGCCGGACTTGCATTTTTCGCAATTGTTATGGTCATTGCAGGCAGGATGATGCCAAAAGTAGGTCCCCAGAAACTCGCCTTGTCCGGTGGTATTGTGTTGGGATTGGGATATATTCTTGCCGGATTGTTTGGTGCCGAAAATTTCACCACGACTTTCATTTTTGTGGGTATTCTTGGAGGAAGTGGAATTGGTTTGGGTTACGTAGTACCGATTGCTGTTGGTATGCGGTGGTTTCCTGATAAAAAGGGATTAATCACAGGTCTTGCAGTTGCCGGATTTGGTTTTGGAGCCACTCTCTGGATGGCACTTGCTGACAAACTGGGGCCGCTTGGTGGTGGAGAGTTGCTTGCAAAAGTTGGTATATCCAACACTTTTATCTATTATGGGATTGCTTATCTGGTTATTGTTGCAGTTGGCAGCATCTGGATGGTCTTCCCACCTGAAGGATGGTCTCCCAAAGGATGGACACCCCCAGTGGCAACCAAAAAAAGCTCAGCTGGAACAGTTGATTTTAACAGCGGGGAAATGTTGCGTACACCACAGTTTTATCTCATTTTACTCACCTTTACGTTTGGTGCAGCAGCCGGACTAATGAGTATTGGCCTCATGCGGTTGTGGCCAAAAGAAGCTCTTACCCAGGCAGGTTTTACTGCTGAAGCTGCCGGTGCTGCTGCAACTCTTGCAATGGCCGTATTCTTTGCTCTTTTCAATGGGCTGGGTCGAATCGTCTGGGGAATAATAAGTGATAAAATCGGCCGAAAAACTTCCATAATTATAATGATGGCAACTCAGGGACTGTTTGTCATTCTTTTTCAATGGATGGCCGGGAACCCTTATACACTCTATCTTTTTGCCATCCTGATCGGATTTAATTTTGGAGGAAATTTTGCCTTGTTTCCAACCATCACTGCCGACACTTTTGGTACTAAATATGTCGGACAAAACTACGGATGGGTGTTTCTGGCTTATGCGGTCGGAGGCATTTTTGGTCCTGTGATGGGTGGAAGACTTGGCGATTTGGGAAATTTTCCGCTGGCTTTCACCATTTGTGGAATCTTATGTTTTGTTGCAGTAATCACTATTTCGCTGGTTAAACCTGCTTCAAAAGTTACTGCCTGATGTAATTTTCGGGGATTACAACACTTTTCTCTGAAAACAAACTGACATAAAAAACAGGATGATTAGTGAGCAATGGCTAATCATCCTTTTTTTAAGGAATTGGTAACCAAATCAACGATCAATCATCACTTTTTGATGAATAAAGTGGTTTTCTGTTTTTACCGTTAACAGATATATTCCCGATTTTAACCTGCTTACATCAAATTCTGCTGATAAAAAAGTATTGCAGACCTTTCGAAGAACTACTCTCCCGGTAATATCGGTCAGGGTAATTTCATTGATAATCAGACCCGGATCATTTAGTAAAATATTGAGTTGATCGCTTGCTGGAATCGGATAAACAACCATATTCTGGTATAGTAAATGATTTGAAATGCCGGTAGCATGGCAAACCAGCGGAAAAATAGCATGATCTACATTAATTCCCCAGCTGTTCTGACTGTCAGAATAAGGGTACCAGTTTTCATCGTTATGTTGTTCCCATCCGTTACCTGTTTCGGTATCTCCGTCATAGTTAGTGTAGAGTGCCAGTGTATCTCCTGGTGAGTTTGGGAGTTGCAGTCCCATAAAAAAA
>ERZ795053.1128-NODE-1128-length-34068-cov-9.383118_pt1 | contig 34068 bp, 24 predicted proteins | sample MGYA00375137_ERZ795053 | MGnify/ENA primary metagenome ERZ795053 (study PRJEB30182, sample SAMN05720284) | activated sludge metagenome | isolation source: Anaerobic digester | place: Hong Kong | collected 2014-12-17 ...
ATCAATCTGGGCTACCCAGGCTGAGCCGTCAAACAGCGTTACATGTTCGACGCGTATGCACGCCGGCGTGCCGCGCGCTCACGGAGCCCCGCCGCGTCCGGCGAGCCAGGCCTGCCAGCGTGCCGCCGCCGCTGCGCGCGCTGCGGCCGGAGCGCGCCAGTCGTAGGCGCCGTGCGCCTGCCACAAGGCCTCCCAGGCCTGCTGCGGCGCGGTCGCGGCGTGTTCGGCCGCCCACGCCCGCGTCACCCCTTCGAGCACGCGCTGAGCGCGCAGCCGGGTGAGCTCCGCCTCGGCCATCAGCAAGGGCAGCACCGCGGGCAGGGCGGGCAGGCCGATGCGCACCAGCGCCCGCACCTCCGCGGTGTAGTCGGCGTGCAGGGGCTCGGGGTGGGCGTCGATGGTGGCGACCAGGTGTTCGATCTCGTCGTTCATGGCATCACGATCGGATGGTTGCTGACGGAGTGCGAGAACTCGAGCACCACGCGCCGGTTCGCGCGCAGGCGGCCCTCGTCGCGCGGCTGGCGGGCACCGGGCGCGGTACCGTGTTCGGAGTACATGTCGGTCTCGCCGAAGCCCGAGACATAGGCGATGCGGCCCGGATCGATGCCGATCTGCGCGAGCAGGCCGGCCACCGCGTCGGCGCGGCGCTGCGAAAGATCCCAGTTGCCCGCCTCGCTGCCGCGCACGTCGGCGTTGCCCTGCACGCCGACGGTGACGTCCGGGTAGCGGTCGAGATAGTCGGGGATATCCGCGAGCTTGGCTTCCTCGCCGGCGAGCGGGATGTCCTGGTTGGTGTCGAAGTACAGCACCACGGGCTCATGCACGTAGTAGCCGCGGAAGCGCTCGAGCGCCTCCTCGAAGACCGGCGAGGCGCGATCCTCGACGCGGGCGTACTCGCCCTGCACCGCGCCGCCCCGGATCTGGAAGCCCCACGCGATCGCACCGTAGATGGTCTGGTTGTCGGTGCCCTTGGCGACGGTCTCGAAGTCGAGGTCGCTGTCGAAGGACAGGCTCGGATAGTCGAACAGCGAGGCCGGTCCGACGTCGGTGGGCGAGCGCAGCCAGCCGTACTGGTTGTTGCCGCCGATGCCGAAGTGCTCGATGTAGTTGGGCGAGCCCGGATCGCCGCGCGGGGTGGCCGAGGGCAGGTTGTCGATCATCCAGCCAGCGGGGGCCCCGCCCGGCGTGCCCTGGGTCATCTGCTCCATGCGGCCGGCCTCGGTGCCGCGCACGCCGGTGTTGGCGTCGACCATGTTGTTCCAGTCCACCGGCGCCCCCGATGCGGGCGTGGTGGTGCCGGCGACGTCGGTCGCATTGACCGCCTGGATCAGGCCGATCTCCGCGGAGTAGGGGCCGTCCGGGTCGGGGTGGAAGGTGATCGTGCCCGACAGGCCGGGCGGTGCGGCCTGTGTCGCCATGCCGATGTCGAAGATGCCGAGGGTGACCGGCATGCTCTGCATCAGGTCGCACTGCAGCGCGCGCGGCTCGCCCTGCTGCTGGGCGACGTGGGCGAGCTCGTGGCCGAGCAGGCGGTCGCCGGACGCGGTGCCCGGCGCGTAGCGGCCGGGGGCGAAGTAGATGTCGCGGCCGAGGGTGACGGCGTTGGCGCCGAGGCTGCCGGCGAGCCGGGCGGCGTGCGCGTCGTCGTGGATGCGCACGCCGTCCACGCCGAGCCCGGCGGATGCGCGCGCGGCGTGATCCGGCGGCAGCGCGTGCCCGGTCGTTGGGGCCGACCACGGCGTCGCGCGCGCCGGCGCGCCGACCCGCAGCGCGGGGCGCACGCCGCCCGGGCGGCCCCCCCATTGCGATGCCACCCGCTCGGCGTCGCGTTCGGCGGCCTCGTCCGGGCGCGGGCGGGCGCTGACGCGGGCGCGTCCGGCGAGCAGGTAGCGCGGCGTCCCGCTGCCGCCGCCATGGGTCGATGCGGTGGTGCCCTTGCGCGCCGCGGGGGGGGCGTGAGTGCGCTGTGCCTTGAAGCTCATGGCCGGGTTTCCTTGTCGTCGGTTCGGGATGGATGCGCGCCCATCCCGGTTGGCAGGGGCTTGCCGAGCTTGCGGTACTCCGCCGCCAGCGCGGCGAGGAGTTCGGCCTCGCCGATGCGGCGGTCGTGCCCGTGCGTGCGTGCCGCGGCGGCGAGCACGACGTTGCGGATGTCGCCGCCGGCGAGGTCGCAGGCTGCGGCGATGCGGTTGAGCGCGGCAGCGTCGAGGGCGTGAGCGTCGCCGAGGTGGGCGAGCCAGAGGGCGCGGCGCTCATCCGGTCCGGGGGCGGGAAAGTCGAGGATGGCGTCCAGCCGCCGGGTGAAGGCCGGGTCGAAGCGTGCGCGGCTGTTGCTGGTGAGCACGACGATGCCGTCGTGGCTCTCGATGCGCTGCAGCAGGTAATTGGTCTGCTGGTTGGCGAAGCGGTCGTTGGCGTCCTTGACGTCGGTGCGCTTGCCGAACAGCGAGTCCGCCTCGTCGAACAGCAGCACCACCTCGGCATGGGCGGCGCGGGCGAAGAGCTCGGAGAGGTTCTTCTCGGTCTCGCCGATGTACTTGCTGGTGATCGCGGCGAGGTCGACCCGGAACAGGGGCAGCCCGAGGCGGGTGGCGACCCAGCTCGCGGCGAGCGTCTTGCCGGTGCCCGAGGGCCCGACGAAGAGCGCGCGCACGCCCGGCCGGTAGCGCGTGCGTGCGGCGCGGCCGAGCGCGTCGGCGAGGGTGTCGCGCAGCCGGCAGCGCACGAGCAGCGCGTCGAGCGCCTCGCGCAGCGCGGGCGCGAGGACGAGCGCGTCGTCGGCGATGTCCTCGTCGAGCAGTTCGGCCAGCGCCCCGAGCTCGGCACCGACGCCGCTGCGCGCCACCGCGCCGACGTGGCGGCCTTCCACCGCCTCGCCCGCGCGCGCGGCGGCCGAGCGCGCGGCCTGGGCGAGCTCGACGATCCGCCCCGCGCCGTGGCGGTGCGCGCTGGCGAGGGCCTCGATCGCAGCCGGGGCGAGCGCATCGCCCAGGCTGTGGCGCCACAGCTGTATCCGCTCTGCGAGCGCTGGCACCGGCAGCCGCCACTGCGTGACCGCGCCGCCGGCCTCGAAGCCGCCGTCGTTGCCGGTCGCCACCAGCAGCGGGCCGCGGTGGCCGATGATCTCGGGCAGGCGGTGGTGGTCGCCGGGCGCGGTCGGAATGCAGAGCACGGGCAGGCGGCGGCGCAGCCATAGCCAGGGGGCGAGGCCGGGCGGGGGATCGCCCGCGATGAAGGCGGGGCGCGCGCCGAGGGCCTCGGCTACGCGGGTGGCGGCCGCGCGCGCCTCGTGCTCGAGCGCGGCGCGGATCACCAGCACGCGCGCGCCGTCGTCATCGCGCGCGAGCCCGGCGGCGTGGCGACGGGCGGCCTCGAGCGCGGACGGGGCCAGCGCGGGCAGCGCATCGGTGCGGAGGTCGACGCCGGCGAAGCAGCCCTCGCGGCCCTCGAGTGCGAGCACGATGGGCAGCGCCAGGCGCACGCTGCGCTCGCACAGCGGGCGATCTGCCGGCGCGAGCTGGATCAGGCCGTGCGCCTGGGCTGCCCCGCCCGCGAGGGCGGCGAGCGCGTCGGGTTCGCCGAGCGCGTCGCACAGCCTGGCCAGCAGGCCGAGGGTCGGACGGGTCTCGCCCACCGGGTGCTGCAGCCAGATCAGCGCACGTGCGGCCATGGGTTCCAACTCGCTGGCGCGCGCCAAGGCCACCGCCATGGTCTCGGCGAGTGCGAGCCGTTCGTGGCGGGCGAGGGCGTGCAAGGCGTGGTCCGCGGGCGGCGGGTCGCGCAGCCAGCGTGCGAGCGCCGCCCGCGCGCGGCCCTCGACTGCGGCGCGTCCGTCGTTGTCGACGCCCCCGGGCTCACCGAGCCGCTCGCGCTGGCCCAGCAGCCAGTCGGCCTCGACCCCTTGACCGGGGCCGCAGCCCTCGCCGAGGCAGGCGAAGCCGATGTCGGCGAGCGTCGCCGCCGGGGCGGGCGCGGTGGCCGAGGGGGGCCGCAGGACGGAATCTTCCGGGCGCTTCATCGTGGCCTCGGACCGTAGTGGAAGCGCACCACCCGCCCGAACCACGGCACCCAGCCAGGGTCGAGGTCGAGCCCGGCGCGGCGCACGCGCAGGTCGGTCTGGTCCATCCCCAGCCAGACGTCCGCATGGGTGGAGGTGAGGTCGAGCCGGGCCGGGCGCAGGCACAGGCTGGCCGGGCCGATGCCCGCTTGCAGGCGCAGGTGGCGGCGGCAGGCGGCGAGCCAGGCGGCGGCCGCGACCGCGGGTTCGCCGGGCGGCGGTGGCGTGCCCAGCCGCCATGCGGGATCGTCCTCCGCCAGCTGCAGGCGGTGCAGCAAGTGGCCGAGGAGGTGGACGGGCAGGGTGGCGGCGTGCTGCGGATGGGCGTCCAGCCATTCCGGCAGGCCGAGGCGTTCGAGCACCGGGAGCAGGAAGAGCAGGCCTCCCGCCGCGGTCGGCTGGGAGAGGGCGAGCGTGTGGGGGCGGGCGGGCGCGTCGGGACGGCGCGCGTACGGTGCGCGGCGCGTCGGCGCAGCGTCCGCCGGCGCCGCCGCCCGCCCGGCGGCCTGCGCTGCGGCGACCGCAGCGGGCGGGAGGTCGCGCCGCTGCCCCGCACCGCCGCCGTCCGGCTCTTCGCTTTGCGCGATCGCGGGCGCCTGCGCGGCCGCATGCGGTGTTTGCCTGTGGCGGGGGCGCTCCGGCGGGGGGCCCTGCTGTGCGCCGGACTCCCGCAGGGGCAAGCTGCGCCCGCCGTCGCGCCCGCCGTCGTGGTCGTCGAGGGCGCCCGGCCCTGCCGTCTCCTGCAGGCGCGTGCGCCCCTGCGCCTGCGGCTTGGTTCCCGGTTCTGCCCCGGGGCGGTGGTCGCCGAGCGCGTGGGGCGGCCGTGTCGCGGCTGCGGAGCCGGCGGTGCCCGCAATGTCCTCCGGCGGCGGCGAGGCGGGCCCCGCTGGCGCGTCCCGGGTCAGGGACTCGGCGAGCTGGCGGCGGGCGTCGGTGGGCGGGAAGGTGGTCCGCACCCATCGCAGGAGCGTGTGTCGCGCATCCGCGTCCGCGCCGTCGTCCGGGAGCGCGCCGCGCCGGGCGCGGACGCGGGCGGCCAGCAGCGCGGCTTCGTCCGCGCCGAGCGCGAGCAGGAGGCGGGGCGCAGCGCCGGCGGCGAGCAGCGCGTCCCACCAGCACGCGAGCGCGACCGGCGCCTCCTCGCGGCGGGCGAGCGAGAGGGCGACCCGGCGCAGGCCGGCGCGTACGCCTTCTTCCGGCCGGTAGCCCGGCACCGCGAGGGCCCAGCACCATGCGCGCGCGGGGCGACCGCCGAGCAGCTGCGTCGTGAGCGCAAGGTGGGCCTCCAGGGCGTCGGCGAAGCGCACGGCCGACGCCCTGGCGAGCCGGGCGTCATCGCTCTCCGCTCCCGCCACCGCGGCCGTCGCGCGACAGGCCGACTCCAGCCCGAGCGCCACCTGCTGCGGCGAGGCCTGCGCGCCGAATGCCGGCAAGCGCAGCCGCCGCACCAACAGCAGCTCGCCGCCGTCGCCGGGGAGGCTGGCGGTGCGCAGCGCATCCTCGATGAGCAGGCCCGCACGCCGGGCCCCCGCGGCGTCGGGCGCGCGGATGCCGAGGTGGCGGACACGGCGCTCGGCGATCATGGCGCTAGCCCTGGCGGGTCCCTGCCATGGTGCCGGCAAGCGCGACCGGGCTGGACGAGTCGATGAAATGCACCCGCGTCTCGACCGCGAGCGCGATCGCGTCGCCCTCGACCCGGGTCACCACGGCGGCGGCCGTGTTGCCGGCGAGGTCCTCCACCGTGGCGCGCGCCACCACGCGGTCGGCCTGGTAGATCAGCGCCTGCATGCCCACCCGGAGCCGCAGCGGCTCGGTGACACGGATCGGCAGGCGGATGCCCGGCCGGGCGGTGACCGGCTCGGGCAGGCGCCCGGACAGGATGCGATCGACCGGCGCATGGCTGGCGAGCAGCAGGGTCATATGCACGATGTCGTTCATCAGCGCCTCGGCTTCGACGTCGCCCGCCCGCATCTGGCCGAACAGCCAGTCCGCCAGGGACTGCAGGCGGCGGCGCGCGGTGAAGTCGATCTCGCCCCAGCGCGCCAGTCCGGCCAGGTTGCGCAGCTGCGGCGTCGCGTCGAACTGCGACAGGCGCTCCGCCCAGTCGAGGCGGATCGACGGCGGCACTGCGCAGAACGCCTCGTGCAGGCAGGTGGCGATGCCCGACAGTTCGTCGAACAGCGCCGCGGCCCGGCTCGCCACCGCGCCGCTGCCGTGCTCGCCGTCGATCAGGTCGCCGAGCGAGACGAACTTGTCGGCCTCGTCGCGCGCCTGTTTCCAGCCCAGGGTGGCGAGCGCGGCGAGGTCGATGCGGGTGCTCGCCGTGCGCGCCTGCTGCACGGCCTGCACGCGCCGGCCGTGCAGGCCGGCGATGGCGGCGGGCACGCCCTTGGCTGGCGTGTCCGCGGGCTGGGCGGCGAGCTTGAGCGCGTGGAGCTGGCTGCGCAGTTGTGCGCTCTGCAGGGCCTTGATGAGCAGGTCGCTGCGGTCGAGGCGGTCGAGCAGCGCCGGTGCATGGGCGAACCAGCGCGCCGGGGCCTCGCGCACCGTGGCGAGCAGCTCGCGCAGCGCGTCGGGAGCGTCCTGCCGTGCGTGCAGGCAGCTCGGCACCGCGGGCGCGAGCAGGCCGGGGTCCAGGCTGCGCTGGGCGGTGGGCAGGATCGACTCGGCCTCGCGCGGACGCTGGTAGGCGATGAAATGGACGTGGTCGCGCAGGATGCGGCTGCGGCGGTCGTTGATCGCCGCCAGGCGCGCCTCTTCCTCCGCGATCAGGGCGCGCGTCACCGCCACGTCGTGGCGTGCCTCGGCCAGCTCGTCGCCGATCGCGCGCAGGCGGTTCTCGAGGGCGCGCGCGCTGCCGCGCAGGGCGTCGAGCACACGCTGGCCCGCCGCGATCGCATCGCGGTAGCGCTTGATCCGGCCTTCGAGTTGACGCATCAGCGCCACCGTGTTGTCGGCGAGATCGGTGCCGTCGGCAAATTGGGTGGCTTCGTCGACCCGCACGCGCAGCGGCGTGCGCAGCAGCAGCGGCATCCGCCACGGCTCGCGCAGCAGCCTCGTGAATGCCAGGTTGCGCGGGCGGGCGTCGAGCAGGGCCTGGTCCTCCGGGTTGTCGCTGTCGATCGCCGGCAGGCGCACGTTCTTCTCGAGCTCCTCCGCGCTGGCGTAGAACAGCGCCGGGTCGCCGCGCGTCCCGTAGAGGTCGATGTCGAGGAACAGGCCCGGCACCTCGCCGCCGTCCTCCGCGGTCAGCGCCAGCGCGTGCGCGGTGAGCGCGCTCACCGCAGCGTGGCGGGTGGCGGTGGTGTAGTCCTTGGCTTCGGTCGCGCGCGGTGCCTGCAGGCGCTCGGCGATGCTGACCGTGCGCACCTCCGCCCGCCCGACCACGGGAGCGCCGCCGGTGACGTCGGATGGCAGGAAGGCGCCCGCGGCGGAGACCGTGTAGCGGGGCTCGCTGACCGCGCGGATGAAGAGCTTGGTGTCGGCCGACTTGTCGATCTCCAGCGTGCGCTTGTCCGCGCGCGTGGCGTCCGCGACGGCCTCGGTCCCGCCCCCGATGCGCAGGCCCGCGCCCGTCGTGCCGGGCAGCGCGCTCCTGGCGGGGGCGGTGGCGCCGCCGTCCGCGCTGGCGCCGGGTGTGGCGGCCTCCGCCTTGAGCTCGTCGAAGAAGCCGGCGATGCGTGCGCTGGAAGCCACCGCGGTCTCGGACTGGGCGATCGCGGCCAGCGCGGGCGATACCGCCAGGCGGGTGGCGGCCGAGGTGCCGAGGATGATCTGGCGCACCCGGTAGATGTCGGTCTGGACCTTGACGAAGTTGAAGTCCACCAGGTCGTCCGCGCGGTCGGCGCGCGCCTTCAGGAAGGCGATGAAGCCCTCCAGGCCGCGCTGGAAGATCTGGTAGCGCTCGTGCACCGACAGCGCGCCCAGCAGCGGATCGTCGTAGAGCGCGAGCGCCGCCGCGACCTGGCCCCTGGGGCCGGCCGAGGTGGGGGCGAGCAGGTCGCGTGCGCCGAGGAAATGCCATGCGCCGAGCTGGCGCGCGCCGGCGGGCAGGCTGCCCGCGAACCACGGCCGCTCGTTGCCGTCGGCGTCGAGCACGCCGGTGGCGCCGAAGCAGGCCCCGCCGCCGGCGAGCAGGAAGCGCATGCCGCGCACCTCCAGCCCTTCCATGCCGATGCCGGCCGTGCCGCCCGCCGGCACGAGGAGCCGCACCCAGCGCGCGGGGCGCGGCAGGGCGCCGGCGCGCGTGCGCACGAGGTTTGCTGCGCTCGCGCCGGGGATGCGGTCGAGCCCCCACCATGCCTGGTGTCGGCCCTGGCTGCTGTGCCATTCGAGCAGGACTTGCACGGGCGGTGCGTTGGGGTCGAGATGCACCCACGCGTACAGCGACTCGCCGGCGTCGGCGCGCAGCACGGCCGTCGCGCCGTCGAGGCCGTATTCGGTGATGCCGCCGTCCGCCGCGGCCGGCGCCGCATGCCCGCCGCCGGCCGGTGCGCCGCGTCCGTCCGCCGGCTCGACGCCGTCGATGCGCTCGAAGGGCGCCCACAGGTCGTTGTGGGTGAGCAGGGTCCAGGCTTCGTCGCCGCCGCTGCGGGCATCGGCCGGCAGCACGCCGCAGAACCACTTCCGTGCATTGCCGTCCGCCGCGCGGCTGCCGGTGATGCCCCAGGCCGCGCGGCCGTCGAAGAGGGTGAACGCCATGCCGTCGACCTCCTGCGCGTCGAGCCCGACGAGGGCGGCGGGGATGCGCAGCTCGACCCAGCGCCCGCTCGGCGGCAGCTCGCCGATGCGGGCATGGGCGGCCGTGCCCGCAGCTCCCCAGGGGATGAGGTCTTCTCCCCACCACGCGCGGTGTTCCCAGTTGCCCGCGTGCCACTGCAACATCAGCGTGCGTGGCGGCTGCTCCGGGTCGAGGTAGACCCAGGCGAACAGTTCGCCGCCGGCAGCCACGGCGAGCGTCTCGGTGGCCGCTTCGAAGAAGTGCTGGTGGATGCCGTCGCGCAGCGTCGCGCGATGGCCGCCGCCTGCGGGGGGCGGGCCCCACGGCGCGAGCGACTCGGGCTCGAGCGCCTCGGCGTCGGCGGCGATCTCCGGCACCGCGAGGCTGCGCCCGCTGATCGCCCGTGCCAGCAGCGCGGCGCGCGTGCGCAGGCCCTGGCGGGCGCCGAGCTGGCGCGCGCGCGCCAGCGTGAAGGCCGCCAGGGTGGCGGCGAACTCGGGGTCGATCAGCTCGCGGATCAGCAGGCGCGGCTCGAACACCGCCTGCGGCACCGGCACCAGCAGACGCACGCGTTCGCCGAGGCTGGTGTCGAGGGGGGCGAGCGGGGCCGCCTCGGCAAGCGCGGCGTCGAGCTGCTCGCTCGGGATCGGTGCCGCGTCGAGCTCGAATCCGCCGGGGAAGAAGTCGCTGCGCAGGCTGTCGAGTTCGAGCACATGTGCAGGCAACAGGCCGAAGGGCGGCAGGCGGGCGAAGTCCGCGCCGAGGCTGGCGGGCGGCGGTGGCGGGTCGCCGGCCGCGGCGATCTGCTCGGCGAGCTGTTCGATCTGCGCCTGCCACAGCGCGGGCAGGCGCCAGTGTGTGGCGAGGCCGCCGGCACCGCCGCCCATGCGCGGCCAGCGCGCGCGGGCGCCCGCCCGCACCACGCTGGCGCGGTCGAGGAAGAGCGGGGTCCAGTCCGCGGCGCAGGCCACCAGGCCGAGCGCCACGCCCCACGGTGCCCAGGGCAGCTGCGCATGCTCGCCCAGGCCGCGCTCGGCCTCGAAGATGCGCCAGGCGATCAGGTTGCGCCAGCGCCCGGCGCCTGCGGGCGGCAGCGGCGGCAGGCTGCGCCACTCCTCGGGCCAGGCGTACCAGAGCAGGCGGGCAGCGTCACCGCTGCGCCAGTCCTCGAAGGCGGCGCCGCCGTCGCCGGAGCAGGCGTCGAGCGGGCAGGGGTCGGTGAGATCGAACTCGCCGATGCGCTCGCTGGCGACCGGCTGCAGCACGAGGATGCCGACCCGCGGCAGGGCCGCCGGGGCCGCCGCGACCACCTCGCCGAGCGCCGGGCCGACGATCTTGCCTGCGAGCACCGCGCCGCCGCCACCGGCGCCGCCGAGGCCGGAGAAGGCCGAGGGATCGGCCACCACCGGGAGGCTTCCGAGCTCGAATTCGTGGGCGCGGGCGACGTGCACATCCTCGCCGCTGGCGCCGAGGCCGCTTCCCTGCATCAGCGCGATGCGGCTGCCGCCGAGGCCGCTGCCGACATCGGCGAGCGCCGTCTCCAGTCCCTGCACCACGCCCGCGGTGAAGGCGCGGCCGCGCAGGGCGACGTGGGCCGCGGCCCAGTCCTGGCGGGCGGACAGCGTGGGGCCGGTCAGCGTGCGACCGGCAAACAGGTTGGGCCGCCGCAGCCACCAGCGCGCGGCCTCGGCCGCGTCTTCGGGAGCGAGGGCGAGGATGCGCTCGCCGGGGAGCGGATGTCGGATCGGGCGGATGCTCACGATTCACCTCCAGGCGTCAGGTGCCGCCGCTGGTCGGCTTGCGCCGGCGTGGCGCGGGCTTGGCGGGCGCGGGGGCCGCAGGCGATGGGGCCGCGGGCGCGGTCGCCGGCGGGGCTGCGGCACTGCGCCGGCGCCGGCCCGAGGGCGAGGTCGCGGCCGCTGCGGCGGCAGGGCTCGCCGAGGCCGCCGGCGCGGCGGCGGACAGCGTGCGCGCAACCGGCGCCACGTCGGCGGCGGGCGGGGTGTCGGTAACGGGCGGGCGCAGCGGCTGCGGGCGTAGCAGCTTGCGCGCGAGCGGCGCGAGCTCTTCCGCGCTCGCGCTGGCCGCCGCGCGATCGGCGCCGCGCCAGTCGGCCTCGCCGCTGGCGAGCTCGCGCAGCGCGGTCTTGCTCGGTGCGGTGTCTGTGCGCGCCGTCTCGAGCCGCACCAGGCCGTCACCGACGCCGGGCGCGGAGAGTTCGGCGGCCACTCTCAGCACGGCCGCCTGGTCCACGCTCCCCGCGCGCGTCAGCTCGCCGATCGCCGCCGCGGTCAGCGCGGGAGAGTCGGCGAAGCGGGGGCTGGCGAGCAGGCTGTTCACCTCGACCGCCGCGCGCGGCGTGGCGGTGGCCAGCACGCGCTCGAGCGCGCCGTCGAGGCCGAGGCCGCCGAGCCGGGGGCGCAGGTCGTCCATGCGGTCGAGGCCGGCGAGGCGGATCGCCTCGCCGGCGAAGGCGTCGCGGTAGGCGAGGTTGCGCCGGCGCACGAACCACAGCGTGGGCAGCGCGGCCAGCCGGGCCCATTCGGCATCGACCGGATCGCTCGGTGCGGAGGGCGGCAGGGCGCGCGGAATGCGCAGCTGCTGCAGGATCTCCAGCGGCTTGCGGGTGGCGACGAGGTTGATCGCGGCCGGGCGCAGGGCGCGGAGACGGTCGGCGAGGCGTGCGGACACCGCGCGCCACTCGTTGCGCGGCACCGGGGCGAGGATCAGCACCGCGGTCGACTCCAGCGTGTCCGCGGCGGCGGTGAGGTCGATCGGCGGCAGGCTGAGCGACTCCTCGACCAGGGCCGGCAGCTCGTCCTCCGGGATGATGGAGAGGTCCACCGCCATCTCGGCGGGGAAGTAGCGTTGGGTGAAGTCGCGCACGTCGATCATGCCGGGCGGGATCGGGCCTGCCGAGGGCAGCAGCGCGAAGCGCTCGCGCGCGGCGAAGCCGCGGCCGCCGTTGGCCGCGAGCGCATCGGCGAGGTGGAGCTGGTGCTGCAGCAGGTGGGCGAGCCGCAGCGCGCGCGGGGCGTGGCCGAGGCCGGGCAGGTCGGCGCGGTCGGCGCCCAGCTCGCGGCGCACCAGAGGGGTGTCGATCCACACCGGGACGTTGTTCTGCAAGGCGATCATCGCCAGCGCCAGCACGTTCGAGGACAGCGCGCGCGCGCCATCCCCGGCGAAGATCGTCGCTGCGGCGCGGCCGCGGCGCGCGTCGAGCGCGTCGGCGGCGCCGTCGTCGTTCCACGGCACCAGCACCACGGCGGTGGCCTCGACGATGTCGGCGTCCTCCACCGTGCGCGGGCCGGTGATCGTGGTGGGGTAGGCGCCCACCGGGTTGTCGGTGAACTCCACCGGGCGCAGCGCGAGCACGAACAGGCCCGTGCGGTTGCGCAGCGGTGGCTGCGCGATGCGGCCGAGCCCGAAGCGGGCGGAGAGCTGCTCGGCATGGGGGATGTCGCCCAGGCGCACGCTCGCCGCGCGCGGCAGCACCACGAGCTCGCCCGCGGGGGTGACGCCGTGGCCGGGGGCGATCTCGATGCGGTCGCCCTCGCCGCGGCTGACCTCCAGGCCGCCGGCCACGCCGCTGCCGGCGGCGCGACCGAGGTCGGCCTCGCGTGCGAGGATGTATTGCTGGTCGCGGATCAGGTCGCGCGCGGCGAGGAAGCGGCCGTCGAAGTAGCGCGGGCGTTCTCGCCGCGGGTCCTCGATCAGCACGCCGGCGGCGCGCAGCGCGGCCACCTCGGCTGCGGCGAGCGTGGGGCGGGCGGTTGCGGTCCTCAGGTCCATGGTGAATCCTCCGGCGCGCCCGGGGGCGCGCGCATCGGCAGGCGGGTCGGCTGCCGGGTTGTCATCGTTCTCTCGCTCCCTCGCCGCCTCACAGGCCCGCGCCCAGGGCGCCGGCCAGCAGGCCCAGGTGCGGCAGGATGCGTCTCCCCCAGTTGTCCACGATCACCGCGCCGGTGCGCTCGGGTGGATTGCCGGCGCCGACGGCGACGAAGACGCGGGCGAGGAAGATCGCGGTGGGGTCCAGGCTGGGCGGGTGGCCGGGCGGACGCGGCAGGTCGCCGTTGGCGTCGAGCTGGCCGGCGAGGCTGGGCCAGGCGTCGAGCACTGCGTCCTGCAGGGCGTCGTGTCGCGCCGCGGGGTCGAGCGCCGAGAGGTCGGGGTCGCGCAGCGGCAGGCCGTCGAAGTCGTCGTCGAGGCCGTCGCCGCGCAGCACCAGGTGCAGCTCCCAGCCGTCGCGCAGGCGCGCGGTCTCGACCGCGTCGAGGGCGTCGAAGGGGCCGCTGGCAAACGCGGGGGCGAGCGCCTGGCGGCAGGTGACGAAGCGGATGAAGGCGTCCGCGATCACCGCCCGCGCGGGGAGCGCTTCGGCGCCGGCGCGCAGGCGCGCGCTGGCGAAGCGGGCGGGATCGTCGAGCGCGGCGCGGCGCAGGTCGTCGCCGCCGTCGCGCGCGAGCTCGGTGGCGAACCAGCGCTCCAGGCGCAGGCACACCGGCACGCCCAGCTCCACGAGGCGGCCGAGGCGGTCGACCGCGAGCCCCGGGGCCACGCGCAGTTCCTCCTCGTGATCGGTGCCTGCGGGGCGGTGGAGCACGCGCAGGCCGGCCAGCGTGCCGCCCCCGTGCAGGCCGATCGCGCCGAGGCTTCCGTCGCCGGCGTCGAGGCTGCCTGCGGGCAGGCGGCGCGCGCCCGCGCCGGTGGCGAAAGCGAGCGCGCGTGCGAGGCGGTTGCGGTGGTAGGTCTGCTCGTCGGCGAAGTCGCGCGCGCCCAGCAGCATGCCGGTGGCGTAGTGAGGCCGCGCTGCGGCGGGCAGCGCATAGAGGGGGTCGTCCGCAGGCGGACGCGCTGGGCTGTTCATGTGTCGCTCCTCGGCGGGCGCGGCTTGGGCGGCCGCGCCGCCCTCGGTCGGACGGGCGTGCTGTCGATGCGGGGCCGGGTCGGGATCGTCGGTGTCAGGACCCCGGTGTCCAGGATCGGCCGGGTCGGATCGAGGATCGTGCGCTGGATGCTGACCTCGGCGATGACGGGGGCGCTCTTCTGGCCCGTGTCGGTGAGCACGACGAGCTGGAAGCGGTGGACGCCGACCGCCAGCCCGGCGTCCACCTTGATGGTCGGCTCGCGGGTCGTGATCGGCTGTCCGCGCACGAAAGTGGCCATGGTTGTGCTCCGCTGACGGGGCCGGTGGCGATGCGCTCAGCCCTGGCCGAGGTAGGTCCACAGGTAGGTGGTCACCTGGCCGCCGCCGAGGTCGAAGGACCTCGTGCCGTCGAGCATGAAGCTCTGGCCGAGGCTGACCGAGCGCGGCGCGTTCAGCACCGCGGTGGGCGCCTCGGTGTCGGCGACGATGACCACCACGTCGTCGGGGATGGACTGGTTGCCGGCGTCGTCCACCACGACGAGGCGGAAGGTGTGGCGGCCCAGGGCGAGCGGACGCTGCGGCGACAGCGTGACCTCCACGGTCGGGGTCTCGGTCTTGACTTCGGTGTTGATGATGAACTCGGCCATGATCGGCTCCTTGGTGGGCGAAACGGTTTGAACGAGGCTAGTCGAGCAGCCGCCAGCGGTATTCGGCGAGGTGCTGGCCGGGCGGTGCGAGCGAGGCGCTGCCGTCGAGCACGAAGCTGCGGCCGTGGGTGACCCGGAGGTCGGGGCCGGCGTCGGCGGACGGCTGTATGGCCCCGGCGGCAGAGGCTGCGCCCGACAGGCGCGGATCCAGGCTGCCGACGCCGAGCACGCGGTCGCCGCGGCCGAGGGTGGATTGGTCCGCCCTCGCGGGCTGGGGCGGTCGGGCGGGGCCGAGCCACGTATCGACGCCGACCAGGCTCGCGACACCCACGAGCAGCGGCCAGCTGGCCTGCTCGATCTGCACGTCTACGTGGGCCGGCGCCTCGAGCTCGACGATGCGGCGCAACAGGCCGAGCTCCTCCGCGCTGTGTTCACCGTGCAGCAGCACCAGGCTGCGGTAGGCGAGACGGTCGTGGAAGGCGAGGACGGCCGTGCGCTCCGCGTTGTCGGCGACCTCGTCGCGGAACAGTGCCAGCAGCTCGAGGCGTTCGGCTTCGCCCAGCACCAGCGTGTCGCCGACCACCGAATTGCCGCTGACGACCAGGCCGGGAAGCAGCGGGTCGTCCTCGACGTTCAGATCGACGCCGAGCAGCGTCGACATCAGCCGGCGCAGGCGGAAGCCTTCGAGCACCGCGATCCGGCCTTCGCGCACCCCGCCGCCGCTGGCGAGGTCGAGCGCCAGCAGCAGGCCGCGGCGGGTGCCGTGGAAGCGCGCGAGGTCGGCCGCCCGGCGCAGCCAGTCGCGCCGCCGCGGCGCGGGCAGCGCGGCGTCGAAGGCCACGCCGATCCAGCCGCCCAGCCAGTCGAGCGCGGGCTCGGCGGTGACGTCGGGGTCGCTCGCCAGATGGGCGGCGGCGACGCGGTCCTCCAGCACCGTCAGCCAGCCTTCGACGTTGCCGAGGAAGCGCTCGAGGAAGTCCGCCGGCGTGCTCTGCGGCGCCAGGGGCGACATCGGCGCGTCGGCGGCGGGGCCGAACTCGGTCTCGCGGTACAGCCGCGGCAGGTAGTGGTCGCGGTAGGAGAAGCGCGGGCCGTGGATGCGCAGCGCGGCGATCTCGGGCGAGTCACGGCCGTCGCCGTACAGGCTCAGCCGCACCCACAGGTAGCGCCCGGCGAGCGCACGCACGCGCCGGCTGCTGCGCTGCACGAGGGCGGTCCACAGGCCGGCGCGCCCGGGCTGCGGGGCGCCCCAGGCGCCCAGGCCGGGGTGGCCGGGCAGCTCGGAGGGCAGGCGCTCCCAGGCGGCGTGCGGCACCGCGCCCGCGGGCAGGTCTGCTTCCGGAATGTCGCCGAACACGTGCGGATGCCAGTCGGTGGCTCCGTCCGGGACGGGGTCGGCGGTGGTGGCCAGCCAGGCGATGAAGCCGCAGCCGGCGGGCAGGCGCGCTTCGGCGTAGAGGCGGTGCCAGACCGTGGCCTGGTTGCCGCTGTCGATCAGGTGTGCTGGCCGGGCGTGTTCGGTGGGAATCGTCGGATCGGCGGGGGCGAAGCTGGCGGCCTCGCCCCTGCGTGCCAGGTGCGAGACCGAGAGCCGGTGCAGCGGCTCGAGCGCCGGGCCGGCCACCGCATAGCGGGGCGGCTGGTCGAGGCGATGGGCGAAGGGCGCCTCGATCGCCTCGGGCTGCAGCGGATACACGTCGCCGCTTGCGACCAGGCTGGTCGCCGCGCCGGTGGAGCGCGGCACGAAGACCGGCGCGTCGCGGCGGCCGGGCACGCGCACGACGACCCGGCCGTCGCCGAGCCAGTCGAGCGCGTAGGCGAAGCGCACGCCGGTGAGCGCCTGCGGGGCGCCGACCGTGCCCGCGGCGTCGATCAGGCGGAGCCGGCATTCGCCGTCGCCGAACCAGGACAGCAGCAGCGGGCGCCCGTCTTCGGCGACCGCCATCGCCTGTGGCCGCTCGCCGGCCGGCCAGGCGAGAGGATCGAGCACACGCATCACGAGCGGCGACGGATTCTCGGGCTGCGGGCGGAAGGTCCCCGCCGCGTACTCGGCGGCCGGTCGCGCGACCGCCATGCAGCCGGCGAGGCGGGCCAGCCGCCCGCTGCCGCGTTCGAGCAGCCAGGCGCCCGCGCCCGGCGCCGCGGCGACCCGCCAGGCCTGGAAGCCGGGGGTCGGCAGCAGCGCATCGGGCCAGCGCCCGCGCAGGTCGTGCAGCAGCAGACGCTCGGTGAGCGCGACCACGAGCACGTCGTCGTGGCCGATGGCGAAATCGCGCGGGCGTTCGGGCAGGGCGAGCAGCGTGGCCGTGCCGGGCAGGTGGCTGCGCGCGAGCAGCGCGCCGGCGCCCTCGTCCCACCAGGCGTGCGCGCCCTCGCGGTCGATCGCCATCGGCAGGCGCTCCAGCGCCGCGGTGGCGATGGCCGCGGCGTCGTCTGCCGTCGCCCCCAGGCTGCGCTCGCTGGCCAGGTGCAATGCACGGCAGCCGGGGCGATGATCGACGTGCTCGAGCCAGGGCCAGTGGGCCGCGTCGGCGAGCAACCAGAAGCGCTGGCGGTTGGCGTCCATCAGCACACCTCGGGTACGACCGGCACGGCGACCGCGCTGTCGTCGGCGAAGGGGTTGGGCAGCGCAGCGAGCGAGGACGGCGCCGCGTTCGCGCCGCTGCCGGGCACGACATCGACGACGAGCACGCCGAGCAGCTCGGGCAGCTGCCAGGGGCTGAGGTCGAGCTGCTGCGAGCCGTCCGCAGTGTTGCGGGTGAGCAGTCGCCAGGCAGGTGTGCCCTCGGTCCCGCCGCGTTCGAACAGGTTCAGGCCGGCGACCTCGGCGACGCCGGCGACGCGCGAGATCTCCACCTCGAGCTCGCGCTCGCGCACCGCCCGGCGCAGCGGCCAGCCCGCACCGCCCGGCCCGTGGGGCGGCAGCGGCCAGAGCAGGCGGCGCAGAGTCTCGCGCACCTCGAACAGGACCGCCTCGCGGGCGAAGCCGTCGCGGATCACGACCGCCACCGCCAGGCCGAGCGCGACATACTCGCAGCCGATCACGTAGCACTCGGTGGCGAGCGGGGTGCGTGCGGCGAGATGGGCATGCACGCGCTCGATGAAGGGGCGGTCGGGGCGGGGGTTGGGCGCGGGGCCGGGCGCACGCGCGGGCAGCACCATCACGCTGACCACACCGGGTACGTCGAAGCGCCGCTCGCGCGGTTTGAAGCGCGGCAGCACGTCGACGCGGCCGACCTCGGCGCCGGGCACCTCCAGCGCCAGGCGGCGGTAGTCCTCGGCGGTCACCGCGCGCTCGCGATGGCGGAGCAGCGCGGGGATGCGGCGCTCGGCGGCGGCGAGGGTCTCGGCGTCTTCACCACCCGAGGTGGGGAGGGGCTGGAGCACCTTGATCGCGGGCAGCGCGCGCCTGCTGCCGACGAGGCGCGCGCCGGCGACCTCGGTGAGGCTGCCCGCGGGCAAGTTGCCGGCGCGTCCTCCGCCGAAGCGGCCGTAGGCCAGGCGGATGCGCATCTGGCGCTCCGGCACGCGGCCGCGCACGCCGTCGCCGAAGCGCAGCGTGCCGGCCTCGGCGTCGAGCTCGAAGGCAGCCGCTTCGCGGGCGACCACGGCATTCACGGACAGCGCGGCGAGGTCGTCGACCCGCGTCCACCGGCGGTAGCCGCGGCCCGGTTCCTCCACCTCGATGCGCAGGCCGGCGGCGTCCACCGAGCCGGCGGGGAGCTGGAAGACCTGGTCGCCGGCACCGGTCGACACGCCCAGAACCCGGCCGGAGAGGGTGGAGCGCTGATCCACCTCCACCGCGTTGACGCCGACCCAGGCCAGCTTGAGGCTGTCGACCCCGCTGCCCGGGCGCGGACGCAGGCGCAGCCAGCCGATCAGGCGCGCGGCGCGCTCGGGGTCGTCGATCCGTGGGGGGTTGTCGCCGACGCCGGCGCGCGGGTTCTCGCCGACGTCGTTGGACGGGGCCCAGATCAGCGCCTCGTCGGGCATGGGCAGGCGCAGCACGCCGGGCCGGGTGAGCCCGGCGGTGGTGTCGTCGGCTTCGCCCGGCAGCGGCTCGAGCGTCAGGTAGTCGGCGTCGATGCCGTTGGCGCTGCGGGTGACGATCTCCCACATCACCGGCACGCGGGCGCGCGGCCCGATCTCCTCGAACAGCGCCGGCGCGGCGATCGCCGGCACCACGCCCACCGACAGCCGTGCGGTGCTGCCGCTGTCGCCGCCGCCGAGGGCGCGGCGCGCGGCGGCGTTGACCGCGGCCTGCTGCTCGGGCCGTGCCGCCGGGGCGAGCAGGGCGAGCCAGAGCGCGTGGTCGAGGCTGGCGGCGAAGACGTCCACGCCCTCGCGTGCCGCCTGGCCGTTCTCGAACAGCGGCGCGACCAGGTAGCCGCGGGCGGCGCCGTCGATGCGGTGCACGCGCTGCAGGCCGTCGATGACTTCGGCGAGCCGGGCGCGCTCGGCTTCGCCGAGTGGCTGCTTGTAGCAGGCCTCGGCGACGATCGGCAGCACGGTGGTCTCGGCGAGGGTCTCGAAGGGCACGGGCGCCTTGATCGTCGCGCCGGCGGCCAGCGTCAGGCCGTCGAGCTCGGTGGGCTGGGCGAAGCCGAGGCCGACGACGGCGGTGGCGGGCTGCGCCGGGCGCAGGCCCTGGCCGAGCAGCTTCAGGAACACCAGGCGCTGGCGCTCGGGGATGAGGTTGGCGCGGTAGAGCAGCGCGTCGCCCAGCCAGGCGAAGAGCTCGAGCAGCGTGCGCCCCGGGTCGCCCAGGCGCGGATGCGTCCATTCCGGGGTGTGCGCCGGGATGCGCGCGAGCAGGTCCTCGAGCAGGTCGTCGAAGCTGCGGTCGTCGAGGCGCGGTGGCAGGATCGGCATGTCAGCCCTCCTCCAGTCGGACGGTGACCGCCACGGCGTCGGCGGCGCCGGAGCGGGCGAGACGGTAGGCGATCTCCACCCGGAGCTCGCTCGGGCGCTCGGGGACTTCGAGCACATCCACGCGGTCGAGCAGGATGCGGCGCTCCCAGCGGCTCAGCGCCGACATCGTCCAGTCGCGGATCTGGCGGCGGGTGGAGAGGTTGTTGGGGGCGTGGAGCAGGCGGTCGAGGCCGGCGCCAAACTCCGGGCGCATCAGCTGCTCGCCGGGGCGGGTGCTGAGGATGACGCGGATCGCATGGCGCACGCTGGCCTCGAGGCCGGGCCAGTCGAGGCGGCCGTCGGCGTCGGGCACTGCAAACAGCGGCCAGCCGATCAGCGGGCGCGGAAGGGGCTCGTTCATTCGCCACCTCCACCCTTCTTCGGGAAGGGGATGCAGACCTTGATGAACATCATCCAGCGGAAGAAGAGATCGAACAGCGACAGGAAGATGTTGAGCACGATGAAGGCGCAGATCGTGATGACCGGGATGTTGAAACTGCACAGCCAGCCGAGATCCAGCCCGTTGCCCTCCGGCTTCCTGCCCTCCATCAGCTCGAGCGGATCGCCCGAGAGCAGGTGCTGCATCGAGGCCGGCACGGTGAAGGCCACGTTGGGCTTGAGCTTCTTCAGCATCTCGCGGTCGCTCGGGTCGGGCATCGCCACCTGCACCGGCGGCGCGCCGCCGCCCTCGAACCAGGGCGCGATCACGAAGCCGGGGCTGTAGGCGCTCCATACCGTGCGCGCGGGGCAGACCCCCTCCGGCTTGAGGCGCACGAAGGCGCGCAGCACGTAGCGCGCCTGCGGATCGTCGTAGCGCCCGGCCTGGCCGGCGAGCGCCTCGAAGCGCTGCAGCAGGCAGGCCGACAAGGCCTCGGCGAGCCGTCCGGCGGTGTCGGCGTCGAGCGCGGGCCACCCCAGCGGCATGGCGGGCGCGGGCGCCGCGTCCTCGCCTTCGAGCAGGATGCGGGCGGCGGTGCGCAGGAAGCTGCCCGCGGGCACGCTGCCTGCGACGGGCTTGCCGGCGGCGTCCGCCAGCGGCAGGCCGATGCCGTCGAGCACCGTGACCAGGGCCGTGGCCTCGGGGCCGTCCTCGAAGGCGCCGAACTCCACCGCGAGCTGGCGCAGCAGCAGCAGCAGGCGCTGCATCGCGCCGCGCTCCTCGGCGGCGGGCGCGCTGCGTGCGAGGCCGGCGAGCGCGGGCGTCAGGGGCTGGCCGGGGCGCGGGAAGCCGTCGCCGAGGCCGCGCAGCGGCCCCGCGAGGTGGGACTGGAAGGCGCTCGAGTGCGGTCCGAAGGTCTCGTCGTCCAGACGTGCCGCGCCGCCTTCGGCGCGCTCGCTGCTGGTGGTCGGCACGAGGCCGTAGAAGAGGGTCGCGCCGGCCGCGGCGCACACATCGGGCGGAGCCACGAACATCGGCATCACCGCCTCGGACAGCAGCGCATCGTCCTGCGCCGCCAGCACGGCGCGGATCTCGCGGTCGAGTGCGGGCTGGCCGGTCGATGGGCGCGCCAGCCGTCGCGCTGCCTCCGGGTCGTGGCGGGGGCACAGTGGCGTGGCGGCGTGTTCGACCCGGGCCCAGCCGCGCACGCCGTCGGCGGCGTGCATCCAGCCCTGCTTCAACTCGCGTCCATCGGCGCCGCGGCGCAGGCGGCGGATCACCAGGCCGGCGGACTCCACCTTCGCCGGGTCGATGCGCGGGCGTCCGGGCGTGTCGCAGCGCGCCTCCATGACGGCGAGGTGGAACTGGCGCTGGACGGGCTGGAACAGCTTGAGGAGCGGCCGGCCTTCCGCGGCCTGGCGCAGCTTCTCGCGTGCGGCTTCGGCATCCGCGGTCTTGCCGGCGGTGGTGCGTGCGCCGGCCAGCCCGAGGCGGCCGCTGGCGGCGCGCAGGCGCTCGAACAGCCCGCGGCCGGCGCGGCGCGCGCTGTCGACGCCCGTGGCGAGCGCTTCGGCGCGGGCGAGGTCGTCGCGCAGCGCGATGCGTCCTGCCGGGTCGCGCAGGGCGGCGAGCACCGCCTCGATGAAGCGGTCGTCGCTGCGCTGCAGGATCGCCGGTGCGCCGCTGCCCTCATCCGGCCAGGCGGCGAGATCGCGTGGTGGCCCGAGCAGGACCTCGTGGGGATGGCTCACCATATGTTTCCCGCTCCTGGCGTGTAGCTGGTCGACACCACCGCGGTGGTCTGCACCATCTGGCACTTGACGATGCCGGAGAACTCGGCGAGCGCGCTGTCCACCTTGACCATGCCGGCGCTGATCTCGACCTGCGGCGCGTCGATCCTGAGCTTGGCGGCCGCGCTGAAGGCGATGCTGCTGCCGTTCATGACGACGCGGTTGCCGTTGGCGTCCTCGACCGTGATCGTGCTCGGGCCGTCGCCGAGGGTGACGCGCTGCCCGGCGGGGGTCTCGAGCACCAGGCTCTCCTGTCCCTGGCGGTCGTCGAGCGTGACCACGACACCGTTCTTCGAGCGGATGCGCTTGAAGCGGTTGCCTTCGCTGCCCAGGTCGGCGGGAGCGGCGCTGCTGCCGTTCCACAGCCCGCCGAGCACGAGCGGGTAGCGTGCGTCGCCCTGCACGAACACGACGAGCACCTCGTCGCCGACGTCGGGCATGAAGAAGGCGCCGCGCTCGTCGCCGGCGAAGGGGCAGACGACGCGCGCCCATAGCGGTGCGTCCTGGTCGTCGACGCCGTCGAAGGCGAACAGCCGTAGCTGCACGCGGTCGCGCGCCTCGGGGTCGTCGATGGAGACCACCCGGGCCAGCATGGCCGACTGCATCCAGCCGGCGGGGGGGAGGAAGGGCTGTGCGCGGTCCATCAGTGCGCTCCCAGCCAGGCACACTCGCCGACGAATTCGGTGCGGTAGCCGGTCTGCAGGTCGTAGCGGTGGCGCGCCTCGACGACGTAGTAGGTGTTGTCGAAGCGCGGCGACAGGCCGCTGACCTCCACGTGCGTGCCCACGCGCAGCCGGGCGTTGCCCTCGGCGACGCCGTCCAGGCGCACGAAGCGGCGTGCGCGCTGGTCGAAGGCGGCCGCGGCCACGGCGCGCGCCTCCTCATCGGTGGCGAGGGCGAGGTGGCCGAGGTGTTCGCTGCGGGGCGCGAGCGCGCGCGCCAGCCACTCGGCGCCGCTGGTGCCCGTGCCCGGGCCTGCATGGGCGCAGGTGGTGGCCTCGCCGGAGACGGCGCTGCCATTGACCGGGTTCCAGCCCCCCACGGTGATGCGGGTGACCTGGTGGGCCAGCTCGGCGACGACGCGCGCCCGCGCGAGCTGGCCGTGCAGCTCGAGCGCCAGCTCGCCGCGACGGACCTCGCTGCGCGGCGCCACCTGCAACTCGTCGCCGACGATCTGCAGGTCGGCGTCGAAGCGCCCGAGCAGGCGGCGCAGGAAGGCGAGATCGCTCTCGTTGAGCTGGGCCCAGGTGGCGACCGGCGTGTCCAGCCCCTGCACGGCGGGACGCAGGCCGAGCTCGCCCGCCACCGCGCGCACCACGTCGGCCGGGCTCCGGTCGGTGAACAGCCGGGTGCGGCGGGCCATGCGCGCGCGTCCCAGCGCGTCCTCGGCGAGCACGACCAGTTCGGGGGCGCCGCCCTGCACGAACTCGGCCTCCAGCCCGCTGACCACGCCACGGAAGAGCTCGCGCGGCTGGGTCTCGTCGCCGGCATGGACGCTGATCGCGGTACCGAGGGTGAGCCGGCTGCCGTCCTCGAAGGCGGCCTCGGCACTGCCGTCGATGGTGCTCGCCCAGTTGGAGAAGCGCAGCTCGGCGGTACTCATGCCGCCCTCGGTTTCCGCGACGCACATCTCGACGAGCAACTCGGATACGCGTGCGTCGGCCTGTCCGGCCAGGCGCAGCGTGGGGCGTGCGCGATAGACGGCGGAGCGGCTGACGGAGGTCTCGGTGCTCATCGTCGCGCTCCTAGTCGGCCTGCCAGCGTTGGCGGCGCTCTTCGCGCACCCTCAGCTCGCGATGCAGCTGCGCGGTGATCGCGGCGAGGAGCGCAGGCGTCGGCAGCGCCGTGGCGGACGGCGCATCCTCGCCGCGATCGTCGCGCTCGGGCCGGACCTCGGCCTCCAGTTCCTCGATGATGATCGGCATGTCTGCTTCTCCCCGTTGCTAGCGCGGGCCGATGACGAAGTCCGCCTCGGCGCCGACCTCGGCGCGCAGGCCGCCACTGCCGCCGCCACTCATGCGGCCACCGGCGAGCACCGTGCCAGTGGTCGGCAACTCGACCGCCTCGGGCAGCAGGGCGGTGGTCGACAGGTTGTGGGTGGATGGAGTGGCCTGGCTGCGCAGGGCCGAGAACCCCGTCTCCGCGGAGCTGCCAACCGACAGGCTCATGCCCGCGCCGATGCCGAGGCCGGCACCCGCTTCCGTGGCGCCGCCCGCGGCGAAGGCGGCGGCGGGCAGCAGGGTGGCGTCGGCGCCGGCCTGGAACGCCCCTCCGGCGGTTCGCCCCGCCCCCGCTGCGAGATCCACGCCGACCGAGCCCCCGGCGGCGAACCCGGCGCTCATCGAGGCGCCCACCGCGAGCCCCGCGCCGGCGCCGAAGCGCAGGCTGGCGGCGCCGTTGGCGGCGGCGATGGCGCGCGCCGCGTGCGGGTCGCCGGCGGCATTGGCCGCGCCCTGGGCGCCGCCCGGGCCGTCGTCGGCGAGCGTCACCACCGGCTCGGCGCCCAGGGTCGTGTCGACCGAGACCGGCTGGCCGGTACCGCTCTCGAACACCACGTCCCGGCTCGACAGGGTGAGGTTGATCGAGGAACGCAAGGGCACGCCGCCCGCGGCGAAGAAATCGAGCGTCTCCTTGTATTGCTCGACCAGGCCGGTAAAGGCGTAGGCGCCCCAGCTGAACTTCACCGTCGGCGGCACGTTCTTGTCCTTGCCGGCGGCGACCGGCTGCAGCAGACGGGCCATCCGGTCGGTGGTGACGCGCACGTCCTCGCCGATGTCGGTGGTGTCGAACACCAGGTCCATGGACAGCTTGGCGGTGGTCTGGCTGACGTACTGCTTCTTCTTCGCGCCCTTGCCCTCGTCCTTGAGGGTGTTGGAGACGGTGTATTGCAGGCTGGCGGGATTGAAGTGCACCGCCACGACGAAGCGCTCTCCGGTGAGGGTCTCGAAGCTCGCCGGTTCGTCGATCAGGTCGGGGGGCTGTTGCGGCATGGTCGTGGCCTCAGCTCACCAGCACCAGGCCCTCGTGGGCCAGGTGCAGCTCCTCGATGCCGACCTCGGTGCCCCTGGCGTCGAGGTCGGCAGCCTTGAACTTGACCGGCAGCGCGCGCCGCAGCGCCCAGCGCAGCACCGGCTCGTCGCGTCCGTTGCGCATCTCGATCTCCACCTCCATGCGGTACGCGTAGGCGCCGCCGGCGACGCTGGCGAACCAGTCCCACAGCGCCTGGCGGTTGTCGCGGCTGCGGGTCATGCCGCGCTTGAGCACGACGGTGGCGAAGCTGACCGGCCCCGCGCGCTGCACCGCACCGTAGTTGGCGCCGCCGACCTTGATCACCTTCGGTTCCATGGTCGCCTCCAGGCCGGTGCACTCGGCGAAGGCCCCCTCGCACAGCGGCAGCTCGCTGCCCGCAGCCCCCCTGAGCGGCTGCGGGCGGAAACTGACGTGGAAGCGGAAGACGCCGAGCGGGGCGTTGTCGAGGCGTTCCTGCTGCCTGCTGTCGAGCGCTGCGGCCATCATGCGACCTCGTTGGTTGTGGCGACCGCGCCGGCGCCGGCGAGCTCGAGCACGACGGTGATGCGCTCGAGCGCGGCCGCCGGCAGCAGGCTGACCTGCGCGCGCAGGCGGCCGTTGTCGAGGTCGTTGCGGCTCATCGTGCCGAGGTCGCAGCGCACGCTGAAGGCCTCGCCGGGGTCGGCGCCGCCGAGGCCTCCCTCGCGCCAGAAGGCGTTCAGGGTGTTCTCGAGGCTGCGCTCGACGCTGCGCCACAGCGCCGGGCCGCTGGCCTCGAAGACCGTGTTCGCGGCCACCGTGCGCGCGGCGCGCAGCACCGCCCCCATCAGACGGGTGACGCCGCCGGCGCGCCAGGCCTCGTCGGCTGCCGTGCTGACGTCGGACTGCAGCGCCCAGCCGCCGCCGGGTTGCGGTGCGATCACGCACACGCGGCGAGCGAGGGCGTCGGTGGCGGTGGCGGCGATCGCGCTCCAGGGCAGCACCGGCTCGGTGCCGAAGACTGCCGGCAGCGGCGTGCCCGCCACCGAGCGGAAGGTGCCGCGGGCGAGCGCGTTGCGCGCGACGAGGCCGGCGAGCAAGCCGTCCGGGGCTTCGAGCTGGCCGGGCAGGTCGGCGCCCTGCGCGGTCCTGAGCCAGGGCCAGGCCAGCTGCACGAAGGCGCTCGCGGTCGCCGCGCCTTCACCGGTGGCGGCGGGCGCCAGCATGCCGCTGCGCTCGAGGTAGCCCAGCATGTCCGCCTGCGCCCAGGTGTCGCCCGCAGCGGCGGCGTGGCGCAGCTCGTGCGTGGGCAGGGGCAGGGCGGCGAGCAGCAGCTTGTCGCGGTGGTGGCGGGCAAGCTGCAGGCGCACCTCGCCGATCGCGTCGCGCCAGGCCGTGAACCCCGCGCCGTCGCAGCGCGGCGGGGCCAGCGCGCGTAGGGCGAGGTCCTCGCCGCCGCCCTCGCTCCCGCCCTCGCTGCACTCGACGAAGACCTCCGCCGCGGCCGGCGGTTCGGTCGCGACCGCCACCGTCGCGGGGTCGGCGGCGCACAGGTCGGGCAGGTCGGGGAGGCACAGCAGGGTGGTCTCGGGGAGGCCGTGCAGGTGGCCGATGCCGCGCCAGCTCGACGGATCCATCGCGCTCGCGCCGGGCGCCAGCAAGGCCTCGAGGCGCGCGGCGCGATGCGTGGCGCGCGCGCCGGCGGCTTCGAGGTGAGGCCAGGGATCGCCGCAGCGCACGATCACCGCTCGCCGGCCACCGCAGGCGAAGAAGCGGCGCACGGCGGCGCCCAGCGCGCTGGCACAGCGTCCGGAGCCGGTGCCGAGCGGGCGCGCCTCCCAGGCGAAGAGCGCATCGAAGGTGGCCCAGTTGTCTACCGTCACCGGCAACTGCAGCAGGGTCTCGACCTCGGCGGCGGGGCGTGCCCACGGACCATCGGTCCAGCGCGCGCGCGCCAGGGCCGCGCGCACCGCCGCAGGCAGCGCGCCGTCGCGACGCGCGACGAAGCCGACGAAGCAGGCGATGTCGACCCGGTTCGGGTCCGGCCGCTGTGCCTGCGCCGCGCGTTCGAAGTCGAGGCCTCTCATGATCGGTGTCCGGGTGGCTGGGGCAGCCTCAGGCCTGGATCTCGAAGCCTTCGGCCGACAGCACGATCTCTTCCATGGCCACGTCGCCGCCGCCCTTGCCGGCCAGCGTGGGGCCGGTGTACTTCATCGGGATGCAGCCGCGCAGCAGCCAGGTGCGCACCGGGTTGCGCGCCTCGTCCATGAGCGTGATCGCCACGGTCTTCTGCGCCGCGGGGCCGTCGCTGCGGGTCTGCTCGATCCACGCCCACAGGCTGTCGAAGTTCACGATCCCGCGCTTGCAGGTGACGTCGCTGACCTTGTGGATGCCGGCAACCTTGCGTACGTGGTTTTCCTTGTCGTTGCCGGCGCGGTATTCGGCGACCGTGACCTCGGTGCCGATGCCCGACACGTCGGAGAAGCCGCCGAACTCCTCGCCGCCGTCGAAGTTGACGATGAAGTTGAAGGCGCCGTAGGGCGTGATGCGTTCAGCCATGATTCAGTCCCCCTCGTTCAGGCACGGGCGTCGGCCGTCTTCTGGCCGATGCGGAAGATGACGAACTCGGCCGGCTTGATCACCGCCACGCCGATCAGGCACACCAGGCGACCGTTGTCGAGGTCGTTCTGGGTCATGGTGCTGCGGTCGCAGCGTACGAAGAAGGCTTCCTCGGTCTTGGTGCCGAGCAGCGCGCCGTTGCGCCACTCGTTGTAGAGGAAGTCGGCGATCGTCTGGCGCACGTTGGCCCACAGGCGCTCGCCGTTGGGCTCGAACACCGCCCATTGCGTGCCGCGATCGATCGAGGACTCCAGATAGTTGAAGTAGCGCCGCACGTTGACGTACTTCCACTCCGGGTCGGACGAGGCCAGGCGCGCACCCCACACGCGGAAGCCGCGTCCCGACAGGTAGCGCAGGCAGTTCACGCCGATCGGGTTGAGCATCTCCTGCTGGGCGAAGTTGATGTCGAGCTCGAAGCGCAGCGCCCCGCGCACGACCTCGTTGGCGGGCGCCTTCCACACCCCGCGCTCGACGTCGTTGCGGGCGTAGATGCCGCACACGAAGCCCGAGGGCGGCAGCGCCAGCTCGCGCGGGATGTCCTCGCGCCCCGGGCGGGCGAGCGGATTCGACACGACGACCCAGGGGTAATAGACCGCGGCGTAGCGCGAGTCGATGAGGCCGCGCAGCGTGCGCGCGTCCCCCGGCAGCTGTGCGGGGGGCAGGTCGAGCACCGCGATGCGGTAGGCGCGGCGCGCCTCGGCATGCGAGATCAGCAGGTTGGCGACCGCCTGCGCGTCGGGGTAGGCCGAGCTGCCCGGCGCCGCGACGATCGAGACGTCTTCCAGCCCGGCGAGCTCGCCGAGGGCGAGCGCGTAGGCGTCCGTGCCCGGGGCGGCGCCGTCGCTGCCGCCGGTGAGGGCGAAGCTGCGCTCGAGCTCGCCGGCGGCATTGACGCCGGCGCCGGCGAAGAGCGCGTTGCGCAGTTCGAGCGCGCCGACGTTGCCGCCTATGGCGATCGCATAGAGGTTCTGCAGGTGGTCGGCGCGCCGTCCCGGCGCGGCCGCCATCACGTGACCCACCCAGGCGGGATGGCTGCGATCGAAGCCGAGGCCTTCATGGCTGAGGTCCTCGCCATCGCCGTCGATCGCCACGACCAGCAGCGTCGCCATGCGCGGCGTGGCGGCGGCGAGGGTGGCGGCGTCCTCGGCGGCGTCCGCGGGGCTGCCCGCCGGGTGCCAGGTGTCGCCGATCTTGAGGTGCCAGGCCGCCGCTGCGCCGCTGCCGGTGAGCAGCAGGCTGCCGGCGGGGGCGTTGTTCATGGCGGTGAGTGCCACCGGGGCGAGCACCTCGCGTACCACGATGCGGCCGTTACCGATCGCGCCCGGGAAGCGCGCCACGAAGGCCACCGCCTCGTCGGCGGCGGTGCCTTCCGCGGTGACCGCGCCGGCGGCCGTCGCTGCGCCGCTGCCCACGACCCGCGACACGTAGAGGCGAGAGCCGCCCTCGTTGAAGAAGGCGCGCACGGCGTGGGCGAGGTAGTTGGTCGCCGGGCTGAAGCCGAAGTCTGCGATGCCGCCGTAGATGCGTTCGAAATCGCCGTAGCTGGTCAGCAGCTCGGGCACCTCCTGGTCGTTGGTGTCGGCACGGAAGGGGCCCTTGCGCGTCGGACCGACGAAGGCGGTGGTGCTGGTGCCCACGCCCTCGATGGACTTGGCGCGGAAGCTGGTTTCCTCGACATAGACGCCGGGAGCAAGGTACTCGGGCATGGCTGGTCTCCTTTTATCGAGCGTGCCGGGCGGTGTTCATGCCCAGGTGAACGGACTCCGATCTCATGGCAGGTCGAGGCCCAGGTTGAGGTTCAGCGCCCCGCGTGCGGCGAGGCTGAGGTCCTGCTGCGCGCGCGGCAGCAGGGCGCGGCGGGATTCGATGGCGTCGGGGTCGACCAGCGGCAGGCGGGGCGGCGGGTGGCCGGCGCGCACATGGGCCATCGGCGTGCGGGTGCCCGCCGCGGGGTCGAAGATCGCTTCGAGCGTGGCGGCGATGTGGCTCACCACCACCGCATCCTCGTCTTCCGACCAGGTCGTCACCGGGATGCCGGCCACCGCCACCAGCGCTTCGCCGCGCCAGTCCGACAGCCCGCGCGCGAGCACGGCGTCGCCGGCCACCACCCGCAACAGGGCGCCGCCCAGCGCATCGCCGCTCGTGCGGTGAGCGAGACTCACCCGCAGCGCGCACCAGTTGATGCCGAGGCGGGCGCCCGGGGCCGGATGGAGCGCGATGGGGAGCGCGGAGAACAGCGAATCCTCGCCGGCGGCCGCGGGGTCGCGCGGCAGGGCGATGCGGGCCAGGCGAGGCTGGTACTGGCCGGCGGGGTCGGCGACGGACACCGTCAACGCCAGACTGCCGGGCGCGGGCAGGGCGGGGGGGGCGTCGAACGCGGCGGCGTGGGCTGCGAGCGCCGGCCATTCGTGGATGACGTAGAGCCCGCTGCGGTTGCGCACGATGCGCGCGCCTTCCGCCGTCACCCGCAGCGGCGCGACGATGGTGGCGGCGGTGATCGCGTCGATCGGCCGCAACGCCGCCAGCACGCGCCATTCGACGCGCTCGAGTTCGCGTAGCGTGTCCGCGTTCACGATGCGTCCTCCGCGTAGCGGAAGCGGCCGGCGACCACCGGGCGATGTAGCGTATCGTCGCGCTCGGGGTCGATGCGCACGAGGCGGGCGACCCAGGAGACGGACAGGCGGTAGGATGGGCTCAGCGCATCCCAGATCCGCATGAGGTCTTCGGTGGGTAGCTCGGAGGGGACGATCTGGACGACCTCTTCGCGGTCCCAGCCGGCTTCCGGCGTCAGCGACGAGGCGTCGAGCACCGGATGCCGATGCAGCTGGCGGAGCGCCCAGGTCAGCGAAACCTGCTCGTCCTCGGGGGTCATGCCCCAGGCGCTCATCAGGTAGTGCAGGTCGAGACCGAGCGGGCCGGCTCCTCCGGCCTCGTCGCGGAGCCGGGCGCTCTGGCGGCGGTGCTCGTTGACCGAGATGCGGTACAGGAACAGCGTGATGCGGTTGCCCTCCTCGAGCTCGCCGGCGAGCTGGCCGGCGCTGACGAGCTCGAATGCGCACGCCGGCAGCGCCCGGCCGTCGATCTCGCCGGGGTAGGTGTTGCGCAGGAAGGTCACGATCGAGCTTCCCACCGAATGCACGCCGAATACGTTCGCCATCTCCGCTCCGTGTCCTTGCGTCGCCGTCAATGCGTCCGTCGCGCGGCCGGGGGCGGGGTCGCGATGTACAGCCGGCGTCCGTCGGGCGTGCGCCGGACGCGCACCGTGCCGAACTCGACCAGGCGCTGCAGCGCCTGCGTCACCGTGTCGGCGTCGGTGTCGATGCCGCGTGCCGCGAGCCACCAGCGCGCAATGCCCTCGGCGCTGTCCGCTGCCTCGGGGTGGCAGGCGAGATAGGCCTCGATGGCCGCCATGACTTCCCCGAGGCTTCGATCCTCCATGCTTGCCGCCTCCCGACAAGGTCTCCCGGGCAACCTAGCGAGTTCCGTGCCGGTGCCGAAGGAATGGGAAAAAGCTCTTTTAATCAGTGTCTTGATGTCGGTTTTTCACGCTCTCCGGTCGAGCTGCCCGCGTGCGCGGTGGGTCGAAAACCACCCGCCGGAAAGAGGGGCGGTGCTGTGGATGCCGGTCGCAGCAAGGTGGCTGCCCCGACCGCAGGGGCGGACGCGCGCCTGGGTCGGCCGCAGCGCCCCGGGTCGTCGGTGACCCGCTCCCGTTTCCGGGCGCGCGATGCACCGGCGCGGTGCGCTTGCGGGGCGGAATTGGTGCGCTTGATGGAAGGAGCCGCCGCAGGCAGTGCGTTTGCGGGGGGATTCGCCGCGCGCATGGTTCTTGCTGGGATCACATCGGTTTCCGTACCGCCTGCGAGGCTCCCGTGTCCATCCACGTCAAGCTCAACCACGTCACCCGTTACCGCTACGACCGCCCGGTCGCGCTGTCGCCACAGGTCGTGCGCCTGCGCCCGGCGCCGCACTGCCGCACGCCGATCCACGCCTACGGGCTGAAGGTCGAGCCTGCCGGGCACTTCATCAACTGGCAGCAGGACCCGCAGTCGAACTACCTCGCCCGCCTCGTCTTCCCGGACAAGACCACCGAGCTGCGCATCGAGGTCGACCTGGTCGCCGAGCTGTCGGTGATCAACCCCTTCGATTTCTTCCTCGAGCCGGCGGCGGAGAAGATCCCCTTCGCCTACGAGGAGGCCCTGCGCATCGAGCTCGCCCCCTATCTGGCGAAGGCGCCTGCGGCGGCGCTCGGGCCGAAGTTCATCGATTACCTCGAATCCATCCCGCGCGCGCCGCGTGCGAGCGTGGATTTCCTGGTCACGCTCAACCAGCGCCTGCAGCAGGACATCCGCTACCTGGTGCGCCTGGAGCCGGGCGTGCAGACGCCGGAGGAGACGCTGGCGCTGGCGAGCGGCTCGTGTCGTGACTCGGCCTGGCTGCTGGTGCAGTTGCTGCGCCACCTCGGGCTGGCGGCGCGCTTCGTGTCGGGCTACCTGATCCAGCTCGCGCCCGACATCAAGTCGCTCGACGGACCCTCGGGCAGCGAGGTCGACTTCACCGACCTGCACGCCTGGTGCGAGGTCTACCTGCCCGGCGCGGGCTGGGTGGGCCTCGACCCGACCTCGGGGCTGTTCGCCGGCGAGGGCCACATCCCGCTCGCGTGCTCGCCCGAGCCTTCGTCGGCGGCGCCGATCACCGGCTTCAGCGACGAATGCGAGTGCGAATTCGAGCACCACATGAAGGTCGAGCGCGTATGGGAGGCGCCGCGCGTCACCAAGCCCTACAGCGAGGAGCAATGGGCGGCGATCGCGGCCCTGGGCCATCGCATCGACGGCGACCTGACGGCCCACGACGTACGCCTCACGCAAGGCGGCGAGCCCACCTTCGTGTCGCTCGACGACCGCGACGGCGCGGCCTGGAACAGCGACGCGCTCGACCCGCAGCACCGCGATGCATCCAGGCCGAGCAAGCGCACGCTGGCCGAGAACCTGATGTTCCGCCTCAAGGACCACTACGCGCCGCAGGGCCTGCTGCACTTCGGCCAGGGCAAGTGGTATCCGGGCGAGCAGCTGCCGCGCTGGTCGCTGAACTGCTACTGGCGGCGCGACGGCGAGCCGGTCTGGCACGACCCGGCGCTGTTCGCGCGCGAGCTCTCCGGCACCGCGGTGGACGAAGCCTTGGCGGCGCGCTTCCTCGCCCGCGTCGGCGAGCGCCTGGGCGTCGACACGCAGTGGATGATGGCGGCCTTCGAGGACGCCTGGTACTACCTGTGGCGCGAGCGCCGGCTGCCGGCCAACGTCGATCCGCATGATGCACGGGTGGACGACGCGCTCGAACGCGCGCGGCTCGCCAAGGTCTTCGACCAGGGGCTGAAGCAGGTGGTCGGCCACGTGTTGCCGATCGTGCGCAACCACATGGGGTCCCGGCGCTGGCAGAGCGGTCCGTGGTTCCTGCGCGCCGAGCGCCTGTACCTGGTCCCCGGCGACTCCCCGATCGGCTACCGCCTGCCGCTCGATTCGCAGCCGTGGGCGGACAAGGGCGACCATCCCTGGATCCACCCCGCCGATCCCAACCAGGGCTTTCCAGCGCTGCCCGCGCACGCCGAGCTGCGCCAACAACTGCGGCCGACCGGGACGACCCTCGGCGCCGATAGCGGCCTCGGCTTCACCGCCCACGGTGGCGGCTGGACGCCGAGTCGCGTCGAGCATGCCGGCTTCCATGGTGCGCAGGCCGAGGCCGCGATGCCTCTGCCCGGCGCGGCCGAGGCCGCATTGGCCGCCCGCGACGAGCGCATCGACCCCGCCCGCCGCCCGGCGTCCTTCGAGTCCGCGGCGTGGATCACCCGCAGCGCGATGTGCGCCGAGCCGCGCGGCGGCCTGCTCCATCTCTTCATGCCGCCCACGGCGGCGCTGGAGGATTACCTCGAGATCGTCACCGCCGTCGAGGACACCGCCGCCGAGTTCAGGCTGCCGGTGGTGCTCGAAGGCTACGAGCCGCCCTCCGATCCGCGCCTCGCGCACTTCCGCATTACCCCCGACCCGGGCGTGATCGAGGTCAACGTCCACCCCGCGGCGAGCTGGGACGAGCTCGTCGAGCGTACCTGCACGTTGTACGAAGAGGCCCGCCAGGCCCGTCTGTCGACCGAGAAGTTCATGCTCGACGGCCGCCACACCGGCACCGGCGGCGGCAACCACTTCGTGCTCGGCGGCGCCACCCCGGCCGATTCGCCCTTCCTGCGCCGGCCCGACCTGCTGCGCAGCCTGGTGAGCTACTGGCACAACCATCCCAGCCTGTCCTACCTGTTCTCGGGGCTCTTCATCGGCCCGACCTCGCAGGCGCCGCGGGTGGACGAGGCGCGCCACGACTCGGTGCATGAGCTGGAAGTGGCCTTCCAGCAGATGCCGGCTCCAGGCGCCCAGGTTCCGCCCTGGCTCATCGACCGCCTGCTGCGCAACCTGCTCATCGACGCCACCGGCAACACCCACCGCGCCGAGTTCTGCATCGACAAGCTCTACAGCCCGGACAGCGCCACCGGGCGGCTGGGCCTGCTCGAGCTGCGCGCGTTCGAGATGCCACCGCACGCGCGCATGAGCCTCGCCCAGCAACTCTTGCTGCGCGCGCTGATCGCGCGCTTCTGGCAGCAGCCCTACGCCCCCGCCCGACTCCGGCGCTGGGGCACCGAGCTGCACGACCGCTTCCTGCTGCCGCACTGGGTGGCGGAGGATTTCCGCGACGTCGTCACCGAGCTGCGCGAGTTCGGCTATGCGCTCGAGTTCGACTGGTTCGCGCCGCACTTCGAGTTCCGCTTCCCCAGGTACGGTGCGTTTGCCGCGCGCGGTGTCACCATGGAGCTGCGCATGGCGCTCGAGCCCTGGCACGTGATGGGCGAGGAGGGCGCGCCCGGTGGTACCGTGCGCTACGTCGATTCCTCGGTGGAGCGCCTGCAGGTGAAGGTTTCCGGACTCAACGACGACCGCCATGTGCTGACCTGCAACGGCCGCACAGTGCCGCTGCAGCCCACCGGCACGGTGGGCGAGTTCGTCGCCGGCGTGCGCTATCGCGCCTGGCAGCCGCCGTCCTGCCTGCATCC
>ERZ795053.1129-NODE-1129-length-34065-cov-20.170038_pt1 | contig 34065 bp, 31 predicted proteins | sample MGYA00375137_ERZ795053 | MGnify/ENA primary metagenome ERZ795053 (study PRJEB30182, sample SAMN05720284) | activated sludge metagenome | isolation source: Anaerobic digester | place: Hong Kong | collected 2014-12-17 ...
GTTTCGTGCGCGAGGTGGAGCAGGTAGATCAGCACGTCCGCCATTTCGTCTTCCAATTGTTCCCGGTTCTCTTGCACTACGGTATCCAGGTCCTTATCGAAAGACCACTGGAAAATTTCCAGCAGTTCGGCGCTTTCCAGGCACACGGAAATCGCGAGGTTTTTCGGGGTGTTGTACTTCTTCCAATCCCGCTCCTCGCGGAACGCGATGATCTTTTCTTGCAATTCTCGAAGCATGTCCTCTCCCTCCCGGAAAAACAAAAAACCCCACCGAAACGTGGGGTTTTGCGATTGGCTCCTGCGGAGGGACTCGAACCCCCAACCCTGCGGTTAACAGCCGCATGCTCTACCATTGAGCTACGCAGGAACAGACCGGATGAATTGTAGCAGATTATGCCGCAAAAATCAAGCAAGTGGGATTGTAAAGAAAAAATGAACAGAAAGCGGAGTTAACGATCCCCAAGCGTTCCTGGCGCGACACCGGTATCCGTTTCCATCTTTCGATGGAAATGTCGGATTTCCCGGATGACCATGTATAGGGTGATGCCGAATGCGAGGAAATCGGCCAAGGGAAAGGAAATCCACACCCCGGTGAGTTCGAAGAAACGGGGAAGAACGAGCACCAGCGGAATCAAGAAGAGGATCTGGCGCGACATGGAAAGGAACAACGAGGGCAATGCCTTGCCGATCGCCTGGAATAGCGAGGCTCCCACCACTTGGAATCCGATCACCGGGAAGGAGATCACCAGCAAGCGAATGGCATGCACCCCCTGGCGGATGAGTTCCTCGTCGGTGGTGAAGATCTTCATCAGCTGGGTGGGGAGGAGAAGCAGGATCAAGAAAGCGCCGACACTCCAGAGCGTTGCGGCCTTTGTGGCTTCGAACACCGAATCCCGCGCGCGTTTCCACTGCCTCGCTCCGTAGTTGAATCCCAAAAGGGGTTGCAACCCCTGCGAAAGGCCGAACATGGGCATGAACAGGAACATGAGCAGGCGGTTGAGCGTGCCGTACACCGCGATGGAAATGTCTCCACCGTACAGCGCCAGCGTGTTGTTCAGGATCGCGGCAAGAGCGCTTCCCGCGATTTGGCGAAAGAACGAAGCGGATCCCACCGGGATCATTTCGCGGATCAATTCCCATTTCCAAAGGAAATTTTTCATGTGCACGTGCAGCACGCTTTTGCCGCTGGAAAAGTAGAAAACCAGGTACACCGCGGTGGTCGCCTGGGAAAGAACCGTGGCGAGTGCGGCACCCCGGATGCCCATGTCCAGGGCGAAGATGAAGATGGGGTCAAGGATGATGTTGAGTCCGGCGGAAATGAGCATCGTTAGCATCGCAACCCGGGCATTCCCCTCCGCGCGAACCAGGTTGTTGCTTCCCATGGAGAAGGAAAACACCACTGTGCCCAGAAGGATGGTTCCCATGTATTCCCGGGCATAGGGCAGAATGTTGTCGGTGGCGCCGAAAAGGCGCAACAGGGGAGAGAGGAAAATCAGCCCCAGCGTGGAAATGATTGCGGAGAAGAAGAGCAACAGCGAAAACACGTTTCCCGTGACCTGGTGGGCCTTTTCGTAGTCTTTTGCCCCAAGGGCGCGGGAAACCATGGAAGCGCCGCCGATGCCAATCATCATGGCGAAGGCCATTACCACCATTTGGATGGGAAACGACACCCCAACCCCGGCAATGCCCAGCGGCCCAACTCCCCTGCCGATGTAGATGGCATCGACAAGGTTGTACAGGGCTTGGACGAACATACCAATGATGGCGGGAACGGAGAGTTTTATCAGGACTTCTCGTACAGGTGCTTCACCCAGCATCCGGGTTCGGTTTTCCATGGCCGTGCCTCCTATGATTCGATGTTTTCCACCATTTTTTCCAGGGTTCGCTCCACGATTTCCAGTTCGGAGGGATGAATGTTTCGTGCGAGGCCTTCGAACCATCTGTCCGCCATTCGTTTGATTTCCGGAACCATTTCGCGCCCCTTTTCGGTGAGCGTCAGGATTTTTTCCCTGTGGTCCAGCGGATTCACCCGCCGGAACACCAAGCCCATTTGCACCAATTTCTTGACGTGCCGGGCGATCGTGGTTTTGTCGAGCCCGATGCTTTCGCCCAGTTTTTCCTGGTTGATACCCTTCTCCTCGTGGGAAAGCCAAACCAGGATGCCCAGGTGGCTTGTGCCAAGGTTGAGGGAACGTGCTGACAGCGAGAGAACCCGGCCCCGGTCGTGGGCCAGGCAAGAGAGCAATCGCTGGAAGTTTCTGCTCCGCATCCTTTCCTCCGATTCCCAAAAAAAGGTTCCCCATTGTACCACAAATTAGTTGCATGTACAACCATTTCGATTTTTTTGGTCGCTTTTTGGGGTATAATGGAAGAAGAGATACGAAGGCTGCGGAAAACGGATTTTTCGAGGGTATATGTTATTGGAAACCACAGCATGAAGGAGGAGATTGGAAATGAAGAGAATGATCGTTCTGATGGCCGTTTTGTTCCTTGTGATGGCAACGATGGGTTTGGCACAGCTGCGCCTGGGGATTCGCGCGCAAGACACGTATAACGGTGTCATGATCACCGAAGTCATGCCCGGCTATCCCGCGTACGGTTACCTGCAACCGGGAGATATCGTTGTGGCTGCCCAAATATACCCCAACTACTACCCCAACCCGATTCCCATGGGTCCTGGTGGTGGCGGTGTCGTGTTGATGGGCCCCATGAACCAACAAATCGTGATCCAAAACTACGCGTGGAACGCAAATTCCATTTACAGCATGTACCAGCTGCAGAACATCATCCTGAACGCCCCGGTGAACTCCACCCTGGTCATTTGGGTTCGACGATGGGGAGTGGTGTATTCCTTCGTGATCCAGCTGATGGATAACTGGAACCAAGGCGTCGTCATGATGATGCAGATTCCATGATTGATCTGGATCTCTGAAACCTTTAACCCCGGGAAACCGGGGTTTTTTTATGCCAGTTTTCGGGTGAAAGCCTTCCAGCATTCTTGTTTTTGCAACCAGTTTTCCAGCACGTGCGCCACGTCCGTTTGCTTTCCGAAAGCACGGGTGAGTGTTTGGCCAGTTTCCGCTGCAACGTGATCCAGGAACGTTTTTGCCCGTTCCTCCAGGTCGTCTTGCAGGAAAATGCCGGGGTAGGGCCAGAGTTCTTCGAAGGAAATCTTGTGAACCCGCAAGCTTTGGAGGTGGCCACGGTACTTGTCCCGGAAGTAGGCGAAGCGAAGGACGTCTTCTTGCGCCTTTTTCCACGCGGGAGGGTGTGCTTCGGGGGGGAGGTGGCGAATCCGCTGCAACGGATCGAAGTAAAACCGGAATCCCCGCAGGCGGGCGTTGAACACGTAATCCATGTCTTCCCCGCGGTGGATCAGGGGGTCGAAGGGGATGGCCTGCATGACCCTGCGGTGCATCACCATGTTTCCTCCCAGTGCCAGCATGGTTGACTTGAACCGGGGAAACGCTTCCGAGAGGCGCGCCAAGCCCTGCCGCATGACCCGGATCTTGGGCCAGCAGGGTGGTTCGTGCAACGTTTCTGGGGGTGGGGATTCTTCGAGGTAAGGACCCGCTTTTCCATCGATGAGCCCACCATCTGGAGCGGTTTCTCCCATGCCTTCCATGCACCGGGAAAAAAAAGCCTTGTCCTCGATGATTTCGTCGTCGTCGAGGAAAATGGCCACCTCCAGCTGTTTTTCCAGCGCAAGGAAGAGCATCCCGTTGCGAATCCCGGCGTAACTGTATGGCTCCAGTAGAGACTGTAGCTGCTCGTCGGGTTTCGTTTCTACCCGAAGTAACCGCTGCTGCATTTCACCGGTGGTGACGAAGTGGCACTCGGGGAAAAACTCCTGGAGCTGCTCCTTTTTGCGTTGCAGCTTTTGCAGCGAATCCGGATGGGTGCATGCCAACAAAACGGTAATGCCCAAACTGTGCCCCTTTTCCTCTTCGTGGTGCAAGAGGTTTTGGAGGGTTCGGGGGAGGGTTCCTTCCCCCGAAAAATCGCTGGGATGATCGAAGACCCCCGCTTCTGGAGCTTGCGGGTCGGTCCAGTAGGAAGGGATCAGGATGCCCACTTGCCCCGTTTGGGCTTCTCTATCCCAGGGCAAAGGACTCTCCGGGTTGGAACCAGCGGATGGTATCGCTGAGCGAATCGCGCATGTCCCTGGGGCAAAACCCAAGTTGAACAGATGCCTTGGAATGGTTGTAGGTATACGCGCGGGTAAGGGCATGAATGGCGTACAGCGTGAAGCGGGGCTTGGTGTTGGTGATCGCGTAGTAAAGAGGGGTGAACAGCGCAAAAAAGGAAGCCAGCCCAGCGGAGACAAAGCGCACCTTGATGGGATGGCCGACGATATCGGAGATCATGTGCACCATCTGCTGCATCTCGATCACGCGGTTTCCCAGCAGGTAAACTTGACCCCTTTCCCCCTTTTCCATGGCTTGGATAGCTCCGTTAGCAACGTCGCGAACGTCCACGAAATCGAAATTCCCGTGGAAACAAAGGGGCAGTTTTCCCCGGGAGATGTCGCGAACCACGTGCCCCATTTCCGAAAGCCGGAAATCGTAGGGGCCAATGACGCCCGTTGGGCAGATGATGCGAACGTCCAACCCTTGCTCGGCAGCTTGCAACACCTCGAGCGAAGCCATGGCTTTGGATTTGCCGTAATGCCCCCTGACCTTCCCGGGGTCGAAAGGTAACCCTTCGTGGATCTCCCCTCCACGGGGCGGCTCCGCCAGCGCATGGATGGAACTGCAATGCACCATCCTTTTCACCTTGTGCTGCATGCAACTAAGCAGTACGTTTTGGGTTCCTCCCACGTTGACTTCGTAGATCTTGCGCGTTTTGCCCGGGGAAATGGCGATGATCCCTGCAAGGTGATACACCTCTTCGATTCCTTCCATTGCCCGGTGCACCGCATCCGGATCGCGCACGTCCCCCACTGCCATTTCCACTCCCAGCCCATCGAGTGGCTTGGTGTCTTCACCCGGCGCAAGCAAAGCCCGTACTTCTTGTCCGTTTTGCAAGAGTGTACGCACCAATACGTTTCCGATATGTCCCGTTGCTCCGGTTACCAGGATCATTCCTACACCTCCCCTGAACGTTGGATCAGCCACTTTTCCTTTTCCAAAAAAGAGTATAGCACAAAAAATGAAAAAAGTGAACACATGTTCATTGGTTGGAACTACCAATAAGGGATGGGGGGATTACTGGAAAGAAAAGGATTCCTTCACGTGGATGAGGTCGGCTTCGAGCTCCAGCACCTGTTGTACCAGCTCGGGATGGAAGGAGATGTTTTTCTGGTTTTGCAAGAATTCCATGGCCCGGGAATAAGACCAGGCTTCCTTGTAGGGGCGCTTGCTGGTGAGGGCATCGAACACGTCAACGATTCCGACAACCTGGGCTTCCAGGGGGATCTCGTTCGCGCGAAGACCCTGGGGATACCCGCTGCCGTCCCACTTTTCGTGGTGGGAAAGAGCAATGAGAGCCGCTTTTTTGAGGATGGGGTGGATGGAATCTTTGAGCAAGTTGAAACCGATGGTGGTGTGTTGTTGCATGGCTTTCCATTCTTCAGGGTCCAGCGGGCCAGGTTTGAGTAGGATCTTATCGCTGATGCCCACCTTCCCGATATCGTGCATGGGAGCGGTGAGTCGAATTTGCAGCGATTCTTCTTGACTCATCCCGATGGCTTCCGCCACGAGCCGCGCCATTTGCCCCACGCGTTCGGTGTGCTGGCCAGTGACGTGATCGCGCGTTTGGGCTACCTGGGAAAGCCGTTTCAACAGTTCCAGCGCCATGGCCTCGAAGTTCTGGGCGGCTTTCTGGTACTGCCCGGTCAGGACTTCCAGTTCCTGGGCTTTCTTTTCCAGGTTGAGGTAGAACCCCTGCCGCTCCACGGCATAACGAATCACGCGATGGAGGATGGTCCGGTTCAGTTGGTTCTTGATGAGGTAATCCTGGGCACCGTGTTTGAGCGATTCCAGCGCCCAATCCGATTCCTCGTGGCCGGTGATCACAACAACGGGAACAAGGGGGCATTGTTGCCGCAGGCGGACGAGGGTTTCGAGCCCCCAACTGTCCAATAGGTACAGGTCAAGCAGAATGATATCGATGGTCTGGGTTTTCAGGACTTCGAAAGCATCTTGGAGAGAAGCAACGTGGTGAAACTCACGAGAAGACTCTTCCCCGTTTCGAAGAAGATTTTTCAAGATGAATAGATCCACTGGATTGTCTTCGACGATCAGCATGTTCCAGGGCTTGGCAGGCAAAGAATTCCTCCCAGAGGGGGTATTACCGGAAATTTTCCAGGTACACCTTAATTTTTTCCATTTCCCCGCTCAGGCGCACGAAAACGGAGTGTGCCTCTTCGAGGTCATTATTCTTGGCCATTTTCTCGATTTGCTGCGCCAGGTCACAGGCTTCCTTGGCGTCGAAATTCGACAGGCTCCCTTTGAACTTGTGCGCACTTTTCTCCAGGTCAGATGCGTTCTTCCCCTGGATGTCTTCCTCCATCTTTTGCATCTGGGGGGGGTAGTATTCCAGGAATTCCTGGATCAACCCCACCAGTTCCTCGCTGGAACCTCCCAGGATCTTGATCAAGCGCGAAAGGTTTGCGGGAGGTTTCTCCACGAAATCGTAGGGTTGCGAATACTTGGCCCAAATTTGCAGGATGGTGTCGTACAGCTCTTCTTCCTGGATTGGTTTGGAAACGTACCCGTCCATACCGGCTTCGAGGCAGCGCTCGCGGTCGCCCTTCATGGCGTGGGCGGTGAGAGCAATGATGGGGATATGGCCTCCCGCCTCTTCCTCGCGTTTGCGAATGATGCGCGTTGCTTCCAGGCCGTCCATCACTGGCATCTGTACATCCATAAGGATCAGGTCGAAGTTTTCCTGCTCCATCAATTGCAGCACTTCCTTTCCGGAAGCCACGGCCCGAATCGTCCATCCTTTTCGCTGCACGAGCAAAACGGTGAGTTTCTGGCTGATCAGGTCGTCTTCTGCCAAAAGGATGTTGAGCTTCTTGTTCCCGATCGTTTGGTCTTTTTCCATCAAGCATACTCCTTTCCAGGAAAAAAATCCCCCAGGGGTTTCTTGGAATGATCTTTGGAGATTATACCATTTTCTGTGCCAGATAGAAGCATCGCCATTTTGCCCAATTTCCGAGTTTTTTCGCGAAAAGTTCCCGAATAAAATGTGGTATCATAGGGGAAACCACTTTTTTGGAAGGAGGCATGGTTGGTGGGCGACAGTTTTCAACCCCTTATCATGGTGGTGGATGATATCCAGGAAAACGTGGATATTCTTTCTCTCTTGCTCAAAAAGAAGTCTTTTCGCGTGCTCGCGGCGTCTTCCGGCAACGAAGCCTTAGGATACCTGGAGCATATCCATCCGGATTTGATCCTTCTGGATATCATGATGCCGGAGATGGATGGGTTCGAAGTTTTGCAGCGAATCCGGGAAAAACCCGATCATCCTCCCGTTATCTTCCTTTCTGCCCATTCCCAGACCGGGGCCATTACGCGGGGTTTCGAACTGGGGGCGGTGGATTTCATCTCCAAACCGTTCCAGTCCGCGGAACTGCTTGCGCGCGTGAATACGCACCTGAAAATCAAGGAATACGAGAAATCGTTGCAGGTGCAGAACCGAGAACTGCAAGAATTGAGCCAGAAATGGAAACGAGCTAGCGAGGAGCGGGAGTTGTACTTCCGTGCTTTCCAACACTCCCTTCACGCCATCGTCATCACGGATTCGGAAGGAAAGATACTCCACGTGAATCCCGCGTTCGAAAAGCTGTACGGGGTGAGTCCCACCGTTGCAATGGGGAACAACCCGCGTCTTCTGAACCCCGGAAAACAAGCCTATCGCGATGCGGGAATCGAACCCGAGGAATACGAGGACCTTTTCCGCCAAATGTGGTTGGACATCAAGAACCCCAATATCGGCCACTGGCAGGGTGAGGTATTGAACCAGAAGGCCAATGGCGAAGTCATCTGGGTGGACCTGAGCATCAACGCTTTGTTTGATGCGGTGGGCGAACTCACGCATTTCATTGGCATGCCCATGGATATCCATGAAAAGAAGAACCGGGAACGAGCGATCCGCATGGAAACCTACCGCGCCATCACCCAGCTTGCGGAGATGCGCGACAACGAAACGGGGAACCATATCCAGCGCGTGGGCAAAATGGCCCGTTTGCTTGCGGAAGAATTGAAGTTACCCGAGCATTACTGCCGGAATATCGAGATCTTCTCTCAGCTTCACGACATAGGAAAGGTGGGAATTTCCGATACGATCCTCCTCAAACCGGGGCCGTTGGACGAAGAGGAGTGGAAGATCATGAAAACGCATACCACCTACGGCTTCGAGATCCTGCGCGACAAGCCCTCGCTGGAAATGGCTGCGGAAATTGCGCTTTCCCATCACGAAAAGTACGATGGAAGCGGGTATCCCCAAGGTTTGAAAGCGGAGGAAATCCCGATGTGTGCACGTATCACAACGCTGGTGGATGTATACGACGCTTTGCGAAGTGATCGCCCCTACAAAAAGGCCTGGTCCAGGGAAGCCGCGGAAGAGGAGATCCTCGCCAAGGGGACGAGTTGGTTCGATCCCCAGATCATCCGGGCATTTCTCGGTGTTCGCGACGATTTTGATGCGATTTCCGCGGGTTGGAGGGATTGAAAAGGGCCTGTGCGACGTAGTACAGCACGATGGATGTGGAAACCGCTACGTTGAGGGAATCACAGTCTCCACGCATGGGAATGGAAGCAGCGGTATGGGGTAACGCGTACCATTCGGGGGAAATGCCGTATCGTTCGCTTCCGGCGATGATGGCGATGGGCCCATGGGGACGCAGCTCGTGGTAGGTTTTTGGCGCGTCGGTATCCGTGAGCAGGAGTTCGAACTTGTTTTGCAGAAGCCACTGGGCAGCTTCTTCCTGTGCGCATTCCACGACAGGCACGCTGAAAAGGGCACCTTGGCTGCCTTTTAGGATCTTGGGGTGCGTAAGCCTTGCCCGACGGTTCACCACCAACACCCCCTGGGCACCCGCTCCGTCACAACTCCTCAGGATCGTGCCGATGTTTCCGGGTATTTCGATACCATCGAGCACGACCAGCATGCGGGTTTTTTTTGCCTCCAGCTCCGCCAGCGAGAAACGGGGAAGCTGGCAAATCGAAAGAAGACCATCGGGGTTTTCCCGTTCGCTCAATCGCAGGAAAAGCTTCTCCGAAAGCACGTAGGTGTCAACCCCTTGTTCGACCAATCCCTGCACCATGGAGCGCGTTTCGGGGGAGTGCAAGCGCTCGGGGCTGCAAAAAAGGGCATGAAAGCGAATACCGCGCGAGAGCGCAAGCTGATGGGCCCACAGACCCTCCATCACGAACAGCTGTTCAGGGTTTGGTCGTGTGTTGTTGACGAGCGAAAGTACCTGTTTGACGCGACCATTTTTGGCCCCGGCGAAATGCGCCCTTCCGCCAAGCTGGTCCAGGAAAGCTCGCGCGATGGCGTCGAAGTCTTCGCTCATGGCTGTGGGGTCGATGGGGGGGTTTCTTCCAGTTCCTTCTGGATCTTCCGGGAAATCGCGTTGTAGATGATTTCCAACCCCGCCTCGTTGTATCCTCCCTTGGGTAGAATGATATCCGCGAAGTACTTTTGGGGTTCCACGAAGCTTTTGAAAGAGGGTGCCACGAATTTTCGGTACTGCTTGATGATGCTTTCGATGGAACGCTGGCGTTCGTTCATGTCCCGTTCGATGCGGCGCAGCAGTCTCTCGTCATCCGGGGTCTCCACGTACACCGAGAAATCGAAGAGTTCGCGAAGGTTGGGGGTGTACAAAACCAGGATGCCTTCCACGATCAACACCGATGCGGGTTGGACGTGGTGGAAGATTCCCGGTTCACGGCGATAGGTGATGAAGCTGTAATCGGGCATTTCCACCGCCTGGCCTTGCTTGAGGGACGCCAGGTGGCCCTCGAAAAGGCGGAAGTCGAAAGCGTTGGGAGCGTCGAAGTTGGAATCCTGGGGGTTCTGGCCGGGAGGAAGGTCCAGGTAATAGTTGTCCATGTTGAGCAACGTGCAGCGTTTTCCCAGGCGCTTGGCAAGGCGTTTTGCCACGGTGGTTTTCCCCGAACCGCTCCCTCCCACGATACCGATCAACATATGCCGCACCTCTTCATCTCCGCGGGTGTCAGGAAACCTTCAAAGATCTCGTGCTTGCCGTAGTAAAACCAAAGGCGAGAAGCCTTGAAATCCTCCACGATCTTGCGGGCTTCTTCCACACGGCCCTGTTTCATGAGGGGAACGACGAGCAACAGCTTGAGGTAACCTTGCCCGGGGTGCTGGTCAAGGAACGACTGCACCGCTTTTTCCACCTTTTGGAAATGCCCGGCCTCGTATTGGAAACGGGCCCATACTTCCATTTCGGTGGAACTCTGGGGCACCGAATGCAGGATTTTTCCCCGGGTCGTTTCCGCTTCGTCACTGCGGCCCATGTCCGAAAGCAGTGAATACAGGTGGGCATTTCCCAGGATGCTGTGGGGAAACTTCTGCACGAATTCCAGAAGGGTATCCACGGCCTTCACCTTTTCCCCCAGGTTCAAGTAGGCGTCCACGATGGTGAAGTAGGCGAGGACTTCGTTGGGATCCTGTTGGATGATGTTCTTCCACTGCTCGATAGCCTTGTGGTACTCTCCCTGGTTGAAGAAAACCTGGCCAAGGGTGGAATAGGCGGGTAGGATGGAAGGGTCCAGCGAGAGGGCTTTTTGCAGCAGGTCGACTCCCTGGGTGGTTTCCCCCTTTTCGATGTGAAGGGTTCCCAGGATTTCCAATGCTTTGGGGGATTCGGTCCGGATGTCCAACATGAGGAGGGCGATTTTTTCGGCTTGCTCCCAGTCGTCGGAGGAAATACACTCCGAGGCCCACTCGTACAATCCCTCCTCGGAAACATGGCGCAGCTCGGAAAGATTCACGTGGAAGTTCTTCAAGAAGCTCCGCAGTTCCACGCTGCTGGTGGGCAAGAACATTTCCCCGGAGATCCTCTCGCCAAAGAAGTGTTCCAACCGCATGCACTCGCTTGCCCAACCGCCCAGGCCAGCCACATGGGCGAAGTCCATTTCCATCTTTTCCCAGCTTCCGTCGTACAAAAGGTCGCGAACGACAAAAGCGTAGGGTGACCATTGCGTGATCGAAGCCCTTTGCCCCGACTTGTGGAAGACGAACACATCAATCCCTCCCCAAAAACCGAACCCCAAATGGGATGGAAAATTATACCACACCACCCCGAACGTGGACGGTGAAGGTGGTATAATGTTCGAGCAACGATTTCGCCGTTCACGGGAGGGAAAAGAATGGACATGATTGCCTTTTGCGGTCTCGATTGCCAAAAATGCCCGGCGTACCTGGCCACTATCAAAGATGACGGGGATCTCCGGGAGATAACGGCACGGGAGTGGTCGGAGATGTACCACTCGGACATACAACCAAAAGATATCCATTGCCGGGGATGTCAATCCAGGGAAGGACTGGTATTCCAGCACTGCAAGGTGTGCGAAATCCGATCGTGCGGCTTTTCTCGGGGAGTGACTACCTGCGCGGAATGCCATGAGTACGCCTGTGACAAGCTCAAGGAGCTTTTTGTTTTCCTCCCCAAGGAAAAGGAGATCATGGATGCTCGGAACAAGGCCTTCCGGGAAAGCGAGTAAATGGCTTTCCCTTCTTCATTCTTCGCGGGGAGGGAAAGACTCTTTCAGGATCTCTTGGAGTTCGGCAGAGGAGACGGGGAGGCTGAGGCAATGATCCATTCCCGAAGCAAGGCAAGATTTTCCCGCGACAGTGTCTTCTTCCGAGCAAATCCCGATCAGGAGAACGTGCCCAGAGTTTGCTTTTTCCCATTCCCGGATCTGTAATGCTGCCTGGAAACAATCGTCAGCAACATCCAGCAGAATAACGTCCGGCTTTTTTTCGCGGAAGGAATCGGAAAGCAGTTTCCCGCTGGCAAAACCCAAAAAAGTGACATGGGGGAATAGGGATTTGAGGGTCTTTTTGAGCACGTAGCGCTGGAAAGGGTCTTCCAGGGAAAGCAACACCTTCAGCTCGGGAAGGGATGGGTGCATGCCGTGGGGGAGCACGGGGAACTCGAGCTCGAAGGAAAAGACGCTGCCCTTCCCCGGGGTGCTTCGGAGTTGCAACGAGGAGTGCATCAGTTCCAACAACCCCTGGCAAATGGACAGGCCCAGGCCTGAGCCGCCAAACTTGCGGGTGGTGGAACTGTCCGCCTGCTCGAAGGGATGGAAAATCCTCTTGGAAACATCTTCGGAAATCCCTATTCCCGTATCTTCCACCTCAAAGCGCAGTTGGGCAAAGTTTCCCCGAGGCTGGGGTTCCGGGAGGAAGACGCGAAGGACCACCTTGCCTTGCAGCGTGAATTTCACCGCGTTGGCCAACAGGTTCAACAGGACTTGCTGAAGGCGAAGGCCATCCAGCTTCGCGGTTTCGGGGTTTTGGGGTTCCCAGTCGAGCTCCAACTGGAGATGCTTTTTTCGAGCCTGGAAAGACACAATTTGCAGGGTTTGACGGCAAATGTTTTGCAGGTTGGTTTCTTCGAGGTTCAACACCATTTTGCCGGCCTCGATCTTGGAAAAGTCCAGGATATTCCCTATTACGTTCTTCAAGGCGTTGGACGATACCAGGATATTGTGCATGAACTCCTTTTGTTCCCCCGTTACCTCGGTGTTGCCCAGCAGGCGGGAAAACCCCATGATACCGTTCAGTGGTGTGCGGAGTTCGTGCGACATGTTCAGCAAAAAGCGCGTTTTCGCTTGGTTCGCGGATTCAGCTTCTTCCTTGGCTGCCACCAAATCACGCTCCAGGTTCTTCAGCGGTGTGATGTCCTGTCCCACGGCTTGCACGAACTGCAACTGCCCGCTTTCGTCGAAGAAACCCCGGCTGGTCCACTGGTTCCAACGCTCGTTTCCCTGGCGATCGGTGATCTTTTGCACGTGAATTTTGATGGGATTTGCCGCGGAAAGAGAGTCGAGAACCTCCTGGATTTGTTGGAAACCTTCCGGGGGGATCAGCGTGCCCAGCTTGCTTCCCTGGGAAAGTCCTTGCGACTTTTCTACCTGTCGGGCGAGCAGGGGATTCACGTAGGTAACGCGTCCGTCGGGTAGAAAACGGCAAACGTACACCGGCATGTCTTCCGAAAGTCGCCGGTAAAGCTCCTCGCTTTGCACCAACGCTTCCTCCGCGTTCTTCCGCTGGGTGATGTTCCGGACCCATTCGACGAAGGACGTGCACTTCCCCTTTTCATCGAAAAGGGGGAACACCCGCAGATCCACCCATGTGCCATCCGGCAGTTGGACCTCCGAGTGGAACGGCTTTCCCGTTTCCAGCACGGTTTTCGCCTGGCAATCGGGACAAACGTGCTGCAGCCCGCGATACGTTTCGAAACACTTGGTGTACGGCACGCGCTTGTCTTCGGGTACGGCAGCGAAGCCGTTCCAGTTACTAAAAAGGATGTTCATGCCCAGGTCGTGCACCGAAACCATATCCGGAACGGCGTTCAACACTTTTTGGAAACGTTCCTCGCTCTGGCGCAACTGCTCTTCGACCCTCGACCGTACCATCAGGTGGCCAACCTGTTGCGAGAAGGCTTCCAGCTGCCTCAGGTTTTTCAGGGGTTGGTCGGGGGGCAGGAAAAAGGTGAAATTCCCCAGGGTTTTATCGAAACGCTGGATCAGCAGGATCGCCACGTTCTGCACCCCGAACTTCTGGGCGAGGGAATGTAATAGGGGCGAGGGAATCCTTTCCCCCACGGTTTCTACAACGGAGAAGAAGCGCGGGCCGGGCTTGTCCGCGTAGCGAGCGCTCAGTTGGGGTTCGTCGGGCCATTGCAACCCCACGAAGCTCCTTCCCAAAAGACTTTCCGCCTGTTGCACATGTTGTGCTTCTCCCGAAACTGCCACGGTTGTGGAAAGCTTCTTCTTGTCGTCGTACAGGTGAAAGAAGGCGTACGGGGCCCCGGAAATTTCCCGGGCCTTGTCAAGGATGGCTTGAAAGCCGATGTCTTCCAACGAGTCCTGCAGGAACAGGGCGGAAGCGCGTGTAACCTCAATCTCCTGGGTGATATCGTGTACGAAGCTGTAGAGAAAACCATCACCGGTGGCAACGATCCGTAAACGCAGCCAAGCCTTGATGTGGGGGCAAAAAGTTTCCCATTCCTTTTCTCCCTCCTGCAGCGATGCCAGGCCCGATTCGGACACGAGTCGCGAAAAGGCACATTCTCCATCGGGAAAAAGCTCCTTCCAGGATTTCCCGATGGACTGTTGTTGATCTATCCCCGTTAAGCGCTCGAAGGCTGCGTTCATCCCCACACACTCGAAATCATGAACTTTCCCATCCGGAGCGCTGCGCGCACGATGGAAGGCGATGCCAAAGGGGGCTTTCTCGAAAGCTGTAACGAAATGCCTGGTAAACGCGTTTTCCATCTTTTCCCTTCTTCTTTTCAGGCTTTTGGCTATTATACATCAAGGGTGCTTGCTTTGGGAAATGCCAGACGGTATCCATCCGTCAATGCTCATCACGGAGCAGGTGGAGTTGACCCCTGTACGCTTCCGTGGTATCCTTTTTCCCAGCAGTTTTGATTCCGGAAACGGGAAAGGAGCGAAAATGGAAGCCAAGAAACGATGTGACTGGGTGGGGGACGACCCACTCTACGTGGCGTACCACGACAACGAATGGGGCAGGCCTTTGCACGAGGACAACAGGTTGTTCGAGTTACTCGTGCTGGAAGGGGCCCAGGCGGGACTGAGCTGGCGTACCATCCTGCGAAAACGCGAAGCGTACCGAGAAGCTTTCGATGCTTTTGATCCCGCCCTCGTTGCCTGCTACGACGAAGAAAAGGTGTGCCAGCTCCTGCAAAACCCTGGGATCGTGCGCAACCGGCGCAAGATCCTATCAGCCATTGCAAACGCGCGTGCCTTCCAGGAGGTGCAGCGCGCGTTTGGTTCGTTTGATGCCTACATTTGGCGTTTCGTGGAGGGAAAACCCATCGTCAACCGCCCCAAAACGCTGCAGGATTACCCCGCAAAAACCCCTCTTTCGGAAACCATCAGCAAGGATTTGAAGCAAAGGGGGTTCTCCTTCGTGGGGCCCACCATCGTGTACGCTTTCCTGCAATCGATGGGCATGGTGAACGATCACCAGCCCCATTGCTTCTGTGCGGGGGATTAACGCTTCTGGCAGGACGGGCAGAAGTACACGCTTCCGCCCATGTAGGATTCTTTCACGATGGTTTCGCCGCACTCCGGGCAAGGGGTGCCCACCGTTTTCTTGCTCATTTTCGTGGGGTATCCCCCCGGTTTGCCGAACAGGTCCTTCTCCGTGTCCCGACCGCCCATTTGCACCATCTGCTCCAGTGTATTCTTCAAGCTGGAAAAGAGCCGGTTGGTTTCCTCCGGGGAGAGCGAGGAGACTTTCCTGCGCGGATGCAGGCGGGCCTGGAAGAGGATGTCTTGCAGCACGCCGTTTCCCAAGCCAGGGATACGCTGTCCCGTGGCTAAAAAGCCCTTGAGACTCAACTTCTGTGCCGCAGGATCCTGGATTTTTTCCTGGAAAAACGTGTGGGAAAATTCCTCCAAAAGGGGAGACGGGCTCTGGGTGGCTGTCAGGTAGTAGGGATTCTCAAACGTGCCTTTCGCGAAGCACCACACTCCCCCGTACATCTGTACGGTGGCGCTCAACGAGTCACCATCTTCGAAGGTAACCAGCAACTGGTGGCGGTTGGGGATGCGTTCCCCCTGGGGATGGTAGCGAAGGTTGATTCCATCCCCCACCAGCAGGATCGTGGACTGGGCATGGATCTCCACCATGCTTCCCAAGCCCTTTGCTCCCGAGATTTGCTTGCCGCTCAGCAACCCTGGGTAGTTTCCCGGATCGCCGGCAAACCAGGCATTCTTGTGCGGGGAATGTCCCGCGATCACCCCCGCGATCCTTTTGCCTCCAAGGGTTCGTTGCACTTGTTGCGCAATGACAAGCGATTCGGGTATCTCGATCATCTTTTTCCCGCCTTTCTTTTTCGCAAGTATACCACGTCACGGGGAATGCTTCTTGCGAGAAGGGGCTGCTTTCTCGTGCAAAACGCGTACCAGGAAAGGCAAGAAGACCAACGTGGAAAGCACACCCACCCCGATACCGATAATTACCAGAACAGCGAGGTTGGCATACAACACCAACGGGGCTGTGAGCAACACCGCGAAGCTGGCCATCAGGCTCATGCCGTTGAAGGCGATGGAGTTGCCGGTGGTGCGTGCCGCTTCCTGTGCATCCCCGTGCTTGCGGAACCAGTACATGTAGTGGATGGCATAGTCGATCACCAGCCCCATCAGCAACCCAGAGATGATGGAGGTGGGTATGTCCAGCGGGATGCGCAGGATGGACATGAAAAGGAAGTTGAACGTGACCGTGATCACGATGGGGATGGTGGAGATGAGCGCGGTTTTCGGGTTTCGGAAGGTGAGCAGCAGCAGCAAGAAAATCAGCGCAAAGGAAGAAAGGAAACTCTGCACCTGGTTTTCCACCACCAGCCCGCTGAGGTCAGACCACACAAGCGGAGACCCCACCAGCGAAAAAGAAAACTCTTGGGACAGCTCGGGGTACGTTTCGAGGATGGAATGGATGTTTTCCTGGATTTCACTGGCGGTAAGGTTGTCGTTGGAATCCACCAGCACCATCCCACGCGTGGCCCCCGGTTGCAGGTAGGTGGAGGCCATCTGCCGGGCTGTTTCGTTCAGCCGCGAAGCAGAAACCAGCAACGAGGGGGAAACCGAGAAACCGCGGGCGATATCGAAGATGCTACTGGTTTTCACCACGTGCTCCAACTCGGCGATTTGGGTGAACACCTGTTGGAGCTTCTGCGCCTGGTCCGGAGACAGCACGAGGTCTGTCCCGTCGGCAGGCTCCACCAACAGGTAAAAAGTGGAAATCCACCCAAAGCCCTGCCGGATCTGTTCTACCGCCTGGCGCAGCGGGGAAGACTTTCGGAAGTAGTCGTAGGAGTCGATGCGGTTGGGCACCCGGGGAATGAAGTAGATACACGCCGCAAGCCCCAGGAACACGAAACCGGTGAAACCCCAGCGGAGCCACTTGGGGAAAACCAATGGGCGAACCGGTCGCTTGTGAACGACCTTTGGATGGGCGAAGCGCAAGAAGAATGGTAACACCACCAGCGTGAACACGGCACTGAGCAAGATACCGGTGGAAGCAAAAATCCCCATGTCTCGGAAAGCGGGCATGGGTAGGAAAATGTAGGAGGAAAAGCCCGCCATGGTGGTGAGCGCGGAAAAGAGCACGGGAATACGCTCTTCTTTCCCAGCGGAAGAGATTCGTTGGTTGTTGGATAGCTGGCGATGGTTCAAGTCCTGGTACCGCGAGAGGAAATGCATGCCATAGGCCGAGCCGATGATGATGATGAAGGTGGGACTCATCACCGTGAGGCTGTTGATGTTCCTTCCCATCAGCAGCAGGAAGAAATAAATCCACACCGAGGAGAGCACGGGTGGAATCAGGGTTAGGAAGGATAAAACGAAGGACCGGAACTTCAGGAAAAACACGAACAGCACCACCGCCAGGATGAGCGGGGGATACACGAAGGTCAAGCTGCGGATGGATTCGAACAACTCGTAGTCCACCACGTCTTCTCCAACCAGCTGTGTGGGCATGGACGTGGTTTGGGAGAGGATCGCCTCCACCTGCACCACGAGCTCACGGGGTTGGATGGTGGCCTCGCTTTTCTTTTGAAGGATGGTCACCAGTTGCTTGCCATCCGGGGAAACCAGCAACCCTGCGTACAACGGATCGTCCAGTATGGCTTGATCCAGCGTGTAGGTGCCTTCTTCCACCGTTACGTAGGGCCGTGTTTGAATGAAGGGGGGAAGAGGGGTCAGGCGGTCGAGGGTTTGGGCATCGAAAATGGAATGAACCCCGTTAACGTATTCCAATGCCTTGAGCTGGTCAACGGCCCGGGCAAGATCTGCCAGGTCGCGGGAGGGTGTGTTGGAAAAGCTGGACAGGATCATCAACGTGCCCGCATCCCCAAATTGCTCGGAGACCTTTTGGAAATTCTGGATCGAGGGGCTTTCCTCGTCCAAGAAAGCTTGGAAAGAAGCGTCGAAGTAGATGTGTTGTACCACGAAAACTCCCATCAGCACTGTGGCTGCCAGGATGAAAATCACCACAAGCTTGGAAACCATGCAACCCCCTCCATGAGATGAACGACTGTTCAATTATACTCCTTTTTCAGGAGCCAAAAAACCCCGTTATTTTTTTGCGGAAAAGAAGGGTATGAACGGGTGTTCATCCAACGCCTTTTGCAATGCACCTGGATCGGAAACGTACCGGAACGAAAACACGCGCCGTTGTGCGGAAAAATCCACCGGGGGGTCTAGCCGTCCAAGTATGGAGGTTCCGTAAACGTATTCTTCCACGCGTTGGGCTTGGAGATCGCGGAAGTGAAAAGAAGGGTAGGAACCGGAAAAAAGGAATTCCGTTTCCAGGAAGCGGCGTAACGCGGCGGGCGAAAAGCGTTTGGGTTGGGTGGCGAAGTGTTCACTTGTTTTCTGAAGGATTTGACTGTACCAGGGCCCCCGTGGGATTCCCATGTCCAGTAAAAGCTGCCCGCGAACCTGGGCTTGGATTTGTGCCAGGGTGTGTGCTTCCGAGGAAACCGTTTCCACCAGGGAATCGTACGTGGACCGGAAATCGCTGTTGTCAAAAGGGTGGGTGGCACACTTATCGGCGAGGAAAAAAGCCATGAGCTCTTGGAAGCGCGCAAACCCGTGGTGTAAAACCATCAATCGGGCTTTTCGCAACGATTCTATGGGGAACATGTGATGCTCGCAGAGGAAAAGGATTTTCCGGATCCTCTCCTGCGAAAGGGGAAGGCGAAGCAGAAGCTTCTCCTGCAAGGGAAGCCCCAGCCGGTCATGGTCAATGTACCTCCTTGTCACCGGGTCGAAAGCCGCGGGTTTGCCCATGTCGTGCAGCAAGGCTGCCCAACGAAACGTGGCATCCTTCGGGCAATTTTGGACCACGCGAAAGGAATGCTCCAACACGGTTTCGCCATGATGGTGCTTGTCACCGTGGCGGAAGTTGGCCAACGGGATACACTCCGGAAACAAGGTTTGCAACAACCCACTTGCCGTGCAGCTTCGAAGCGCCATGGTGGCAAACTCTCCTTGAAGCAACAGGTCCATTTCCTTTACGACCCGTTCCAGCGAGGTGGAAGAGATCCGATGCCGGTTCTTGCCGATCCATCCCCAGGTCTGTGCCTCGATCTCGAATCCCAGCTGGGCTTGGAAGCGGAACACCCGAAGCATGCGTAACGGGTCATCGAGGAGGTTCTTTTCGCTCCAGCAGCGAAGCACGCCAAAGTGAAGGTCTTCCCTTCCGCCGGTGGGGTCAACGGCCGAATCGAGGAGAAGCTTTCCCTGTTCTACCGGGAAAGCGATGGAATTGATGGTAAGGTCGCGGTTTTCCAAGTCGTCTTGGAGGGTAGGCCCACGGAAGGGGGTGATTTCTACCTGGATGTTTTCACGGATCACGTTCAACGTTTGTTCCTTGGAGCTTGCAAAAAAAGAAGCCGGCAGCAGCTCTTTCAACCTCTCGATGGAAAGAGGGGTTGCGCAATCCAGGTCGAACGCGGCTGTTTTCCGTTTCAAGAGGAAGTCACGCACGAATCCTCCAAGCACGAAAAGGGGGTTCACCGTATTGGAAATCGAAACTAAGATCTTTTCCACCTTGGAAAGCGTGGCATCCAAAAGCGCTTCACTCCTTTTTTTGTGGTGTTTTTTTCACGTCCAGTAAGTCTTGTAGTTGCAGGTTCAAGGCTTTCACAGAGATGTGGGCTTCCAACAACGAAAGGCCAAGGGAAACCAGTAAAAGAAACAGGGCTCCGGAGAACACCCATTCTCCAGCCAAGACCTGTCCCTGGAAGAGTAGGAACATGCTCAACACGCATCCGAGGAAACTCAACACGCCGTAAATTTGCATGCTGCGGATGATGCCGATTCTCTTTTGCAGGTTTCGGATTTGCAGGAAGATGTGCTCCTCAGGGTCTTGCCGGTACCTACCGTCAAGCTCGCGAAGCAACCCCGCCAGTACCGTGAAACGATTGGTGTATGCCAAGAGTAGTAGGGAGATGGCGGGGAACAGTAAAGCGGGAGTCGTAAGGGTAAAATCCACGACGATCCCCTCCTTTCTGTTTCATTGTACCATATCCTTATTTTTGGAGAAGATTACGCGCTGGATTTTTCGCCCCACCACCTTTGGAAAAGCCAGGTTGAACCGATGGTGATCCAAAAGCCCATCAACAAGTAGCGCAGGAAGTCTCCCCACAGGAACGCGGAAAGAAGGGGTTTGAGGAAGATTCTCAAGGCAAATAGCCCCCCCAGGCCGATTGCCAGCTTGGCAATCTGGATGGCGAAGGGAGCCTTGGCCTTGAAGTCGATCCAGTCTGGTTCTACCAAGTATCCCACGAAGAAGGCTACGAGTACCCCCGCGGCCTTGAAAGCGTAGGAATTTTCCATGAAGAAGAGGGTGAGCAGGGTGGGGACAATGACAATGGTCAGTATCCACCTTTTCCCGCTTTTCTCGATTCTTTCAAAGATCCAGCCGAAGAACCAGACCCATGCCCATCCCAGGATGATTCCCCCCAAAACGTCCACGGGACGATGTACCCCCAGGTACAGCCGAGAGAGTGCCACCAGCGCAATGGAAAGCCAGGCCAGAATACTGAACCAGTGTTTCTTGAAATGCGTGGACAAGGTAAGCCAGGTGGCTGTGGCATTGAACGAATGCCCACTGGGAAAAGAATAGCCTTCCGCGGTCTCCAAACGCTGGGATGTGATGCCCTCTTCCCCGATGGGGCGGGGGACTTTGAAAAGGTCTTTCAAGGAAGCGGCGAGGAAAGCCCCCGTGAGGTAGGTAAAGACCAAGCGGTAGCCCAGTTTCTTGTTCACGCACCAGAAAACCAGCGCGGCAACCAGCATGAAGAACGTTTCTTCCCCCATCATCGTGACCGTCACGAAGAAAAAATCGAAAAAAGGACTGGAAAGGGTTTGCACCCACTTGATAATCGCACTGTTCCACGGAGCGTCGTACCACATGTTTCCATCCCCCTTCAGCGTTGTTGTTAGTGGAGTATAGCACGATTTGGGTCGTACCGTTCCCCCCGCATGCTATAATGGCTTGGGGAACTTTTTCCCCATTTCATTCCGGAGGTGAGTGCTATGCCAGAATTTTTGAACCCGTTTAGTGGGATGGTGCCGCGAAAGATGACACACTCAGAACTGGTGCGGGCCATTCGGCTCAACCTTGCCGCGGAAGAAGAGGCCGTTCACCTGTACATGGCCCACGCGGATGCGACGGATAATCCCCTGGCAAAAAAGGTTCTGAAAGACATCGCGGATGAAGAACGTGTGCACGCCGGGGAATTCTTGAAACTTCTCCAGATCTTGACCGACGAGGAGCATTTCCTGGATGAAGGTGCCCGGGAAGTGGAAGAACTTGCCAGCGAAGTGCAGGGGGAAGCGGGAAACCGCGAAGAAGAACCCACGGTTGGATCCCTGGACAAGCAGGAGGGGTGATGGCAATGGCGAACAAGTACCTGGCAAGAGAGGATGCTCCCTTTGACAAGGGACTTTGGGAAAAGTTGGACCAGATGCTCGTTTCCGTGGCGCGTTCCACGCTTTCCCTTCGAAAGCTCTTTTCGCTGAAAGGGCCCTTGGGCATCGGGGTGAAACAGGTTCCCGGAGTAACCAAGACCCTGGAAGATGGCATGGTGTACAGTGAAACCACGCCTCTGCTGTGGATGGAACAAACTTTTTCCCTCCACTCCACCGACCTGGCGGCGTACGAACGGAATCCGATCGGCCTTGACCTTTCGCCACTGGTCCATGCGGTGCGTAGCTGTGCCAAAAGGGAAGATCAGTTGCTTCTCAATGGAGCTGGTCCCCTGTTGGGTTTATTGAAGCGCAAGGGAACGGGAAGCTTTTCCCCGGGAGCCTGGGATTCCCCAGGGAAGGCCGCGGAAGACTTGATCCATGCGGTCAGCGAGATGGACGATCGGGGATTCCACGGTCCCTTTCGACTCGGGTTGTGCCCCATCCTCTACAATCGCCTCTTGCGGCGGTATCCCGGTGGCGGCAACCATACCGAACTCGATCATGCCAAGACCATCGTGGGTGGAGGCGTGGTGAAATTGCCTGGGTTGGAACACGGTGGCATCCTGATCGACACCTCTTTCCCCGGTGCCTTCATCGTTGCTGGCCAGGATATGAGCGTGGGCTTCGTCGGACCGGAAGGCGGGTCGCTGGTTTTCTCGGTTTCGGAAAGCATCACCTTGCAAGTGGTGGAACCAGCTTCCATCACGCTGCTCAAAGGGGACTAGTTCCCGGTTACTCGTAGCGCAACGCTTCGATCGGGCTCATGCGGGAAGCCTTGTTCGCAGGGTACAGCCCGGAAATGAGCCCGATTCCTGCCGAAACCCCGAAAGCCACCAGCGAGATCTGCAAGTTGAGCGCCATTTCCACTTGGAGAAGGTTGCGCAGCACCGGAAGGCCCGAGGTGAACAACCAGGCCAGGAAGACCCCGATGGCTCCGGCGAGGAAGGTGATCAACGTGCTTTCCACGAGGAACTCCAGCAAGATGCGTGGGCGCGAAGCCCCCAGTGCCATCTTGATGCCAATTTCGCGGGTGCGCTCGGTGACCGACACCAGCATGATGTTCATGATTCCGATACCACCTACCAGCAGCGAGATCCCGGCAATGGCAAGCAGCACGATGTTGAGTAGCGACACCGTGTCCCCGAGCGCATCCAGGATTTGCTGCTGGTTGCTGATGCGGTAGTACCGGGAGTTTTCAAATTTCATGTACAGCAAGAAATCGATTTCTTTCATGGCGCGGCTGATGTCCTCCTCCGAGCGCGCCACGGCGATGCCCGAGGACAGTGCACCGCGCATTTGGAACAGTCGGCTTTCCGCGGTTGGAAGGGGAAGGTACAACGCATCCGAGGGGTCGGAAAAACTGTTGGTCCCTCCCGCGTTCACGACCCCTACGACCGTGAAGTCGTTTTTTTTCACGTAGGAATCGTCGCTCAGCAACACGCTGACCTTCTGTCCAACCGGATCCTCCCCAGCGAAGAGTTCTTCGGCAAGCGTGGATCCGATGATTGCCACTTGTGCCCGTGAATCGTAGTGTTCTTCGCGAAAGGTCTCCCCCGACACAACCGCATACTGCATGATCTCGAAAAAACTGGGCTCCATTCCCACCACGGTCTTGGAGACCGATTCTTGCCCGGAAAGAAGGGTCAGGTTCTTTTGCAGCACCCCCACGGCGGTTTCCACGCTGGGACACATTTGCTGGATGTTTTGGATGTCCGCGCTGTCCAGTCTCAGGCTTTGGGAACGCACCGAAAGGGTGATGTTTCTTGCTCCCAACGAGGAGAAATTCTCCGAGATGCGGTTTCGGGTGCCTTCCCCTATGGCCGCGATGGTCACCACGGACGTGATACCGATGATGATGCCCAGCATGGACAGGAAGGTGCGCAGCTTGTTTTGGAAGAGGGACTGAACGGCTTCACGAAGGATTTCCATCGGATGTCCCCTCCTGGGCTTCGATGACGCCATCCCGCATGTAGAGCACGCGATGCGCCAGTGGCAGCAATTCCAGGTCATGTGTGACCATGATCACGGTTTTGCCCATTTCGTTGAGCTTGGAAAATAGAGCCAGGATCTCTTCGCCGCTCTTGGTGTCCAGGTTCCCCGTGGGTTCATCTGCCAGCAAGAACAACGGGTCGTTGGCGAGTGCCCGGGCGATGGCCACCCGTTGTTGTTGCCCCCCGGAAAGCTGGTTGGGGCGGTGATGGGTTCGATCGGACAACCCCACCATGTCCAGCAATTCTGTTGCCCGTTTCCGGCGTTCCGTGCGGTTTTTCCCCGCATAGAGCATGGGAAGCGCTACGTTGTCCAGTGCGCTGATGCCCGGGAGCAGGTTGAATCGCTGGAACACGAAACCGATGCGCGCGTTTCGGATGCGGGAAAGTTCCTGGGTACTGGCGTGCGTGATTTCCGCTTCCTCCATCCAGATCTTTCCCTGGGAACAGTGGTCAAGCCCCCCCAAGATTTGCAACAACGTGGATTTCCCACTCCCCGAGGGGCCCACGATTAGAACCAGTTCTCCCCGGGAAATGGAAAAGGAGATGCCTCGAATCGCGTCCACCCGCGGACCGGTCTGCTTCTTTCGGCGGTTCCCCATGTAGTAGGTTTTCCACACGTCTTCGAAGCGCAAAACGGCCGGGTTCATTGGGTGCGTCCCCCTCCAGGTTGAAATCCAGCGGGGGGTGTGCCGCTCGTTGGGGTTTGCGTGGAGGAGTTTCCGTTGAGTCGGCTGGCCTCGGAGGAGTTGGGAACGATCTTGAGGGTATCACCCGCCGAAATCCCCGACAACAATTGCACGCGGTTCCCCAAGACTTCGCCTTTTTCCACGTAGCTCTTTTGCTCCTTTTCGCCCTCCAGCAGAAGCACGTAGTCTCCCTGTGTGTCGCTGTATACGCCCGCGGATGGAACGGTGTACCCCGTGTCGATGGCTTTCACCACCAGCTCCACGTCGCAGGTTACTCCCGCGATGATCCCCTTTTCGAAGGGGTTTTGGTCCAGGGCGATTTCCACCGGTACCACTACAACACCGGAAACCGTTCGCGCAACCGGGCTGATAAAGCGCAGTTTTCCCGGGATGGATACATCGTAGTTGGGGAAATTCACGATGGCTCGCATTCCCTTTTTCAGCAGGTGAAAATCCGCCTCGTCCACCACGGCGCTGATGTACATGCTTTCCATGTCCACGATGGAAAACAGGCTGGTGCCTTCGGAAACCTTTTCCCCCACGTTCTTTTCGATGGAACTGATCACGCCTGCCACTGGGGAAAACAGCACGGCGCTGTCCAAGGACCGCCGTGCCTGTTCCAACTCCAATGCCGCCAATTCCCTTTCACGTGGGCTTTGCCCAAGCGAGGATTCGTACGCGTTGAGCCGGGAAGAGTAGGTGATGCGTTGGGAAAGGTCATCGAAGACGGTGAGGGTGGTTCCGGGTGTCACGGTGTCTCCCTCCGCTACGAGGATTTGCAAGATCTCGGAGGAAATCTGGGCATGCACCGCGCGGGTTTGCGCCTCCAACGTGCCGATCATTTCGATGGTTTGGTCTTCGGGTGTGGTGGGAACCATGTAGGTGAGGTAGATGCTTTCCTGCGTGGGAGAGTTATCCAACGGGGAAGCGAAGGGCAACACGGAAGAAATGGCTCCCCCGGGCCCACCTCGGTACGAGCCGGGTGTCCTCGTCGTGGAGCTCGTGGTTCCGGCCGTGTTGGACGAGGCGGAGGAAGCGGTGGAAGCCGTTGTCGTGGTCTCACCCCTTCGGAAGATCTTGTCTCGGAAAACGAAGGTCAAGCTTCCTGTCGCAGTGATCATTACCACCAGTAGCCACAGGATGATGCCTTTTGCTTTTCTCGTAGAAGAAGGTACCTTTTTTTCGTTCACGGTTTTCACCAGCTTCCCATCGATGAATGCGTTTCCAATTGGGGCAACGACCAGTCCTGCGGAGAGACCCCGTAGGGAACGAGGTCCATTTGTTCCAGCAGGATGGTCAAGCGAACCTTTTGCAAGGCGAGCTCCGCTTCCCGGAAGGCCAATTCGGCCAACTGTGATTCTTCCTGGCGCGCGAGCCCCTTTTGCACCAATTGCCGGGCAACCTGGAGCTCTTGTTCCTTTTCGGTGCACTCCAGCAGTGCGAGTTGCTCGTCCAATAGGGCTTGTTCTACGTCCAGCCGTTCTTTCTGGTAGGATGTGGCCAACTGGGACAACTTCTCTGCTCCTTTCTTCCGCTGCACTGTAGCCTGGCGCTGGGCGACCTCGTTTTGCCTTCCGGGGTCATAGATGTCCCAGCTTCCAGACACTTCCAGGGACCAGGAGTAGGGTTCAAAGGGTTCCACCTGGAAGGAGGCGGATAGGTCCGGCAGGTACGGGGTAAAGGAGCTGTTGTTGCGGGACGTTTCCGCTTGTTCCCGCAGGTTTTGGGCTTGCACATCCAGCCGTTGCAAGTACGGTTCTTGATCCGCCGGATCGTGTAGGGGAAGCGCTGCGTGGAGCGGGGATAGGAAGGCCCCGAGTTGCCCAAGCATTTCCTCGAAGGCTTCCTGGGAAGAGGTTCCCCCGTTCTCGCAGCTTGCGGCTTGTAGGTTCAGCAGCTGCTTTCGGGTGGACAGCACCTGCTTTTGGAGTTCCAAGCGCATCGTGGCGTCCTTTTCCGCGGCCAGGTTGGACTCGTACAGCGAAAGTTTTTGACGGGTGATTTCCAGGTTTTGGGCGTTCTCGTAGCAACTGGCGATTTGCAGCGCCACCTCTGCCAACATGTTCCAGTGTGTCAGCGAAAAGTTGAACAGTGCATCCAGGTAGGAGGCCAGAGCTTCCTTTTGTTCGGCGGAGTAGTCATTCACCAGGTCTTGGCTGGAAACGGTGATGCGCAAGCTTCCCGCCGAGGAATGGGAAATATCTTGCAGGTCCAGTTCAAACGGGAAGCTGATGCCGAAGGCGAAACCGTACACGTTCAGGATTTGCGCGGAGAGCTGGAAATCCATTCCGTCGATGCCATCCGCATTGAGTTGGAAGGGGTTCGATTTCCCTGCCTGGAACAGCACCTTTGGCAAGAACCACTTTCCGTACGCATCCGTCTTTTCCCTTGCGTTCAACAGGTTCAACGTGGAGCTTTCGATGTCACTGCTCTGTGACAATGCCCGGTCGAATTCCTCCCAGAACCCGGCGAAAACCAATGCGGGCGCCAGGAAGCACACAAGGAAAATCCATCGTGCCATCCTTGCCCTTTTTTTCAACGCAACACCTCCAAGGGATCACGCCCGGTTTGCACCAGGTAATTGATCAGTTCCTGGAGGTATTGGCGCATGGACGAAAGGTAGGTTTTCTGGGCGGAAAGAGTTGTTTTCTGCTGGCTCCAGAGGTCTTTCTCGGAAACCAGCCCTTTTTGGTAACGCTGGTGCACGTCGTCCAGCTTCCCCGATTCCAGTTCCCAGCGTGAGCTGGAAACCCGTGCGGAAGTGTACAACCCCAGGATGGAGTTCTTCAACCGGGTATGCTCGTCTACCATGGATGATTCCACTGCCGTCGTGGACAGTTGTTGTTTTTTCAAGCTAAGCTCCACTTGCTTTTTCTCGAAGGGGGACGCCCAAGAAGAAAGGTTTTGCATCTCGTTTTGCGCATTTTCGAGCGCCAGTCGGGCGGATTGGAACGAGAGGTTCTGGGAGGAAAACTCCGCATCGCTGAGGAAAAAGCCGGAGGGCGCTGGGAAAGGCAAATCGATTTGATCGGGGTTCAGCGAGGAAATGTCCTGGAAACTCCTTGTGGCCGTGGATCGATCGCGGGAAACCGATTCCAGGTTCACCCGGGCTTCATCCCGTTCCAACCCCGAACTTTTCAACTCCGTTTCGGAGAGCAACTTCTTGTTGAACAGCACCTGGTTGTCCGCGTGGGTGCGCGAGGCGTCTTCCAGGTTTATTTTGGCGATGGTTTCGTCGATCCCGGTGGTCAGCACGTCCAACAGCGAACCCAAGATATCGGAGAAAAACCCCTGGACAGCCTGTTGCCAGGAAAGCTGCGCGGAAACATACGTCATGCGGGCCTTGAGCTCCTCGCCGTGTGATGTGGCCTCGATTTGGGAGCGCTCAAATTCCATGGAATCGATTCCTTGCTGCAATTTTAGGATTTCGTACGAAGGGTTGGTGGAGGCCTGTTCCTGGAGGTAAGAAACCAGGGGGGTGGCCAGTATCCATCCGGCTCCCAGGGCAAACAATACCAATAGGCCGAGCAATTTCCTTTTCATCGAACTCCTCCTGTGCCTGAAGATAAAATTCTCGTGGAATGGTGTTACATTAGGTGTTTCGACTGGGTCCGCAAAACCAAAACTCGCTTCCCTTCCCGGGTGTGCTCTCTACCCCGTAGGAGAAACCGTGGGCCTCGAAGATGCTTTTTACGATCGACATGCCAAGACCGGGACTGTCCCCCGACTCGTTGCGGGAGGTGTCTGCTTTGAAAAAACGATCCCAAATCCTGGGAAGATCTCCCGGGGAAATTCCCCTTCCCTGGTCTTTCACCCGAATGCAGCATTGGCTCGGCCCAGAGGCATGGGCCTCGAGAACCACGCACGAAGGGACTTGCTGGGTGTACTTGATCGCGTTGTCCACCAGGTTGGAAAGGGCACGAAACAACCATTGCCGATCCGCCAGCAGCGTCGCACCGTCGGTACATCGGATTTCCAGGGACACCTGTTTCTTCGACGCGGAAAGCCGGAACTCTTCGGCTGCATCACGCAAGAAGGGGAGTAACTCGATGGTTTCGAGCTGCAGCACGTTTCCACCCGATTCCATGCGCGAAATTTCCAAGATCTTTTCCACTCGGGTTCCAATGCGCGAAGCTTCCGCTTGGATGACCCCCAACGAATGGAGCACTTGCTGGTCAGCAGGGGAGAGAAGATCTTCTAAAATCTCGGCGTATGCAAGGATGTTGTTGAGGGGGGTGCGAAGGTCGTGGGAGGTGTTGGAGAGAAGCTCGTTGCGGAACGAGTCCACGCGCTGCAGTTGCCGGGCCATCTCGTTGATGGAATGTTCCAGGTCACCCAGCTCGTCCTGTGGGGTTTCGGGCAACTGCACCTGGAAATTGCCCCGCGAAATTTTCTCGGCTTCTTCCCGGATCTTCAAGATACGCCTCGAGAAATGCCGGGCAAGCAAACCTGCCAAAAGCGTGCCGATGAGAATGGAGAGCAGGCTGATCCAGAGGATTTGACCCGAAACCACCTCCCGGGTTTCCTGCACCTGGGAGAGCGGGCTGGTCATCACCAGAACCAACGGGGTGCCCTGTGCGTCAGAAAATGGAAACGCCGACAGTAAGAAGGAACGTCGCCCCACGGGATGATCTTCCTTGACCACCTCTTGGAAGGGTTTTCCTTCCGTGATCTTTTCCAGCCACCCGGAAATCACGAACGAAAGGTTGCTCCGGTAAAAACGCAGCTCGGGAGAAATCGAACTGTAGACCACTTCCCCCCCACTCTTCGTGAAAACAGACAGGGAGTATCCCTCGGAAATCGCGATCTCGTTGAGCTCGGTTTTGACCTGCTCGGAGAGCTCTTGGTCAGAAAGAATGGAGAGGATCTCCGTGGATTTCTTTCGTACCGCGTTCTTGCGAGCACTCACGTAGTTCTCTTCCAACAGCAGTACTTGGAACAACCAACTCATGCCTCCCACGAAGAGAACCAGAAGGGTGATGATGATCCAGAAACGGAAAACAAGGCGGTTTTTAACCCGGAGTTTCAAAGCGGTAACCCACCCCCCACACCGTCTGGATGAGATACCTCTTTTCGCCGAGCTTGGCGCGGATTTGCTTGATATGCGTATCCACCGTGCGGAAATCATTGATATCCCGGTTTCCCCACACCAGGTCAAGCAGCTCTTCCCTTCGAAACACCGTGCGCGGCCGACTGAGCAGCAGCAACATCAGGTCCAGCTCCCGGGGAGAAAGGTCCAATTCCTTTCCATCAAGTTGCAGCCGATGGGCTCGCCAATCCATGCAAAAGCCCCCGTCGAAGAACTGCTCGTTGGGATCTTCCGATCCCCGTAGACGCCTGAGGATAGCACGGGACTTTGCGAGCAATTCCCGGAGCGAAAAGGGCTTGGGCACGTAGTCATCTGCACCAAGTTCGTAGCCATGCAGTCGGTCTTTCTCTTGCCCCCGTGCGGTGAGCACGATGATGGGGATGCGCTGCTTGCGATGCATGTGTTCCAAGAGCTCCCAACCATCCAAGATGGGAAGCATGATATCCAGGATCACCAGGTCGAAGGGTTGCGATTGGAAAAGGTCCAATCCCTGTTGGCCGTCGAAGGCCTGGCACACCTCGAAGCCCGAGCGTTCGAAGTACACCTTGATCGCATCCGAAAGGTTCTGGTTGTCTTCCACCAACAATACCCGATCCATGTGTTGCCTCCACCCCCGCCACTGTCCGAGGAATATAGTATACCCCCCGAATGTGAGGAAATGTTGAAGAGCTGGAAGTCGCCCCCACGTTGTGATACAATGAATCATTCGCAAAAGGGGGAGAGGGAATGTCGCGAAAAGGGACGCTTGTTCTGCTGACGGTGTTGCTTGTTTTCTTGAACGCGGACCAGATGGTGATGTCACCGAACATCGGTGCTATCGAGCAGGAGTTTGGCATTGGGGATGGGCACATCGGTATGGTGGCGTCGGTTTTCACCATCCTGGGTGCGGCGATCAGCCTACTGTGGGGTTACTGGGCCGATCGCTTTTCGCGCAAACGGTTGCTGGTCTTTTCTATTCTCGTGGGGGAAATCCCTTGCCTGATGTCCGCCTTTTCCGGGAGTTTCGCCCAGCTTTTCCTCTGGCGAGCCCTGACAGGTATCGGTGTGGGAGCTTCCTTTCCCATTGCCTTTTCGCTGGTGGGGGACCTGTTTGGGCAGGAAAAACGGGCCAGCGTTTCGGGGATACTTGGTGTCTCCATCTCCCTCGGTTCGATCGTCGGGATGATCGTGGGGGGGTTTTCCGGAGGGGCCATGGGATGGCGTTTTCCTTTCCTGGTGGTTTCCATTCCCAACATACTGCTGGGTTTCCTGGCCTTTTTCCTCCTGAAAGAACCCCAACGCGGTGCGATGGAAGAGGGAATCGGCGAGCTGGTTCGAGAGGGTCACCGGTATCCTGGGCAAGTCCGTTTTTCGGATTACCTCGCCTTGTTCAAGAACCGTACCAACCTTTTGCTCTTCATCCAGGGGCTGATGGGAACCATTCCCTGGGGAGCCATTCCCTACTACCTGGTAGAATTTTTCCGACGGGAGCGCGGGCTCAGTGTTGTACTTGCCACGGTGGTGTTCCTGGTTTTCGGGGTGGGAAACATGCTCGGGGTGTTGGCAGGTGGATGGTGGGGAGGAAGGATGTACCGCAAAAAACCCGCGAAGGTCCCCTTTTTTTGCGGGTGGACCACTGCGCTGGGTGCATTGCTGACATTGGGGGTTTTTTGGTACGAGCCCGCGGGAACCCTGGGAGGGTTGGTGATCCTTTCGACCCTGGGTTTCTTCGCCGCTTTCTTCGATTCCACGACGGGTCCCAACATGAAAATGATGCTTCTGAACGTGAATCGTCCGCAGGATCGCGGGCGCATCTTTTCGGTGTTCAACCTCACCGATTCGCTGGGGGCGGGGTTTGGAAAGTTTTTCGGGGGAACGGTTTCCATTGCGCTGGGTTCGCTGGCAGCCGCGATGAAAATTTCCGCGCTCTTCTGGTTCGGATGCGCGGTTGTTTTGCTGCTCCTTATCCCCTTTTTCGAGGGGGACATTGCAACCTTGAAGAACAAGATGCGCGGTTTGGGACGATTGGTTTTAGAGGAAAAAGTGCAACACCAGGAGGATTAACCCGGAAAAAACGATAAGCAAACCCCCGATGAGCAAGTACTCCGGGAGTTGGCCGTGTCCAGAAAACAAGGATTTCTTGGGGGATTTCATCTTGGGGCCCGGTTCGCCTTGGTTCCGAACGAGGGGTTTTTCGAAGGAGGGATCCTCGCTGGAAAAATCGGTGGAGGGAAAACGCTTTTGCAACTTGGAGGAATCGTACATCAGCCGCATGCTTTTGAGGATGATTGACTTGGCTTCGAAAAACCCCCCCACTTGCACCTTTATGAGAACCGCTCCGCTGTTTCCCGGGAGGTTTTCCTTGGAGAGAATGGATCCCACGAAGGGCACGGAATTTTCTCCCTCTTCGTTGAAATGGGAAGGATAGGTGGCTTGCAATTTTCCCTTGCTTTCTTCATCGTCAAAGGCAGGGATGGTGCAGAAAATTTTGCCCCCGATATCGAACTGCTCGATCGATACGCCGCCCATTGGGTCCAGCGTGGGAAAAAAATCCGGGAGGTTCCATAGATCCTGCCGACTTTCGAGGTTCTTCTTCAATTCGGACTGAGTGTCCAATTCTTTCATCACGTTGGCGCTGAATTCTTCGGAGGTGAAGGTCTGCACGTCGAACTGGATTTGGATCTGCGAAGTCCAGTGCTTGAGGAGTTCTTCCAGCTCCACCTTCAACAGGTCCGGGTTGGATTCTTCCAGGATATGCGAAAAGCGCAACGAAAGCGTTGGTTCGCCTCCTGCCTTGCGGATTTGGAGTTTCAAGTACTTCACGAACTCCGATGTCATCTCGGAGATTTCGAACGAACGCTCCAGGAGCCTCGTGTACGCTTCGCCAAGGGTTTCGCGAAACGCATTGCAAGGTAGGGACAAAGGCAGCTTTGCAAGTTCGGAGTATTTTCGCGGGAAATCGATGAACCGGTACTCGACGCTTTCGCCCTTCTTCCCGAAAAAGTAGCCGAAAAACATCTCGTCGGAAGCCCGGCTGATAGCCTGGATCTTGATACAGAAAAAATCGAACGCCACGTTTTTCACCCGTTCCTGTGGTAGGATCAGGTTATTATAACGTATTTTCCGGGGGGATTGCGATTTTCGGCAAAAAAGGTGGGACTTCTGCGAGAAATACCGGGGTAAGCATTGCTTTCGGGGTGCTTTTGCTGTTGCTCGTCTCGGGTGCGACCCTGGGGGTTTTCATCTTGTACCCGCTGCTGGTGGGGCTTCTTCTTTTCAGCGTACTGGCGATGCAAAGGGGGTATTCGCTTCGAGCGGTCGGGCGGATGCTGCTTTCAGGAGCGGCCAAGACCCTTCCCGTGGTGAACATCTTCGTTCTCATCGGGATCATGATCGGGCTGTGGTTTGCCTCGGGTACCATTGCCATTGTCGTGTACTACGGGCTTTCCTGGATGGTGCCCTCGCTGTTCATCCTCTTTTGTTTCCTTCTATCCACGGTGGTTTCGCTGCTCTTGGGCACTTCTTTTGGCACCGTGGGAACCATCGGCGTAGTGCTGATGATCATGGCGCGAACCGGAAGCGTGCACATCGCCATGGTTTCCGGTGCGATCATCGGTGGAGCATACGTGGGCGATCGCATCTCCCCCATGTCTTCCAGTGCCCACCTGGTAGCTACGGTTTCCGGTACAAAAATTTACGCCAACATCCGGCGCATGGCACGCACCACCCCCGTTCCGTTCCTGGGGAGCGTGGCCCTGTACGCTGTTCTTTCGCTGCTTTTCCCGTTCGAACCTGGGCAAAGCGCCATTCTTGGACAGATATCCAGTAGCTTCACCTTGTCTGGGTGGAACCTGGTTCCCGTGGGTGTACTGGTCATGCTGATCGCGTTTCGGCTCAACGTGAAATGGGCCATGTTCTTCAGTTCGCTCGCCGCGGCGGGGGTAGCGTTGTGGGTGCAGGGTGTTTCGCTTCCGCTTTTCCTACGTTCCATGACCCTGGGATTTTCCCTTCCCAGAACCGACCCACTGCACGCCATTTTCCAGGGAGGGGGCATAGCCTTCATGTTCAAGGCGATCCTGACCGTGCTCGCTTCCTCGGCGTTTTCGGGGCTTTTCGAGCACACCGACCTCATTCGCCCCTTTGAGGACTGGATCGAGAAGATCACCAAGAAGACGGGAAAAGTGTTCGGGGCCATCGTTTCCAGCGTCGTCACATCCTCGTTGGGTTGCACGCAAGCCCTTGCCATCATCATGAGCCACCACGTACTCAAGCGGCCCTACCAGCACCTCAAAGCCACCTCATCCGACCTTGCGCTTGATCTGGAAGACACGGTAGTGGTGCTCTCGGTGCTCATCCCCTGGAACGTAGCGGGGTCCATGCCCGCGCAGATGCTGGGCTCGGACGCACGCTTCATCCCTTTCGCGTTCTTCCTGTTCCTGCTTCCCGCATGGCGGTTGTGGAAAGAGCAGAGGAGTGGAAAACCACGAGAAAAGGGTTCCCTCCAATAGGTCAATGTAAGGAACCAAACTCGGATTCCGAAAATGTCTCTCAAAAGACCTTGGAAAGCTCTCCTGGGACCGCCGCAGCCCACTGCGGCTGTTTTCG
>ERZ795053.1130-NODE-1130-length-34058-cov-11.598477_pt1 | contig 34058 bp, 26 predicted proteins | sample MGYA00375137_ERZ795053 | MGnify/ENA primary metagenome ERZ795053 (study PRJEB30182, sample SAMN05720284) | activated sludge metagenome | isolation source: Anaerobic digester | place: Hong Kong | collected 2014-12-17 ...
AAATCTTGTGCTAACTTGTGCTCCAATTCAACCCTTGAATTATGTTCTGGAGAAATCACTGGAAATCGATAGTTTGGGCTGCATTTATCATGGTTGTTTGTGCAATTCCCAGCGATCAGGTGCAGAAAGTCACCTTTATACAAATTCCATACCTGGATAAAATTATCCACTTTATACTCTACTTCGTTTTTGCATTGCTACTAATCTCGGGGAACAACTCGCTGAGAGAAAAACGAAACGTTACGGTTAAAGCCATCCTTTGGGCTGCTGCTATTACCCTTACCTACGGAATTCTGGTTGAGTTACTCCAACATTTCATTTTCACAACCCGAAGCGCAGAGTTTTGGGATATTGTTGCGAATATTTTGGGTTTTCTGGCGGCTGCATTTGCATACCAACCAGCGAATAGAATTACAGAGGGCTACCTGTAGAAATAATGAATGTAGGATGAAGAATTTTCAATTTTAGCTTATAGATAATAGAATAAATCTGCCAACGCCATAGCTGGCAAATTCTCATTTTTTTTACCTTTACGTGAAAGATGCGTTAAATTCCGGGAAGAATGAAGCTGAAAATTCTTTTTTCTGGTTTTATTTTTTTTCTGTGCTCGTTTTCAGCGCACTCTTTTGATATTGAAATAGCCGATAGTCTGGCATCGTTCCAAATTCTTCACCGAATAGAGAAGTTTGGGGGTAGTAAAATTTCGGGCAACAATCAGAATTATGTAGTTGGCAAAACCCTAAAACAGCCATTTATAACAAGGGTTATTGATACCCTTGGAAACCCAATCCCCGACATAAGGGTTTACTTCGAGGTTGTGCAAACTCCCGAGAAATCGGAGGGAGCAAGAATTGTTCCACGTTACATTAAGACTGATAGCCTGGGAATTGCCCAGTGCTTTTTAACCCTTGGCGATACTGAAGGTGAGTATCAGGTTAGCGCAAAAATTCGTACTGACCACATGGAGTCGTTCGTGCTGTTTAATGCACACGCCAAAAAGGAGAACTGGGTTACAATGCTGGTGGTTGGTTTGCTGGGTGGACTTGCCCTATTCCTGATGGGGATTAACATGATGAGTTCCGGGTTTAAGCATAGCGCTGGACAGCGAATCCGCTCAATTCTTGGTAAACTTTCGAAGAATAGAGTTACAGCAACTGGTTTCGGAGCATTTATCACCATGGTTACCCAGAGTAGTAGCGCAACAACGGTGATGCTGGTTGGGTTTGTGCAATCGGGATTGCTGAAGTTTCCCCAAACCATAGGAATGATTTTTGGTGCAGCCATTGGTACTACGCTCACCGTTCAGCTCATATCGTTCAATTTAGCCGATTACTCGCTGCTAATAGTTGCCCTGGGTTTTATGCTAATGACTTTCACCAAGCGAGAGAACGTTAAGTTTGCTGGCGAAGCAATACTTGGATTTGGAATTCTCTTTTTTGGAATGCACTTGATGAGCCAGGCCATGTACCCGCTTCGAACATTCGACCCCTTTATTGATGTTCTTAGTAACCTAAAAATTCCCATTCTGGGAATAGTTGCCGGAACCATTTTCACAGCCATGATTCAGAGCAGCGCTGCGTTTGTTGGAATAATGCTTACGCTGGCATCGCAGGGGTTACTTTCGTTGGAAGCATCAATTCCGCTTATTCTTGGAGCGAATCTGGGAACCTCAATTACCGGAATTATTGCTGGGCTAAATGCTAGCCGCGATGCCAAGAAGGTTGCAATGGCTTACACCGTTTTTAAGCTGTTGGGAATTCTGATGCTGGTTTGGATTATCAGTCCTTTTGTTGATTTGGTTAGGCTTGTAACTCCCGACCTATTTTCATCAAGTTCAGAGAGTATTCCTGTAAATATTCCTCGACAAATTGCCAACGCACATACCATTTTTAACGTTCTTATTACATTGGTAATGTTACCTTTCACTGGAATATTTGCGAAGCTAATCGATTGGGTAGTTCCCAAAACCAAGGAGCGTAAACCGCAGTATAAAGTTGAATTTTTGGATAAAAATCTTCTTTCAACACCTGCGGTTGCCCTAAAGGTTGCCAAGCAGGAAGTGGTTCGGTTGTACGGAATTGTTCAGGAAATGGTTGATGACATGCTGGTTCCTTTTATCTCAAAGGATAGAAGTCCATTAAAAAGAATTGGACAAATGGAGGAGAAGGTTGATTTCTTACGAGATCAAATTAACAGCTACCTTTTGAACCTAACCCGACAGGATGTTACTGAGCAAAGCATTCAGGAGGCATTCCAAATTATGTATGCAGTGAAGGAGTTGGAGCAAATTGCCGATATCGTTTCAAAAAACATTTCAGAAAAAGCAACGTGGTGGCTCGACTCGGAAGCAGAATTCTCTTCGGATGGGAAAATGGAACTCAAGGAGTACCACCTGCTTACGCAAAAGCAGCTGAAACGATCGAAGCAGGTTTTTGAGGAGCTGAACCTTGAGAAGGCGAGAAAGATGTTAAAAAAATACCAGGATTTTAAAGAGGTTGGTCGTGAACTTGAACGGCAGCATTTTGAAAGGCTGAAAAAGGACATTAACAAATCGGTTGACAGTTCAAAAACTCACCTTGAGCTGGTTTCAATGTTCAGAACCATTGGCAGCCATGCCAACAATATTGCACAGGTTATTCTTGAGTGGCCGGGGAATAAGGAGAAGGAGAAGTAATCGGTGATCGGTGATCAGTAATCGGTGATCGGTGATCAGTAATCGGTGATCGGTGATCAGTAATCGGTGATCAGTAATCAGTAATCAGTTGGCAATATACAATTGGCAGTCTGCAAACTGAGAATTGCAAACTGTGAACTGGTATTCATGCATTCTTTGCGGTGAAATAGTAAACTTGTAAAAATGATTGGGAGAAAGAAATTAATCAAGTGTTACAAGATATAATCCCTTTCCATGTCCAACAACTAGAAACTTTGAATCGGAAATACTTTCCATGTCGTAAAGGCTGAAACCATTAGCAACAGCCAGAGTTTGAGTAGTGCGATTTAGCGGATTATGTACCAGAAGTAAGCCCTTGTAGGACGACAAAAATAAATTTCCTTTTGCTTTAACAATACTCCACAGGCATCCGGTTTTTTTGAGTAAGGAAGACTTACGTTCTTTACCGTTTCCGAAAATTCCGGTTCTTCGGAACCGAATGCTTTTTGAACCTGAGTACCAAATATCACCGTCAATCATTGCAATTTCGTGAACCAACCCGTTTACCTTTTTTTGCTTCTTCCAATGAACCAAATCGGTTGAACTCACAATTCTTGATTTTAATCCGTTAAACTCAACTGCAAAAACTCCATCGATAGGCGATTCAACGAGCGACCAAACGAACTTACGGTAGCTTTTCCAAACTATATCGATGCTGTTCAAATCCTTATCGAGTTTGGCAATGAATCCGCGGGGGATTTTTTTATCGCCCTTTGCTATGCCGCTTGTTCCGCCACAAACCAGAATTTGCCCATCGGGCAGCCCAACCAAATCGTAAAAACACTTTCCCTTAAGCGATGGGAAATCTTTTCTAATGAACTCGTCACTTTCGGTATTGTAACGGTAAATTGTGGCGTTGGAAGTAATCAGGTAAATAAAGTTTTCAATTCGCTCAATCTTTAGAATATCTAACCCGCTGTTTGGGTAATTTACCGTTTTTACATTTCCCAAAGTATCGATACTTTTCAGAATTCCGTGCTCGCCACCGGCCCAAAATTCGTTTTCGCTGATACGCGAAATATGGTACAAGCTACTATCGGAGTGACTTCCGCTAATAATTGTCTGAACCTTTTGCCCAAGTACATGAAGCACCAGAAAAAGTTGGAACACCAATAGAATTTTTACTTTAATTGCCTGCCTCATAAATGCGTTTTAGCTTGCTAAATGTAGTGCATTTAACGTACCATGATTTAGAAGTGATTCCATTTTTAGATAAAGGGAAGGAAATACTTGGTTAACAGCAAAACCAGAATGAGCAATGATTATTAAATGCTAAAAAGCTGACCAGCAATAAATTTTACAACACTAACATTTACAGAGTTTCCAAACTGTTTAAACGCTTGCTGTTTATTTGGGTTGATAATAAAATCGTTTGGGAAACTTTGTAGGTTGGCAGCCTCGCGGGGAGTGATTCGTCGTTTTTGCCAGCCAATTATTGGAACATGAACCATGGCAACCAGAGCAGGAAACTCTGTAGGTCGTTTAACCCTAATTCCCGAAGGACGAAATTGTATAATTCCTTCCCAAACGCTCTTAATGTCTTCACCGGCTTGCCACTCGAATTTTCGATGTGTTTTCACAAAATCATTCAAATTGTTGTATTTCCGAAGCCAGCTGTCGATATGCTTTTTGTTTGATTTGTATAGGTTCCTGTTCTTTTCAACAATTTCCTGCTTCCAGCGGGGAAGGTTTGAAATTTTTTCATTCTTTCCAAACTCACTAGCCCAAACCGGAAAACCAAGTATCTTCTGATTGAGCCCAATCAGAAATTCGTTCCATGCAGATAAAACATAATCCTCATACTCGGTAATTTGATATTCTGTGGAGGTTGTTCCGTTCAGAATATTCAACGAAGATGTTTGGTTTCGTTTTGCGCTTGGAATATCAAAATTTAGCTCATGAACTTTTATAGAATTCTTTAGCACTCCTGGAATTAGAACCCTTTCTCTAAGCTGGGGAACTCCAATTTGGTGCGGGCTGATAATAATTGGTTTATCGGGAATTAGGTAGCCCAAATCGCAAAGCGTTTTGTGAATTACCTGCCAGGTTCTTCCGCCATCGTGCGAAACCAAATTCCGAACATTTTCCAGTAAAATATACTTTGGACGATGATATTTTAGAATTCGTTGGATATCAAAAAAAAGTGTTCCGCGAGTGTCATCAAAACCGTTCTGCTTTCCGGCCTTTGAAAAAGCCTGACAGGGGAAACCGGCGCAAAGAACATCGTGTTTTGGAATATTCGATTCTTCAACTTTGGTAATATCGTTCTCAGCGTCGATATTGAAATTCTGGCGGTAGGTTTCAATGGCAAACTTGTCAATTTCCGAGGCAAATACGCATTCACCTCCCAGCTGCCCCATGGCAACATGAAAGCCACCAATTCCGGCAAAAAGGTCGATGAAACGGAACGATTTTTTTTGTGCAGATTTCACAAGGAATTTGTTGTAGAGGAACTGTGTGAAAGGCTACTTTTTCTCCATCTCCTTAATTATCTTCTTAATCTCCTCCTCAAGCTCTTTGCTAACCTTTTTAGCCTCCTCCTGCAACTTCTTCAGGTCGCTTTCCATGTCGTTTTCAACGTAGAATTTAACCTTAGCGCGTAGGTCTTCAACATCGTTTTTGAGGTACTGGTTGTAGAATTTTCCAATTTCGCTTCCAGCTTTCACGGCATTGTACTTAACCTGGTATCCTAAAATTCGTGCTTTGTCGTTAAGGGTAAATTCGCTTTCGAATTTTTTGTACCACTCGTTGTTAAACTTGCTAAAAGTTTCGTTGGCTTTCTTCCAGTCGTCGGCTGTGTAATTGCTGCCCTGGGCAGCAACCTCATCAACAAATCGCTTGTAGTCGGCCATGTACTTTTCCTTCGAAGTGGGCTCACATGCAAAAAATATTGTTGCCATAAGAGTGAGTATCAGTATTCTTTTCATTATGAAAGTTTAGTTACGAAGTTAAAGTACAAATGTAAAGTAATTTCACGAAAAAAAAGAACCCGGACTAACTCGTCCGGGCGCTTAATTTATATTTGAATTACAGGCTAAAAGCAGCCTTAATTTTATCAACGTAATCGAGCTTCTCCCATGCAAAGAATTCAACCTCTTTTTCGTAGGTATTCCCGTTTCCGCCCATTTTTACTTTCGCCTTGAAGTAATCGCGGCCAAAGTGACCGTAGGCAGCAGTTTCGCCAAAAATTGGGTTTTTCAATCCAAATCTTTCAACAATAGCAGCCGGACGCATATCGAACAGCATTGAAACCTCATCGGCAATTTGTACATCGGTAAGTTTTACCTTCGATGTTCCGTAAGTATTTACGTTTATACTTACGGGTTTTGCTACACCAATTGCGTATGCAACCTGAACGAGAACCTCGTCGGCAACACCTGCTGCAACAAGATTTTTTGCAATATGACGTGATGCGTAAGCAGCTGAACGGTCAACTTTCGACGAATCCTTTCCGGAGAATGCTCCACCGCCATGCGCACCTTTTCCGCCGTAGGTATCAACAATAATTTTCCGCCCGGTAAGTCCGGTGTCGCCGTGAGGACCACCAATAATGAAAAGACCGGTTGGGTTAACGTGCAAAATATGGTCGCCCTTGAAAAGTTTTTGAACTCTTTCGGGTAAACGCTTAATTGCACGAGGAATTAGAATTTCGGCAACATCCTTTTTTATTAAATCCTGCATTTTATCCTTTGCAGCAAACTCATCGTGCTGAGTTGAAATAACGATAGTGTGGATGCGTGCTGGTTGTCCGTTGTCGTCGTACTCAAGGGTAACCTGACTTTTTGAGTCGGGGCGAAGGTAGGTCATCTGTTTTCCTTCGCGACGAATTTTTGCCAGCTCCATTAGCAAGATGTGCGAAAGCACAAGTGTTAGCGGCATGTAATCGTCGGTTTCGCGGCTTGCGTAGCCAAACATCATTCCCTGATCGCCGGCACCTTGCTCTTCCTTGCTTTCGCGATTAACTCCCTGGAAGATATCGCTTGACTGCTCGTGGATGCTGGAGAGAACTCCGCAGGAGTCGCCATCAAATTTGTACTCTGCTTTGGTGTAACCAATACGGTTTACAACATCGCGGGCAACTTGCTGAACATCAACATATGCGTTTGTACGAACTTCGCCACTGAGAACAACCAATCCGGTTGTAACAAGGGTTTCGCATGCAACTTTTGATTCTGGATCCTGACGTAGAAATTCGTCGAGAAGCGCGTCAGAAATCTGATCGGCAACCTTATCAGGATGCCCTTCAGAAACACTCTCTGATGTAAATAAATATCCCATGATCGTTCATGTTTTTAGTTGAACAAAAAGTTTCGGGAAGGTTTGAAATGGTTGCGGGACGAAAACACTATTTTAGCATTTTTTACCGTGGTTGCAATCAGACAAATCTTTCCACAAGAATTCAGTGCGGCAAAGTTATAATTTTTAAATAAAAATTTCTATTTAAATAAAAAAAGTTACTCTTGGACACCGTAAGGTGGTAACCAACAGTAACTTGAAGAATGCTTCAGGGAAACTTACATTCCTAAACTTTTGAATGCTCCATAAACCAGGAATGCCGGCCAAACAATGGCTTTTAGGAATCCGAGAACCCCCATCCAGAAGCTGGTTGCGGTTGCAATAAAATAAATGGCTGCGCCAATAAATCCTAATCCGTAAACGGCTCCTGCCGATCCGCTTTCTTTAACTTCACATTTCATTTTTTGCGTTTTTAGTTGGTTCATATTTCTATGTAAAAATTATGCCAAAAATTTAGAAACTGTTGAAATTTTGTTTTAAATTATGTCATGTAAAGCTGTATCAAAAAATTGATTCCTCACTTCGTTCGAAATGACATTGTTTTTTCGAAGCATTTATTGTGGGTGGGCGGAAGAAGCGGGCAGAATCGCCCGCTTCTTCCGCCCACCCACAACCCCACAAAAATTATTCTTTGTCATTTCGAACGAAGTGAGAAATCTACAAAATCGAAAATTTAAACAGTCTATTAATATTAAAGACTTTTTTGCTAGAATTTCATTACAAACAGGCTATTAATAAATTCCTAATAAGTAGTGAAAAACAATTCATTGAATAGAATAAATAGTATTATCCAAATATAAGTGAAAAGAAAAAACTGCACGCTTTTTTCCCTTTTTATTCGTTATTTAGCATGAAAATGGAAGTTAAGTGAATAGAAAATTCCTCATAGTTCTGATGTTAACTCTTTTTTATGGCCAGCTTTCGGCACAAAAAATTGGGAATTTCCGTACAAAGGAGCTGCTGCTAAATTCCGACACCATTGTAGTTGATACGCTCAGCATAATTCCCGGAAGTTTTCGGTTTGTCCCAGAAATGGATTCATCGTTTTATCAGGTTGATTTTGGGAGTGCGAAAATTATTATTCGGAATAGAGCAGAAAATTTTCCTGAAAAATTAAAAGTTGAGTATCGAGTATTTCCGTTGCTTTTTAATAGGGAGTATTTTCATCGCGATTACGAGGAGACGCTTTCGCCCGATAGCTTGCTTGGGAGAGAAAAACCTGAAGCATTCGGGAAGTACGATTTTGCCAGCCAGCAGGATGAAAATATTAGAACATCAGGTTCGTTTACAAGGGGAATTAGTGTAGGGAATAATCAGGATTTTTCGCTAACCTCAGGGATGAATATTCGCCTGAGTGGCGAGTTGGGCGATGGGCTTATGGTTGAGGGCGCAATTTCCGATAATGCAGTTCCGCTTCAACCGCAAGGAAATACGAGAAAAATTGAAGAGTTCGACAGAATCTACCTAAAAGTTTACAAGGATAACTTTGCAGTTCAGGCTGGCGATATCGATTTAGTTTCTTCCCCCAATAGCCAAATTCTTAAATTTGCACGGAACGTGCAGGGTCTTTCGTATTCAGGGAAAGTTAGCGGGAAAGAAAAAGATGATAGCTTAATGGTTACTGCTGCGGCATCGGTTGCCAAAGGGAAGTTCGCCCGAAACCAAATTCAGGGAGTTGAGGGGAATCAGGGCCCATACCGCTTGCAGGGAACAAATGGTGAAACTTTTATAATCGTAATTTCGGGTTCCGAGCGAGTTTACGTTGATGGGATTATGCTCACCCGCGGCGAGGATGCTAATTACGTGATTGACTACAACGTGGCCGAAGTAACTTTCACTCCCAACACCTTAATAAATAGAAATAGCAGAATTGTTGTGGAGTTTGAGTACTCGGAGCGAAGCTACGCACGATTCAACACGTTTGCTGATGTGGTGCATCATGGGAAAAAGTTTGACTGGAATTTTTCGGTTTACTCCGAGAGCGATGCGAAGAATCAACCATACGATCAGGATTTAACCGAGGATCAAAAGGAGCTACTTTACAATATTGGCGATAACACGCAGCAAGCGTTTATTGAGCAGGTTGATTCTGTGGATTTCAATCCCGACGTAATCCTTTATCAAAAAGTTGATACGCTGGCCGGAAGTGAAATTTACCAAATATTCCGGCATTCTGTGAATCCAGAAGTTGCACATTTCCGTGTGCAGTTTTCGTACGTTGGCGAGGGGAAAGGTAATTACGTTGCCGAATTTGGTAGCGCAAACGGACGAGTTTACCGTTGGGTTGCGCCCGAAAATGGGGCTCCCCAGGGAAACTATGAGCCGGTGCGAAGGTTGATTGCTCCAACAAAAAAACAGATGGTAACCGCTGGAATTTCGAAAAAATGGGGGAAAGGTTCCTTTGCTCAGGTTAACTACGCGCTCAGCAACACCGATTTAAACACATTTTCGCCAACCGGTAACGATGATGATTTTGGACATGCCGTTAAGGCAACTTTTAACCAAAATTTTTCTTCAAGCGATTCCACCAAAGTTTGGCTGGTTGGCGCTGATATTTTTAAATCAACATCGAACTTCAGATTTATTGATAGATTCCGGGATGTTGAGTTTGAACGAAACTGGGGAACTTCAATTGTATCTAACGGAGCAAACGAGCAGCAGGTTAATGGTTGGGTTGAGTATTCATCTTCAAAAAAATCGCAGGTTCATTTGGGTTTTGAAAATCTTTCCATTGGAAATAATTTTTCGGGAAACAGGGGAAGCTTTAACGGATGGCAAAACTTTCGTGGTGTTAAAATGGCGTGGAACGGATATCTTGTATCATCGTCAGATTCAATGCTTGCAACAAGTTTTCTGAGAGGAAAGTTTACGGTTGAAAAACCGTTTTGGAAAATGAAGGTTGGGATTGAAACCGAGGCGGAGCAGAAAATTTCCGAAACTTTGCAAACCGACAGTTTGCATACATCAAGTTTTCAGTGGTATTCGCTAAAAGCATCGGTTGGAACCAGCGATTCACTAAAGGTTAAATCAAACCTATCGTACACTCTTCGCTCCGACTTTCTGCCCTACGGGCAAAGTATTATGCTTGCTGGAAAGTCCAACGAAATTTCATCAACAATTTCTACAAACAATCAAAAAATTGGGAGTATCAACGCAACAGTAGGATACAGAGTTTATTCTCCGGCAAATATTCAAGTTTTCACAAATCAAACCAACGAGGAAACTTTTTTGGGACGGTTGGAATACTCAAAACGGTTTTTCAAGGGTTTTTGGACTTTTGCAGCAGGATACGAGTTGGGTTCGGGGCTCGAACCAAAAACCGAGTACTACTACGTTGAGGTTCCTGCGGGGCAGGGAGTTTTTGCCTGGATAGATTTCAACGGAAACGGAATTAAGGAGCTCGATGAATTTGAGGTTGCAAACTTCAGCGATGAGGCAAAATATCTGCGGATTAATATTCTAGGTTCAAATACCATTCGGGTAAAAACCAACGCTGTAAACCTGCGAAGCAATATAAATCCTGCAGCAGTTTTTAAAAATAACGAAGGGTTTATTTCCATGATTGGGAAATTATCGAATCAAACTTCCTTCTCGGCACGACAGAAGAATCGATTTGAAGATTTTTGGCTTTCAGCCAATCCGTTCCCGGAATCTGCCATTGACACGTCCATTACAAGTTACACGGCTTCTGCTCGAAATTCGCTGGCGTTTAACCGGAATAGCAGAAAAATTGGGTCGGAATACATTTTTACAGAAAGTAATAATAAAGCGTTGCTTTCCAATGGATTTGAGATGAGCGAAACCAACTCGCACAGATTAGTTTTGTGGTTTGGAATTGTAAAAAATCTTTCCGCACGGATTGAAGGCGACAAATTTTCACGAGCGAGCACTTCGCAGTATTTTGAATCGAAAAATTATACTGTAACTGGCATGGAGCCACAAATTAGCATTAAATACGAGGGGATTAAAGATTTAACGCTGGAAACAATCTTTAAAATCATTAATTCCGAAAGTGAAAAAAGAGAGGAGAAGTCAAGCGGACAAAGCATTGTTCTGCAAACAAACTACTCGTTTCCGGGAAGATCGAGTGTGTCATCAAAAATATCGATGGTTAAAATTGATTTTACCGGAAATCCTGATTCTCCGGTTGGATACGAAATGCTGAAAGGGTTACAATCGGGAACAAACTGGGTTTGGGAAGCAATGTTTCGGCAGAAACTATCAAGGTATCTAGAAATGGAGCTAACCTATTCTGGTCGAATGCTTAACAGCGGCAAAATTGTTCATACGGGGAGTATGCAGGCACGGGCACTTTTCTAAAATAGCTAAAAACTAAACCATTACACTCAAACAAATTGGCCACATTATTCCTGTTAGCAATATATTTTGTAATATTGTACCCCTGTTTATTGTGCCTTTTTTTGTACAATGGATAATAAGTTAACCAAATTTCTGTTAGGTATAAATTGGAAAAGCCCAAGTTTGCTGAATGAATTCACTGAAAAAATATAGTCGGTTTGCTCTCCTGCTTATTGCTGTGTTTGCGCTGCATGTTTCCTGTAGCACAAAGAAGAACACTACTACCACAAGGGCTTTTCATAACCTTACCGCAAAGTACAACTACTTTTTTAACGCCAAGGAAAGTTACAACCAGGCAACAAAAAAGGTTTACAGCACATACAGTTTCAACTACACGCTACCTCTACCAGTTCTTCTTTTTGGAAACCAAGAGGTTTCGAGCATGGTTGGAGGAGAGATGGACAGAGCCATTACAAAGTGTACAGACCTAATTAACCGCCATTCAATAACAGTAAAACCCGAGCAGAAAAGAGGTTCACAGTCAAGTAAGGATAGAAAGTTTTACAATCAGAAAGAGTTTGTTAAGTATGCCCGCGAAGCTTGGTTGCTCATAGGGAAGGCTCGTGTATGGAAAGGAGCCTTCCCCGAGGCAACCCAAACCTTCGAGTACATTATTCTTCAGTTTCCCGAAACCCCCATGTGGTACGAGTCGCAGATTTGGTTGGCCAGGCTTAGCATTGCCAATAACGATTTTGTGGGAGCCGAGGACCGGCTCAGAATTATAAGTGCAAATAGAAAATACCCGAGGAACAAGTATTTTACACATTTGCTTGAGTCAACCTGGGCCGATTTTTACTTCAGGCAGAACAATTATGGGGAGATGCTTCCTCATCTCGAAAAATCAATTAAAAATGCCCCCGATAAGTTACATCGCTTACGATATACTTTCCTGAATGCGCAACTGCAGCAAAAAATGGGAAATTATAGCAAAGCGGCTAAAGAGTTCAAAAGGATTACAAAAATGAATCCTCCCTACGAGATGAACTTCAACGCTAAGATTAACCTTGCAGCTACGCTGCAGATGTCGGGCAAAGGGCAGGATATGAAGAAACTGCTGCTGAAAATGGCAAAGGATGAGAAGAACAACGATTATCTGGATCAAATTTACTTCACTCTTGGTGAAATTGAACGATCTGCCGGAAATATGGAGGAGGCTATTGGCTACTTCCAGAAATCAGCCGCATCGAGTGTAAGTAACAGCATGCAGAAAGGTATTTCGTACCTAACCCTTGCAGATTACTTTTTTCAGAAACCCGAATACACAAAAGCACAGGCATACTACGATAGCGCATACAATTCTCTCGATGCTACATACCCAGGTTATAATGCTCTCGAGATTAAAACCCTTAACTTAAATAAGCTGGTTGAAAATTTAAATGTAATCAATCATCAGGACAGCTTACTGAGAGTTGCCGACTTGAGCCCAAAGGAGCGCGATAACATTATTGCAGATCTTATAAAAAAGGTTCGTGAAGAGGAGGAGCGTTTACGCAGAGAAGAGCAGGAGGACAAAGATAGGTTCTCCCAGTTTCAGCAAACCCAGCGAACGAGGAAGGATCCTAATTCAGAGGGAGGCAAGTGGTATTTCTACAATCAGTCGGCGCTAAGTTTTGGGATGTCAGAGTTCCAAATGAAATGGGGAAAGCGAAAGTTAGAGGATAACTGGAGAAGAAAGAATAAACGGGTGGTGATTGATTTTGGAACAATCGCTCAGGAAGCAGCTGATTCAAGCGGAATTCCACAGAAGGTGCTCGACAATAAATCGCGGGAATACTACCTTCAGGATTTACCTATGACCGATTCTATGAAGCTTATTTCACATAAGCAGATTGAAGAAGCCATGTTTAGAGTTGGACAAATTTACGAAACCGACCTAAAAGACTACGAGGAAGCCATTAATGCTTACGAAAAACTTACCCAAAGATATCCCGAAAGTTTCTACACCATTGAGTCGTTCTACAATATTTACCAGGTTAGTAAGTTCATTAATAAGCCCGGTAAGGCTGATGAGGCAAAAAGTATAATCCTTTCAAAGTACCCCGATAGCCGATACGCACTAATGCTTTCGAACCCGAATTATGTTGAGGAGCTAAGACAGAAGCATATTGTCGAGAATGCCTTCTACGAAGAAACCTATAACCTTTACAAGCAGGGACAATTCCGCAATGCCTCCATCCGAGCGAAGAAAGGAATGGTTGATTTCAAGGGAACTGAAAATGAACCTCGTTTTCACTTTCTTTACGCCCTTACTGTGGGTAAAATTGCTGATTTTACGGCTTTTCGGGACGAGCTTAACAGTGTTGCTGAGCAGCATCCTAAATCCGATGTTGCCACAACAGCCCGAGAAATGGTTTCTTACCTTGACCAGAGAGAAGTTCAGCTGGCATCGGCACAGGAGCCTGTTTCTACCGATAGCACTATAGTTTCAACTCCTGCAGAGCCTACGGTTGCATACAATCCTCCGAATGGGAAACACATTTTCGTGGCTGTCGTTCCTAAAGGTTCCCCAATTAATCAGCTAAAATTCAACCTCGTATCGTTTAACGTAGATTACTTCCTCGACATAAACCTCAGCGTTGGGAACAAAGAGTTATCGGAGTTTTACGACCTAATTACTGTCGAATCCTTCAAGGATAAGAAGGTTGCAATGGATTACTTTATTAAAGCCTCTGCCGAAGAGGGATTAATGGGGACCTTGCCAAAAGAGGAGTTCTCTTTCTTTATAATCAGTCAGGATAACCTCGATTTGTTTATAAACGACAAATCGGTGGTTGGGTACCTTAACTTTTTCCGTGCAAACTATAAATAGCTAACACCTATGCATGTAAACATTCTTTGGGTTGATGACGAGATTGACCTGCTTCGCCCGCACATCCTTTTTCTTGAACAGAAGGGCTACATCCTTTCTGCCGCTACAAATGGCGAGGATGCGATGGAAATGGTTAAAAGAAACGATTACGATTTAATCTTTCTCGATGAGAATATGCCGGGGCTATCAGGGCTTGAGGTACTTTCTCAAATTAAGGTAGCCTGCCCATCGGTTCCTGTTGTAATGATTACCAAGAGCGAAGAGGAAAATATCATGGATCAGGCTGTTGGCTCCAATATTGCCGATTACCTTATAAAGCCGGTGAATCCAAACCAAATACTCCTCTCAATAAAAAAACATGTTCACAATCGGGATTTGGTTACCGAGAAAACCACCGCTGATTACCGAACTGCTTTCAGCAAAATTGGCATGGAGATAGGCATGGCGAGTTCATTCGATGAGTGGAGCGAAGTATACAGAAAATTAAGCCAGTGGCGCCTGCAGATAAACGAGTCGAGCGATTCAAGTGTTGCCGAAATTTTCGCAATGCAAATGAACGAAGCGAACACAGAGTTTGGGAAGTTTATCAAATCGAACTACATAAATTGGTTCCACCCGAACTGTACCAGTAGGCCAACCATGTCGCACAACATCCTCAAAGAAAACGTTTTTCCGCTTCTCGATTCAGGCCAAAAAGTCCTGTTTATCCTTATCGACAACCTACGGTTCGATCAGTGGAAGGCAATTGAGAGCATAATTGCTCCATACCTTCGGGTTGATAAGGAGAGGATTTTTTGTTCAATTCTACCTACCGCCACTCAGTATGCCCGAAACGCTCTTTTCTCAGGGTTAATGCCCTACGAAATTCAGCGCCTTCATCCTGAACACTGGGTGTTTGACGAAGAGGATGCTGGGAAAAACCTTTTCGAGGAGGAATTGCTCCATCGCCACATTCAGCGGCTTGGAAAGAATTACAAGGTACATTACGAGAAAACCGGGACGCTTCGTTCTGATTCCCAGCTGGCAACCAACCTGAAAGGAGTGCTAAACAATAACCTAACCGTGTTGGTATACAATTTTATTGATATGATTTCGCATGCTCGCACCGAGATGGAGATGATGCGCCAACTCGCATCTGATGAGGCTGCTTACCTTTCTCTCACACGTAGCTGGTTTATGCATTCCGAACTTTTTGAACTTTTAAAAAATGCGGCTAACCAACAAGTGAAGGTGGTTATTACAACCGATCATGGAACCATTCGGGTTCAAAACCCCGTGAAAGTTGTTGGCGACAGAGCTACATCAACGAACCTGAGGTATAAGCTTGGTAAAAGTTTGAATTATAACCCCAAGCAGGTTTTTGAGATAAGAAAACCCGAGGAGGCACATCTACCAAAACCTAACGTTAGCTCCTCGTTCATTTTTGCTCTAGGGAACGATTTTTTAGCATACCCTAATAACTATAACTACTATGTTAAATACTACCGAGACACGTTTCAGCATGGAGGCGTTTCGCTTGAGGAGATGTTGATTCCATACGTAGAACTTAAACCTATTTAGGATGGAACCCTTTGTGATTAATTCAATCAAAGAGATTGGAATTGCTGCAAAAAAAATACTAAACAGCGTGGGCTCCAACCGAATAGTATGCTTCTATGGAAGCATGGGAGCCGGCAAAACAACTCTAATTCAAGAAATATGTATCCAGATGGGAGTAACCGACACGGTTGTTAGCCCAACTTTTGCGCTGGTTAACGAGTACATGACTGCCGCTGGATCTCCTGTTTTCCATTTTGACTTCTACAGAATTAACAAAATAGAGGAGGTTTTTGATTTCGGTTACGAGGAGTATTTCTACTCAGCAGAGGGTATTTGTTTTATTGAATGGCCTGAGCTAATTGAGGGTTTACTCCCTGAAAAAGGGGTTATGCGTATTAAAATTGATGTGCTTAGTAACTCAGCGAGGAAATTTAGTATTTTAACGTAGCTGATTGTTAGAGCTGCTTTTCAGGAGTTTCAACAATGAAAGTGGGTGCGTTTTTTTGAAATATTTTAACCTAAACCAATATTTCTCCTTAAATTTAAGGATGCTAAAATCCGAAAACAATGGGCAGAATCAATCCAACTCAGCATTTTCAACTATCAAAAGGATTAATGCCTCAGGAGGAAATGCTAGAGGTAGGGAAGAAGAATAAGCGGCTTACCATAGGGATTCCCCGAGAGAGCGACACAACCGAGAGCAGAGTGCCACTTACACCCGAAGCTGTTGAAATGCTTGCTAAACAGGGGCACGAAGTAGTGATAGAAAGAGATGCAGGTAAGCTAACCAACTACTCCGATACTGATTATAGTGAGCGAGGAGGAATTATTGTTGATACTACACAAGAAGTTCTGAAAAGCCAAATAATTCTTAAAACTTCACCTTTATTACTTTCTGAAATTGAGTTGCTATCGGAGAATCAGGTTGTATTCTCCTCGCTGCATCTAAACAATTCCACAGGCCAGCATTTACGAAGCTTTATGCAGAAAAAGGTAACAGCCATCGCATTCGAAAATATTCAGGATAACGATGGAGCGTTTCCTGTTGTTCGAGCCATGAGTTCCATTGCTGGTAGCACTTCGATTTTGGTAGCAGCCGAGTATCTAAGCAATGTGAATAACGGGAAAGGAGTTATGCTGGGTGGCGTTACCGGGATAACGCCCACCGAAGTTGTTATACTGGGAGCAGGAACGGCTGCTGAATTTGCCGCTCGAGCGGCGTTAGGTTTGGGTGCAAACGTGAAACTTTTCGACGACTCCATTAAGAGTCTTATTGAAATTCAAAACGTTTTGGGTCAACGTTTATACACATCTATATTCCATCAACAGGTGCTTGAACGGGTTTTCAGAACCGCCGATGTTGTGATTGGGAACCTCTCGCTTGAGCAAATGAATAGAGGTTTCAATATTTCCGAGGAGCTTGTGAAGCAAATGAAGAAAGGTTCTGTAATAGTTGATTTAAGTATTGATAAGGGTGGGTGCTTCGAAACCTCAGAACCACGAGATCACCTTAACCCAGCTTTTGTGAAGCATGGTGTTATTCACTACTGTGTTCCTAATATTACTGCTCGTGTAGCGCGGACATCTTCTATCGCAATTAGCAATGTTGTTGCTCCTCTTCTTTCTGAAATTGGTGAAATGGGGGGAGTGAAACAGCATTTGAAGGACGACATTGGGTTAAGGAACGGGGTTTATATATACAACGGAATACTAACCAACAACTACCTGGGTAGCCTCTACAACATTCCTTCGCGCGATATTAACCTGCTAATGGCAGCCTTTTAACCTACTGCGGAACAAACAGGTAGGTTATACTCCCACGCTGCTTTCCAGCCCCTATTGCCGTGGCTGTAAATCGGCTTGCAAGAGCCGCTTCAATGGCCGATGAGTTGATGCATTCGTCGGTAACAGAATTCTCGTTATCAATATTCGCTTTTGTAACATTTCCACTTGTATCAACTTCAATGTCAATCACAACCTGTCCGCCCATTTCGCATTTGTAGGCAGGGACTGGCAACCGCAGCGCTTTTCTGCCTTCGAGGTAGTAGCTAATAACAGTTGGGCCTTTGTATGCAGCTTCGTTTTTTGGGGCAGTGTTTTTTTCTTCAACGTTGGGAATGCTTACTTCCTCGTCGCCAAGCGATTCTTCCCATAACTCCTTGTTACTTTGCATCTGTTCTCGAACTCGCTGAGCTTCCTGGTAAAGCTCATCGGCATTTATGTTTTTTTCGTCGTAAAGGTCGGGGTTTAAGTCCTCTCGGGTTGCATCAACCGCAATGTTCTTTATGGCTTCCCACTCCTTGTCGGGATTTACCGCATCGTCGGGGAGAACAGGTTCCGGTGGTTCTTCAACCTTAGGTGGAACTATTTCGTATTCGCTTTCAAAATCAACAAAAATCATGGTTTCGAGTAAGTGCGCCCGGCTTTTCAGCTGGAAGAAGAAGAAAAGGATTGCTAGTATAAGGTTTAGGGCAACAGTTCCGAGAATGCCTACTTTATGACGGTTCCAGAATGAAAAGAAGCTGGTAGCTACCTCTTCAATCCAAATTTCAAAACCCGATACGCGCTGTTGGCTCACTATGCTGTTGTTTTTTTACAAAGTTACGAAACCTTTTTTAATCAACTTTTTTGGGTCACCCATCAATATTTTTGAGTGTACAATATTATTTATTCTAAATTTGCCCCGTTTACAATAAAAATCAGTTGGGATGCCAAAGTTATTTTGCATTTTCAATTTTGTAAAATTTTACATTGTTTTTAATGTAAATACCTTCTCTTTCAATTACTTGCCGTCAGTTTCCTACCGAAATATTCTTAACATAAGGCTACAAGATATTAATATAATAGAGTTTCTTAGGCACAACCTAGTTTTTGTCCTTTCTTTTGTATCACTATTAGTGGTTTTCCATTTAACTTTCTTCATGTTGCTAAACCGAAGAATTAATAGAAAAAAAAGAGAACTAGAGAAGTTAAACGCAGAGTTGAATCATGTTAACTCCAACCTTGAAAATATTATTAAAGCACGAACCAGCCAGATGGAGGGAGCCTTGAGGAAAGCTGAGGATGGAGAAAAGCTTAAAATGGCATTTTTGGTTAACATGAGCCACGAGATAAGAACTCCCCTGAACGGATTACTCGGGTTTGCCCACTTGCTTGATAATGATAAGCTGCCCAACCATATTCGTAGGCAGTATATTGAAACAATGAGACAAAGGGGGAATACATTAACCAGAACAGTAAATGATATAATTAGCATTTCTCAGCTTGAAGTAGGACAGCTTACAATAAAGGAATCAGCATGTAATATAAACAGTTTGCTTTCGAACCTATTTACATTATTTAGCAGTGAGGTGGCTAAAAGGAAAAAAGATAAAATTAGGTTAAGTTTAGTAAAAACCTTAAGCGATGCAAAAGCAAATATTTATACTGATTCCATTCGGGTGGAACAGATTCTTTTTAATTTAATTGACAATGCATTCAACTCAACCAATGAGGGAACAATAGAGTTTGGTTACCAGTTAGATACGAATGAAGTCATCAAGTTTTATGTTAGAGATACTGGAATAGGGATTGAGCCGGAACAACAAAAAAATATTTTTAAAAGGTTTCTAACGCTCGAAAGGCCCTACATTAAAAGCACTGAGGGAAGCGGCTTAGGCCTTTCTATTTGCAAAGGGTTGGTGAACTTGCTTGGCGGAAATATTTGGTTTAAAACCGAGATGGGGGTTGGAACAACCTTTTTCTTTACAATCCCATACAAGATGTTATCCCCAGAGGGTAACGAGATTCAAACCAACGAGAAGAATAGGCCGGGCGATTATGATTTTACCAACAAACTGATACTTGTTGTTGAGGATGATTTGATTAGTTTCCAGCTAATTGAAGCATTGCTAAGCCGAACGAACGCAAAACTAATTCACGTTAAAAATGGTGAAGATGCGGTTGAAGTTTGTAAGATAAACAGCGAGATCGACTTAGTTATAATGGATATGCGATTACCGTTTATTACAGGTTATGAGGCAACAGAACAAATTCTGTTGCATAACCCTGAAATTAAAATTATTGCCCAAACGGCGAATGTTTTCAATGACGATAAGAACAAATGCTTTAAGGTTGGTTGTATCGATTATATTGCAAAACCAATCGATCCAGACGAATTTCTAAAGATAATCTCAAAATACCTAGTGGGTGTTGTCAATACTAGTAACCCTTAACTTTCACTTCTACATGCTCACAGGTTGTTGAATTTTTTTCCCAACAATATGTTGTTTTGTAAAAAGCACATTCATTAACGTAAACATACACAATAATATACATAAAATATTGGGTATTTTTGGGTTTGGTATGCAATTGGTTATACACTAGGTAACTATTCGTATGCGTTGAATGCTATGAATTGAAAAATCAACCAAAAAAAATAAGTATGAAAAGGTATCTAGTTCTACTAATTGCTATTCTACTAGTATTTTCTTGCAAAGAAAAAGAGAAAAAAGAAATTGAAACTTTAAAACAACAGGTTGAAGCGCTTAGAAACGATAATCAGATGAAAGATTCCGTTATTAATCAGTTTTTTAGAGTGCTTAATGAAATTGAAGAGAACCTAATTGTGATAAAGGAGAAAGAGAATACTATTTCCAAGAATGCAGCCCTGGGCGCCGAAATGCAAAGTGATGTGCGTGAGAGAATTAACGAAGACATACAGTTCATAAATGAACTTATGACCCAGAACAAGAAATCGATTCGTAGCCTTGCCAAGCAGGTGAAGGACTCCGACTTTAAAGTTGAAGGGTTAGAACAGCGAATTGAACAAACCAGCCGGTTGCTCAGCGAGCGCGATAGCCAAATTGAGCTTCTGAAAGAAAGTTTGGCAAACCTTAATTTTTCGCTTGAAGTTCTAAACGCAACCATCGATACGCTGAACGTTGAGAAGGAACTACTTGCCAAGGAGGTGGAAAGCAAAATCGATTTGCTTAATATGGCTTGGTATGCATACGGAACAAAAAGAGAACTTGTTGACAACGGCGTTGTAGAAAAAACGGGTGGCTTTATAGGAATCGGTAAAACACTGAAATTAAAACCCGATTTTAACGAGAATTATTTCACAAAAATTGACGTGACCAAAACACCTTCGATTCCATTATTTGCCAAAAAAGCGAGGCTGGTTACCTCGCACCCTTCAGAATCGTTTCAGCTGGTTCTTAACGAGTCAAATATCATTGAAAAAATTGATATAGTTGATGCTGAAAGTTTTTGGAGCGCATCAAAGTATTTAGTTATTGTAGTGGATTAACCCACGAGTATAGAAGAGGGTGTTTAAAAAGCCCAAAAGAATTAAATTTACAGCCCTGAGAAATTCTGTGTCTCCATTGTGAGGCCCTGTGGTACACTACAATAAAAATTCCACGGAGTTTCATAGAGTCCTCTACTGAGCCACACAGTGAACTTTTAATGACACCCTCTTCTGCGTGCCCACATTCTTCCTAAAACTATTTTCCCATTTTCTCGTAGAACATAATCAATGTTTTTCACTAATTTAGCACCACATCCTACACATTACGGTTTTCGAGGATGAAAATTGGAAGAACCATTTAATGGAAAAAATCGAGAAACCCCAGCGCACATGGATAAAACCTAAGGTTATTTTAGCCTTTATGGTTATTGTTGCCATTGCGGTTGCCGCTGTTGCTATAACTTTCAAAGGGTTTCTCGGCTTAACTAAAACACGTGAAACGCTTTCGCAACCGAATAAAAAGCTGGTGAAGCTAAACGGAATTCTCACCGAGATATATGATGCCGAAGGCAGCATTCGAACGTACACGTTAACCCACGAAGAGGACTACCTAAACCAGTACTTCACCTCGCTCCTTAATGTAAACGATGAGGTTGACTCACTCCTGGTTTTAACCCTAAACGATCCCATTCAGCGTTCAAAGGTTGAACTTATTAAGAATTTACTCCTTCGAAAGGGACGAATACTGAACGATTTATTGTACCTAAAAAGTAGCGATCATACTTCGCAGTTTTATGAGATGGCCGTTCAGGAACTTGAGCGGTTAGAACCCGACTCGGCAGTAGGACCCTCGGTGGTTGTTAGCACCACTACCACCAAAACAACTACAAAAGATTCAGTAATCACACAACCTTTAGCAGATGTACAATCCGATGAGGGTTTCTTTAACCGGATGAAAGGCTGGTTCTCAAAGAAGGAAATCACCAAGGATACTACCATAACCAAGCTTATGGTGGAGGTTGAAACCAGAATCGATACCATGCAGAAGGCTTTTGTTCCTTCCGATAGCTTACTAAACGAGGTGATTAAAATTTTAAGTAGTATTCAGCAGGAGCACACTTTCGCGTTAAACTTAATAAGTTCGAAGGAGCTTGAGTTGCTGAAAAGTGACAAAGCCATAATGGATCAAATACGAACCATATTGTCGATGCTCGAGAAGGAGGAGCTAAGTGCTTCTTACATAAAGGCACAGGAAGCAAAGGAGCTGGTTCGGGAGTCTACCATATCTCTGCTGGTGCTTGGTGGTGTAGCTTTTCTGATAATTGTAATTTTTACAGCTATTATTTTCCGGGAGGTATCTCAAAGCGTGTACTACCGGAATAGGTTATTTGAAGCCAAGCAACTGGCAGAAAAGTTATTAAGGGCAAAAGAGGAGTTCCTGGCAAATATGAGCCACGAAATACGTACTCCGTTGAGTGCTGTGATAGGTTTTTCACGTCAGCTTGGAAAAACTGAACTGTCAAGGAAACAGGAAGAGTTTGTCCAATCGCTAAAAACATCATCGGAGCATCTGCTCGAAATAATTAATGACATTCTAGATCTTTCCAAAATTGATGCTGGTTACCTGCGTATTGAATCGATACCATTTACACCATTCGATGTTCTTCAAGAGGTTGTGAATACTTTCCGAATTAAAGCCAAAGAAAAGAACTTAGGACTTGAATTGAATGCAGAAGAGGAAGCTTGCATAACTGTAACTGGCGATCCCTTCCGTTTCAAACAAATTCTTTTTAATCTCATTAGCAATGCTATAAAATTCACGGAGAAGGGTCATGTTGCAGTAAATGCAAAGTGTCTCGAAATAAACGAAACAACTGCTCGATATGCATTTGAAGTGTCGGATACCGGAATTGGAATTCCTGAAGAAAAGCTTGAGTCAATTTTCGAACAGTTTACTCAGGCTGATTCCAGTACAACCAGACAGTACGGGGGAACCGGTCTAGGTCTTACTATTGTTAAGAAGTTGGCCGAACTTCAAGGGGCAACCATTTCGGTTGCAAGTTCTACTAAAACGGGCAGCACATTTTCCCTTGCCATTTCCTACAATATATCGAAGGATTTGCCCATCAAATCCGATAGAGAAATTGCCAGTATTAATCTTACCTTACCTTCTGAAATTAAAGCATTAGTGGTTGATGATGATCCAATGAGCCAAATGCTTATTTCAGAAATGCTTAAGGCCTTTGGTGCTGAAGCAGAATCAATTGGCGATCCGGCCAAAGCGCTCGAGTTAATAAAAGAGAACCAATTTTCGGTTATTCTAACCGATATTCACATGCCAAACATCAGCGGGTTCGATCTGGTTAAAGCAATTCGCGAGCATTTTCAGGACACCGAGCAACCCCATGTAATTGCCCTTACGGCAAATAACATTAACGATAACCCTGAGTTTTACAAGGAATTTGGTTTCGACGGGGTACTAATAAAACCCTTCTACGAGATACAGCTCTACAACCAGATTGCTCCCTTTGTGAACCAGGAAACCATGGAGTTTACACCACCTGAGGTGGCTGAAAATGAAGAGAATAAAACCCCCTTCGACTTAACCGATATTCATAAATTCTCTGGGGGTGATAGCGAATCGGCGCGTTTAATCCTAAAAACATTTATGGACAATGCGTCCAGCAATCTTTCAAACTTAGTTGAGTTTGCTGAAAGGAACGACTGGCAAAAGGTAAAGGAAACATCACACCGTATGAAATCGGGCTTTAAGCAATTTAAAATATATTCCATTGCCGAAACACTGGAAAGCATAGAGAATGCCGATTTTAGTAGTATCGATGAATCGGTGCTAGTTCAAACCATTCAGGTAGTTGCTGAGGAAATAGCTAAAATTCAGGAACTGTTAATTCTTGAGATGGAGAGACTTTAGCAACTCTTTAAAAACTTTGATGTTATGCACCGATTAATAATTTCTGTAGTTCTTTTTATTGGTATTTTTTCGAGCCAGCTACATGGACAATCGGTGTACCATCATGTAAGAAATACGAGCGTTTACGAGTTTATTGATGAGCTGGCCAGCTCCGGGTTGGTTGAAGTTAACAGCTCTGTTAAGCCATACTCCAGAAACCAAGTAAGCAACATGTTGCAAGCAGCCAGCTTGCAGAAGGACCAGTTGAACAGAAGGCAGCAGGCTGAACTTGAATTCTACCTCAAAGATTTTGGGAAGGAGCTGCATCCCGACAAGAACTTTGATCGCCGCTTCGATGTTATTTACTACCGCGACAGCCTTTTTACAGCAACGTTGAATCCTCTTTTGGGGGTTAACTCGTTCTACTCCAATAGCGAAATAGCCTACCGGCGCTGGGTTGGCGCCGAAGCGTGGAGCTACATGGGCAAAGGTTTTGCATTGTACGCGAGTTTGCGCGATTATGCCGAGAGCAACCGATTAGCCGAAGCAACCTACCTAAATCACTATCAGGGGGGAGGCTATAAGCCTAAAAATGAAGGGGGCGAATTCAGCGAAATGCGTGGAGGTGCAACATGGAGTTGGGGTTGGGGAACCGTTGGGGTTGTGAAGGATCATGTTGAGTGGGGGAGCGGATACAATGGTACAAACATTCTTTACAGCCGTGCACCCTCATTTACCATGATGAAGTTGAACCTAAAGCCTGCCCGGTGGTTTGAGCTGAACTTCATTCATGGTTGGCTGGTTTCGCAGGTTATCGATAGCAGCAGAACATATACGTATGCAGGTGCACCTCGTAACCTATTTCATCCAAAGTACATTGCCGCCAACTTTTTTACTTTTACTCCGGTTAGGAAGTTGAACCTTTCGTTCGGGAATTCAATAATTTACTCCGACCTCGATGTGCACCCCGCCTACCTAACCCCGGTATTCTTCTTTAAATCCATCGACCATCATTTGAATGGCATGTCCAACTACACGGGGCAGAATTCCCAGATGTTTATGGATATTTCTTCACGCCAAGTGAAGAACCTACACCTGTACTTCTCACTATTTCTGGATGAGATTGCCATCTCCCGAATGTTCGACGAGGACCGACATAGCAACTATTTCAGCATTAAAACAGGCTTTCGCCTGAGCAATTTCCCCCTGCAAAACGTAATACTTACCGCTGAGTACTCCCGAACAAACCCGCAGGTTTACGAGCACATTATTGAAACCACAACCTTTGAGAGCAACCGTTACAACCTGGGTTACTACCTTAGGGAAAATTCGCAGGACTTTTTTGCATCAGTTGCCGTTAAACCCTACCGAACCTTTCGGGCTGAAATTTCATTTACATGGGCACAAAAAGGCCCCGACACGAGTTTAGAACCCTCTCGACTTGGAATACCTTTCATGGAAACCGTTGACTGGGAAGCTAAAATTGTTTCCTCAAAATTCGATTTTGAGGTGTTGAACGATAGCCACCTATATCTTGGTTTCGATTTTGCCAGTTACTCGGGGAACATTCATGATTATACTCCCTCCTTTTTCACCAACGGGTTAACTTTTACTTTCGGTGGCTGCTACGGGTTTTAACCCAAACCTTTAGCATTACCGAAACAGAACAATAAGCACTATTTAACTTTTCGGTCTAGTTAATTCATAATATTCATGTTAACTTTGCGCTAGCTCAATTTGTGGCCATTAAAAAGCTAGCTTGTTTTACCATGAAAAGAATTCTTGTTTTATCAGCAATTTCAACAGTAATAATTGTAGCAGCCGGTTTAGCATATTTCTTCTGGATTGAAGGGCAGTCGAAAATTACCTCTCTAGCCATTAAGGCAGTACCAATTGACGCAGGCATTATTATTCAAAGCGACAGCTTTGAAGAGCTGAGCCAAAAGTTGAGCAACGAGAATCAGCTGTGGACAACGGCTCAAAATTTTAGCCTTGTTTCCGAAGCCCAAAGAATTCTTAATTGGGCTGATTCAATAAAAGCTACTTCGGCATCTTTTAGTCAGCTGGTATACCAGAATCCGGTTTTCTTATCGGTACATCCAATAGGTAAGGGCGAACCGTGCATTTTACTATCGGCAAATATTCCCAGAGGAGTTAGCCAATCCGATATTCTTGGTTTAGCCAACCAGCTCGCTGAAGGAAGATACAAGTTCAGCGAGAAGAAGTATAACCACGTTACAATTTATTCGCTATCGGGCACAGAATCGGAGAAAATCCCTGAATTTTCTTTCGCTATTCACCAGAACGTTATTGTGGCAAGCACTTCAATATTGCTTGTGGAGTCGGCAATTGGCCAGCTCGGTTCAGGCACATCGCTACTCGACGACAAGAATTTTGTAAACATACAAAAAACAGCTGGGTCGAGAGTAGATGCCAACATTTACGTAAAACACAGTGAAATTACAGGCATCTTTAAGCAGCTGATAAACGAAAACTACAGGCAGGGCTTTATTTCATTATCGGACGTATCGCTTTGGAGCGAGCTGGATTTGATTCTTAAGCCCGATGCCATTTCGCTGAACGGATTCTCTCAGCTTTCCGACTCGTCGAATACTTTTTACCGAATATTCAAAAACCAGAAACCAGTTCAATCAAAAGTTACAACAATTCTTCCGGCACAAACAGCGGCATTCGCTTCCCTTGGAATATCCGATATGGAAAGCTACATTCAACAGTACACCAGCTACCTCGACGGAAACGTTCGCTTACGCAGGTACGAGCAGCAGTTGAGTGAGTTGAACAAGAAGCTGGGAGTAGAGCTACAGGATTTTTATTCATCCTTCTTTCGCGATGAGCTGGCGCTGGTGTATATCCCATTCGAGGGCGAAAGCTACAGCGAATGCATATATGTTGCTACTGGTACAAAGGGGAAAAGCCAGGCAAAGCAAACCTTCATGGGTTTAATTGAAAATTTCGCCCGGCTTAATAATCAACGAGCTGCTGATTTTAAGCACGAGTATAGGATAGACCGTGAAAAAACGGCCGAAATTTTCCGGTTGCCAGTCACCGGTATCCACGAATCATTGTTTGGTAGCTTATTCTGTGATGTTAACGATAAATACTTCACATTCATCGACTCGTATATTGTGTTTGGCTCCTCAGTCGAGTCGCTTTCGAGACTCATTCTGGCTAACGTTCATAATAAGCAGCTTTCTGCCGATAATTCATTCCAGCAGTTCACACAGCTACTCTCACCCGAATCGAACTTTACGCTATACGTTAATCCATCAAAATCCGAGCAGCTGATTGGGGAATTTCTAAACCCGGTAATGGCATCACGGTTGCTTGCCAGAGAAAATACTTTACAAAAATTTCAGGGTGTAGCCATTCAACTTAGTAGCGGACGGGGAATGGTTTTTAATAATATTTGTACTAGATACTCACCTGCATCGAGCGATGATCCGCAAACTGTTTGGGAGACACGCCTCGACACCCTTTTCACCATGAAACCCCAGCTGGTTATAAACCACAACACGCAGCAGCGCGAAATTTTTGTACAGGACCAGAAGAATATAATCTACCTAATAAACGATATTGGCAGGGTGCTGTGGAAAAAGCCGTTAAGCGAACCAATAATGGGTGAGGTAACTCAGGTTGACTTGTACAGAAACGGGAAGCTTCAGCTGGCTTTCAATACCCGTACACATTTTTATATTCTCGATAGAAACGGGAATAACGTTGACGGCTTTCCTGTGAAACTTCGATCAGAAGCTACAAATCCAATTTCAGTGTTCGATTACGAGGAGAATCGCAATTACCGTTTCTTCATTGCCGGTGAGGATAGACGAATTTATGTTTACGACATGGATGGCAACGTAGTACCCGGTTGGGATTTTGAAAAGAGCGAGAAGATTGTAGAGAAGCCTCTACAGCATTTCAGGGTTTCAGGACGCGATTACATAGTATTTGCCGATGAGAACCGGCCATACATTCTCGACCGTAAAGGAAACGAACGGGTTAGGTTGTCACGTTTTTTCTCTCAGGCGCCCAACAGCACTTTCGTGCTGGAGTCGAATTCACCAAGAACACCAGCCCGCTTGGTTACAACCGATACACTTGGATTGGTTCGCTTTATTTACTTCGACGGCAAGGTTGATGAAAAGGCAATTAAAACCCTGAGTAAAAACCATTCCTTCGATTATCAAGATGTTGATGCCGATGGGCTGAAGGATTACATTTTTATCGATGGGAATAAACTTTACGTGTATAAGAATAGTGGCAAGGAGCTATTCTCACAGAAATTCGATGAGTGCCTGTACCCAAAATCCATCTATTTCCATTTTGGGGGGCGCGATCGGAAAATCGGCGTGGTTTCATCAGAAACCGATGAAATATTCCTAATTAATGGCGATGGAAAATTGTATAAGGGATTCCCTCTTATGGGTATAACACCTTTTAGCATAGGACAATTTGCCAGTACAAAATCGAGGTTTAACCTGGTTGTGGGTTCCAATACCGGATTTGTGCTTAACTATGCAGTTCAATAATTTAAAATAGTTCAGAATGCTTTATCTACTTAGGTTTTTTGCAGTAACATTTCTAATCCTTTTTTTATTAGGCTTTATTGCCCGCATCCTTTTTCGTCAGGCATTTAAAAAGATGAGCCAGAAATATGGACAACAAGGGCAACAACCACCTCGCCCCGAGGGCGAAGTTTCGGTTAACCAATCCCAGCATCAAAAAAAGAAAGTAAGCAAAGATGTGGGCGAGTATGTTGATTTTGAGGAGGTAAAAAACAAAAAATAGTTACCATTGAGCAATGTCGATTATTGTTAAAAATATTACCAAGCTTTACGGCGAACAGCGAGCGTTGAACGATGTGTCGTTCACCATTCCTTCCGGACAGGTAGTTGGCTTTCTTGGCCCCAACGGCGCCGGAAAATCAACAATGATGAAGGTTATTACCGGATACCTCCAACCAAACTCGGGAAGGGTGCTGGTGAACGGCATGCCGATTGACACCGAAAACATTGATTACCGACGAAACGTTGGTTACCTTCCTGAGCACAACCCGCTCTACCTCGACATGTACGTTAAGGAGTACCTTAGTTTTGTGGCAAAGGTTTATGATCTTGGCCGCTTGTCGAACAGAAGAATTAGCGAGCTGGTTGAACTTACAGGAATCAGGCACGAGCAGAACAAAAAAATTGGGCAGCTTTCTCGTGGCTACCGCCAACGTGTTGGGCTAGCACAGGCACTACTAAACCGACCATCGGTTCTCATTCTCGATGAACCAACCAGTGGCCTCGACCCAAACCAGATTGTTGAGATTAGGAAAATTATAATGGATGTTGGCAAAGAGAAAACGGTGATGCTTTCAACCCACATCATGCAGGAGGTGGAGGCTATTTGCAAGCGGGTAATTATTATTGATAGAGGAAAAATTGTTGCCGACGATTCTACGTCGCAAATTATGGCCTATGCAACAGGGGGGAACCAGAGCGTTTTAGTTGAATTTATTGAGGATGTGGACGTTGAAGAAATCAAGTCCATTGAAGGTGTGGTTGACGTAACTGGTGTTTCAGAGAAGAGTTGGCTTCTAAACTCACAGAATAGTAATGACCTACGACCTTCAGTGTTCAGTTTTGCCGTGGACAAGGGATACACAATAATTACAATGCAGCAGAAAGCCCGCCAGATGGAGGACGTATTTCAGCAACTAACAAATAGCCAAAGCTAGTTCCGGAGCGGATTGTAGCCTCGTGGTACTTCAAAAAGAGATGGGTGCAAATTCTGCTCATTTATATCAACAACAGCAATGCGAAGCTTCTCTTTCCTAAGTAAAGTGCGTTCTTCGGTTAGTATAGGGAAATAGCCTTCGTTCTCAGGAATTAAATTGTAAAGAGCGAAGCTCCTTTCCGTTCTGTTTATTAGCGCAACCAGCTTATCAAAAAAGGCAAAATTTTCATTTATAACCCAGTAGGCTGCCTCTGTGTTGTGCTGAGGATCACGAACCCGCCACTGGTAGCATTTGTAACCATTAATTTCCTTGAAATTCTGTGTTTTCTTAATAACGTAATTGTTGTTTGAAACAACTTTACTGTTTAACACGGGAATGCTTGTGTAGAGCTTCTTGCTGGGCGAAAGGGCAATAATCTTTTCTTTTTCAAAATCAACAAGTTGCGAACTCAAGAGCCTCTTTTGTGTGTCGAACTCATCAATTCTGGCCATACTCCCTTTCACCATTATGGTTATGTAGGTTGTGTCGTAAACGGTTTCGCGCAAAAAATTAATTCTACCCTCGAACGCTTTGGTGCCATCGGCCGAAAGGCAAATAAAATAGTTTAACAGTAAAAAAAGTGAGAGTAAAAGTTTTCCCATATGTCAAATCTAACTATATTTTACAAGTCCTTATATTATTTTTGACAGTAAAAGTTTCGTAAAACGATGAAAAATACCGATGATTTACCTCATCACTACAAGCTGGGTATTGAAGGTGAAAACTTAGCCGCCGATTTTGTTGCTTCGCAGGGCTACAAAATATTGCATAAAAACTGGCGTTTTGGTAAAAAGGAGATTGATATTGTTACAATGAAGGATAACATGCTTGTTGTATTCGAGGTGAAAGCCCGCTTTGGCGACTACTGGGAAGAGCCCAAGGATTCGGTAACCCTACGTAAGCAACGAAATATAATTGAAGCGGCCGATGCCTACGTTGACAAGTTCGACATTGACATGGAGGTTCAGTTCGATATAATTAGTATTGTGTACCGCCATGGAAAAAAACCAGAGCTGGAGCATATTCCCGATGCATTTTACCCAACACTATAAAACTTCGTTTTATGAATATTGAAGAATTGAGAGAGTACTGCCTCTCGTTAGCAGGAACATCCGAAAGTTTCCCGTTCGATGATGTTACGCTGGTATTCAAGGTGGGCGGGAAGATGTTTGCTTTAGTTAGCCTCGATGGCGATTTGGCAGTGAACCTAAAGTGCGATCCTGATGTTGCCCTTGAACTTCGAGAGCAGTACCCTGCTGTTGTGCCCGGGTACCATATGAACAAAAAAAACTGGAATACAGTTTATGTTGATGGGTCCATTCCCGATTCACGCATTCGGCAGTGGATTTATAACTCCTACTCTCTTGTAAGGTCATCTTTACCAAAAAAAACAAAAGATTTACTAAACGATTAATAGTTTTTCCTAATTTTGGTACAAGAGTTGCTTAATAATTACACAGAAAAACCTTTTAAATAATATTGCGATGAAAACAATTCAGCTAATCGTTGTGCTTCTAATAACCATGGGTTTTACTGCACAATCACAGGATCAGTACCATGTTACCAGGGTGAATGGTAAGGTCACCAATCTGAAAACGAACCAGGAGGTTGCTGCCGGCGATGTGCTAAACGCTAGCGACCAGCTTCTCTTCGAAACCATTGACAGCTATGCCATTGCCATTGGAGCGAACATGGGTCGGTTCCAAATAAAAATTCAGGAGCAGGAGGGCGGAGCTCCTCAGCCCATGCTTACAGCTACGGTAGCCGAAGCCGCTCGACCCACCAAAATGCGAAACCTTATGATGGCGAGGTTTAACCCCAATGAATCGGAAATTGCCGACCTGAAACAGTACTTCGGAAATGATAAATTTTCCATTATTGGCGATGAGGTTAATATCCCGCTTAGCGAGCAAAACTACCGCTTGTCGGACGATAACTTTATTGTTTTTTACTATCGTGTTGATAATAACCCCGTTCAAAAGAAGATTGGGTTTGAAGAGCAGAAACTTATTCTTGAGAAAGAAAAACTTGTAAACAGTAGCATTGGTGCAATTTCGGGCGATGAAATTACCGACCTGCAGGTGTACGAGTACGAAGCTTCAACTCGAACCGGACGCGAAATTACTCGTTTTACTTTGGTTTTTGTTGACAAGGAATCGTTGAAAAACGAATTCTACACAATCATTCCAATTCTGAAAAGGCAGCAAATGGCCGACCCCGACATTAAGAAGTACCTAATTGAATACTACTACGATTTTTATGGGGCTACTGATTCTAAAACCATCGATACCTTTGCCGATGAGGTTGTTAAAAATTATACGATGTAGCGTTTTAAAAACAAAAAAGAAAAACGTCATCGGAAATACTCGATGACGTTTTTTTTACTTATTTGCAGGAAGCGATGCTTTAAATTGTTGGTAGCGACCGGGGAATGTTTCCCCTGTTTTGCCACCCAAACTTTGCCAAACGGCTTCAATTGCCTCAATTCGATTCTCTGGCGATGGGTGGGTGCTTAGAAACTCTGGGGGACGACCATTGCTGCTTGATTCCTCTAACTTTTCGAAGAAACCAGCCAGCTCGCGAGCGTGGTATTCGGTATCATACATGAACTTCACACCATACTCATCGGCTTCGTACTCGTTATTACGACTAAACTTAAGCAATGTTCCACCAAGTGCCAATTGGGAAATAATTTCTGCAAGGTCAGAAGGATTTTCTCCTAACACGATAGAAAGAAGAATACTAAATCCGTACTGTTTAGTCAGCATTTCAGTTGAGTGTCGCCTGTCAACGTGAGCCATTTCGTGAGCCAGAACGCCCGCAAACTGAGCTTCATTGTCGAGGTAGTGAATCAAGCCGGTGTAGAAGTACATGTAACCTCCTGGAGCAGCAAACGCATTTAACACATCCTGATGAATAATTTTTACCTCCCAATCAAAACTGTTAGCGTACCTAAGGTACTGCGATTCCAGAAGTTCGTCGCGAATTCTTCGTAGGTGCTCGTAGGCTTCGGGATAGTCGTCCTCGCTGAGAATTGGATATGTTGCCGGATCGGCAAGAATGGCCGAGTCGAGCTGCTGCCCAAACTGTATGTCCTGATCGAGCGTGAAGAAGTTTAGGGTTCCTTCTTCGCATCCTGAAAATAATGTGATAGAAACAATGGATAGGAATAGAAATCTTTTCATAGGACTTAGGTTTTTATAGATTCAAATTTACGGAATACGATTTTATTAAACGTTGTTTTGTAAATTTAGTTTTCAATAAAATATTATTCCAAGTTAATGTACCATCGATTAATATTAAAAATGTAAATTTGTATAGTTACCTAAAATTGAATTCAATGGTAGGAAGAATTACCTCAACCCTAATATTGTTATTCTACGTCAGTATATTATGGGCGCAGCCCATGGTAGGGTACTATTTTGGTCGCGATCGCGAAGTCAACCGAGGGCGTAAGTTCAAGTCTATTGAAGAAACCTACGAGGTAAAGTTGAAGGAAGTAAATGTTCCAGCGATAAAAATTGTAAAAACCTTCGATGTAAAGGGCAATATTACCTCAAAAATATCGTATGGTGCCGAGGGAGGTGTGAGCAGCGATATGAAATGGATATACAACCCGAATGGCGATTTTTTGGAACGCAAACATAGGTACTTTGTTAATATGGTGGGCTGGCGTGAGGAGCTCGTTCGGATAGAGTACAACCCCGACACTCGAATGCCCGAAAAGATTACTGTAGAACGAGAGGGGAAAATGCTTCAGCGGGCAACCGTAACTATTGATACCCTAGGTAGAATTGAAATGTCTCAGGTTTACAACGCTTCTGGTGCATTAGCATTCATCGAGAAACTTATTTACTTGCAGCCAGCCAACATAATACGAGTACTGGTTTATCGTCCTAACAACCAGTTCTATGGAACTTGGTCGTACCCAATTGATCCGGGTAAGGAGTTTGCTGTTTCTGCCGTTTCGCAGGAGAAGTATGACAATGGCGATATTAGGCTCGAAACCCTTACCGATGCTTCGAAAGGCGATCAGGCCTATTACTACGAGTACAAATACGATTCGCAGGGGAATTGGGTTGAAAAGGATACCTATCAGGTAAACCTTGGGAAGAGTAATAAAATTAAGAAAAAGAAGCTGGAGCACCGAATTACGAGAAAAATAACGTATCAGTAAAATACATGTCAAATGTCAGATGCCAAATGTCAAATGTATTATGTATTTCAAACACCATTTTGATTCCCCAGGCATGACATGTAAACCGACAGGCACACTTCTTTACATTTGACATATTCCATTTGACCTCATACATTTGACATAAATATGCCCTCGTTTACCCTTCGTCCCTTCAACCTATCCGACAGTAAAAGTTTGGCATACCATGCCAATAATCGTAAAATTTGGGAATTTGTACGCGATGT
>ERZ795053.1131-NODE-1131-length-34056-cov-7.390636_pt1 | contig 34056 bp, 39 predicted proteins | sample MGYA00375137_ERZ795053 | MGnify/ENA primary metagenome ERZ795053 (study PRJEB30182, sample SAMN05720284) | activated sludge metagenome | isolation source: Anaerobic digester | place: Hong Kong | collected 2014-12-17 ...
CGGCCGACCGGCACGCCGCTGAACACCACCTGGCTGCCCTGCTGCAGGCCGAAGACCGAGCCCTCGAAGAGGATCTCGTAGGTGGTGAAGGTCTGGTCGACGTCACGCTTGGCGAGCCAGACGCCGAACAGCACCGTGCCGATGCTGAGCAGGAGGACGAAGAGGCCGACGATGAGGTGGCTGGCCCGGGTCTCCATCAGCTCTCTCCACCGGCCGCCGCCCGGCCGCGCGGGCCGGCGAAATAGGCCTGGATCCAGGGGTGCGGGTTGGCCCGCAGCTCGGCCAGCGTACCGATCGTGGTGTCCTTGTCGACCAGGACGGCGATGCGGTCGGCGGTGCGCTGCAGGGTGTCGAGGTCATGGGTGATCATGACGACGGTGAGCCCGAGGGCGGCCTGCAGCGAGCGGATCAGCTCGTCGAAGGCCGCCGCGGCGATCGGATCGAGCCCGGCGGTCGGCTCGTCGAGGAAGAGGATCTCGGGATCGAGCGCCAGGGCACGGGCGAGGCCGGCGCGCTTGCGCATGCCGCCGGAGAGCTCGGCCGGGTATTTCGAGCCCGCTGCCGGCGGCAGGCCGACCAGCGCCAGCTTGAGCCCGGCGAGCTCGTCGAGCAGGCCCGGCCGCAGACGGTGCCAGGTCGAAAGCGGCACCTCGATGTTCTGGGCGACGGTGAGCGAGCCGAAGAGAGCACCATCCTGGAAGAGCATGCCGGTCCGGGCCCGGAGCGCCTGTCGGGCCGCATCGCCGAGGGCGCCCAGATCCTCGCCGAAGAGCCGGATGCTGCCGGATTTCGGCCGCAGGAGGCCGGTGATGGCGCGGACCAGGACGGACTTGCCGGTGCCCGAGCCGCCGACCACGGCCATGATCTCGCCCCGGCGGACGCGCAGCGACAGGCCCTCGTGGACGGTGGTGGCACCGAAGGTGGTGACCAGTCCCTCGACCTCGATCACGTGTTCGGGGATGACGTGTTCCGGCTCGGCCACGGCTCAGATCCCGAAGGTCGCGAAGAGCATCGAGAAGAGGGCGTCGACGACGATCACGGCGAAGATGGAGACGACCACGGACTGGGTGGTCAGCCGGCCGACGCTCTCGGCATTGCCCTCGACCTGGAGCCCCATGTAGCAGCCGATCGCGGCGATGAGCACGGCGAAGACCGGCGCCTTGATCATGCCGGCGACGAAGAGGTCGATGCCGACCGCGGCCTGGAGCTGGCGCAGCAGGAGCACGGTGGGGATGTCGAGGAGGAGGACGACGACGAGCCCGCCGCCGACCAGCGCCATCAGGTTGGCGAGGAAGGTGAGCAGCGGCAGGCTGACGGCGAGGGCGACGAGGCGCGGCGTGACCAGCACGGCGAGGCGGTCGAGGCCGATCACCTCCATCGCATCCAGCTCCTCGTTGACCTTCATCGTGCCGATCTGCGCCGTGAAGGCGCTGCCGGACCGGCCGGCCACCATGATCGCGGTCAGCAGCACGCCGAGCTCGCGGAGCGTGGAGACGGCGACCAGGTTGACGGTGAAGATCTCCGCCCCGAACTGGCGGAGCTGGTCGGCGCCCTGGTAGGCGAGGACGATGCCGATGAAGAACGCCATGATGGCGATGATCGGGATGGCGTTGACGCCGGTCTGCTCGATGTGATGCACGATCGAGGTGAGCCGCAGGGTCCGGGGCCGGAGAAGCTGGCGCAGCAAAGACAGGGTCACGGCCCCGGCGAAGGAGAGGAAGCGGGCCCCCTCCTGGGCGGCATGCACCGTCCCGGCACCGGTGCGCAGCACCAGCCGGAGCCAGGGATGGTCGCGGGGCGGCGGGTCGCAGGGTGCGGCCTCGGAGCCCCGCAGCAGCTCGAGGAGGGCCGCGTGCGCCGGCCGGGCGCCGACCAGCTCGACCGTCACCCTGGCCGCCTCGAGGGCGCGGATGGTGCGGACGATCAGCCAGCCGCCGGCGGTGTCGAGCTGGTCGAGCCCGTCCGCCACGATGCGCGCGCGCCGCGGCGGCGCCTCGAGGAGGCGGGCGAGGGCGGCAATCAGGTCCCGGTCCAGGCCGGCGAGATGGGCGAGGCGCCAGCTGCCGCCGAGGCGAAGCGTCGCGGTATCCGGCCCCGCCAGGGTTTCGACCCAGGCCGTCACGGCCCGCTCGTGCTCCAGCACCCGCATCCGCCGCGCCGCCTCAGATCGGGTCCCCGTCGAGCCGGCGCCGCAGCTCGACGATATGCGTCCGGGCGCCGGGCAGATAGGGGTGAACGGCGAGCGCCGCCTCGAAGCTGCGCAGGGCGGCAGCCGGGCGATCGAGGCCGAGCATGATGAGGCCGAGGCCCGAGAGGGCGCCGAAGTGCCGGGGCTCCAGCTCCAGCGTGTGCTCGATGTCGTCGATGGAGGCGGCGTAGTTGCCCATGAGGTAGTGCAGCGTCGCCCGCCTGTTCCAGGCCTCGGCGAAGCCGGGCTCGCGCTCGACCAGCCGGTTGAAGCTCAGCACGGCGATGGGAAAGGCGCCGGCCCCCATGGCCCGGCTGCCCTGGCGCATCAGCCGGGCGCTGGCCGGGTCCGGCGTCTCGCCCCAGATGCGCCAGATCTCCGCCTCGATCGGCTGGGCCGCCTCGGCCGAGCCGGCCACCTGCAGGGCGGCGAAGAGCGATTCGAGCCGGGCGTCGTCCTGATCGGCCCGGGCGGGGTCCAGGGTCAGCCAGCAGACGAGGAGCCAGAGCAGCGCCCGGATGCCGGTCACCACCGCCCCTCAGCCGGCCGCGGCGACCGTGCCGTTGGCGAGTGCCCGGGCCTCGAGGCGGTCGAGGGCCGTGCGCAGCAGGCCATCGATCATTTCCATGTCGTAGATGCCGCCATGCGTGCTCTCCGGGATGGTCTCGACCATGACCGGGTCGACGAGCGCCTCGATCAGGCGCTCCGAGCGCTCGCGCGGCACGATCCGGTCGTCGCTCGCCAGGATGACCGCAGTCGGCACGGCCTTGTCGGCGAGGTGCTGCGTGCTGCGGAACGGGTGCTTGAGCAGGTAGCGCACCGGCACCACCATGTAGCGGCTGGCCGCCACCGCCTCGATCGAATCGAAGGGGGTCACGAGAAGCTGGCCGGCGAGCGGGCGCTGCGCCGCGAGATAGGCGGCGACCCCCGAGCCGAGGCTGAAGCCGAAGGCGTAGGTGCGCTCTGGCGCCATGCCCTTGACCATGGTGTCGTGGATCAAGAGCGCATCCTCGAAGAGCGCTGCCTCGCTCGGCCGGCCCTCGGACGGCGTGTAGCCCCGGTAGTGGAAGACGACGATGTCGACATCCTTCAGGCGATGCGCCAGGAAGGTGGTGCAGTCGTCTGCGTTCCAAGCATTGCCGCTGAAGCCGATGACGAGGCCGCGGCTCCGGCCCGTCGCCCGGACCAGATTGCCGACCAGCCGGTCGCCATTGGCGGCGCGCAGCTCCAGCCGCTCGTTGCCGGATGGCAGGGGGTAGCTGCCCTTGGCGGCGATATCGCGGCGGAAGATCATGCTGTCCTGCAGGAGGTAGAGCCCACCGACGAGGATGCCGTAGAGGGCGACGCCGCCCAGGATCAGATTCACCTGCCAACTCCAACTCGACTCCCGGAGGAGATAGGATGCCGGCCGGCCCGAAGCCAGTCACCTGCGACCCCAGCACGGAAAACGATGACAAGAGCGGCCTCCTGCCGACCGCCCTGGTCACCGGCGGTGCCGTCCGCGTCGGGCGCATCCTGGCCCTGGCCCTGGCCGAGCTGGGCTTCGCCGTTGCGATCCACTGCAACCGGGCGACCGAGGCGGCCGAGGCGCTCGCCGGAACCATCGAGCAGGAGGGCGGCCGGGCGGTCGTGGTCAAGGGCGACCTCGCCGAGCCCGGAACTGCCGCAGCCGTGGTCGCGGCGGCGGTGCAGGGGCTGGGCGAGCCGCTCGGCATGCTGGTCAACAACGCCGCCCTCTTTGTCGCCGATTCGCTGCCGACCCTCGATCCTTCGACCCTGCGCCGGCAGCTCGCCGTCAATCTCGAGGCCCCGGCCCTGCTCGCCCAATCCTATGTGGCGCAACTGCCGGCGGCCGCCCCCGGCCTCGTCGTCAACCTCTCGGACCAGCGCGTCGCCAACCCGACGGCCCATTACCTGAGCTACTCGATCAGCAAGGCGGGGCTCGAGATGCTGACGGCCGTGCTGGCCCGCTCGCTCGCCCCGCGCATCCGTGCCGTCAATCTCGCCTTGGGCCAGGCCCTGCCGGCGCCGGGCATGGATCCGGCGCGCTTCGCCGAGCTGGTCCTGGCCACGCCGCTCGGGCGGGCGACCAGCGCGGGCGAGATCGGCCGGGCGCTGCAGCTCATCGTGCGCTCGCCCTCGATGACCGGCACGACGCTCACGCTCGACAGCGGGCTCGCCACGGGCTGGCTGACGCCCAGCTGATCGGCTGCGCTCAAAGCAGGGATTCGCGACGGCGCTGCTGGCGCAGCAGCCAGGGGGCGATGTCGTCCCTGGTCATCGGCGAGTCGCTCATCAGGCATTCGGCGGCGTCGCAGCCGGCCCGCTTGAGCATCTGCAGCTGGCTGTTGCCCGGCACCTCCTCGGCGACCAGCCGCACGCCCAGATGCCGGCCGAGCTGGATGACGGCGTCGGCGAAGAGTGTGCGGTGCCGGTCGCCCGGCACGCCCTCGAGCAGGGACTGCGCCAGCTTCAGGGTCTCGATCTCCTGGTCGCGCAGCAGGGTGAGGGAGAGCATGGCGTCGCCATAGCCGCGCACGGCGACGCGAATTCCCCGGCTGCGAAGCTGGTCGATGGTCCGAAGGCCGCTGGTGCGGTCCTCGTAGAGGGTCGCTTCGTCGAACTCGAGCTCGAGGCTCGACGGCTCCAGCGCGTGGCGGCCGAGGGCGACGAGCGCCCTTTCGGCAGTCTCGGCCCAGCCCTCGCCCGACGGCTGCAGGATGGGGATGGCGAGATGGTCGACCCGGCAGCCGGCGGCCCGGATGGCGGCGAGCTCGGCAGCCCCGGCCTCGATCATCCAGTCGGTCAGCCGCGGCAGGAACTGCGGCCCCTCGACCATGGCGAGGAAGCGGTCGGGGCCGAGCACGCCGCGCTCGGGGTCGCGCAGCCGGGGCCGGGCGGCGAGGCCGACCAAAGGCGAGCGGAGCGTCACCTGCGGCTGGAAGTGGAGCTCGAAGCGCTGCTCCTGGAGGGCACGATCGAGGCCCCCCTTCGGCGCCGGCTCGACCATCCGCCCGGCCAGCGACGGCGTGATCCGGCCGCTGACGGCGGAGAGGCTCGTGTCGTGGAACCGGCAGGCGCGGCCGCCGGCCTGCTTGGCGCGATGCATCGCCGCCTCGGCGAGCCGGAGCAGCTCGTCGGCGGCGCTGGCGTCGATGGGGTAGAGGGCGACGCCGAAGCTCGCGGTCGGGCGCAGCACCTCGCCGGCCAGGGCCGTGGGCGCCTCGATCACCTCCATCAGCTTCTGCACGACGAGGGCCGCGTCCTCGGGGCGCTGCAGGTTCTCGATCAGGACGGCGAAGCTGTCGGCATCGAAGCGGGCGATGGTGTCGGTCTCGCGCAGGCGATGGCCCAGGCGCTCGGCGATGATGCCGAGCAGCCGGTCGCCGGCATCGTGGCCGAGCCGCTCGTTGAGGGCCCGGAACCCGTCGAGATCGAGGGCGATGACGCCCGCACCCAGGCGATGCCGGCGGGCGGAGGCCAGCGCCTGGTGGACGCGGTCGAGGAAGAGCGTGCGGTTGGCCACACCGGTGAGCCGGTCGGTGGCGGCCGGCGGGTCGATCCGCCTCGTGTTGCGGCTGCGGTTGATGGCGAAGCGGATGCAGCGGTCCAGCCGGCCGGTGTCGAACTCGTCCTTGTCGAGATAGTCGGCGATGCCGATGTCGAGCGCCGCCCGCTCGAGCTCCGCGTCGCCGACGCCGGAGACGAGGATGATCGGCCGCTTGAAGCCGCGGCGGATCGCGATCTCGGCGAATTCCAGGCCAGTCCGGCCGGCGAGGCGGTGGTCGACGAGACAGGCGTCGAACCGGTCCGTGGCGATCTGCCTGAGGCCCGCCTCGACGCTGCTCGCCCAGACGACCTCGAAGCGGGTCTCGGGCGCGCGGGCGAGCAGCTCCTCGGTGATGTCGTAGTCCTCCTCGTCGTCCTCGACGATGAGGAGGCGGATGATCGGCCGCTCGCTGCTCTGCAGCAGCGATTCCTCGATGCCCGCATCGGCCGGCTCGTGATCGCCGAGGCGGGCCGGGCCGCGCAGCGTGTCGAGCGGCACCACGTCGCCGCTCTCCATGGGGCCGCTCTCCACCGGTCGGGAGCCCCGACTGCCGGTGCCCGCGTCGCTGGCGACGGGAAACCGGTCGGTGCGTGGTGCCATCGTGGTCATGAGCGCTGTTCAGAGCCCGATTTAAACCATTGATAGATTATCGCTATAGTTTGCCGCTTGCAGGTTGTCGAGGGGCTCGCGTACCGCGGTAGCCCGGTATGTCTGGCGGTGTCGCCTCGTTGACGCAACCGGCGGTCGGTGAACGAGCCGAGGCTGGCAATTTTTTCGGCAGCCCGGTGTCGGGCCGGCCGGTGCCGGCCTTCACCCGCGACGTGCCGACGGCGCGCCGCTACTGGGTGAGCGGCGTGCGCAGGAAGGTGTCGGGGGCGGGCTGGACGACGATCGCCGTGCCGTTGTCGATCTCGAGCACGGCGAGGCCGTGGTCGGTGGTGCCGTCGGCCTTGAGCCGGAAGATGCCGGCCCGGCCGATGAAGCCGCTGGGGTCGACCAGCACGTCGCGGGGGAAGGTGCGGTCGCTGGCCGCGACCACGGCGGCGAGCGCCGTGGCGTCATAGGCGAGACCGGCCAGCGTCGCCGGCTTGCGCTTGAAGGTGCGCTCGAACTTCGCCTGGAAATTGCGCTCGCCCTCGGGCGAGAGGCCGGCATACCAGCCGCCCTGCAGGGTTTCCTCGAAGAGCAGCCGGGGGTCGTCCTCCCAGAGCATGGTGCCGAGCGGGCGGGTGGTCCGCAGGTCCACGTCGTAGAAGGCGAGGAGGGCGCCGATCGAGCGCAGCCTGGCGCCGCCATCGGCGATCAGGATGGCATCGAAGAGGCGGGTGTTGCCGCTGGTGCCGGGCGGGCTGCCCTCCGGCGGCTCGCGGTAGCCGGTGAACTCGCGGACCACGCGCGCCGCCTCGCGCTCGTCCGGCGGGTAGTAGGCGTAGGCCGGGCCGCCCAGGCTGGCGACCGAGCCTTGCAGCGCCGCGGTGAAGCCGTTGATGGCGCGGCGCCCATAGGCATCGTCCGGGGCGAGGGCGCCGATGCGCAGGAGGCCCTGCTCGCGGGCGAAGCCGATGACGCGGGCGACCTGCTCCTCCGGGCGAAAGCCCAGGACCCAGACATCCCCGCTGGCGACCGCGGTGTCGTTCGAGAAGGAGACGACCTTGATCCCGTGCTCCTTCGCCACTGTGGCGACCGCGGCGGTGGAGGAGGAGAAGAGCGGGCCCAGGATGAGCTCCGCCCCGGCGGCGATGGCGTCCTCGGCGGCGGCGGTGGCCCCGGCCGGCGTGCCGCCGGTATCGCGGGGCAAGAGCGTCATGTCGGTGGGTCCGACATCGAAGAGGGCGATCTGGGCGGCGTCGAGCATGTCCTGCCCGACGCTGGCCGCCTGGCCGCTCAGCGGCAGGAGGAGGGCGATCTTGACCGGCCCCGCCGGCACGGGCTCGGGCTCGGCCACCACCGGTGGTGGTTGCTCGTAGACCGGACCGGTGGTTTCCTTGGCACAGCCGGCCAGCGCCAGGATCAGACCGACCGCGGCGAGCCAGGGAAGGGAGTCTCTTGACCTCGCCATCGCCCGAATCCGTAAAACCATTGCGCGAAACCTGCGCGGACGAAACTAGGGGAGGCCGGCGTCCGAGTAAACTCGCTGCTGGCCTCTATCTGGTGGCGACCCCGATCGGCAATCTCGGCGACATCGGCGAGCGGGCGAAGGAGGTGCTGGCGGCCGCCGACCTCGTGCTCTGCGAGGACACCCGCCACAGCGGCCGGCTCATGGCCGCCCTCGGCATCGAGACTCGCCTGCGGCCCTATCACGAGCACAATGCCGCCAGGGTTCGCCCGGGCCTGATCGAGCGGCTCGCCGCCGGCGGGACTCTGGCGCTGATCAGCGACGCCGGCATGCCGGCCATCGCCGATCCCGGCCACAAGCTGGTCCGCGACGCGATCGATGCCGGGGTGCTGGTCAGCGCCGTGCCCGGCCCGTCGGCCGGCATCATGGCGCTCGCCATCTCCGGCCTGCCGACCGACCGCTTCTTCTTCCAGGGCTTCCTGCCGGCGAAGCAGGTGGCGAAGCGGCGCGTGCTGCAGGAGCTGGCCGCCGTGCCGGCGACGCTGGTGCTGTTCGAATCACCGCAGCGCATCGCGGGCACGCTCGGGCTCGCAGCCGAGGTGCTGGGGCCACGGCCGGCCGCCATCGCCCGGGAGCTGACCAAGCTGCACGAGGAGGTGCGGCGGGGGTCGCTGGCAGGGCTCGCCTCGGCCCTGGCCCGGGAACCGGTGCCCAGGGGCGAGATCGTGCTGGTGATCGGCCCGCCGCCCGATGCGCCGGAGGTGCTCGACGGGGCCGAGCTGGATGCGCTGCTCGAGGCAGCGCTCCGGGAGCTGCCGCCCGGCAAGGCGGCGGCGCGAGTGGCCGAGGCGACCGGCCAGCCGCGCTCCCTCCTTTACCAGCGCGCTCTGGCGCTGCGGCGGCCGGCCGAGGGCTGAGGCATTTGGATCGCCAGGCCAGCGAGCGGCGCGGCCGCCGGGCGGAGACGATCGCCGCCTGGTGGCTGGCGGCCAAGGGCTACCGGGTGCTGGCCCGGCGGGCGGCGACGCCCTGGGGCGAGATCGACCTCGTCTGCCGCCAGGGAGCCTGCGTCGTTTTCGTCGAGGTCAAGGCGCGCCAGTCGGTCGCGGCGGCGCTCGAATCGCTGGGGCCGCGGCAGCGGCGGCGCATCGCCGACGCCGCCCGGCACTATATCGGCCGCCATCCGCCGCTGTCGGCGCTCGATTGCCGCTTCGACCTCGTCGCCATCGGCCGCTTCGGCCTGCCGCACCATCTCGTCAACGCCTGGACTCCGGGCGCGTTCTAGGCAGCGACCCCGGCATGGCGGAGCAGCTTGCGCGTGAGCGTGGGCAGGGCCAGCTCGTGCAGGCGGTCCGCCGGGTGGAAGAAGGCATCGCCCAGCGCCTCCACCGGCCGGCCGGTGACGACGGTGGTCTCGAGACTGAAATGGGTGAAGACGTGGCGGACGGTGCCCGGGAGCGCCTGCCAGTCGCCCGGGGGCAGCTCGCCCGGGTCGACCGCCGGCAGCTCGATCAGCCCGCCGAGCAGGCCGTCCTCGGGCCGGCGGCGGAGGCAGAGCCGGCCCCGGTCGTCCCGGATCAGCATGGCGACCGCCCGGCGCTCGGGTCGAGACCGCTTCGCCACCTTCACCGGCAGGGCGGTGGCGCGGCCCTCGGCACGGGCCCGGCAGGCGAAGGCCCAGGGGCAAATCCCGCAGGCGGGCTGGCGGGGGGTGCAGACGAGGGCTCCCAGCTCCATCAGCGCCTGCGCCAGGTCGCCCGGTCGATCGCCGCCCGCCAGGGCAGCAGCGTAGGGCCAGAGCTCGGCCTTGGTGGCGGAGAGCGGCCGGTCGTGGGCAATGAGGCGGGCGAGGACCCGGGCGACATTGCCGTCGACCGGCACGACCTGCTGGCCGAAGGCGATGGCGGCGACGGCGGCCGCTGTGTAGGGGCCGATGCCCGGCAGCTTGGCCAGGGCCTCCGACTCGTCCGGCACCTGGCCAGCATGGCCATGGACGATGGTCCGGGCACAGGCATGCAGGCCGCGCGCGCGGCGGTAATAGCCGAGGCCCTGCCAGGCGTGCAGCACGTCGTCCAGCGCCGCCTCGGCCATGGCCGCCGGCGTCGGGAAGCGGGCGAGGAACGGGTCGAAGCGGGCCTGCACCGTTGCCACGGTGGTCTGCTGCAGCATGATCTCGCTGACCAGCACAGCCCAGGGATCGGCCGCGACACCCGGAGTGGCGCGCCAGGGCAGCGTGCGCTTCGCCCTGTCATACCATTCGAGCAGGGTGCGGCGGAGGCGTGTCGCGGCGGCGGTGAGAACGGCTGGCGGTGGCGGCACGGACGGGCTAGCTTTCGGCAGCGAAACAGCGGGCCTGGAAGTGTGGAGCAGACAAGGGCGGTTTCCCAGAGCCGACAGAAGCAGCGGACGACGGCGGCGCTGTCGCGGCTCTTGACGCATCTGCTGTCGCCTGCGGCCCGCAAGCGCGGCTTCGCCGGGGTCAAGGTGCTCGAGGACTGGCCGCGGATCGTCGGCGCCGGCATGGCGAAGCGCTGCCAGCCCCTGCGGATCGAGTTCGCCCGGGGGGCAATCGCCGGCGGCACGCTGGTGCTGCAGGCGGCCGGCGGGGCGGCGCTCGAGCTGCAGCACATGGGGCCGCAGCTGATCGAGCGGATCAACGACTATTTCGGCTTTCGCACGGTGCGCCAGCTCCGGATCGTCCAGATGCCGCTGCGCGCCACCCCGGTGCCGGCGCCGCCGGCACGCCGGCGCCTCACGGCGGACGAGGAGCTGACGCTGGCGGCGGGCGTCGCCGCGGTGGGCGATGACGAGCTGGGCCGGGCGCTGGCCGCGCTCGGTCGCAGCATCATGGCCCGCCGGCCGGCCAGCTGAGCGCGTCTTGTCCGCAGCGCCGTCCACTCCAGATAACTGGGTCATGCCCGAACCCAGATGATGTTCAAGGGGAGCTCTCGATGAAACGTCGGTCCTGTCTCGCTGCCGGTGCCGGTCTCGCCATGGCCGGTCTCGTCCTGCCGGTCCCCCCGGCGCGGGCGACGGAGCTCGTCGAGCAGGTGCTGGGCGATCCCGCGGCACCCGTCGAGATCATCGAGTATGCGTCGCTGACCTGCCCGCATTGCGCCGCCTTCCACACCGAGACGCTGCCGGCGCTCAAGGAGCGCTACATCGACACCGGCAAGGCGAAGCTGGTCATGCGCGACTTCCCGCTCGACCAGTCGGCGCTCTTCGCCGCGGCCCTCGCGCACTGCGCCGGCCCGGACCGCTACTTCGCCTTCATCGACGCGCTCTTCTCGAGCCAGTCGCGCTGGGCGCGGGCGGCGGATCCGAAGGAGGCGCTGCTCCAGCTCGCCCAGCTCGGCGGGATGCCGCGCGAGCAGGCCGAGGCCTGCCTCGCCGACGAGGCGCTCATGGACGCCATCCTGCAGGTGCGGCTGGACGGCCAGAACGAGTACGCGATCGACTCGACGCCGAGCTTCGTCGTCAATGGCAAGAAGCTGACCGGCAACCACGGGATCGACAACTTCGCCGAGGTGATCGACGCCGCGGCGCCGTGACGGGTCCCGTTATCGGCTAGGCGCTTGCATCGACGGCATCTGGTGGTAGAGTTCGGCTACCCTCACCAGATGTTGTGACCTGCTCCTTGGAATTCGTGCGTCTCCGCGTCAGCGGCTTCAAGTCGTTCTGCGATGCGACCGAGCTCGATATCGGGCACGGCCTGACGGGCATCGTCGGGCCGAATGGCTGTGGCAAGTCGAACATCGTCGAGGCGCTGCGCTGGGTCATGGGCGAGAGCTCGGCCAGGGGCCTGCGCGGCGGCGAGATGGACGATGTCATCTTCGGCGGCTCCGCCATGCGGGCCCCCTTCGACCTCGCCGAGGTGGCGCTCGGGCTGAAGCAGGCGCCGCGGGCCGCGGGCGACGCCGCCATCCACGTCCTGCCGAGCTCCGAGGATCTGGAGATCAGCCGGCGCATCGGCCGGGGCACCGGCTCGCTCTTCCGCCTGAACGGCCGCGAGGTGCGGGCCCGCGACATCCAGCTCCTCTTCGCCGATGCGGGTGCCGGGGCCAAGAGCCCGGCCATCGTCGGCCAGGGCCAGGTCGGCTTCATCGTCGAGGCCAAGCCGGAGGAGCGCCGCCGCCTGCTCGAGGAGGCGGCCGGCATCGGCGGCATGCACAGCCGCCGGCGCGAGGCCGAGCTCAAGCTCGCGGCGACGGAGAGCAATCTCGAGCGGATCACCGACCAGCTCGGCCTCCTGGCGGAGCGGCGCACGGCGCTGGAGAAGCAGGCGCGCGAGGCCGAGCGCTACAAGAAGCTGCAGGGCCAGATCCGGGCGCTCGATGCCTGGCTGGTCCTGGCGCGCATCACCGCCGGGCGCACGGCTCTCGCGGCGGCGAAGGAGGCCCTGGCGCTGGCCCGCGGCCGGCTGGGCGAGGAGCGGACCCGGGCGGCCGCCGCCGAGGCGGCGCATGACGAAGTGGTGCGTCGGCTGCCGGATTTGCGCGACCGGGCCAGCGTGGCGCTGGCGCTGCGCGCACGGCTCGCGGAGCGGGTCGAGCAGGTCGAGCGGATCGCCGCCCAGGAGCAGGCCGAGCGGGCGCGGCTCCAGGCCGATCGCGACGACACGCAGGGCCGGATCGCCGCGCTGGGCGAGGCGATCGACGCCGGCAATGCGCGGCACGACACCATCCTCGCGACCGACCGCAAGCTGGCCTCGACCATCGAGACCCTGACGGCCGAGCGGGCCGCCATCGGCCCCTCGAGCGATGCCGCCGCCCAGCGGCTGCAGGCGCTGGGCCAGGAGGTGCAGGAGGCGAGTGCCCGCCGGGCCGAGCTGGAGCGGCGGCTCGAGGGGGCCCGGGCCCGGCACGAGGAGCGCCACCGGCGGCTGCGGTCGGTCGAAGCCGAGCTCCTGCGGCTCGCCGATGTCGCCGACGACGCGCTGGTCGAGGCGGCCTTGCGCAAGCGCGACGAGGCGGCAGGCCTGCTCGCCGTGGCCGATGCCGAGCTCGCGGCGGCACAGGCGGAGCGGGACGCGGCGGCCGCACCGCTCGACCGGCTGAAGGCGGAGGTGGAGGCGGCGAGCGAGGCGGTCCGGCAGGCGGCGGCGAGGGTCGCCTCGCTCGATGCCGAGATCGGCCGCCGGCGCACGGCGCTCGCCGGCCTCGCCGAGCGCCGGCAGTGGCACGAGCGGGCCCTCGGGCAGGCGACGCGCGCCGCGGCGGAAGCCGACGAGGCGCTGGCCGCCCTCGCCCCGGAGCAGCCGGACGAGGACGGGGAGCTGGCGGCGAAGCTGGGAGCGCTCGAGGCGCGCGCGGCAGCGCTGGAGACGGAGCTCGCCGACGCGGTGCCAGAGGTCGCCCGGGCGCGCGAGGCCCTGGCCACGGCCGAGTGCGGCCTCGCCGCGCATGATGCGGAGCGGCTGAAGCTGGCGGCCGAGGCCGAGGCGCTGGCGCTGATCGATGCGCCGGACGCCGAGGCACCGGTGCTCGATCTCCTGCGCGTCACCGCCGGTTGCGAGACGGCGCTGGCAGCCGCCCTCGGCGACGACCTGATGGCCGGGCTGGACGAGGCGGCGGCGACACACTGGCAGGAGGTGCCGGGCGAGATAGCCGCCCCCGACCTGCCGCCCGGGGCCGTGCCGCTCGCCGAGCGGGTCGAGGCGCCGGCGGCGCTGATGCGCCGGCTGCGGCAGGTCGGCCTCGTCGCCGACCGGGCCACGGCCCTTCGCCTGCTGCCCGCCCTGGCCCAGGGCCAGCGGCTGGTCACGGCGGATGGCGGGCTCTGGCGCTGGGACGGCTTCGTGCGCGGTGCGGAGGCCGACGACACCATGCGCCGTCGGCTGGCCCAGCGGCAGCGGCGCCAGATGCTGCAGGCCCGCCTGGCGGGGCTGGATGGCGACCGCGCGGCGCTGGCCCGGGTGGTCGAGGTCGCCACCGGAGAGCTGGCATCGGCGCAGGATGGCGAGGTGGCACTCGCGAAGGAGCGGGCGGAGCTGGCGACGGCGATCGACCGGGCCGCCCAGGCGCGCGAGACGGCGGCCGTGGCGCGACGGCACCGGCAGGCGGAGCGCCAGCGGCTGACCGAGACGCAGGCGCGCAGCCGGGCAGAGCGGGCGGAGCACGAAAAGGCGCTGGCCGAGCTCGAGGCGGCGGGCGAGGCGCATGCGATCGAGGCGGTTTCCGGCGAGGCGGCGACGGCCCGGGCGGCGCTGGCCGAGGCCGAGGAGCAGGCGAAGACGCTCGTGGCCGCGCTCGGCGCCGCGACCAGGGCGCATCAGGCGGCCGCCAGCCGCGCCGGCGAGGCCGAGGCGAGCCAGCGGCGGGCTGCCCAGGACGCCCTCGCCGCCCGCCTGCTGCACGAGCGGCGGCAGGGCGAGGCGGAGCTGAGGAAGAGCCATCGGGCCGACGCGGTGACCGGCCTCGACACCGAGGCGCGGCAACTTCGCGGCGAGCTCGAGGGGCTGGACGAAGAGATCGAGGCGGGCACCACCGGGCTCGCGGCGGCCACCGCCACCAGCGAGCGGCTCGCCGCCAGCCATGCCGAGGCCGGAATCGAGGCCGAGCGGCTGCGCACGCGCCGGGCGGCGGTCGATGCCGAGGAGCGGAGTGCCCAGGACCAGCGCCGGGCGCTGGCCGACGAGCTGGCGCACCTGATCGCGGATCTCGACCGGCGGGGGGCGGACCTCGTGGCTACCCGGCAGCGGCTGCAGACTGTCGAGCAGGAGCTGGCCCGGGCGGTGGCGGCCAGCCCCGGCGACGATCCGGGTCTGGCCCTGCGGCGGGAGCTGGAGGCCGCCGAGTGCCAGGCGAGCGAAGCCGCCTCGGCACTCGCCGCGGCCGAGGCCGAGCTGCAGGCTTGCGAGGCGCAGCGGCGCACCGCCGATGCGGACCTCGCGAGGGCGCACGAGGCCTCGGCCCTGGCGCTCGCCGATGTGGAGCGGCTGGGCGAGGCGCAGCGCGAGCTCGAGCGGGAGACCACGCGCCGGCTCGGCCAGCCGATCGAGGCGGCCCTCGCCGCCGCCGAGGAGAGCGGGGTCGAGCGCTCGCTCGAGGGCGAGCCGCCGGACGTGCTGGAGGCGCGGCTCGAGAAGCTGAAGACGTCGCGCGAGCGGCTGGGTGCCGTCAATCTCCGGGCGGCGCTGGAATGCGAGGAGCTGGCCGCCGAGATCGCCGGGCTCGAGCACGAGGCCGGCGAGCTGCGGCAGGCGGTCGAGCGGCTGCAGCGGGCGATCTCGACGCTCAATCGCGAGGCACGCGGCCGGCTCGAGGCGGTGTTCGACGATGTCGACCGGCATTTCCGGCAGCTCTTCCAGCGGCTCTTCGGCGGCGGCAAGGCGCATCTTCGCCTGACCAACATGGACGACCCGCTCAATGCCGGCCTCGAGCTCGAGGCGATGCCGCCCGGCAAGAAGCTGCAGAACATCCGCCTGCTCTCCGGTGGCGAGAAGAGCCTGACGGCGCTGGCGCTGGTCTTCGCCTTCTTCCTCACCCAGCCCTCGCCGCTCTGCGTGCTGGACGAGGTCGATGCCGCCCTCGACGACGCCAATGTCGAGCGCTTCGCCGACCTGCTGGAGGAGATGGCGAAGGAGACGAAGACCCGCTTCCTCGTGGTCACCCATCATCCCCTGACCATGGCCCGGATGGATCGCCTCTTCGGCGTCACCATGGCCGAGCGCGGCGTGTCCAAGCTGGTCTCGGTCGCCTTCGACGAGGCCGAGCGCCTGCGCGCCACCGCCTGAGTGTGCGCCTGCCGCACTGCGGCAACCTGACGGTGCCGGCGGGTGCTTGAAGGATTGACACCCCTGCGAGGCATTTCTAGGTTCGCGGCGCCTCTGCCGGGGCGTTTGCTGTCGCGTGCGCGCGGTGCTGGCGCTGTTGTGGAGGTGAGGGACGGATGCCGGAGGACGGGAAACCACCCGGGTTCAGCGATTTCGATGCCAGGCTGGCGGCCACGCGGCAGGCGCGTTCGGACAAGCGGACGAGCGACGACGCAGCGGAGCGGCCGCATTTCGACTGGGGTCGGGGGATGCAGGCCGGGATCGAGGTCGTCGCCGGTGTCGCCGGTGGCAGCCTGCTCGGTTGGGCGCTCGATGCCTGGCTGGGCACGGGTCCGTTTCTGTTCATCGGCGGGTTCATGCTCGGTGCTGCGGCCGGAATGCTCAATGCATTCCGCAATCTGCGCCGGTGGATGGGCGGGGACGGCAACGGTCCGGCCCAGGGGCAGTGATGACAGGCGACCAGGGCAGTGGCCCGGTCCAGGGCGGAGTGGGGTAACCGGTGGCAGGTCCTCTCGAGCAGTTCGAGATCAAGCCGATCGTCCGCATCCTGATCGAGGGTGTCGATCTCTCGTTCACCAATTCGGCACTCTGGATGGTGATCGCGGTGGCGGCTGTCTACTACTTCGTGGTGCTGGGCACCCGGCAGCACGCGCTGGTGCCGGGGCGGCTGCAATCGCTCGTCGAACTGTCCTACGAGTTCGTCGCCGGGCTGGTCCGCGAGAACGCGGGCAAGGAGGGCATGCGGTTCTTCCCGCTGATCTTCACGCTCTTCATGTTCATCTTCATGGGCAACATGCTGGGCATGATCCCCGGCAGCTTCACCTTCACCAGCCACATCATCGTCACCTTCTTCATGGCGCTCTGCGTGTGGGTCGGTGTCACGGTCTACGGCTTCTACCTGCACGGCGCCCGGTTCCTCACCTTCTTCGCGCCGAGCGGTGCGCCGGTCTACATGCTGCCGCTGCTCGTGCCGATCGAGATCCTGTCCTACTGCGTCCGGCCCATCAGCCTCTCGGTCCGGCTCTTCGTCAACATGATGGCCGGCCACACCATGATGAAGGTGTTCGCCGGGTTCATCATCGCTCTCGGCGTGTTCGGCGTGGCGCCCTTGGCGATCGCCGTGGCGCTGACCGGCTTCGAGTTCGCCGTGGCGTTCCTCCAGGCCTACGTCTTCACCGTGCTCACCTGCCTCTATCTGCACGACGCCATCCACATGCACTGAATCGACCAGCGCCCGTTGGGGGCGCTGCCCAGGACCACATTTCCAAACCAACGAACCCGAGTGGAGTTGATCGATGGAACTCGAAGCTGCGAAGATGATCGGCGCCGGTCTTGCGACCATTGCGCTCTTCGGTGTCGGTATCGGCATCGGCAATGTGTTCTCGACCCTGATCTCGACGGTCGGCCGCAACCCCTCGGTGCAGCAGCGGGTCTTCCCGTTCGCCATCATCGGCTTCGCGCTGGTCGAGGCGGTGGCGCTCTTTGCGCTCCTGATCGCCTTCCTCATCCTGTTCACCTGAAGCTCTGGGCGATCAGCGGCGGCGCCGGCGAGCGGTGGCCGTCGCCATGGCCGTCGCGTGAACGAGGGTGGTGATGATGAGCAAGAGATCTGCGGTCGCCGGCTGGCTCCTCGGCCTCGGGCCGCTGGTGCTGGCCGCCGGCCAGGCGCTGGCCGCCAGCGAGGTCGGGCAGTCGACGGCCGATATCGTGCACGAGGCGGAGCACGAGAGCGGTGGCATGCCACAGCTCGACGCTTCGACCTTCGCTACCCAGATTCTCTGGCTGATCATCAGCTTCGTCGTCCTCTACTACCTGCTCAAGAGAAAGGCGCTGCCGCGCGTCGCCGACATCCTCGAGGCACGGCAGGAGCGGATCTCCGCCGATCTCGACAGGGCGGCAGCACTCAGGGTCGACGCCGAGGCGGCCTTCGAGCAGTACGAGGCGGTGGTGGCCGAGGCCCAGGCCAAGGCGCAGGCCGAGATCAAGGCGACGCGTGAGGCGATCGCCGCGGACGTGGCCGGCCGCACCGCCACGCTCGACCGTGACCTCGCCGCCCGGATCGCCGCCGCCGAGCGGACCGTGGCCGCGGCCCGTGACAAGGCGCTCGGCGAGCTCGAGGGGGTCGCCGTCGAGGTGGCGCAGGCGGCGACCGAGCGCCTGATCGGTGTGCAGGTCGGCGACGAAGAGGCCAGGGCGGCGCTCGCCCGGGCACGGCAGGAGGTCGCCTGATGATCGAGTTCTGGCTGCTCGTCGCCCTCGCCATCCTGATCGCCCTGGTCTGGAAGCCCTTCCGCCAGCATGTGCTGGGCGGTCTCGATGCCCGCTCGGACAAGATCCGCGCCGAGCTGGAGGAGGCCAAGCGCCTGCACGAGGAGGCCAAGCAGCTCCTCGCCAGGCACCAGCGGCAGCTCCACGAGGGCGAAAGCCTGGCGGCCGACATCCGCTCCCGCGCTGCCGCCGAGACCAAGCGGCTGGAGACCCAGCTTCGCGCCGACTTCGAGCAGCTCGTGCAGCGTCGCACCAAGCTCGCCGAGGAACGCATCGCCCAGGAGGAGGCCCGCGCCGTCGCCGACGTGCGCGCCCGGGCGGCCGAGCTGGCCGTGGCCACCACGCGCCGGCTGCTCACCGAGAAGCTCGGCGGCGAGGCCGCCCAGCGGGTGATGCAGAATTCGATCCGCGAGGTCACGCAGAAGCTCGGCTGACCGGCCCTGCCATGAGCGGGGATCGGGCCGGGCTGGTCATCCGCCCGTACGACGCCGCGGACTGGCCGGCCGTCTGGCGCATCGTCGAGCCGGTGATTCGCGCCGGCGAGACCTATCCCGAGCCTGCGGACCTCGACGAGGCGGCGGCGCGAAGCTGGTGGATCGAGGCGCACCGGGCCGTCTTCGTCGCCGTCGACCGAGCAGACGGCACGCTGCTCGGCACCTACTACCTGACCGACAACAAGCCGGGCCAGGGTGCCCATGTCGCCAATGCCGGCTTCATGGTCGGGCCAGGAGCGCGCGGCCGCGGGGTCGGCCGGGCGATGGGCGCCCACAGCCTCGAGGCCGCGCGCGCGCTCGGCTATCTCGCCATGCAGTTCAACCTGGTGGCGGTGACCAACACGGCCTCGCTGCGCATCTGGGATGCCCTGGGCTTCACCAGGGTCGGTCTGCTGCCGCACGCCTTCCGCCATCCCTCGCAGGGCCTCGTCGACGCCTGGGTGCTGTATCGCTGGCTGGGTGATTGACTCGCCTGACGATTTCTGTGCCGATTCGCGCTGTTGTTGGTGTCACCCAGGCGGGCGCGTGCCCGGCTGGGTGATGAAACGGGAAGCCGGTTCGCGCAATCTCAAGCCGGCGCTGCCCCCGCAACGGTAGGTGAGTGAAGACGGGCCACGATGCCACTGCGCGTTGTCGCGGGAAGGCGGCCCGTCCGGTGATGTCCGCTCACGAGCCCGGAGACCGGCCAGCAACGAGAGCGCGGCATTGCCCGGGGCGTGGGCAGAGATTCCCGTCCCGGTGATGCCTTCTTCGGCAACCTCCGCACGGGGTGCAACTTTGCGGACAGAGGAGAGGACCACGACATGCATATGGAACCCGGCGTCGTCACCGGCGCGCAATCCCTGCTCGGCGTCGCCACGGCGACGGGTGCCCTCGGCTATGCCGGCAGGCGCGCGCTCGAGGCCCTGCGGATCGAGAACCCGGCGGCGCTGGCGTTGCGCTCGGTCATCGCCACCGGCCTCGTGCTCACCTTCTTCGAGGTGCTGCCGCACCATCCGGTCGGCGTCTCCGAGGTGCATCTCATCCTCGGCTCCACCCTCTTCCTGCTCTTCGGCCTGGTGCCGACGGCAATCGGCCTGGCGCTCGGCCTCCTGACCCAGGGCCTCCTCTTCGCCCCCTTCGACCTGCCGCAATACGGCATGAACGTGACCACGCTGCTGGTGCCGCTCTTCGCCGTCGCCGCCCTGGCGCGGCGCATCATCCCGGCCGGCACGCCCTATGTCGACCTGGGCTACGGCGACGTCCTCAAGCTCTCGGTCACCTATCAGGGCGGCATCTGCACCTGGGTGGCGTTCTGGTCGCTCTATGGCGGCGGCTTCGGTGCCGCGAACCTGCAGGCCGTGGGCGTCTTCTTCGCCGCCTACATGCTGGTCGTGCTGCTCGAGCCGCTGGTCGATCTCGCCGTGCTGGCGCTCGCCAAGGCCGGCCGCAACACGGCTGGCGGCCCGCTCTTCCACCGGCGGCTGCTGCAAGGCGCCGGCTGAGCCGCAGCACCGGCCGCCACGGGAGGGAACATGGCAGCGGATGCGTCGATCGGCAGCGCCCGGCCGCCGTCGATCGACGAGCTCGCGGCGATCGGCGAGCGGATCCTGAACGAGCTGCCGGAGGGCATCCGCGAGCTTCTCGGTCCGGTTCCGGTGATGGTGCAGGACTGGCCCGACGATGCCCTGCTCGATGCGCTCGAGATCGGTGATCCGCTCGAGCTCACCGGGCTCTATCAAGGCGTGCCGATCAGCCAGCGTCATGCCGCGCTGCCGCCGAGCGAGCCCGAGATGATCTTCCTCTTCCGCCTGCCCATCCTGGTGGAGTGGTGCGAGCGCGGCTGCCCGCTCGAGGAGGTCGTGTTCGACGTGCTGACCCACGAGATCGGCCATCACCTCGACATGGACGAGGCGTGGGTGCTGCGCATGGAGGGCCGATGAGCGAAGGGCCGGAATGCCGTAGTGGTGCCGAGGGGCCGCTGCTCTCGCTCTCTATCCGCTTTGCGGCGGACACTCCCGTCGAGGTCGCCCGGCCCCTGGAGTCGGGAGAGGCGAGCGCCGGCGAACCGGCAAGCGCTTGAAAGCGCTTGGTTTCGACATTCGGGCGCGGGTTGCCGGAGCCGCCCCCGCGGTGGCCGGGCGGCAATACCCGAAGAGGGGTTATCGCCTTATGGTTTTGCCACAACAGCCGGTTTCAAAGGCTCCAGGCCTCTCAACTCGACATTTTTCGGGTATTCGCAACCAAAACTATTCATGATACAGCGCCGTGCAGACTTTATGAACAAGGGAGTGTGTTCATGACCCTCGACGATTTGAATCAGGCCGTCGCCAACGCCACCGGCACGACCAAGGCCGGCGCCGCGAAGTCGGTCCAGGCCGTGCTCGCCAGCATTCAGGAAGCGCTGACGAAGAAGGAGAAGGTCTCGATCGCCGGCTTCGGCGTGTTCGAGACGGTCGACCGCCCGGCCCGTGATGGCCGCAACCCCCAGACCGGCCAGACCATCAAGATCGCCGCCAGCACCGCGATCAAGTTCAAGCCGGGCAAGACGCTGCGCGACAAGGTCAACGCCTGATCGAAGTCGATGGGCTGCAGCGCCGTCGGGCCCCGGCCGGGCGGCGCAGCGCTTTCTTCAGATCACCTCCTCGATCTGCATCACGCTCTCGAGCACATGATCGGCCAGGGCATCGAGCAGATCGCGCGGGGTAGCGCCGGTCAGCACGGCGATCGCGACCCCCGCCCCCGCCGCTCTCGCCATCTGCAGATCGGCCGCCGTATCGCCGACCACCACGATCTCTCCCGGTTCGAGGCCGGTCGCGGCACAGAAGCCCCTGACCATGCCCGGCCCGGGCTTCTCGCCATGGCCGCCGTCATAGCCGGTGACGAAATCGAGGCTGGGTCCGAGGCCGAGCCTCGCCACCGCCGCCTCCGCCTTGGCGGTGCTGTCCATGGTGGCGACGCCGAGCCTGAGGCCACGCCCCCGCAGCCGCCCGAAGAGGGCCACGAGATCGCCCACCGCGACGGCAGGATAGCGCTCGGCATCGTCGAAATGCGCCAGCACCAGCTCGACCACCCCCGGCCGACCGCGCACCTCCGGCTCGGCCGCCCAGCTTTCGGCGATCGCCGTGTTGGTCGCCCAGAGCAGCGGGCTGGTGGCGGCGAAGCTGTCGGTCCGGCTGTCGTAGCCGCTGCGGTCGAGCAGCGTGGTCGCGAAGTCGGAGGCGAGGCCGGCGGCGAGGCATAGCTCGGCGGCAGCACCCCGATAGGCGGCGAGCCAGGTGGCGCGGAAGTCGATCAGCGTGCCGTCCTTGTCGAAGAGGATGCCGCCGATCCCCGACCGCTCGCCCATCCGCATCGCTCCCTCTGCCCGCCTGGGCATGAACAGCTCGTCTTCCTGCCCGGGGATAGCAGATTTGGGATGCAAGCGGGATGGCTTCGCGCAGGTCGGGCATCTTGCGCATGGCGGGCAGCGGCGCGATATCGGGCGACTGGCAGAGGTGAAGGGGAACGGGGGCTCTCCGGTCATGCTCGACGATCCGCTGCAGCCGGCCGATGCCGGCCTCATTCCGGCAGAGGCCGCCGGCCGTGCCGATGTCTTCCTCTACGGCACGCTGGCGCACGAGGAGGTGCTGGCCGCCGTGCTCGATCGGCCGATTGTCGCGGGCGAGCTGGTGCCGGCCGTGCTCGCCGGCTACCGCCGCGAGGCCGTGATCGGCGCCAGCTATCCGCTCCTGGTCGCCCATGCCGCGGCCGAGGTGGCGGGGCGCCTGCTGCGCCGGCCCACCTTGCGCGAGCTCCGGCGCATCAACCACTTCGAGGCCGACGAATACCTGGCCGAGGAGCTGCCGGTCAGCGTCGCCGGCCGGCAGCAGTCGGCCTGGGTGTTCCTGGCGCTTGAGGCGATGGTGCCGAGCGGCCGAGCATGGGAGCTCGAGCAGTGGGCGGCGATGCACCTCCCCGCCTTTCGCCAGCGCGTCGTGGCCTGGATGAAGGAAGCGCCGCGCTGAAATTATTACAATAATATTTTGTATTGAATTTCAATTAATCTCGATTAAATGGGAAATTGATAATTATCCAGTGAGGTTTCGCCATGCGCCTGCTCATCCTTTCCCTGCTGCTCGCCGGCTCACTCGCCGCCGCGGCCCCGGCCGCCGAGCCCCTGGTTTCCGCCGACTGGCTCGAGGGCCAGCTCGGCGGTGCAGGCGTGCGCATCGTCGATATCCGCAATGGCGGTGCCGACGAGACCTTCGACCAGGGGCATGTCCCGGGCGCCGTCCACGGCGAGTACGGCACGGCCGGCTGGCGTACCGATGTGGCCGGCGTGCCCGGCATGACGCCCGAGGTGGCGAGCCTCGAAGCCCTCATCGGCGGGCTCGGCATCGACAACGAGAGCCACGTGGTGATCGTCTACAGCGGCGCCGATGCCAGCGATTTCGGCGCCGCCGCCCGGGTCTACTGGACCTTCAACTATCTCGGCCATGACGACGTCAGCATCCTCGACGGCGGCTGGCGCGGCTGGACGGAGGGCGGCGACCGGCCGGTGGCGACCGGGCCGGCGAGTGTGACGCCCGCGACCTTCACGGCCGATGTCCGCCCCGACTTCCTGATCGAGACCGCCGAAGTCGAGGCCACGCTCGACGATCCGGCCGTGCTGCGTCTCGATGCGCGGCCGAGATCGCAGTACATCGGCGAGACCAAGGCCGGGCCGGCGAGGGCGCCGGGCCGCCTGCCGGATGCGCTCGGGCTCGAGCAGGCCGTCTTCTTCACCGATGACGGCCGGCTGAAGGAGCGGGGCGAGATCGCCGCACTGGTGCCGGCGGAAGTGACCGATGGCGGGGTCGAGACCGTGGTCAGCTACTGCAATACCGGCCACTGGGCGGCGACCAACTGGTTCGTCCTCTCGGAGCTGCTGGGCCAGGAGAACGTGCGCCTCTACGACGCCTCGATGACCGGCTGGAGCGCCGATCCCGCGCGGCCGCTCGAGATCGGCGGCGAGAGCCTGCTGGCGCAGGTCAGCCGCTGGGTCGGGGCCCCTTGTGCAACCTGCTGAGCCATCCGCTCGCGACGCGCAGGCTGCCCTGGCGGCGGCCTACGCGAAGCTGTTCGAGGGGCTTCTCCTCCTCGGCCCCGGCTCGGTCGAGACGCGGCGGCTGGTGCTCGGGCTCGTCCGGGCCGCCCTGCCGCCGAACCCGGTCATCGCCGACATGGGGGCGGGAGCCGGAGCCGCGAGCCGGTTTCTCGCCGACGCCCTGCCGGCGGCGAAGATCCTCGCCGTGGATCGGGCATCGGTGATCCTCGGAGCACTCGGCGAGGCGGATCCGGGGCGGGTGATCGCCGTCAACGGTGACATGGCGGCACCGCCCCTGGCCGCCGCCAGCCTCGATCTCGTCTGGTGCGAGTCGGCCATCTACGCCGTCGGCCGCGGCACGGCCCTCGCCGCCTGGCGGCGCCTGCTCCGCCCCAAGGGCTTGGTCGTTTTCAGCGATGTCGCCTGGCGGGAGCCGCCGGCCGGGCGGCCGCCCGAGGCCGTGGCCTTCTGGTCCGAGACCTACCCGGAGATGCAGGACGCGGACGGGATCCGGGCCGAGATCGAGGCGGCGGGCTATGCTGTAACCGCCCGGCACTGGGCACCGGCCTCGGACTGGGCCGACTACTACGCGCCACTGCGCCAGCGGCTGGACGATCTGGCACCCGGGGCCACGCCACCACTAGCCGGCGTGCTCGACGAGATGCGCCGCGAGGTGGCGCTTTTCGATGCGCACGGGGCGAGCTATGGCGTCGTCTTTTTCGTCGTCTATCCGGCGCTTAACCGGCCCTTTACCGATCGGCGCTAGAGTTCCCCGAATCCATAGCGCGGATCACCGGAGCCCATGCGCCTCGCCTACTCGATCAGCGGCTACAAGCTGCCGGGCCAGCTCGCCTGGCTGATGACGGCGATCCGGCACCCGGCCGACCTTTTCGTCCTGCATGTCGACGCGCGTACGCCCGCAAGCGTGCTGGACGAAATGCGCGGGGCGGCGGGCGAAGGGCCGAATGTCGTCTTCATCGAGCGGCAGGCGATCACCTGGATGGGCATCTCGCTGGTCGAGGCGGAGCTGCGGGCGGTCCGTGCCGCGCTCGCCGCCGACCCGCCCTTCGACTACCTGATCAGCCTGTCGATGCAGGACTATCCGCTGAAAAGCCGGGCCGAGATCGTGGCGGCGCTCGGGGCCGCACCCGGGCTCGACCACGTCACCCGCGAACGGCTCGACGGCCTGCCCTTCCACATCCGCCGGCGGCCCTGGCTCGTGGCCTTCGAGCGCCGGGGACGGCTGGTCAAGACACCGATTCCGCGGCCTGTCCCGAAGGGCCTCGAGCTGCGGTGGAAGGGCTCCTGGTGGCGCGTGCTCAGCCGGCAGACCTGCGAGTGGCTGGTCCAGGCGGACCTGACCCGGCGCTATCTCGACTTTCTCCGCCACGTCCAGGCGCCGGACGAGCTCTTCTTCCAGAACCTGCTCATGCAGGGGCCGCACCGCGACCGGCTCGCCGAGCGCAACCGGCATTTCGTCGCCTGGTCCGGCATCGGCGGCAGCCCGAAAACGCTGACCATGGCCGAGGCGGAGGAGCTTTTGGCATCGCCCCTGTGGTTCGCCCGCAAGTTCGACGAGAAGGTGGACCGGCGGGTGCTCGAGCTCCTGGCCCAGCGGATCGGCGCCGACCTGCCGCCGCATGTGGCCCGGCCGTGCCACCGGGCAATGGACGCCGCCGGGGTGCGGGCCGACCGGCCGGGTGTGACCGGCACGGACCCGCCCGCGTTGGCAGGAATCGCGGTGGCCGCACGGTGACGGCCCGCTATAGCGGAAGAGGTGCTGGCGAGCCCGCACGGGGGCTCGATCCGGGACGGTGGCGCCGTGCCTTGGTTGGGCCGGAGCGGGTCGCCGGGTGCCGGCGGCCTCCCGGCGGCAGGCGACCCCGGCAGGTTGCCGTCCAAGAGCCTGTCCGAGATGCGGCCGGCATGATCGGGAGGCGGAACGTGCCAGGGCTGACCGCGTTGCGCACCGGCGGCCACCTTCCTCGCTCGACCAGGCTCAACCCGACCGGGCCGACGCCCGGCAATCCCGTTGGGTCGGCGGGGTCGTCGCCGGGCATTCGGCTCGGCGCCACGCGAAAACGCTCCGTGGCAGGGGCCATGGAGCGTCATCGAAGAGTGGCCGCCGGGTGCCGGCACCCGGTGGCGCTATGGAACGACCTATTGAACGACCGCGGCAGGCTCGGTCACGGCGGCCTCGACCGCAGGGACCGACAGCTCGGCCGGGTCGAGGTTGGCCAGGACCTTGGCGCAGAGATCGGCGGATTGCCGGGCTGCCTTGTCCTTGCTCGGCATGACCGCCCAGCCGCCGGCCTCGATGAACTCGCGCTGCTTGTAGGAGCTCTTGATCGCCTGGAAGGTCGTGAGCTCGGCCCGGGCGTCATCGGCATTCAGGAACTTCTCGACGCAGATGACCGAGGCGAGCTCGTAGCGGGACGAAGCGCCGGCATCCTCGGCCATCTCCCTGGCCGTGCCGCCGGTGACCCAGCCGCCCCAGGTGAAGCCGAGGACCATGGTCGCTGCCACCGAGCCGAGGCAGGCCCAGACCAGCACCGTCTTCGACGGCTGCAACGCGCTCCAGCGCTGTGAAAAGGTAGCCTTCTCGAGTTTTGACATGATTTTTCCTTTCTGAGATAAAATAAATACTAAAAACAACCTCAAGTCAAATCCATTCTTAATTTTGGCTTGGGAATAATAAAAGAAACGAGCAATTTCAATCATCTGGATAGATATTGGGGTTCTTTTTGTATCGACGGAGGTGGCGGCTGGCGCGTGCGGGCGTCCGGTATGCGGCATGGTCAGGTGCACGACCCGGGCATGGCGGTCGATCGGTGTTGCATCTTGGGTAGCGGCAGCCACCATGGGCACCACGGGCGATGCCCGGCCGTTCAGTTGTCGGCCGGGCAGAGGCTCGTCGGGCGGGCATGGGGAGGCATGGCAATGGAGGAGGTCCTGCGCTGGTTGGGGATGGGGGCCGCGGTGATCGCCGCGATCATCGTCTCGGCGAGGCTCGGCCAGAAGATCACCGGGATCGGCTTCGTCGTCTTCCTGGTCTCGTCCACCGCCTGGGTCGCGGTCGGGCTGATGGCCGGCGAGCACGCGCTGCTGATCCAGAACGGCGTGCTCACGATCGTCAACGTCGTCGGCATCTGGCGCTGGCTGGTGCGGCCGGCGCTGGAGGGTGGCTGAACCCCGCGCCTGGAACCGAGCGGCCTGTCGGTCGTTCGAGCGTCGTGTGGCATTCGGCACCAGCAATCGCGGAGGCGAGAAGGCGATGGCGAGGGACCACGGACCGACGATCAAGGATGACGCGACCTACGAGGCGTTGCGTGACGAGGGTGCCAGCAAGGAGAAGGCGGCACGTATCGCCAATGCGCGGGCGAACCCGAAGCAGCACCCGAGCCGCAAGGGCGGCAAGAGCCCGCCTTACGAGGAATGGACCAAGCAGCAGCTCGTGCGGCGCGCCCGCGAGCTCGATGTCGAGGGGCGGTCGAGCATGAACAAGGCCGAGCTGATCGCCGCTCTTCGTGATCGCTGAGAGCCTGCTCGAGAGCTCCCCGCCGGCACGGCATGCCTGAGTGCCGCGACAACCGACTGGATTTGGGGTCAACTTTCCCGGGAAAAGCGCGTATGCCTCGACGAAAGATCGGGGAGGGCAGGCATGTCGGGGCGCAAGGCAGCGAGTCGGCTGGTGGCGATCCTCTGGCTCCTGGCACTCGGCCTGCTCGCCAACCCGGCCGCGGCCCAGCACCGGAGCCCGGATTTCAGGAACAGCCCGGCGCGCACGGCGCAGGCCTTCAAGCGCGACGTCTTCATCGAGAATCTCCGCCGGGGCAATCGGGCGGTCGTGCTCGGCTGGTTCCGCCACGGCCCGGGCTTCACCTTCAACATCAAGAAGACGGCGAAGGCCGCGGGCTACTCATCCACCGCACCGGCCTATGCCGACATTCTCGGCGACCCGGAGGCCAATTTCCTGAAATGCGAGGGCGGGCCCTTCGCGCTCTGCTTCTACTCGGGCCCTGAAGGGCCGCTGCCCTGCGATACCAGCAAGTACGACACCATCTCCGAATGCACCTGCACGGTGATCGACCACGGCCTCTACTTCGTCGACATCCTCGGCATCCTGAACCTGGACGTCTACGAGGCGACCGTCGCGGCCTGTGGCCCCGACGGCAGTGGCTGCCCGGACATCGACGATGCGCCGGTCTGCGACGTGGTCAACGAGAAGCTCGATCCGAAGAAGAAGATGTTCCCGGCCGACATGATCTCCGTCTTCAGCCTCGACGGTGCCGCGGGTGTGATCGGCCAGTCGAATTGCGAGTCCGGCAAGTATGCCGGCTGCATGACCGCCCCTTGCTATTATCCGAATGGCGACGAGGAGAGCGACACCGTGCAGTGCCTCTGCCCCAACTATTCCGGTCCCTTCCAGATCGGCCAGGACGACAAGGAGGACATGTGCTCGCTCGGCAATCACCACGTCTGGTCGGCAGCCTACACGCTCCCTGGCGGCAACATCATTCCGGACGGCCCGCCCCTGACGCACCGGCGCTAGCGGCATGACCAACGAAGCCACCCGCCGCCTCGCCGTGCTCATCGACGCGGACAACACCTCGCCGCGCATCGCCGAGGCGCTCTTCGCCGAGGTCGCCAAGATCGGCGAGGCGAGCGTGCGCCGCATCTATGGCGACTTCTCGGGCACCCGCCTCAAGGCCTGGGCCGACATCCTCTCGCGCCACGCCATCATCCCGCACCAGCAGTTCGCCTACACCAAGGGCAAGAACGCCTCGGACATCGCGCTCGTCATCGACGCCATGGACCTGCTGCTGAGCGGCCGCTTCGACGGCTTCTGCCTCGTCTCCTCCGACAGCGACTTCACCCGCCTCGCCGCCCGCATCCGCGAGCAGGGCACCGACGTCTTCGGCTTCGGCGAGAAGAAGACGCCCGAAAGCTTCGTCCAGGCCTGCCGCCGCTTCATCTACACCGAGAACCTCCTGGCCGCCGCAGCCGACGCGCCAGCCGACGATGCCGCCGCCCCGCCGCCCGCCGAATCGTCCGACGCGGCGCTGGCCATCCTCGACCGGGTCATCGCCGACCTCGACCAGGACGACGGCTGGGTCTTCCTCTCGCTCGTCGGCAGCCGCCTCGCCAACCTCGCCCCCGACTTCGACCCGCGCACCTATGGCCACAAGCGCCTCGGCGACCTCGTCAAGGCCACCGACGCCTTCGAGATGGCGACCGAGACCGGCCGCGGCACGCGGATCAGACGCAAGCCGGCGAAGAAGAAGACTGGGTCGCGCAGGCGGAAATCCAACCCCGAGCCGGTCTGACCGAGTCGAGGCGACGACCATGGAAAGCGAGGAGGATGATCCTCCTCGCGCTCCACCGGTGTTTGGACCTGCAGCCGGACCGGCGGGCGGGCTAGTCCTGCAGCTGCCCGAGGCGCCGGCGGAGCGACTTCAGCTCGTTCTGCAGCCGGTCGACCTCGTCGAGCAGGTCGAGGGTCACGGCGAGACCGGGAAGGTTGATGTCGAGATCGCGGCGCAGCCTGAGCGCCTTGCGCGAGCGCATGACCGCGACCGCGGAGAAGCGCCAGACGGTCTGCCGGTCGCCCTCCGGCCGGATGACGCCCGCCTCGACCATCTCGACCAGGTGGTCGGCCTGCACGCCGCAGAGCGCGCAGAGCTCGTCGAGGTCGAGCCGGGCGGTCTCGTCCACGAGCTCGCCGCTGAGGGCCTCGTCTTCGGTTGCCATCTCTCAGACTCCGAGGGTTGCGCGGGGATCGAAGCTCATCTGCTCCTGCATCTGCTCGAGGAGCGCGCGGTCCGCGTCGCCCGCGACCTTCGGCATGACGATCTTCAGGACGACGTACTGGTCGCCCGGCGGCTTGCCGGGCAGGCCGCGCCCGGCGAGCCTGAGCCGCTGGCCGGACTGGGCGCCGGGCTTGATGGCGAGACTGACCGGGCCGCCCAGCGTGGGCACCTTGACGGTGGCTCCGAGGCCGGCTTCCCAAGGCGCCACCGGCAGGGCGAGGCTCACGTCCCGGCCATCCACGGTGAAGCGCGGATGCGGCAGGAGCTCGACCTCCAGGTAGAGATCGCCGTTCGGCGCCCCGCCGAAGCCGGCCCCGCCCTGCCCTTTCAGGCGGATCCTCTGGCCCTCGACGACGCCCTTGGGAATCCTGACGTTCAGGGTGCGCGTGTCCGGCAGCACATGGCCCGCCTCGTCGAAACGGTGCGTCTGCAGTGCCAGGCTGCGGGTGGCGCCCTTGTAGGATTCCTCGAGGGTCACGCCGATGCGGTAGTGGATGTCCTCGCCCGGTATCGCGAAGCGTGCGCCACCCGGCCCGGCCCGGCCACCGGCCCTTCCACCCGCCCCGTTGCCGGCAGGGCGCTGGCGGAAGATCGACTGGAGGAAGTCCTCGAGATCGGCCTCGTCGAAGCCGCCGCCGGCTGGCCCGGCACCCTGGCCCGGCGGCGGCCGGAACGCCTCGCCCTGACGCCTGCCATACTTGCGGATCTCGTCGTATTCCTTGCGCTTCGCCGGATCCTTGAGGACCTCGTAGGCCTCGCCCACCTCCTTGAACCGGTCGGCGGAGCCGTCACCCTTGTTGAGATCCGGATGATGCTCGCGGGCGAGCTTGCGATAGGCCTTCTTGATGTCGTCGGCCGTGGCGTCCTCGGCGACGCCGATGATCTTGTAATAGTCCTTGAGCTGCATCGCCTGTCCCGGTCGGCTCCTGCACCCCCACTGAAGGGGTGCCGCTCCTGATACGCCGCCGGGCCGCGGCCCTCAAGGCCGGGGTCGGCGACGACCGCCGGGAACGCCCCGCGCGCTGCGCCGTTCAGTCGTTGTCGGCCGCCGGCGCTTCGGGGCGCCGGGGAGCCGCATTCCAGCGAGCGATGTGAGGAGAGACGATCATGCAAGTCCGCACGCACCCGTTGATCCTGGCCCTGCCCGTCCTGCTGGCAGCAAGCCCCGCGCCGGCGATCGAGGTCCAGCGCCACATCGACGTTTCGGCGCCTGCCGAGGAGGTCTGGAGCCTGGTCGGCGACTTCTGCTCCATCGAGCAATGGCATCCGGAGGTGACCGGCTGCGAGCTCGAGGAGGACGACGCCACCACGTTCCGCACCCTCCGAACCGCCGATGGCAGCACCATCCGCGAGCAACTGCTCGACCACGACGCCGCCATCCGGTTCTACAGCTACAGTCTCGTCGAGAGCCCCTGGCCGGTGACGGGCCTGGTCAGCGAGTTCCAGCTCGCCCCCGGAGCGGTCGGCGAAAACGTCATTGTCTGGCAGGCCCAGTACTCGACGCTCGCGGTCGACAAGGACGCAGCCGAGAAGTCGCTCGGCGCCTTCTACCGGAATGGCCTCGAAGGCATCGCCGGGATGTTCACCGACGAGTGACCCCTGGCGCGCGGTGCTGGAACATCCACGATCCTGGCGCGTTCTTCCTGCCACACACATCGCACGGGGAAGGGGCGAACATGGCCAATCTCGCAGGAATCCTCGGCATGCTGCTGGCCACCCGCATGGCCGGGCGCGGCCGCTATGGCTCGGCGCTCGGCACGGCGGCATTGCTGCGCGGCGGGCTCGCCCGCAAGGCCGGCCTCGCCGGGCTCGGCTACTTGGCCTACCGGGCCTACCAGGACGGCAAGGCCGATCGCGCGGCAGCCGGGGGCGCCGACGGTCCCGCCGGGCGAGACGCCGCGCGGGAATCGAGCGGGCCGGGTGCCGCCGCTGGCGGCGGCATCGCCGGCACCCTGGGCAACCTTCTCGACAGCCTGACCGGCGGCCAGGTCGCCAGCCGCAAGGGCGAGCCCGGCCTCGGCGACAAGTTGGGCAACTACTTCGACCCGGGCTCGGCCGAGCCGGCCGGCGAGACGGCGGCACCGCCGGAGGCCGCGCGGCAGCCGATGGACGACGGACGGGCGCTCCTCCTCATCCGGGCGATGATCGCCGCCGCCAACGCCGATGGCCGCATCTCCGACGAGGAGCGCCGGCGTGTCCTGGCGGCGGTGGACGAGGCCGACGGCGACGCCGGGGACCACCGCCTGATCGAGCACGAGCTTCTCGACCCGAAGCCCCTGGACAGCCTGCTGGCCGAGGTCGGGGATCACGACACCGCCCGGCAGCTCTACGCCGTCTCGCGGGCCGCCATGGACGGCGAGACCCTGACCCAGATCGCCTATCTCGACTATCTCAGGAACCGCCTCGGCCTGCCGCCCGACGAGACCGCCGAGATCGACGAGGCGATGCAGTAGGGGCAGCCCCTTCTTGCACGCAGCCGTGTTCCCGATAGGTTGTGGAGCGGGAAGAGAAACGGCGCTCGGGGACGGGACATGGACGACAGGCGATTCGGGACGGTGGACAGCCGCGGCCACTGGGCGCCCAACGAGCCGGTCAGTTACGGCCCGCTCTTCACCTGGCCGCCACAGGCCCGCGCTCTCCTGAAATGGTTCTTCGGCTTTCCGGGCTTTCTTCTGCCCTGGAACCTGCTCTACGCGGTGGCCGCCGTGCTGATCTGGGCGTTCCTCACGCCCTCGCTCGAGACCATGCGCACCGCCGCGCCCGGCTGGATGCTCCTCGTGCTGGCGCGCAACCTCGTGCTGGCCATCGCCGTCTACGGCGCCTGGCATCTGTGGCTCTATGTCTGGCGCAAGCAGGACACGAGCTTCAAGTACAACCGCCAGTGGCCGAAGGCCGGTGTCTCGACCTTCATGCTCGGCAGCCAGAACCGCGAGAACATGTTCTGGACGCTGGCCAGCGGGGTGCCGATCTGGACAGCCTACGAGGTGCTGCTGCTCTGGGCCTATGCCAGCGGCACCATCACCATCCTGAGCCCCACCGAGCACCCGGTCGCCTTCGTCGCCCTCTTCTTCCTGGTGCCCTTCATCCACGAGGTCGGCTTCTACTTCTGCCACCGCTTGCTGCACTGGCCGCCGCTCTACCGCGTCGCCCACGCGCTGCACCACCGCAACACCAATCCCGGCCCCTGGTCGGGCCTCTCCATGCACCCCATCGAGCACGTGATCTACTTCTCGACCATCCTGCTCTTCTTCCTTTTCCCGGCCCACCCGATCCACATGATCAACCTGGCATCCCGCCTCGGCTTGGCGCCGGCCCAGGGCCATACCGGCTTCGACCGCGTCGTGGTCGGTGACGACAAGACGATGAACACGTCCTATTTCGCACACTACCTGCATCACAAGTATTTCGAGGTGAACTACGCCGACGGCATGGTCCCGCTCGACAAGTGGTTCGGCTCCTTCCACGACGGCACGCCCGAGGCGCACGCGCTGATGAAGGCAAGGCGGGCGAGGCGGGGGGTGTAGGCGGCACCGGCAATTCCGTGTTTACCGGGCAGCGGCATTGCGTGCATGCTCGTGGCCGCTGCCGCACCGGAAAGGGGCCGGCAGGAACGATGAACCCGAGGGAGGACGAGACATGCGACTGTCTGATCGAAGCATCGGCATGGCACTCATGCTCTGCCTGACTTCCGGCGCTGCGGCTCTGGCCCAGGACGTCAACGACGCGCCCTTGACCGAGAGCTGGGCACCCACCGAATGGGGTGCCGACGACATGGCCGGCTCCGTCAACCGCATCACGCCGGAGCTGGTGCTGGATGCCGTGGGCCTGGTGAAGCAGGGCAAGGTCGCGACCCTGGGCAAGGTCTACGCGGGCGACGCGCCGGCCTTCGGCAGCCGTGGCTGGCGCATGACCATGCCGGGCCTGCCGACCGGCGGCCCGTTCGGCTCGCACCAGCTCGTCTACAACGACGAGTACCTGGCCACCGAGATCGGCCAGATCGGCACGCAGTTCGATGGCCCGGGCCATATCGGCGTGATCACCTCCGACGGCCTCTTCTTCTACAATGGCCGCCTGCTCGACAAGGACCCGGCGATCGGCGCATACGGCCTCGGCCCGCTCGGGGTCGAGCATGTCGCCGAGAAGGGCTTCGTCTGCCGCGGCGTGCTCTTGGATGCCGTGGCCTATCGCGGCGGCCAGCTTCCCATCCCGACCGGTGCCGAGGGCGACCCCGGCATCATCACCGACGCGGATATCGAGGCCATGGTCCAGGCCCAGGGCATCGAGCCGATCGGCGAGGGCGACTGCGTCTTCCTCTACACCGGCCACGGCGACATCTGGCACCCCAGCGACTGGGACAAGTTCGACGCGGCCGAGAAGACGGCGCGCACCGCCGAGTTCAACTCGGGCGAGCCCGGCTTCGGCATCTCGGCCTGCGAATACCTGGCCGAGCGCAAGATCATCCTGACCGGCGCCGACACCTGGGCGGTCGAGGCCGTGCCCGGCGAGAACGCCGACAAGCCCTTCGAATGCCACATGCAGATGCAGACCCGCCGCGGCATCTGGAACCTCGAGAACCTCGACCTCTCCCAACTGGTCGCGGACGGCGCCCACGAATTCCTCTTCGTCTGGGCCCCGCTCAAGATGAAGGGTGCGACCGGCTCGCCCGGCAATCCGATGGCGCTTTATTGATAGGATTACGAGGAATGGCGGGGAGGATGATCCTCCCCGCCGGCCCCTCCGGTTCTTAGGGTGGATGAAGGTTGGGGTGGTCGGGAAAACGTCTGGGAAGCCTGGACGGCGGAGTGGGGTTGGCACGGAGAGGGTTGAAGTCGGTTCGTGTCCCTACTTCTCCACTCCAAGCAATCTTTG
>ERZ795053.1132-NODE-1132-length-34051-cov-6.535004_pt1 | contig 34051 bp, 27 predicted proteins | sample MGYA00375137_ERZ795053 | MGnify/ENA primary metagenome ERZ795053 (study PRJEB30182, sample SAMN05720284) | activated sludge metagenome | isolation source: Anaerobic digester | place: Hong Kong | collected 2014-12-17 ...
TGGCCGGCGGGAACCTGATCGGGGGCGTTTTATCCGGGGTCATTTATGGATCTTTCTCCGATAAATACGAGTTTCTGAGAGAATACCTGGTTTCAAATGGGCTTTACAGCCCGGAGGCTTTAAAAACCATTTCGGATAACGGGGAGTTGTTTTCGGAAGCCCGGGAGAAATTGGGAATGACGGCCTCCGAACTAACCGGTACGCTTTATTCCACTTATCATCCTGGAAGTATTTGGTTGGTATTTGCAGGAATTGGATTGGGGACAGCAGTTCTATTATTTTTATACAACAAATTTATTTTGGACGGATCAAAAGGCTAGATCACTCCTTAAAGATATCCGCTTTTTTTCTTGGCCGGTCAGCATCAAGCCACCTGAAATTTTTTAATTTTTTTAATTCCTCAGGCAGTGTTCCGGGAGCATAGGTTTTGGCATCGGGCTGTTTAATATAAACAATACCCACCACTTCATTGTTTTCGAGGGTTATTTTCATATCCGAAGAGTATGCAACATTAATTCCTAATAAACCCCCATTGTCTTCGCGAATGTAATACACGGTTTCGGCATTTCCATTCACCGTAATTTTGGAAAGCTGGTTGTTCCTGAAATAGCCCACCATGACTTTTCCTTTGATCTGGTTGAAGGTATTGCGGGCAAGGGTGTCGTCCATTGAAATGATAAAGGCATTTCCGAGCAGGGCCAGCGTATCCACCCTGTTATTAGCCATGGCAATCCGGATTGAATCGGCGGTGAGCTGGTTTTCGGTGGACCAGATCACCGGATCATGATACAGAAAAATGGTGCTGTCGGTAAAGCTGTAAATCATCGAATCGCATTTGCCCTGCATGTCGTGCCTGTAAAATTTCGTTTTGTAAAAACCCTTCATGTATTCCACCTGATCATCCTGGTCAAAATGAATAAACAAGGTATCCGAATGAAGAAAAAGGGAATCCTGATTGTCGACCAGCACAGCCATCGCACTATCGGTGATGAATGCATGACCGGCGCCCCGCTCAAATTCTCCGTATTCGCCATAAACCACCATATTCTGGACGGTATCCTGCAACATCACATTCTTGTATGCTTTTCCAAAATTGAGGGCGCGGTCGTAATACAAGCTATCCCCAACGAGTTTTTGCTCTTTGGTGATCATGTAAGCATTCCGGCTAAACCGGGATTTGTTGTTTTGGGTGTCGTACCAGCCATTTTCGCAATAAATCAGGTTTTCATCGCTGGTGATGGTGGTGGGGCCAAAAAAGTAAGAAACTTCCGTTTCGGTATGGTACAGCATGGTGTCGGTAAGCATGATGTAATCCGGATTCTCAAGCTCAACATTGTTCTTGAAATAGGCTTCGTTCAATTCGGTATAATAATATCCCTTTTGACTGGTAAGCACGTTGGAACTATCCACAATTTTACCACCGGTAAGGTAATAGGCGATTTTTGTATTTCGGTTGTACCAAAGATGATCCGTATAAAGTGTGGCCCTGTTGTCGATCAGTTTCACATTGTTTTTTAACTCGGCCATTTTTGTATTGCCGTCGTAATCGAGATGATCACTGTATATGTTCAGGGTATCGCTGGCTTTGATCCGAACATTTCCAAAACCTTCAAAACTATTTGTAGCTTCATACAGGTAGGCGCTGTCGCAATAGAGGTAAGTACTGTCGTGCTTCAGTATTACATTTCCGATCAATCGCTGAATATCCTTACCGAGCGAGGCATCATAACGCGCCTTATTTGCCTTGATTAGCTTTACCCTGGTGGGATTTTGCCCAATGGATAAAAGGGGAATGATCAAAACAAATAAGAAAAATAATATGTGGAGTATTTTATGCTTCAAGTATTGATATTTAAGGTTTTCAAAAATAAACAATAGTTTTATGGGCACTTGAATTAATTTAGCAAGACTGGAAAATTAACGTCGGTTAAGGCAATCTATTTTTGCCGGTAAATCATAATTATGCCACGCGAAGAAACAGCAAAACATTACAGAGAACGGATCAACACTGTGTTGCATTACATTCAAACTCACCTGGATGAGGAGCTTGATTTAAATAAACTTGCCGAGCTGTCGGCCATCAGTCCTTTTCATTTTCACAGGATCATGCGCGCTTATTTAAATGAATCGCTGATGAGTTATATAATCCGCGTGCGGTTGGAAACCTCTATAACACTGTTGGTTCATTCACAGCTGTCCATTCGCGAGATTGCTTACAAAACCGGTTACGATGTGCCATCATCCTTCAACAAGGCCTTTAAGAAGCGATTTGGACTATCACCGGGAGCATTCAGGAATAATTCTGATCAAAGTGTAACAATTGATTATTTAAAAACCGACAAAAAAATGAAAACAGCAAAAGCGTTAAAGTCAGAAATTAAAACAATCGAAGCCCGGAAAGTAATTTATATTAGTTCAATTGGCCCATACGACGGCAAAGGAACCGAAGACGCCTGGAAAAAGGTGTGTGGTTTTGCAGGACAAAAAGGTTTGTTTGGTAAAAACACCGAGTTTATAGGTATCAGCCATGATGACCCCAATATTACAGATCCGGATAAGCTGAGATACGACGCATGTTTGACCGTAAACAGGGATGTTAAACCGGAGGGTGAAGTTGGCGTAAAAGAAGTTTCGGGAGGGCGATATGCAGTATTTATGCATGAAGGGGCTTACACAAAGTTTCAGGAATCATATAATTACATTTTCAGTGTATGGCTGCCTGAAAGCGGTGAAGAGCTGAGAGAAGATGATTGTTTTGAAATATATTTAAACAGTCCGGATGATACCAACCCGGAGGATTTAAGAACGGAGATTTATATTCCAGTTAAATAAAAAAAGGCGCATCATTGATGCGCCTTTTTTTATTGTATGAATTTTCTTATGCCTCTGCTGTTGGTCCGCCAAAATTCATTGGCAAACCTTCATTCTCCGGAACTTCTATCTCTCCATGCAGCCTCTCAAACTTATTGATATTGTCCTGCAATGCTTTGTATAAGCGTTTTGCATGCTGCGGAGTTAAGATGATCCTGGATTTTACTTTTGCTTTTTGCAAACCGGGCAGGATCTTAATAAAGTCAACAACAAATTCAGAATGTGAGTGGGTGATAATGGCCAGGTTGGAATAAATTCCTTCGGCCATTTCCGGGCTCAATTCAATATTAAGTTGTTTTTTATTTTGATTTTGATCTGACATAATAAATCAATTTTTCTGAATTACTAATCCTCTTTACTGGCCATCAATGCATCATACTCTTCACGAGATCCAACGATCAGGTGTTCATATTCACGCAATCCGGAACCGGCAGGGATGAGGTGACCAACGATCACATTTTCCTTTAAGCCGGCCAGATCATCTGATTTGGCATTGATAGAAGCCTGGGTAAGTACTTTGGTTGTTTCCTGGAAGGAAGCTGCCGAAATCCAGCTGTTTGTCTGTAATGAAGCCCTTGTAATACCTTGCAGCACCTGACGGGCTGTTGCCGGTTTGGCTTCGCGTGCATCAATCAGCTTTTTGTCTTTCCGCTTCAGCAATGAGTTTTCTTCACGCAGTTTCCTTGCGCTCACGATCATACCTGCCCGATAGGCAAGCGAATCACCAGCATCAATGATCACTTTCTTTGAGAAGATCTCATCATTCTCATCCTGGAAATCGGTTTTGTTTACCAATTCGCCTTCGAGGAATTTTGTATCACCCGGATCGTCCACTTCAACTTTACGCATCATCTGCCTTACAATGGCTTCGAAATGCTTATCGTTGATTTTCACACCCTGCAAACGGTAAACCTCCTGAATCTCATTCACGATATATTCCTGAACTTTCATGGGGCCTTTAATTGCAAGGATATCGGCTGGAGTCATTGCCCCTTCTGACAGCGGTGTTCCGGCTTTAACGTAGTCATTTTCCTGTGCCAGGATCTGTTTCGAAGTTGGGATCAGGTAGCGTTTTTCTTCACCGGTTTTAGAAGTGATGATCACCTCACGGTTACCACGTTTCAGTTTTTTACCGAAAGAAACGATACCATCAATCTCAGCTACTTTAGCAGGATCCGACGGATTTCTAGCCTCAAATAACTCAGTTACCCTCGGCAAACCACCGGTAATGTCACCGGATTTCCCAATAGCACGTGGAATTTTTACAAGGGTATCACCACCTTTAATGGCTTTGCCTTCTTCAACCATGATGTGTGCACCTACCGGGATATCGTAAGCCCTGAGTTCGGTACCTTTATTATCGGTAACGATGATCCGCGGGTTGGCGGTTTTCCTTCTGGCTTCGATGATCACTTTTTCGTGGTAGCCGGTTTGTTCGTCCGATTCCACTTTATAAGTGTCATTTTCAACGATATCATCAAATTTGATTTTACCACCAAATTCAGAAACGATCAGCGCATTATACGGATCCCATTCAGCGATCAATTCACCTTTTTCGATGTCAGCACCTCCCTGGAAATAAAGTTTAGCTCCATAGGGAATGTTACCCGACATAAGCACAATACCAGTTTTATTATCCACGATACGCATTTCAGCCGAACGGCCAATTACAGTAAAGTAGGGCTTTCCGCCGGCATTTTCAATTTCAACAAAACGCAGCTCATCAATTTCGAGTCTTCCAGAGTATTTTGCTTCTATTTTCGACATGATCGCAATATTAGAAGCGGTACCACCCACGTGGAAGGTACGGAGTGTAAGCTGTGTACCAGGCTCACCGATTGACTGTGCGGCAACTACACCAACAGCCTCGCCTTTCTGAACCATCCTGCCTGTAGCCAGGTTTCTGCCGTAACAAAATGAGCAAACACCTTTTTTAGATTCGCAGGTTAATACTGAACGAATTTCAACTTCTTCAATGGGTGAATCTTCAATCTTCTGACTGATGGATTCCGTTAGCTCAACGCCTGCTTTAGCGATCAAATCACCAGTTTGAGGATGGTAAATATCATGCAGCGATACACGTCCAAGGATACGATCGTACAATGTTTCAACAACTTCCTCATTCTTCTTCAGCGCTGTTGTACGCAATCCGCGGAGTGTTCCGCAATCTCTTTCAGTGATCACCACATCCTGGGCAACGTCAACCAAACGACGTGTAAGGTAACCGGCATCAGCAGTTTTCAAAGCTGTATCAGCCAAACCTTTACGAGCACCGTGGGTTGAGATGAAGTACTCAAGTACCGATAGCCCTTCTTTAAAGTTAGAAAGGATGGGGTTTTCAATGATCTCACCACCTGTGGCACCTGATTTCTGAGGTTTCGCCATCAATCCACGCATACCTGAAAGCTGGCGGATCTGCTCTTTGGAGCCCCTCGCACCAGAGTCGAGCATCATGTAAATGGCGTTGAAGCCTTGTTTGTCAGTTGACAATTGCTTCATCAACGTGGTGGTCAGTTTTGAGTTAGTATGTGTCCAGATGTCGATGATCTGGTTATAACGTTCGTTGTTGGTAATGAATCCCATGTTATAGTTATTCATTACTTCATCAACTTCTTCGTTTGCTTGTGAAATAAGTTCTTCCTTCACTTCAGGGATAACAACGTCACCAAGGTTGAATGACAATCCACCCTCATAAGCCATGTTAAATCCAAGTTTCTTGATATTATCAAGGAAGTCGGAAGTTGCTGCGGTTCCTGTCAGTTTCAACACATCCCCAATGATCTCACGCAATGCTTTTTTGGTAAGCAATTGGTTGATATAACCAAATTCTACCGGAACTACTTCATTGAAGAGTACGCGACCTACAGTGGTTTCAATTGTTTTAACAACAATCTCGTCATTTTCCCTTACTCTTAATTTACAGTTGATAATGGCGTGCAGATCAACTTTTTTCTCATTGTAAGCGATAATAACTTCCTGTGGTCCGTAGAAGGTCATTCCTTCACCTTTGATCACTTTTTCAGGTGTATTCTGACGGGCTTTGGTCATGTAATAAAGGCCAAGCACCATGTCCTGTGAAGGAACTGTAATTGGTGCTCCATTCGCAGGGTTAAGAATATTGTGTGATGCAAGCATCAGCATTTGAGCTTCCAACACAGCTGCATTACCCAGCGGAACGTGAACGGCCATCTGGTCACCATCGAAGTCGGCATTGAATGCAGTACAAACGAGCGGGTGTAACTGAATGGCTTTACCCTCGATAAGTTTCGGCTGGAAGGCCTGAATGCCTAATCGGTGAAGGGTAGGAGCACGGTTTAGCAATACCGGGTGACCTTTCAGAATATTTTCAAGGATATCCCAAACAACTGGGTCTTTGCGATCAACAATTTTCTTGGCAGATTTAACCGTCTTTACAATTCCCCTCTCAAGCATCTTACGAATGATAAAAGGTTTGAAAAGCTCAGAAGCCATCTCTTTGGGTAATCCGCACTCATTTAATTTGAGTTCGGGACCCACCACGATCACAGACCTTCCGGAGTAATCAACACGTTTACCAAGCAGGTTTTGACGGAATCGGCCTTGTTTACCTTTTAAGCTGTCGCTGAGTGATTTAAGCGCACGGTTCGATTCGGTTTTAACAGCATTTGATTTCCGGGAGTTATCAAACAATGAGTCAACCGCTTCCTGGAGCATACGTTTTTCGTTACGCATGATCACATCCGGAGCTTTAATTTCGATCAAACGCTTAAGCCTGTTGTTACGGATGATCACACGACGGTAAAGGTCGTTAAGATCAGAAGTCGCAAAACGTCCGCCATCCAGCGGCACCAAAGGCCTTAATTCAGGTGGAATTACAGGAACTACCTTCACGATCATCCACTCAGGACGGTTTTCAATGCGGTTCATTCCATCACGGAAGGCTTCAAAAACCTGGAGGCGTTTTAATGCTTCCTGTTTCCGTTGCTGGCTGGTTTCCGTATTTGCTTTATGTCTTAATTCATATGAAATTTTGTCGAGATCAAGACGGGCAAGCAGATCATGAATAGCTTCAGCGCCCATTTTTGCGATGAATTTATTCGGATCGCTATCGTCGAGATACTGGTTGTCTGGTGGCAGCGTGTCGAGCACATCAAAATACTCTTCTTCTGTAAGGAAGTCGAGATATTGAATGCCATCAGCTTCTTTCACTCCAGGATTGATTACGACATAACGTTCATAATAAATAATTGAGTCAAGTTTTTTGGTTGGCAATCCCAGCAGCGCACCAATTTTGTTGGGCAATGACCTGAAGAACCAGATATGCACCACAGGAACCACAAGATGAATGTGTCCCATTCTTTCGCGGCGTACCTTTTTCTCAGTTACCTCAACACCACAGCGGTCGCAAACGATACCTTTATAACGGATACGTTTATATTTACCGCAATGGCATTCCCAGTCTTTTACCGGCCCGAAAATCCTTTCGCAAAACAATCCGTCGCGTTCGGGTTTATAGGTTCGGTAATTGATGGTTTCAGGTTTGGTAACCTCACCATATGATCTTTCCAGGATCATTTCAGGAGAGGCAAGACTGATGGTGATTTTTGAAAATTCACCAGGGATTTTTTCTTCTTTTCTGAATGCCATATTATAAATTCTATATTATCAGTTGAACAGAAAAATGTTATTAAAATCCTCCCGATTATTTATCGAAAGTAATGTTGAGTCCAAGTCCTCTGAGCTCATGAACAAGAACGTTAAATGATTCAGGAACATTTGGCCTCGGCATATTTTCACCTTTAACAATGGCTTTATATGCTTCAGCACGGCCAACCACATCGTCGGACTTAACAGTAAGGATTTCCTGAAGGATATTGGCAGCGCCAAAGGCTTCAAGTGCCCAAACCTCCATCTCACCAAAACGCTGACCCCCAAATTGTGCTTTACCACCAAGCGGTTGTTGCGTAATCAATGAATATGGTCCAATTGAACGGGCGTGCATTTTGTCATCCACCATATGGTGAAGTTTCAGCATATAAATATAACCAACAGTTGCAGGTTGGTGGAAACGCTCACCAGAAGCACCATCATACAGGTACACCATTCCATTTTCAGGCAAACCGGCCTTAGTCAGATATCCGTTGATCTGATCGAGTGTGGCACCATCAAAAATTGGCGTGGCGAATTTCATACCCAGCTTGCTTCCGGCCCATCCGAGAATGGTTTCGTAAATCTGGCCAAGGTTCATCCTGGAAGGTACACCCAATGGATTCAATACGATATCCACAGGAGTTCCGTCTTCGAGGAAAGGCATGTCCTCTTCACGAACAATTTTGGCTACAATACCTTTGTTTCCGTGACGACCAGCCATTTTATCCCCAACCGTAAGTTTCCGTTTTTTCGCAACGAAAACCTTTGCCATTTGAACGATACCGTTTGGAAGATCATCTCCAACGCTTGCTACAAATTTCTTCCGGTTGTAAATACCAAGTATCTCTTTGTATTTGATAGAATAATTGTTGATCAGTGTTTTGATCAGGTCATTCTTATCTTTGTCGGTAGTCCATTTGGATGGGTTTACATTGAAATAGTCAATTCCCTGAAGTGTTTTCAGTGTGAACTTGGTTTTTTTAGAAACTATCTCTTCTTTAAATTTGTTGTATACACCCTGTGATGTTTTTCCTGCTACAAGCACATTCAATTTGTCAACCAACTTCTCTTTCAGATCAGCAGCATCTTTCAGGTATTCATCATCCAGTTGTTTGATGATCTCTTTTTCCTTTGTTTTTGCTTTTCTGTCTTTAATTGCTCTGGAGAACAACATCTTGTCGATAACAACACCTTTCATTGATGGGGGTGCTTTTAAAGAAGCATCTTTCACATCACCGGCTTTATCGCCAAAGATAGCCCGGAGTAGTTTTTCTTCCGGAGTAGGATCTGATTCACCTTTAGGAGTAATCTTGCCAATCAGGATATCACCTTCACGAACCTCAGCACCAATCCTGATAATACCGTTTTCATCAAGGTCTTTGGTAGCTTCTGAACTGATATTTGGAATATCAGCGGTAAGCTCCTCAATACCACGTTTTGTATCGCGAACCTCCAGTGTAAACTCTTCGATGTGAACTGAAGTAAAGATATCTTCTTTTACAACTTTTTCACTGATTACAATGGCATCTTCGAAATTGTAACCTTTCCAGGGCATGAAAGCAACCATGAGGTTACGTCCGATTGCCAGTTCACCTTTTTGGGTAGCATATCCTTCACAAAGTACCTGTCCTTTATTCACCTTATCACCTTTGCGAACAATTGGCCTCAGATTGATACAGGTATTTTGATTGGTACGTTTGAATTTGGTAAGCTGATATGATTTCAGATCATCGTCAAAACTAACAAGCTTTTCATCTTCACCGCGGTTGTAACGAATGCGAATTTCATTCGCATCAACGTATTCAACCACACCGTCGCCTTCAGCATTGATCAAAACACGGCTGTCGCGTGCAACATTTGCTTCAATTCCGGTTCCAACAAGAGGACTTTCCGGATTCAGCAATGGAACAGCCTGACGCATCATGTTTGATCCCATCAAAGCACGGTTAGCATCATCATGCTCAAGAAATGGAATTAATGAAGCTGCGATGGATGCAATCTGGTTTGGAGCAATGTCGATCAAGTCAACATTTTCCTTTTCTTCGATCGGGTAATCAGCCAGGTAACGAACTTTGATCTTATCATTTACAAAGTTACCGTCATCTTTGATCAGGGTACTTGCCTGTGCAATGATTTTATCTTCTTCTTCTTCTGCGCTCAGGTAAATTGGTTCTCTGTCGAGGGCAACTTTACCGTTTTCAACTTTTTTATAAGGTGTTTCAATAAAACCAAGTTTATTGATTTTAGCATAAACACAAAGAGAAGAAATCAAACCGATATTAGGACCTTCAGGTGTTTCGATGGTACACAGTCGACCATAATGGGTATAGTGAACGTCACGAACCTCAAACCCTGCTCTTTCTCTTGAAAGACCACCCGGTCCGAGTGCCGAAATCCTTCTTTTATGTGTTACTTCCGACAGTGGATTGGTTTGATCCATGAACTGTGAAAGCTGATTTGTTCCAAAAAATGAATTGATAACTGATGATAATGTTTTGGCGTTAATCAGGTCAGTTGGAGTAAAAACCTCGTTATCCCTTACATTCATTCTTTCGCGAATGGTTCTTGCCATACGGGCCAAACCAACTCCAAACTGAGCATAAAGCTGTTCACCAACAGTACGTACACGACGGTTACTTAAGTGGTCAATATCATCAACATCAGTTTTTGAGTTTACCAGTTCGATCAGGTACTTGATAATATCAATGATATCGTCTTTGGTAAGTACCTTGATGTCTTCATCAACATTAAGACCTAATTTCTTATTGATCCTGTACCGGCCAACATCTCCCAGATCATAACGTTTGTCAGAGAAAAATAATTTATCAATAATACCCCTGGCGGTTTCTTCGTCAGGTGGTTCAGCATTTCTGAGCTGGCGATAAATGAATTCAACAGCTTCTTTTTCAGAGTTGGCTGTATCTTTCTGAAGTGTGTTAAAAATAATGGAGTAGTCAACAGCAGTTGATTCATCGCGGTGAAGCAATATGGCTTTAACACCTGATTCGATGATATCATCAATATGATCATTATCAAGAACAGTTTCACGATCGATGATCACTTCCGTACGCTCGATTGATACAACTTCTCCAGTATCTTCATCCACAAAATCTTCGAGCCAGCTGCGAACTACACGGGCTGCTAAACGGCGGCCCAAAACTTTCTTTAAGCCACTTTTACTTACCTTAACTTCTTCGGCAAGGTTAAAGATTTCAAGTATGTCCCTGTCGCTCTCATAGCCGATGGCTCTCAGGAGCGTGGTAACAGGTAATTTCTTTTTACGGTCGATGTACGCATACATCACATTGTTGATATCCGTGGTAAATTCCATCCACGAACCTTTGAAAGGGATTATCCTTGCTGAGTAAAGGGTTGTACCATTGGCATGCATGTGTTGTCCGAAAAATACCCCTGGTGACCGGTGTAACTGAGAAACAACTACACGTTCAGCACCATTAACGATGAATGTTCCTTTTGGAGTCATGTAAGGTATCATACCAAGATACACATCCTGAATGATGGTTTCGAAATCTTCATGCTCCGGGTCGGTACAATACAGTTTCAGTTTTGCTTTCAGCGGCACGCTGTAAGTCAATCCCCTTTCGATAGATTCTTCGATTGAATACCTGGGAGGATCAATGAAGTAATCGAGGAATTCCAAAACGAAATTGTTTCGGGCATCCGTAATGGGGAAATTTTCACTGAAAACCTTGTACAGTCCTTCCTCTACTCTGTTTTCGGGATTCGTTTCCAATTGGAAAAACTCCTGAAAAGATTGCAGTTGGATGTCAAGAAAATCAGGATAATCAATATTGATTTGGGTTGTCCCAAAATTGATTCTTTTGTTATTATTGGAAGTAGCCAAAGTTTTATGATTTAAAGGGTTAGAATACTTGTTGGAACCAGCATATATAAATACGGAAATAGACCGCCCAGCACTCCAGGGTGCTGAGGCAGCCTAATTCCTTGTAAAAGGTCTAATATCCTTATTTGATTTCAACCTCTGCTCCAGCTTCTTCGAGTTGTGATTTTAAAGCTTCAGCTTCATCTTTCGCAACACCTTCTTTAATTGCTTTAGGAGCAGAATCAACCAGTTCCTTAGCCTCTTTCAGACCTAAACTAGTCAGTTCCTTAACCAATTTAACGACTGCGAGTTTAGATTGACCGGCAGCTTTAAGGATAACGTCAAATGCTGTTTGTTCTTCAGCAGCTCCGCCTTCTCCGCCACCTGCAGCAGGTCCTGCAATAGCTACTGCAGCAGCAGCTGGTTCAATACCATACTCTTCTTTTAAAATGTCAGCCAGTTCGTTTACTTCTTTAACAGTTAAGTTTACTAATTGTTCTGCAAATTGCTTTAAGTCAGCCATTTTTAATATGATTTATTCGTGTTTACTTTGTTAAAAAAATATATACTAATTATCTTTTTCAGATAATGTTTTAAGAATTCCTGATAGTTTTTGACCACCGGATTGTAATGCTGAGATAACATTTTTAGCAGGAGATTGCAGCAATGCAATAAGATCGCCGATCAATTCATCTCTTGATTTAATGTTAACCAGGAATTCCAGTTGGTCTTCACCCAGGTAGGTCATTTCTTCTACATATGCACCCTTCAGAACAGGTTTGTCGCTGGTTTTTCTGAATTCTTTAATGAGTTTTGCCGGGGCATTACCCACTTCCGAAAACATCAGTGACGAAGGTCCTTTAAGCACACTGTAAAGCTCATCGAGGTTCTTCTCTGATTTTTCCATTGCTCTTTTGAGCAAGGTATTTTTAACCACAGTCAGTTTGATTTCCTGTTTGAAACACATACGCCTCAAATTACTTGTAGCTTCAGCATTCAATTCTGATGTATCAGCTACGTAAATAATTGGTGTATTATTTAGTTGTTCAACCAGTTCGTCAATGAGTTGGTCTTTTTCCTCTTTTCTCATCGTGTTACTAAATTTATACCTTAAAACCTGTTTAATTAAAGGGTCGAAACTGATTTAGGTTCAATTTGAACACCTGGACTCATCGTTGATGACATGTAGATACTTTTGATATAGGTTCCTTTTGCGGCAGGTGGTTTCAATTTGATAATTGTTTGGATAAGCTCTTTGGCATTATCCAATATCATCTGCGGTTCGAAAGATACCTTGGCAACAGCTGCATGAACGATTCCTGTTTTATCAACTTTAAAATCGATTTTACCAGCTTTTACCTCCTGAACAGCTTTCCCTATTTCCATTGTAACGGTACCACTTTTTGGATTCGGCATTAAACCACGAGGGCCTAATATCCTTCCAAGTGCACCTACTTTAGGCATTACACTTGGCATGGTAATTACAACGTCAACATCGGTCCAGCCGCCTTTTATTTTATCTACGTATTCATCAAGTCCAACATAATCAGCTCCGGCAGCTTTAGCTTCTTCTTCTTTGTCGGGAGTACAAAGTACAAGCACCCTGATTTCTTTTCCGGTTCCGTGAGGCAAAGCCACAGTTCCCCGAACCATTTGATTGGCTTTCCTTGGGTCAACACCCAGGCGGATATCCAAATCAACGGATGCATCAAACTTTGCGTAATTGATATCTTTTACGATTTCAACAGCTTCCGAAATAGAGTAAGATTTATTCTTATCGAATTTTTCTAAAGCTTCCTTCTGTTTACGTGTTAGTTTGGCCATTTTACCCTAAATTATTTATAACTCCAATTAACTATGAATTTAGTTTACTTCAAAAGGGGCTTTGCCTTTGATTTTTAAGCCCATACTTCTGGCGGTGCCAGCTACCATTCGCATGGCAGATTCAACAGTAAAGGCATTCAAATCGGGCATTTTGTTTTCGGCAATCGTTTGAACCTGTTCCCAGGAAATCGTTGCCACCTTTGTCCTGTTGGACTCGGGTGATCCCTTTTGAATTTTAGCAGCCTGCATAAGCTGAACGGCTACCGGCGGAGTTTTTATAATAAAATCAAAGGATTTATCCTTGTATACAGTAATGATTACCGGCAAAACCTGTCCGGGTTTATCCTGTGTACGAGCATTGAATTGCTTGCAAAACTCCATGATATTTACACCTTTGGCACCCAATGCAGGTCCTACTGGTGGTGATGGATTTGCAGCTCCTCCTTTGATTTGCAACTTAATTAATCCACTAACTTCTTTAGCCATTTTTTAAATTTCAATGTTAGATAATTGCATCAATGCTATGCGTAACAGCTCAACACAGTTATTCTTTTTCTACTTGCATGAATCCCAGTTCAAGAGGAGTTTTACGGCCAAATATTTTAACCATAACTTTGAGCTTTTTCTTTTCCTCGTTGATTTCTTCAATTACGCCACTGAAGCTGTTAAACGGACCATCAATCACCGTCACTGTTTCTCCTACAATAAATGGTACATTTACTTCTTCACCTCGTTCAGCAAGTTCGTCAACTTTACCAAGAATGCGATTCACTTCCGAAACTCTCATCGGGCTGGGTTCACCTTGTGTTCCCAAAAATCCGATCACGCCGGGAATGTTTTTAATAATGTGTGGAATTTCAGCAACCAGGTTAGCTTCAATAAGGATGTATCCGGGATAAAGGTTTCTCTCTTTGGAAATCTTTTTGCCATTTCTTACCTGGAATACTTTTTCAATGGGTATTAATACCCTTGAAATATAATCTTCCAGGTGAAGCCGGCTGATTTCGCTTTCGAGATATTGTTTAACCTTTTTCTCGCTCCCACTGATCGACCTGACTACGTACCACTTTTTAGTTTTATCACTCATTCTCTACAATGTAAAATTGAATAGCAATTGGTCCTTTAAAGATTTTCTTTTAAAAGTTTTTGTAAAATAATTGCATCAAACTCTGAAAAGAAAAATCCATCAGGTACACTACAAGCGCGATGATGAGGGAAGCAATTGACACAACGATCGCACTGTTTTGAAGTTCGCTCCATGTTGGCCAGGAAACTTTATGAACAAGTTCGTCATAACTTTCCCGAGCGTAAGATTGTACTTTAAATTTTGCCATTGAACATCTGTATTTTGCACGGGTGGTAGGACTCGAACCCACGACTCCTGGTTTTGGAGACCAGAGCTCTACCAACTGAGCTACACCCGTTTACGATCTTAATAAAGACTCTTATTTTTTCAGCAGCGAAAGGTATCCCGAAAATCAGGATACCTTACTGCTTTAATACTTATAATATGGTGTATTACTCCAAAATTTCAGTTACCTGACCGGCTCCAACTGTTCGTCCGCCTTCACGGATTGCAAAACGCAAGTTTTTATTCATTGCGATTTCGGAGATCAGTTTAACTTCAATTGTGAGGTTGTCACCTGGCATAACCATTTCTACTCCTTCTGGAAGAATGATCTCTCCAGTTACGTCAGTAGTTCTGAAGTAGAATTGTGGCCTGTAGTTATTATGGAATGGAGTATGACGTCCACCTTCTTCTTTTTTCAGGATATAAACTTCAGCTTTAAAGCGAGTGTGAGGAGTAATAGAACCTGGAGCGGCAATAACCATTCCCCTGGTAATTTCGTTTTTATCCACACCCCTTAACAGCAAACCAGCATTGTCACCAGCTTCACCTCTGTCGAGGATTTTGCGGAACATTTCCACACCTGTACAAACTGATTTAAGTTTTTCAGCTCCAAGACCGATGATATCAACTGCTTCACCAACTTTAATAACACCTGATTCAATCCTTCCGGTAGCAACTGTTCCACGACCTGTAATTGAGAATACGTCCTCAACCGGCATCAGGAATGGTTTGTCAACATCACGTTCTGGTAATGGAATCCAGGTATCACATGCCTCCATCAGATCAAAAATCTTGGGTACCCATTTTTCTTCTTTGTTAAGTGCACCAAGAGCTGAACCTTGAATTACAGGAGTATTGTCACCATCAAATTCATAGAAGCTTAACAGTTCACGAATTTCCATCTCAACGAGCTCGAGGAGTTCTTCATCGTCTACCATATCCACTTTGTTCATGAAAACAACGAGTTTTGGTACACCAACCTGACGAGCGAGCAGGATGTGCTCACGTGTTTGTGGCATCGGACCGTCAGTAGCCGCAACAACAAGAATAGCTCCGTCCATCTGGGCTGCACCAGTTACCATGTTTTTAACGTAGTCAGCGTGACCAGGACAGTCAACGTGAGCATAGTGCCTGTTTTCTGTTTGGTATTCAACGTGTGCAGTATTAATAGTAATACCTCTTTCCTTTTCCTCAGGAGCATTATCAATTTCGTCGAAAGATTTGAACGTAGCCAAACCTTTTTCCTGAAGATTGATGGTGATAGCAGCGGTTAATGTGGTTTTACCGTGGTCAACGTGACCAATGGTGCCAATATTAACGTGCGGTTTCGAACGATCAAAAGTTTCTTTTGCCATGTTAATTATTATTTATTAGAATTTACAAAATTTAATTCAGTGGTTAACTATTCTTTGAGCCATTGATGAGATTTGAACTCATGACCTCTTCCTTACCAAGGAAGTGCTCTACCCCTGAGCTACAATGGCTGAAATTAGAGCGGGAGACCGGGCTCGAACCGGCCACCTATAGCTTGGAAGGCTATCGCTCTACCAAATGAGCTACTCCCGCAAAAATCTGAGTAAAACAACAGATCAGAGAACTTGATTTTATACTATATTATAATATAGTATAAAAAACCTGTGGGGAGAGGAGGATTCGAACCTCCGAAGGCTTAGCCAACAGATTTACAGTCTGCCCCATTTGACCGCTCTGGTATCTCCCCAGGTGTTTTCTAATTTATTTTCAGGATTTAAAAGAACCGAGCCAATGGAGGGATTCGAACCCCCGACCGGCTGATTACAAATCAGCTGCTCTGGCCAGCTGAGCTACATTGGCATTTCACTCATTTCAGTACATAAAAAAACAGTCCTTGAAAAAAGGACTGCAAAAGTATAAAACATATTTTTAATAATCAAAGAAAATATATAAATAAATTTTACCTCGCCTTAATTTTGTTCTTGTACTTCGAAATTTGTCTTTTAAGGGCGTCAATGGCAGTGTCTGTAGCTTCTTCAAAAGTTTTACATTGTTTTTTGGCATACAGATCATTACCTCTTATAAATAGTCTGATTTCAGCAATTTTGTTTTCTGGTGATTCTGAGTTTTCTAATTTAAGTGTTACATCACTTCCTAAAACTCCTTCGTAAATTGACGATAGTTTTTCAACTTTTTCATTGATGAAAGCTGTCAATTTTCTGTCTGCTTTAAAATGCACTGAATTAATGTTAATTTGCATAACGTTCTCCTTTCGTTTAAGCCCTTGGATGGGCCTGTTTATAAACCTTTTTAAGATTCTCTATCGTATTGTGTGTGTAAACTTGTGTGGCAGCCAGATTGGCATGCCCAAGGATTTCTTTGATTGCGTTGAGGTCAGCCCCGTTATTGAGCATATGTGTGGCAAATGTATGTCGTAACACGTGAGGACTCTTTTTCTTTAGGGTTGAAACTTTACTAAGGTACGAATTTACGATGCGATATACAAGTTTTGGGTAAAAATTTTTCCCTTTCGCAGTTAATAACAAGTATTTGTTATCATATTCCTCTTCAATTGCCGAACTCCTCTTTTTCATATACTCTCCAATGTGGATTGCTAATGAATTATTGAACGGTATAATACGTTCTTTATTTCTTTTTCCAAGGACTTTTAGCTCGCACTTTGTGAGGTCAATATCAACTGTTTTTAAGTTGGTCAGTTCTGAAAGGCGCATCCCTGTATTGTATAATAATTCTATTACCAGCCTGTTTCTTAATCCTGTAAAATCATCACTAAAGATTTCTTCATTAAGAAAAAGATCCATCTTTTCTTCATTAACAAACTCCGGCAATCTTTTGTTTGTTTTAGGAGGAACAATCTGTTCTAAAGGTGATGATTTTACATGCCCGTTTTTACGCAGGAACCGGTAGAATGTTTTTAGTGTTGATAATTTACGATTGATGGATCTGGGAGAAATTTTTAATTCCATAAGATCAGTGATCCATGTGCGAATTATACTTGGAGAAACTTCAGCTGGGTTTCTGATTTCATAATTGTTCTCGAGAAATTCATGAAACTGTTTCAGATCGGTTTGATAGGCTAAAACAGTATGAACAGAATATCGTTTTTCGGATGATAAGTATTCGTAGAAGGCGTTTTCGTACATAAAAAAAGGAAAAAATAATTGATTCAAAAGTAGGTAAAAACCTAAATCAAATCAAGTATTTCTTCCCTCTGCTATTTGGAAGATTAAATAAAATTAACCTTCTTCCTGTTGCCTGAGTTGTTGAACGTAAATAGCTTTTAGCTTTTCCTGACGTTTAGTAATAGATGGTTTCGTATATTTCTGACGTTCCCTTAATTCTTTAACCACGCCGGTTTTCTCAAACTTACGTTTGTATTTCTTTAAAGCTCTGTCGATGCTTTCACCTTCTTTTACAGGTACAATAATCATTTTAAACTCCTTTTTTAATCTTTTAATCCGTTGAAAACGGGGTGCAAAGATAAAAAATAATTCAAACTAACAAGAAATTTAATTCTTTTCATTTTTTACCAGGTGTTCCAGTATAAAATCCGTCAACCGATTATATAAATGGTATCGTGTATTGGGGCCCGTATAAATTCCATGATTGCTGTTTGGATAAAATTGCATTTCGAACTGTTTATTTGCGTTTACCAGGGCGGTTACAAAATCCATTGAATTTTGAATATGTACATTATCATCTGCTGTTCCATGAATAAGTAAAAGGTTGCCTTGAAGTTTGTCTGCATGGTTGATTGGTGAGTTATTGTCATATCCATCAGGGTTTTCCTGTGGTGTTCGCATGAAGCGTTCGGTATAAATATTATCGTAATAACGCCAGTTAGTTACCGGGGCAACAGAGATCCCCATTGAAAAGTAATCGGCACCAAGAGTTAAACATGATGCAGCCATAAAACCACCATAGCTCCAGCCCCAAATCCCAATTCTTTGATCATCTACATAGCTGAGACCACCAAGATATTTTGCACCTTCTATTTGATCAATTGTTTCATATTTACCTAATTCGAGATAAGTCATTTTTTTAAATTCTTCGCCTCGTGCTCCTGTTCCACGGTTGTCAATCGATACTATTATTATATTGTGCTGCGCTAAATATTGGTCCCATGTATTTCCGCCTCCCCAACTATTTCTAACGGTTTGCGACCCCGGGCCTCCATAAACATACATTAGTACCGGGTATTTTTTTAATGAGTCAAAATCAGGTGGTTTTATCATCCAGCCATTTAATATCACACTGTCTGAAGTTGTGAAACTGAAAAAATTCCGTTTACTAAAGTTGTATTCTTTTATTTCATTGTTTAGTTTCTCATTGGCTTCAAGTGTTCTTAAAAGGTTGCCCTTGGAATCATGAAGCGTAATTTGAGGTGGTGTGGTTGCATCTGAAAATGTATTGATGTAATAATTATACTTTTTACTGAAGTTAGCACTATTATTACCCAACTGTTTAGATAATTTCTTTTTATTAGAGCCATCTACTGATGAAACATAAAGTTCTCGGTTTAGGGGAGAAGATTCTGAGGAGGTATAGTACACCAGGCTGTTTTTTTCATCAATTCCTATAAATTGATCAACGTCCCATTCTCCTGATGTAATTTGCTTTTCAAGATTTCCCAGCAGATCAAAAAGGTACAAATGGTTATATCCATCCTGTTCACTTGAAATGATAAATTGATCGCTGTTTTCCAGGAAAGTAAGGTCATCTGTAATATCAATATAACACTTATTTTGCTCAGTATAAATTACCTCAGAAGAACCGGAATTGGCATCAGCTAATAAAATTTCGAGTGAGTTTTGAAGCCTGTTTAGGCGTTGTATTGCAAGGATATTTGGTTTTGCAGTCCATTTGATTCTTGGGATATATTTATCCTGCTCATCACCAATATTAATATTAATTACAGATCCGGATTCTATATCATACATCTTTATTTCAACTAAAGAATTTGCCTCCCCTGCTTTCGGATATTTGTATTGTTCAGTAATTGGGTAGAGGTCGCCCCATATCATCATTGAAAATTCTTTGACTTCTGTTTCATCAAACCTGTAATAAGCAATTTTTTTACTATCCGGCGACCAGAAGAAAGCTTTTGAAAGGCTGAATTCTTCCTCATAAACCCAATCTGTTGCCCCGTTAATAATTTTGTTTTGCTCGCCATCAATGGTTATTTGCAATTCCCTATCTTTAACCAGATCTTTAATAAATAGGTTGTTATCTCTAACAAAAGCAACCAAAAGACCATTAGGTGAAAAAGTGGCATGTTGTTGTTTTCCGTTTTCAGAAAGTAGAGATGTTTCATGCGTGTTCAGATCACATAAATAATAATTTGATTTGGAAGATCGCCGGTAAATTTGTTCAGTTTGCGTGGGTATTAACAGCTTTGTTTCATCATTACTTAAAGTAAATCGGCCAAGCCGTATGGCATTGGTATCATTGGTTGGAATAAGTTGATCAGGTTGTAGAAAAACACCTTGCTTTTTCCCTGTTTTATAGTCGTAAATATTTAGCCCATTATTATCTTTTACGAGATAGTGTTCACCATCATTCATGGGAGTATATCCTGGAATTGATGATGACTTGAAGGTGCTATTTTTAAAAATATCGTCAAGAGATAGTTTTTTTTGTGCATCCAGGTTTTGAAATGAGATTAATAATAACCCAATAACCGAGATAAATTGAAATTTAAAATTATTCATATGCTTTGTCTTCATTTATTGTTCAAAAATATAAAACAATGATCATTAAAATTGATCGAATTTTATAATTTTGCAACCTACTAATGGGACGTTAGCTCAGTTGGTTTAGAGCGCTTGCTTGACAGGCAAGAGGTCACTGGTTCAAATCCAGTACGTCCCACTTTACAATAAACGGATTTATTGTGCTAAATTTTTTTGTTTGGCAATTATCTTTGGAATAGAAAATGTAAATTCAGTTCCCTTGCCTGGAACAGATGCCACATTTAATTTGCCTCCCAATAAATGAATTAATCTTTCAGCGATGCTAAGACCAATTCCTAATCCCATCTCATAAGTTTCGTCTGTATTTTTTATTTTATAAAACTTTTCAAAGATCAACTTGAGGTGTTTATCTTCAATTCCAATACCCGTATCTCTCACAAAAAACTGTACGTCATTATCATTCAGAGTGAAGCCAAAGCTAATGGTTCCTTGCCTTGTAAACCGGATAGCATTTTCAACCAAACTCTTTATTGATTCCTTGAGTCTGTCCTTATCGGTTATCAGAATCACATTGCTGGTACTTAAAATATCATTGATTGTCCTGAGTTCGATTTTCTTGTATCCCAATTCGTCCAGATAATCCTTAAAGTATGCATGTAAATCTTCAATCAGTGCAGATAAATTACATTCAGATAGAATTATTTCAAGGTCGTTGTTTTGGATTTTGGCAATGAGCAGGATTTGATCAATCAGGCGTAATAATTCGCGGCTATTTTTATTTATTTCGGCAATGAATAATTTTTTTTGTTCATCATTAAAGTTGGGATCGGTCAAGAGGTTCGAAAAACCAACAATCACATTCATTGGTGTTCTGATTTCATGAGATACGTTGGCAAGAAAAGACCTCTTTAGTTGTGAAACTTCATTTTCCTTATCATGGAGTTCCTGGGTCAATTTTTCAACCAGATTTTTTAATTCAGTATTGCTTGGCTGAGTATTCATTGCCTTCACCGTTGTTAATTCATGTTATTCAAATGGTTTGGTTTTGTAAGTTAATACTTTATAAGGACAAAAGGTTACCCTGCAATTTAGGGGCTACTGATATATTTCTGATCCTGATCAACTGACTATTTAGAATTGTTATAAATTTCATGTTTTATTGAAAGAAAGCTGAATTAATTTGGAAATTGATTCCCAATTTGAATTTTTTTTTTATTTTTGGCAAGTAATTTTACTTTTTGTAAATTAAATAGAGAGTTATGAAGAAGAGAAGTCTTATTACCATTTTGGTGATTACCTTCGGTTTATTTGTTTCTTCAGCTGTTATTTCTCAGTCATCCTCTTCTTCTGAGCAAGCAAGTGCTGCTTGCACAGGCAACGGCGGTGGCGGTGGTTTAGTAGGTAATAGCTGCGGTGATGTAAACGGAGTATACGTCCCAGATTAATTCTGCTTTGTCTCTGTTTGTTTGCCATAAGGTAAACAAGTAAATTGATGTAATCAATTAATGGACTTTAGGTTTAAGGAAAGATTCTGATTTTATCGGAAACTTTCCTTTTTTTTATACCTATTTAATAAAACATTTTTAACATTTCGGGGTATAAATCCTCGGATTTATATGCAGTTAAAAAGTTTAAGGATCAAATCACTTTCTATCAGCGTAATAGTTTTAATAATTACCCTGATAAATGTACTATCTATTTCAGCACAAACTGGGAAGAAAGATGGTAGTAATCCTGCTTTTATAAGACATTTAATTAGCTTATCCCTTGCAGATTCGGCAATAAATCTTTTACAAAATGTTTATAAACCAGAGCTCCCCGATAAAAATATTCTACTGGCAATTGCTTACCAATCCTTAGGACAAACTGATTCTGTATCATTTTATGTTCGTAGAAGCTTTGCGCAATTCAAAATGGAACCCAACCCTGATAAAAAGAAATTGGCAGAAATTTACTACATCCTTGGGTGGGCTAAATACAAATTATCAGATATTGATAGTGCAGGGTATTTCAATTTGAAAGCTTTGGATTTGTGCAACTCATTAGATTTGGATAGTCTTAAAGTTTTTATTTTGAAAAATCTTGGGAACAACAGTTTGGCAGGGGGTGATATTGAGGGTGCTGAAGCATATTATAACGAGGCTTTAAAAATAGAACGAGCTAAAAATACTCCATCAGTTGCTCTTTTAGCTGGTCTTATTCAAAATATGGGAATCATCTTTGCATCAACCGGCCAGTTGGATAGTGCAAAATTGTATTTTGCAAGATCACTTGAATTGAAAGAAACCATATCTCAATCCGACATTGGTTCACTTGCTAACGGATATGCCAACTTTAGTAATTTTCTGCGAAGTTTGGGAGAACCTATTGAAGCTCTAAAATATATCAATAAGGCGGAGAAATTGTTGATTGAAAATAATAGTGAAGACTATCGCAGGTTGGCTCCTGTTTATCTAATTAAAGGGGGTGTTTTGATTATACTTAACAATTTTGAAGAAGCACTTACCTATCATGAGTTAGCATATACTGCATATCGGCAATTTTTGAAACCGGATGATAAAACCTTTGTTTCGCTAAATTATAACATTGGTAATATACATGAGTCACTGGGTAACTACTCGATGGCAATAAAATATCATCTGGATGTAATCGATAAGGACCTTGATCCTTTACAATTGGTTAAAACACTCAGATCTTTAGGGTCATGTTATGCCAATATTGATCAGGACAGTTTGGCTGAAGTCTATTTCATTCGGTCGGTTGGAAGTGCAGAAAGTAACCTGGGAAAGCACAATGATCAGACTGCCTTGAGCTATCTTAAAATTGGTTACTTCTACACTAATCTTGGTTATTATGATAAAGCGATTGATTATTACCATCGATCTCTTGCCGTTTATGAGAGTATTTATGGTGAAAAAAATCGTGATGTGTCCAACGTACTTTCTCTTATTGGATTTTATTATTTTAATACCAAAGATTATATTAGGTCATTACAATTTTATCAAAAGTCATTAAACTCATTTTTCGAATTTTATAATGATACAAATTATTGCCATAATCCAACCATGGATTTGGATGATTTGGATTTTAATGTTTTTATTATCCTTTATGGAAAAGCTTTTTCATTTTATGGCCTTTATGAAAGAAATACCAGGGATATAAGGGACCTGGAATATTGTATCCAGACTATTAATAAGGCCATTGAATATTATGAAAATTTTAAAAATACGCTTGATGCTGAAAACACCAAGCTTATTTTGGCAACCAGAGTTAACAATATTTATAATCTTGCTGTAAAAACAGCTTCTGAACTTTATTACAGAACGGGAGAGGCTAAATACATTGACCTTGCTTTCAGATATTCAGAAAAAAGTAAATCACAAGTTCTTCTATCTTCCATCCGCGAATCGGATGCAATTAAAGAAGGACTGATTCCTCATGATTTAAAGCAAAATGAAGAGCAAATTAAGACCAATATTGTAACCCTTGATAATTTAATTTATGAAGAAAAGCAAAAATCAAGTCAGGATTCAGTAAAAATTGCGGAATTACAAAAGGATTTGTACAGGCAAAAAATTATTTATGATAGTTTGATCCATTCTCTTGAAATAAATTATCCGGTTTATTTTAACCTTAAATTTAATCATGATGTAATTGACTTAAAAGATGTAATAAAAAATTTGGGCCCCAATCAACTAATTGTAGAATATAAATTGGCTGATAGCTTGCTTTACACTTTTATATTGGGCGCGGATACAATCGCATTACAAAGGAATACTATTGATACATCCTTTATTGGAAAAGTTGAAGAGTTCATCAATATGATGAAAATCTTACCGGTTTCTTCGGGAGCAGAAAAGAGCAGTTATGAATATGCTCAATATGGAAATGAAATCTATAATGTACTTTTTCCGGGAGATTACTATGAATCTAAAGAGCTAATAATCATTCCGGATGATATTTTAGGTTACCTGAGTTTTGATGCATTGGTGACTAAATTGCCTGACAAAGCCACTTCCAGTTTTAGAACGCTGGATTATTTAATTTATAAACATCCTTTATTCTACGGTTATTCTGCAACATTACTATTTAATAAATCGAAGAAGGGGAGGCCTTCAAGGATGCTTCTGGCTATGGCGCCTACTTATAAAAGCTCCAGAGAGGTGAATCTTGCACATTCCAATGTTAGGGATATTGATCAAAATTTACGCCCTTTATTTCATACTGATAAGGAGGTATCTCAAATAAATGAAACTTTTAGTGGTAAGTTGCTGATAGGAGATGAAGCAACTGAACAAAACTTCAAAGATATTGCCTCAAAGTATAAGATTCTTCATTTTGCGATGCATACACTTGTAAACGATGAAAATCCATTTGCTTCTCAATTGGTTTTTTCTGTGGGTCACGATACCATTGATGATGGATTATTGAATGTTTATGAAATTTATAATCTGGATTTAAATGCTGAGTTGGCTGTACTCAGTGCATGCAAAACAGGAGTTGGACGCCTAAACAGGGGAGAAGGTGTTATGAGCCTTGCCCGGGGATTCTTTTATGCTGGGGTTCCGGGTATTGTTATGACTTTATGGGCCATAGAGGATGGTGCCAGCATGGAGATCATTACAGGGTTTTATCAGAACCTGAATTCCGGAATGAAAAAAGATATTGCCCTCAGGGAAGCTAAATTAAATTATTTAAACAATGCCGACCAGATGGGTTCACATCCATACTTTTGGGCTGCCTATGTCCAAATTGGCGATAATTCTGAGCTTTCAACAGAGACAAATCAATATATGATTATTGAGGTCGTTGGTGGGGTGGTACTTTTGGTTTTAATTATTCTGTTAATTGTCAGAATTCGAAAGTGATTTATTGGTCTCTCCAATCGCCAAGTTTATTATACCTGGAAGTTAATTTTAATGTCAATAGTTATTTCAATAAATCACAGCAGGGGTCGCTCTGTCATGATAAAAAAAAGGCTACCTAAATAAATCAGGTAGCCTTTCGCATTAATTTTTATTTGTAATTTAGTTAAGATACTTCAGGATCTCTTTCGCCTGAGCAGCATAATAAGAACTGCTTTCAGCAATTTTCCCGAATTGTACTAATGCCTGTGATTTTTGATTGTTCATCAAATAGATTAATCCCAGGTACCATTCGGCTTGCTCAACAAATAAATTGTCTTTGTCATTGATAACAAATTCAAATGATTCAAGTGCATCATCAAATTGTTCTAGTTCGATATAGCATATGCCCGAATAAAACTTGGCTGTAATTTGATTATCTAGTGAATTGAAATATTTTAAAGCATTAACATAATCATTTTGCTGATAAAAGTTAAAAGCTTCTTTAAGTGCATCGTCTGAATTCAGTTCCAATGACCTGTACTGTAGTATTGATTTTGCTGGTTTGTAATATTTAGTTACAAGCCGTTCTGTTGAATAAGGTTTATTAGATAATATGTACCATAAACCACCCACAACAACGATTAATGCAAAGGAAGCAGCAGCCAGGTGCCAGGTTTTAAGAATATCCTTTTGAAAATTAATGGATGTCGGAGAGGATTGTTGCTTAAATTGGGTCCGGAGAAGATCTTTAAATTCAGTAAAATTCTTGTCACGAATGGCATTATTAACTTCCATTCGCATTTTGAACTCCGAAAATAAAATCGGATTAGTTTCGAGTTCATTTTTAAATTTTAAAGTTTCTTCTTCACTCAGATTTCCATCTATGAATTCTTCGATTCTGAAATAATTATCCATTGTATTGTTTGTTAGTTTGAGTATGCCTGCTTAATTCATGAAACTCAGGATCATTTTTAATACTAATGACAAGTTTCTCTTTACACTGATGTTTCCGTTTTTTTGCATATTGCTCACTCTTAAATCCTAAAATTCTTGCTATCTCCTTTAATGGTATTCTGGCAAGAAAAAGTTCCAGTACCTTCTGACAGCTAAAGCTTAATCTTTTAAAATGCGTCTGATAAAGCTTGTACCTTTCATTCAGATCATATAAAACGAGGATGCTTTCATCAAGTGTTACAAAGTTTTCAGCATCTTCCGTATATTGTTTCCAGAGTTTCCTTTTTTCGAGCTGTTTGAGCCAAAGCAATCTGCTGACGGAATACAAATAAGTATTAAAAGAACATGTTAGTTTCAGATTATCATGTTGAAGTTTTTGGAAAATAACTAACATTGCGTCCTGATAGATATCTTTCGCATCTTCTCTGGAACCCTGGTTTTGAGTGATAAAAACCTTTATCTGATGATAATAGTTTTTATAAATAAAATCCAGAACATTAGTGTCTTTGTCTCTAATACCACTCAGTATTTCTTCAACCGTATATTCTTGCACTATTCCTCTATTTATTCTAATTTTGAATTAAAGGTTACCCTCTTGATTAAACAATTTTTACAAATTTCTTATTTCAATAAAGCTCATTAATTTATCAGTAAAAGGGTTGTGATTGATCCACTGGGATTATCCACTCCAATAGTTAAGGATAATTTCAGATTTCAATATTCCCAAGCTTATGTGATTAATTAAATGGGTAGTACGTTACAAAAAGGAAATAGTTTGAAATGGATTGTAGAAATTAATTAAATTTTTTTTATTGGTTTTATGGAATCTTTTGACAAAAAAAGATTGACTTAATCCACAGACAATCGGGATGATTTGATGAGTATCCACAACCCTGTTAAAAAGTTAATACTTCCCAAAATAAGGCAAACCTTAATAATACCAAAAATTGGAACCAGAATCACCGCTGCTATGAGTGCACCCAGCGCACTTCCAAGTAAATCTGAACTATATGCTGAAGATGCAGTATTTGATATTGTTTCTATTCGGAGTTTGGTGCCAATTGCAAACTGAGTTCCTGTAAGCATTCCCGTTAATAAAATAAAAATCACAAAAACAGATTGTGTTATCAGATTTCCGGGATGGCTGACCTTTATTGTTGTGAGAACCAATGGCATTAATATCGCAAAAATTCCTATTGCATACTGAAGCAGGCTGTAGGTCCTTAAGTTGTCATTAAATTTCTTATGTAAATACAAAGAACCAATGGCAAGGCCTATCATAAAAACCGTAATTAAAATGCCGATTACGAAGTAAATATAACCATAAATAACCTGGAAGGCAATTAACAATATCAACTCAAGACTCGTAGCTGTAAATCCTGTTGTAAATAATCCTAAATTGACAATATGAAGCCGAGGAATAATAAGTATTATAATAACCAGTAAAATTAATGCCACAAGTATCGTGTTAAATCGCGATTTGTTAAACCATTCATTTTTATGCAGTATAAATGATACTGGCATAAAATCATAGTTGATGGTTATATCATCTGTAATTGTTTCCTCTATTTGTAATCGCTTTTCATTAATAAAGTTGTCATCCAGGTAATTTGGGTTGATGTACTTATTAATCACTCCTTTCATTCGTGATAACCCACCAATTTCTGCCGATACAAGCCCATCAGATGCAAGAAAGTGGTTTCGCATTCCGGGAATTATAATAACATTATCAAAAATCAGATTCAATGTTGAATATAATGTATTATGTAATTGTTTTCCTTCATCGCTCAATAATCCTGCTGATGATGATAAACTCAAAGAAACTATACCTGAAGGTGATAGCTTGTGTTTTAACTCTTCAAAAAACTCAAGGGTGTAATACCTGTTTATGTTAGTATTTATTGGATCTGGAAGGTTGATTATTACGACGTCGTAAACCTTGTTATAATCATTTAAAAACCTTCTTGGGTCTTGCTTAATAATCTGGATTTTTTTATTGTCAAGATTTTGAGAACTTCCATATTTACTCGTTAAGCTAAACAAGGTAGTGTTAATCTCAAAATAGTCAAGACTTTTAATATTATATTTTAAGATCTCTCGTGATGTACCTTCAATTCCTCCTGAAATAAGCAAAATGTTTTCAGGGTTTGGATGTTGAAGCATTGCGAAATGAATATCCTCTTCAAATTCAACGGTATTATCATTGGAATATAAAAGGGTTCCGTTTTCAAAAAAACTATACTGACCTGCAATTTCAGTTACTACAATCTCCCCATAAGCACTATCTTTTTGATCTATAATTTTCTGATTATTATAAATGAGGTTTAGGGTGATACTGTTTATGTCAATCATCATTACTGCTCCGGCAAGCAAAATCGTTGCAATACCTACAATTCGGGTAGTGGAGTTGCCCTGAATTTTATACGAAAGATATAGTGCTGTGCCAAAATTTATGATCATTAATAATTTTAAACTGAAGATGGAATTGAAAAGGAAGATCAATAGAAAATTAAAAATAATTCCTCCTGTTATGCTTCCGATAGCCTCAAATGAATAAATGTTGTTGATTTGATTGGTATAACCCAATACTGAAATTTGGGTACTGAAGTAAGTAAACAAAATCCCGGAAAGTAGACAAAAGGGAAGCATCAAAAGAAGTGTGCCAAATAATATCTGTCCTAAATTGAATATTACGCCTGTGGGGAATAATGCATAACGTAGATAGAAAACAAAAAAAACAGTTAGCAACGGTAATATTCCCATAAGAAGATGGGCAATAAAAACAAATAGCGGCTTGTTTTCAATATTTTTTGTCCTTCGGCCCAGATAGGCACCCAGCGCGGTTAATATCATCCAGTTTGAGAGAACAATTCCAATAATGAGCTCATTTCCATTGAAAATTGATAAAAACAACCTCAACAGTATTATTTGAGTTATCATCGTTGTAAAACCAATAATGAAAACAGAAAATTTTATGTTGTTTTCACTACTTAATCGCATCTGAAATGTTTTGTCGCAATTTTAAACGTTTTAATTGCTCTCTAAGGTACGATATATCTGTTTAATTTTGGAAATTTCCCCTTAATTTCATTTTGGTGCATTTCAATGACGCATGGGTTGGTTAAAGTTTATCCAAAACTCTTTCAAGTCGATCTCCGGCTTCATGTGCCAGAACTTCGAGTCCGGCACTCCCTATTTGCGACATCAATGCTTTAGCATTCATAATTGCAATTTCGATTTTACCTTCCCCCTGGTCTATTACAATAACATTGCAGGGTAACAATGTGCCAATTTTATCTTCTGATTGAAAAGCCCGAAGTGCAAGATGCGGATTACAGGCACCAAGAATTACATAGTCTTTGTAATCAATATCAAGCTTCTTTTTCAAGGTGTCTTTAACATTGATCTCAGTCAGTACTCCAAATCCTTCTTCCTTGAGAAGTTCAGTAGCTTTATTGATGACATTTTTGAAATCACCATTCACAATTTTACTGATGTAATATTCCATGAATTTTAGTTTTTGTTTTCGTTTATTCTGATGGTTAGCAATCTTTCTTTTTCTTTTAGGATTTTTAACTCCTTTTGAAATTTGTCCTTACTTTTTTGCCTGTTAAGAACCGATTCCAGTTCAATGATCCGCATGGAAATTTGATATCTCTGTTTTTTAAGCTTATCAACCATTTTCATAATGCAAAACTAACCAATTTAACCGCATTGGAATAATTCAAATGGTACTCTTTTGAGTATTTGAATATATGGTGGATTGGTTATTGTTTGGTAAGCAATTACTTCCACTCCATTATAAATTGCTCTTTCGAGTGCTGTGGCGTATACAGGATCAATTGGCCTTGCGACACTGAATATTTCTATATCCGTTCGTTGTATGAGGTAAAAAATGATGGCCCGGAATCCCTGTCTTTTCGCGCTTATAAGTGTGTAAAGATGTTTCGTCCCTCTGCTTGATACTGCATCAGGAAACAATGCATATTTCCCAACTTTATAAGTTACATTTTTTATCTCGATGAAGCATTTTTCAGTATAATTTTCAGCATATATATCAAACCTGCTATCTTCAAATGTAACTTCACGAAAAAAATTTATATATCCCTTGATTTCCGGTATGTAATTTTGTTCTAAGGCTTCGTATACTAATTGATTTGGCAACAATGTATTAATGCCAACCCAACCGGAATCAATGTTTATTAATTCCCAGGTGTATTTCGTTTTTCGTTTAGGATTATTGCTGGTTGACAGGTAAACATCGGCACCGGGTTCATTGCAGGATTTCATACTTCCCGAGTTGGTGCAATGTGCCACAACGATGTCGCCATTAGATAATTCTACATCAGCCAGAAATCGTTTATATCGTTTAATTAGTTTTCCCTTTATCAATGGTTCGGGAAAAGTGTATTTAAATACTTTTTTTGGCAATTTGTTCTGACAATTCTGAAACTTTCATTAATGCGGCTGAACCGTACCAGGGGTGCAATTCCATTACTAATCTTCCGGATTGAATTGCGGGATCTGTTTCAGTTAAAGCTTTTGCCTCTTCTACAGTTTCTACATCGAAAATGTAAATTCCCCTGATCTCCCCGGAATCCAAAAAAGGCCCGGCCAAAACAAGTGTACCTTCTTCAGCCATCCTCATAATATTGTCAAGGTGTGCACGTTGCAGTTGTGCTGCCGTTGCTGAGTCCTGATCACGATTTGGTCCTCTCTTTAAAAAGGCCATCACATATTTTTTCATACCATAATCATCGGCTCCCAATTTCATTGCCATGATGGAGTCGTACCCAGGCTTTTCTGATTCTGCTTGAATCTCTTTTTGGGGCTCAACTTGTCCGCAGGCTGAAAATAAAATTATTAATCCGAGATACATTAAATAGTTTTTCATGTTCTATTAATTTGATTTAACAAAAATAATGTTAATAAACAGATATATATCTATTTATATCTTAAAGAATGTTTTTTACTATCTTTGCGCAGCTTATTCGTATCGGGTAAATTTACAAAAACAATGACGCTGATTTATTCACTGATATGCTTTTATACCGGGCAGATTTTGTTCAAAAATATTGCTACTGAAATTAAAAGGCGCAATCTAAAAGTTGGTGATTCCTGCAAAGTATACATCGGTGAAAGAAAAATTGAAGGTTTGGTGTTAAAGATTAGCCACGAAATTGAAATATGGGTCAGCAATAAGGTAATTCTAGCCCAGAGAAATCAGATATACATTTGATATAACCATTCTGGTTTTTTAGTTCAAATTTGGATCAGAAGGGAAGTTGATCCAGTAGGAATAATCACCACCTAATTTTGATAAAGATTTATCCCAAAGTTTTTGAGTATTCGAGGCCATGACCTGCGACGGACGGATATTGGCCACCAGCCACGAATTCCGTTCAAGTTCGCCCTCCAGTTGGTTGGTTACCCACCCCGCATATCCTACATAAAATTTGATTTGATTGGGTTGTAATTTCCCTATCATGATCAATTCTTTAACATGCTCAATTTCGCCTCCCCAATACAAACCATCCAGGATTTCCATACTGTTTTCGATTAAATTTCCCTGGGTATGGATAAAATATAAATTGTCTGTTTTAACAGGTCCGCCAAGATAAACCCTGGCATTAAACTCAGGAAAACCCTTGATCATCTCATGAAGAAACATATCTACAGGTTTGTTTAAAATTAACCCGAAACTACCTTCTTCATTGTGTTCAGCAAGTAAAACTACCGACCTTTTGAAATAATAGTCATTTAAGAAGGGTTCTGAAATCAGAATTTTACCTTTGGATGGTTGAATATTGTTGGTTCGTATTTTTAATATATTATTGAGGTCAGCCATTTTCAGCGTATTTTTGTCGTTTAGTTCGATTTAAGTTGGTTGATCAGAATCAAAAAGTATACCAGTAAATTGTGAATAAAAATAATCAAAATAAGTATACCGGCTTTCGTAAAAACTACTCGAAATTTATTTATGAGTATTTTTCAATTGTTGATAACCCGCAGGAAATAGCTGTTAAATACTTCTTTTCAGTGGATGACCGGCATAAATTCACCCCTTCATTTTCAATATCAAAAAGGGGCAATTCCTGGTCAACTTATGATAAGGATTTTTTGGAGAATTTAGTTTTCCAAATTGGTTTGGTTGAATTGATAAGCTACTGGAAAGCAATATGCCCGAAAGCGGTTATTATTAAAGCAGGAAAACTTGATGAGTCACAAATTGAATTCTGGAAAAAGTTATATTTTAACGGCCTTGGTGAGTTTTTCTACTTAAATGGGATTGAGGCCGATTTTGACAATTTTATGGTATTGTACTCAGAGTCGGAAAGGGAATTTAAAAAATCTTTTACCGAAACAACTAACCAACAGGTAATAGTTCCAATTGGAGGTGGAAAGGATTCGGCTGTGACCCTGGAATTATTGAAAGAAAAAATGTCAGTCATTCCATTTATTGTGAATCCCCGAAAAGCAAGTTTGGATACCGTCAAAATTGCCGGATTTGACAGCAAAAAAACTTTTGAAATTCAACGAATGATTGATCCGCATTTGATTAAACTGAATAATGAAGGGTTTTTAAATGGACATACACCCTTTTCAGCATTGCTTGCTTTTATGACAGTTCTGGCGGCTGCCATCACCAATTCAAAATTCATCGCATTGTCCAATGAATCAAGTGCAAATGAACCTACCGTTAGCACCGGAGCCAACCATCAGTATTCGAAATCATTTGAATTTGAATTGGATTTCAGAAATTATTGCAAAAGTTACTTATCTGAAAATATTGAATATTTCAGTTTCCTGAGGCCATTAAATGAGTTTGGAATTGCACGCTTGTTTTCCGGAATGAAAAAATACCACGGGGCTTTCAGAAGCTGCAATGTTGGAAGTAAAGCGGATTCATGGTGCGGAAAATGTCCGAAATGTTTGTTTACATTTATAATGCTTTCTCCTTTTATAGAAAATGAAAAGGTAAATCGGATTTTTGGTAAAAACTTATTTGCGGACGAATCATTGATTCCTTTCCTGGATGAATTAACCGGTGTGGCTGATGAAAAGCCTTTTGAGTGTGTTGGGACAATTGATGAAGTAAATTTTGCACTTCATAAAACACTGCAACGATATATTGGCCCCCTGCCTGCATTATTAAAATACTATCAAGAAAATCTGAATAGTATTATATTGAAGTTGGATAGGGTGGAGCACGAATTTGATCAAAACCATCATTTGGTCAGTCCTTTTAAAGAAATTTTAATCTCTGCTTTAAATGATCAATGATCTGAAAAAATTTCTGAGCGGAAAGCGAATCCTGATCCTGGGTTTTGGAATTGAAGGTAGGTCGACCTATGCGGTTTTAAATAAAATTGTAAGGCCTGAAATGCTTGGATTGGCTGATAGAAATGCTGATGTATTTGATGATTTGCAAAAGGAAAAACATCAGGTTTTTTTTGGTGAAAACTATTTGATTGCTTGTTTGAAGTATGATCTGATCATAAAATCACCTGGAATCCCGGAGTCTGTTTTGCCGGCACTAAATGATAATTCATTGATCACTTCTCAAACCAATTTATTTTTAACCGCATTCTCAAAACAAACCATTGGGATTACGGGGACGAAAGGCAAGAGCACAACTTCATCTTTGATTTATCATATCCTAAAAAAATATACCAATGATTGTGTATTGGTGGGTAACATCGGCAAACCGCCTTTTGATTACATTGAAAGTTTGACCAGCGAAACAGTCATCGTATATGAAATGTCAGCTCATCAGCTTGTGGATGTTAAAGTTTCACCACATATTGCCATTATTCTCAATGTTTTTGAAGAACATCTGGATCATTACAATTCGTTTCAGCACTATATACAAGCCAAACTTAACATTGGCGCCCATCAGGATGCAAATGATTTTTTAATCCTTAACGGTGACGATCCGATATTAAAAGGTGAGATTTTGAAGGAACATGCATCTGCCTTGATATCATTTTCACAAAAAGCCAAAAAGATCGGAAGAGCGTCGTGTAGGGAAAGAGTGTGTTCG
>ERZ795053.1133-NODE-1133-length-34049-cov-9.034212_pt1 | contig 34049 bp, 28 predicted proteins | sample MGYA00375137_ERZ795053 | MGnify/ENA primary metagenome ERZ795053 (study PRJEB30182, sample SAMN05720284) | activated sludge metagenome | isolation source: Anaerobic digester | place: Hong Kong | collected 2014-12-17 ...
ACCACCGCGAGGCCGCGGCGGGCGAGGTCGATCAGGATCTCGTTGATGCGCGATTGCGGGACGGGATGGCGCTGCGCCGCTTTGCCCACCGGCACGAGCAGGGCGCGGCGCGGCGCGAGGGCGAGGATCTCGGGCGAGACCAGGCGGTCGTGGACGACGGCCCCGGCCCGTTCGATCACCTTCACCGCCCGGACCGTCAAGAGGTCCGGGTCGCCCGGGCCAGCCCCGACGAGAAGCACAGATCCCAGCTTGCCCAAGCGATCCTCCCGGCACGGAGAGCGGCGGAGGGCGGCGGTCCCGCCGCTCCGCCGATCGTCGGCCTTCTTCAGTAGACGTCGGCCCGGGTGTTGAACACGTTGAACTTTCCGGTCGGGGTGATGAGCCGCGGATCCTTGATCACGTGCTTGAGCTCCAGGGTCTTGTCGTCGACCACGACGATGGCCGATTCCTGGTCCTTGCCGTTCCAGACCGAGAACCAGACCTCGTCGCCCGCCTCGTTGAACTCGCCCTGGACGACGCGCGGCTGGCCTTCGGCGATGCCCGCCCATTCGCCGACCGGGAGGGTGGTGTATTCCGGCTCCTCCTGGCCCAGATCCGAGACCTTGAAGACCGCGACGGAGGCGGAGGTCTCGGCGTCGGGGTTGAGGGTGGCGTCGACGTAGAGGTGATCCGAATTCGGATGCGACTTCACGAAGAGCGAGCCGCCGCCGAGCCCGGAGAGCGTCTGCACCACCTTCCAGGCATTGTCCGGATGGCCCTCGGGATCGGTTCCGATCAGCGTGACCGTCTCGTCGCCCAGATGCGAGGTCGCCCAGACCGGCCCGTAGGTCGGATGGTTGAGGTTCGCGCCGCGGCCGGGATGCGGCGTCTGGCCGCCGGTCTCGATGATGGCGGTGAGCGCGCCCTCCTTGGTGTCGATCACCACGATCTTGCCGCGCGCGTTGGCGGCGACGAGGAAGTAGCGATGCGTCGAATCGAGCCCGCCGTCGTGCAGGAAGCGCTCGGCCTCGATCTCTGTGGTCTTGAGGTTGTGGATGTCGGAATAATCGACCAGCAGGATCTTGCCGGTCTCCTTCACGTTGACGATGAACTCGGGCTTGAAATGCGAGGCGAGGATCGAGGCCACGCGGGGTTCCGGGTGGTATTCCTGCTCGTCGTAGATCATGCCCCGGGTCGAGACGATCTTGAGCGGCTCGAGCGTGTCGCCGTCCATGATCACGTATTGCGGCGGCCAGTAGGCGCCGGCGATCGCATACTTGTCCTCCCAGCCCTCAAACTTGGAGGTCTCGATCGAGCGCGCCTCCGAGCCGATCTTGATCTCCGCGACGGTGGAGGGCTCCTCCATCCAGAGGTCGATCATGTTCACCTTGCCGTCGCGGCCGATGACGAAGAGATAGCGCCCCGAGGCGGAGATGCGGCTGATGTGCACCGCATAGCCGGTGTCGAAGATCTTGTGGATCTCGTAGGTCTCGCCGTCGATCAGCGCCACCTGGCCGGAATCGCGCAAAGTGACCGAGAAGAGATTGTCGAGGTCGAGGTCGTTCATCTGCTCGGTCGGGCGATCCTCGGGCGGCACGATCAGGTTCCAGCTCGCGCGCATGTCGGCCATGCCGAATTCCGGCGGGGCCGGCGGCTCGATCAGCAGGTAGCGCGCCATCAGGTCGACCTGCGCCTCGCTCAGGTCGCCGGAGGTGCCCCAGTTCGGCATGCCGGCGGGCGAGCCATAGGTGATGAAGTCGATGAGATGCTGGTAGCCGAGCTCGCGCGTGATGTCGGGGGTCAGCGGCTTGCCGGTCGCGCCCTTGCGCAGCACGCCGTGGCAGCCGGCGCAGCGCTCGAAATAGATCGTGGCCGCCTCGTTGAATTCCTCCTGGGTGATGACCGGGTCATCGGGCTTCAGGCCGGGGACCTCCACGTTGATGTCGCCGATGGAGGTGGCGCTGAAGACGTATTTCGCAGCGGGCGTGTCGCCGTGTCCCGCAGGCTTCTCCTGCGCAGTCAGGCCCGAAGCGGCGATCGCCATCGGCAGCGCTGCGCTGGCGAAGAGCGCGGCCCTGCGAAAGGTGCGCGACATGGTCATCCCCGTGGTTCTCCGTTTCTTGGCTGAGATCGCCGCACTCTGGAGCCTGGGCCGGCGCGCCGCCTTGACTTTCGTTAAGGCGGCGGGCCGGTCCGCGCGGAAGGGTCGGGGCGTCGGTTCTGGAGCGTTCGATGCGGCTTCTGGTGCGCCCCCTGCGGTGCCTGATCGCCATCCTGGCCCTCTGCCTGCCGGGCGCGGCGTCGCCCGCCCTTGCCGCCGTCCTCGATTCGCAGTCAGGCGCCGCGATCGCCCCGGCCGAGCCCGATGGCGCGATCGCCGGGCGCCTCTTTCCCGGCCCGGGGCCCTTGCGGCTCGAGCGCATCGATGCCTCGCCCCCGGGCTGGACGGTGTTCGGCCCCGAGGGCGTCGTGGGCTACATCGCCTCGACCTGGGAGACTGCGGGATCGGTCGGCTATTCGGGGCGTCCGATCGACGTGCTGGTGGGGGTCACGCCCGATGCGCGCATCGCCGGGGCGGAACTGATGCGCCACGACGAGCCGGTGCTGACGCTCGGGATCTCGACCGAGGACATCGCCGCCTATGTCAGCGCCTTCGCCGGCGTCGACCTGAACCGCGAGCAGGTGACCGCCTTCGGCGCCCGCTCGGACCTGCCCGATGTCATCGCCCGCGCGACGGTCTCCACGGGCGTGATCCGCGACGCGATCCTGCGCACCGCGCGCACGCTGGCGCTCGGCCGCGGCCTCGCCGGCGGGCGCGGCGCCGACATCGACCGGGTGAGCTTCGAGACCCGGACCTGGGGCCAGCTTCTCGCCGAGGGCGCGCTGGCGCAGACCTCCGTGCCCTTGGCCGAGGCGCGGGCGGCGCTCGCCGGCGCCAAGGTGCCGCTCCCCGAAGGCGAGGGCGATTTCATCGAGCTCTGGCTGGCGGTGCTCGATCCGCCGACCATCGGCCGCAACCTGCTCGGCCAGGCGCTCTACAGCCGCGTGCTGGCGGCGCTCGGCCCGGGGGATTCGGCGATCTTCCTGGGCTCGCGCGGCCTGCATTCGCATCGGGGGACCGAATGGCGGCGCTCCGGGGTCTTCGAGCGGATCGAGGTGATCCAGGGCGAGGAGACCATTGCGCTCCGCGAGGGCGATTTCCTGCGCGTCGACCGTCTCGCCCCCGGCGATGCCCCGGAACTGAAGGAGATGAGCGTCTTTCGCCTCGATGCCGCGCGCTTCGACCCGACGGCGCCCTTCCGCATCGAGGTCGCCGCGACCCGCCCGACCGCCGAGGGCGAGGTCGTCTTCCGCATGCCGCTCGACTACACCCTGCCGGCGGAATTCCTGCTGCCGCCCCCGCCGCCGCCGGAGGTCGCGCCGCTCTGGATCTCGGCCTGGCAGGCCAAGCGCCCGCAGATCGCCGGCCTCGGCGTGATGCTGACCGCGCTGAGCGCGATCCTGTTCTTCCAGGAGAGCTTCGTGCGCCGGCCGAAGCTATGGCTCTACGGCCGCTACGCCTTCCTCGCGGTCACGCTGGTCTGGCTCGGGTGGATCGCCGGCGGGCAGCTCTCCGTCGTGCAGGTCGTGGCCTTCCTGCATTCGCTCCTGACCGGGTTCCGCTGGGAGACATTCCTGATCGAGCCGGTGATCTTCATCCTCTGGGGGTTCGTGGCGCTGGGCCTGCTCTTCTGGGGCCGCGGCGTCTATTGCGGCTGGCTCTGTCCCTTCGGCGCGCTGCAGGAGTTGTCGAACGCGCTGGCGCAGCGGCTCGGCGTGCCGCAGATCGCGGTTCCCTACGTGCTGCACGAGCGCCTGTGGGTGATCAAGTACACGCTCTTCATGGCGATCCTGGCGCTCTCGTTCTACTCGATGCACCAGGCGCTGGTCCTCGCCGAGGCGGAGCCCTTCAAGACCGCGATCTCCATGCGTTTCCTGCGTGCCTGGCCCTTCGTGCTCTTCGCGCTGGCGCTGCTCTCGGCCGGGCTCTTCATCGAGCGCTTCTATTGCCGCTATCTCTGCCCGCTCGGCGCGGCGCTGGCGATCCCGGCCAAGCTGAAGATCTTCGACTGGCTGCGCCGCCGGCCGCAATGCGGCCGCGAATGCCGGCTCTGCGAGACGAAATGCACCGTGGGCGCCATCGACCCGATCGGGCGCATCAATCCCAACGAATGCGTGCTCTGCCTGAAGTGCCAGATGATCTACCACGATCCGCAGACCTGCACCGTGCTCAAGGCCCGCGCCAACCGCGCCGCCCGTGCGCGGCCCGAGGGGGCCGCGCCATGAGCTTCTCGCGCCGCCGCTTCCTGGTCGTCGCCGCCGCCGCCGCCGGGCTCGCCCTCGCATCGACCCGGCGCGAGACCTGGCGCTGGCGCGGCTCGGCGCTGGGGGCGGAGGCGGAGATCCGCCTCGCCGGGCCGCGCGAGGCGGTCGAGGCCGCGCTCGCGGCGGCGGCGGCCGAGATCGGCCGGCTCGAGCGCATCTTCAGCCTGAACCGGGCGGAGTCGCAGCTCTCCGCCCTGAACCGCTCCGGCTATCTGGAGGCGCCGGCGCGCGACCTGGTCGCGGTGCTCGGCGCGTCGGCACATTGGCGGCGGCAGACCGAAGGCGCCTTCGACATCGCGGTGCAGCCGCTCTGGCTCGAGGCGGTGGCAGGGCCTGCGGGAAGCAGCAGCCTCGAGCGCGTGCGCCGGGCCCGGATCGACGTGCTTCCGGGGCGCATCGTGCTCGCGCCGGGCACCGCGCTCACGCTCAACGGCATCGCACAAGGCACCATCGCCGACCGGGTGACGGCGCTCCTGCGCGCCCGCGGCTTCGAGGCGCCGCTGATCGATACCGGCGAGATGCGCCTGCCGGGTGCCGCCCGGCGCAGGGTCGTATTGCCCGAGGCGGGACTAGCGTTGCGGCTCGCGGAATGCGCCGTGGCCACGAGCGCGCCCGGCGCCCTGCGCTTCGGGCCGGGGCGGCATCACCTCTTCGATCCCCGCGACGGGCGCTCTCCGGGGCTCTGGCGAAGCGTGTCGGTGATCGCGCCCGAGGCGGAAACCGCGGATGCGCTCTCGACCGCCTTCGCGGTCTCCGAGCCCGAGCGCATCGGCGACCTGGTGCCGCAGGGCGTCGGAGTTGTCGCAACGGATTCTGCGGGGCGTGTCCGGCACTTCGGGCGCACGCCCGCCCTGGCGGAGGCATGAGAATCGGGATGCCCTTGCCAAAACTCATCCACTTGGCGAAGGGCCGGCCTGCGTCGTATGACGGGATTTGGGGGGATTCGGAGGGTTTCCCTCCTCATGACTAAAAAACTGAGAGGAGAGAGACGATGACACTCCGTTCGAGCCTGACCCTGGCCGTGCTGATCGCCGGGCTGGCCGTTCCGGCTTTCGCCGATGGCGATGCCGAAAAGGGCGAGAAGGTGTTCAACAAGTGCAAGGCCTGCCACATGGTCGGTCCGGACGCCAAGAATCGCGTGGGTCCCGAGCTCACGGACGTGATCGACCGGCCCATCGGATCGGTCGAGGGCTTCAAGTATTCCGACGCCTTCATGGAGAAGAATGCCGAGGGCTTCGTCTGGACCACCGAGAACCTGCACAGCTATCTCGCCGATCCCAAGGGCTTCATCCCGGGCAACAAGATGAGCTTCGCGGGCCTGAAGAAGCCTGAAGAGGTCGACGACGTCATCGCCTATCTCCAGACGTTCCAGTAAGAGGGACGTGGAAGGCCGGCCAGGGACGGGTCACACCCCGGGCCCTGGCACCGCAGGCCCTCCGCACCGGCCGCATCGAATGCCGTCCTGACCCGGCAATCGATGTGGAAGAGGCTTCGGTTCCGCGAAGCTCCACGGCCCGGTCAGCATCCTCCGGAAGATCGAGTTCCGGCGCCGATCCGCCCGGCGGATCAGCGCGGAATCCAGGCGTCGATGGCGGCCCAGGCTTCGGCCGCGGTCTCGACGAAGGTGACGATGCTGGGATCCGCGGGGGCGATGGTGCCGGCCTCGACCAGGGCCGACCAGTCGATGACCCGGTCCCAGAAGGCGCGTCCGAAAAGCAGCACCGGCAGGGGCTGCATGCGGCCGGTCTGGACCAGCGTCAGCACCTCGAAGAGCTCGTCGAGCGTGCCGAAGCCGCCGGGAAAGACCGCGATCGCCCGGGCGCGCATCAGGAAATGCATCTTGCGCACGGCGAAATAGTGGAAATTGAAGCTGAGATCCGGGGTGCCGTAGCGGTTGGGCACCTGTTCGTGCGGCAGGACGATGTTGAGGCTCACCGAGATGCCGCCGGCTTCGGCCGCGCCCCGGCTGCCGGCCTCCATGATGCCGGGACCGCCGCCGGTGCAGACCACGTTCTCGCGGTTGCCGGTGGCCAGGGCGCGCAGCGAGGTCAGGCGGGCGAATTCGCGGGCCTGCTCGTACCAGGTCGCGAGCGCCGCCGGCCCGGTCCCGCCCGTGCCGGCCGTCTCGGGCGACGGGATGCGCGCGCTGCCCATGATGACCACGGTCGAGGTGATGCCGCGCTCGGCCAGCGCCATTTCGGTCTTGAGCAGCTCGAGCTGCAGGCGCACCGGGCGCAGCTCGTCGCGCGTCAGGAACTCGGCGTCGCTGAAGGCGAGGCGGTAGCTCGGCGAGAGGGTCTGGGGCGTGTCGGGGATGTCTTCCCAATGGCGCAGATCCTCGCGCGCGTCGGGAAAGCGGCGCTGCGGTCGCCTCTGATCGGTCATTGCATGCCTCCGGAGGGCTGGAGTTCGGGTCAGATTGCCAGATCCCGGTTACCGGACTATAGCTTCGCCCCGATCCCTGCCAGAGCCAAAGCCGGAGTTCCGCCCATGCCGCACCCGACCCATGCCGAACTGGCGCTCGCGATCGAGGAGGCCTGGGAGATCCGCGACACGATCTCCCCGGACACCGGCGGCGCGACGCGCGGCGCGATCGAATCCACGCTGGAGGCGCTGGACACCGGCAGCCTGCGCGTCGCCGAGCGCGGCGAGGACGGGGTCTGGACCGTGAACCAATGGGCCAAGAAGGCCGTGCTCCTTGGTTTCCGGTTGCAGGACATGGGCCAGCAATCCGGCGGCCCGCAGGACGGCGGCTGGTGGGACAAGGTGGATTCGAAGTTCAAGGGCTGGACCGAGCGCGAGTGGCGCGGCGCCGGTTTCCGCGCGGTGCCGACCTGCGTCGTGCGCCGCTCGGCCTATATCGCGCCGGGCGTGGTGCTGATGCCCTGTTTCGTCAATCTCGGCGCCCATGTGGGCGAAGGCACCATGGTGGACACCTGGGCGACGGTGGGATCCTGCGCGCAGATCGGGCGCAACGTGCATCTCTCGGGCGGGGTCGGGATCGGCGGCGTGCTCGAGCCGATGCAGGCGGGGCCGACGATCATCGAGGACGATTGCTTCATCGGGGCGCGCTCGGAAGTGGTCGAGGGCTGCATCGTCCGCGAGGGATCGGTTCTCGGGATGGGCGTCTTCATCGGTCGCTCCACCAAGATCGTCGATCGCGAGACGGGGCAGGTCAGCTATGGCGAGGTCCCGGCCGGGTCGGTGGTGGTCGCGGGCTCGATGCCGTCGAAGAACGGGATCAGTCTCTATTGCGCGGTGATCGTGAAGCGGGTGGACGCGCAGACGCGCTCGAAGACCTCGATCAACGAGCTGCTGCGGGACTGAGCGGCATGGTCCAGCAGGTCTATACCCTGGTGGTCGAGGTCGGGCGCAGGGCGGGCGACGGGCTGCCGGAGGCGGCGACCGGCGCGGGCCTGATCTGCTACGCCGGCGGCGTGGACGAGGCGGAGGCGGTGCGCGAGACGGTCGCGATCCTGAGGCAGGCCGACCTCGCCCCGCTCGAGGTCACCGGCCACGGCACGCTGCCCGAGCGCCTCGCCGCGGGCGAGGAGGTGCCGGAGGAGGAGCGCGCCCTGATGGCCCGCGCGCTCGCGGAGAACGCGGTGATCGTGGCGGAAATGACGCCGTTCTACGACGAATCCGCCGAAGCCTGACCGGGTCCGTCGTCCGTCTGAGGGTAGCGCGAACCGGCGATAGCGAGGCACTGCCTCGCGCCGGTTCGTCGGTCGGAGCGCGCGGATTTGTCACCTGCCAAATCCGCGAGGGGAATGCTGCGCCGGCATGGGGGAACGGGCGCCGGTCTGAACCGATCACCGGGAGACCCTATCCTACCATCGGCCCTTCCGCCGAGCCTACGTCTGTGGCCCCTGGACGGCGCGTTTGCGCGCCGGCCCCCGGCAGGGCCGGCGCGGCCCGATCGCCACGGGTCGATCGGGCTGGAACACCGCGGCCGTGGGAGAAGCGAGGCTCGCTGGTATCAGGCCTCGGTTGCCGTGTCGGGATCGAAGTCGCGGATCATTGCCCTGAGTTCCGGCTCCGCGACCCGCTTGGCCGCCTTTCTTGGCGGGAACCACCGCACCTTGCGCTGGTCGTGCTCCGGATATTCCTTGAGCAGGGCGCGCACCTCGAGCGGGAAGACGCGCACGATGCAGGGGATCCAGCGCCCTGGACCGAGATACTTGCGATAGGAGAAGAGGCCGAGGCTGCGATTGCCGATCTCGCCCCGGACCCCCGCCTCCTCCCAGGCCTCGCGCGCGGCGGTCTCGGGATCGCTGCGCCGGCGCATCGGCCATCCCTTCGGAATCACCCAGCGGCCGGTGTCGCGGCTGGTGATCAGGAGGATGCGCAGGCCCTTTCCCGACCGGCGCCAGCAGAGCGCGCCGACCTGAAGGCTCGGGGGGTGACCCCGGCCGCTGCGCGCGGCAGTGGCGCTGCGTTTCTTCGAGCGGTCGGGAGACTTCGCCATGGGCGCGCGCCGTGGGATCCATTGCCGGGGAGATGATGGAAAACCTTCTAGCGTTTTCCGTAGTAGAGGCCAACCACATGCTCGGCCTCCGCGAAGAAGAGCCAGCGCAGCACCAGGATGCCCGCCACATGGGCGAGGACTGCGAGCCCGACGGTGAGGTGGCCCGCCGCCCCGGGGGCGAGCAGGGCGATGGGCAGGACGACGGCCGCCGTGAATCCAATTGGGCGCAGACGCCGGGAATGCCGGCGGCCGACCACATGCACCATCTCGCGCAGCAGGTAGTTCGGACCCGTATTCGGCGGCTCGAGCAGGCGCAGCCGCCCGAGCGCGCCGAGGCCCGTCGCCGTGGCCATGGTGCTGCCGGCGGCAGCGAAGCGACCGTCGCCGCGGAACCAGTCGGCAAGCTGGAGGACCCCCAGGGCCGCGAGAAGGACGGTGGCCGGGCGGGTTTCGCCGGCGAGCAGCGCACCGCCCGAGAGGGATGCGAAGAGGAAGATCGCCGGGGTCAGCGGCGAGCGCCAGCGCGGCACCGATTTCATCTGCGCGTAGATCATCGAGGTCGCGAAGACGGTCGCGACGGCGAGCGCCGCCGCGAGCAGGCCGAGGGCGGCGAGCCGCAGGCCGGCGAGGGACCAGAGCGCGGCATAGGCGCCGAAGACGAGCAGGGTCGCCACGGCGAGCAGGGCCTCGCGGCTGAGCCAGGAGCTGCGCCATTGCGAGAAGGCCTTGAGAAAGCGGCTCGGCTGGCCGAGGTGGAAGAGGCTGGCGAGCAGGCCCGCCCCGGCGAGGCCGAGCGCGAGCGCGCAGAACGTCGCGGCGATCCAGCCCTCGCCCTTGCCCGCGCCGAGCCCGAGCATCGCCATGAGCCCGAAGCCGAGGCCGGAGAACGTGGTGAAGACGATGATGGAAGGCGCTGGATGCATTCAGAATTTATCCAGCGCCCGATCCAGCCAGCCGAGGAAACCGCCCGCCGATTGCGGCAGCGGGTCGAGCAGCGGCGCGAGCAGGTCGACGGGCGCGCGCGGGGGCAGGTATTTGTTGACCGGGCGGGTCCCCTGCTCGGGCATGAGGTCGAAACCGCCGCGCGCGGCGACGAGCTTCGCGGCCGGGCTCTCGGGATCGGCGAGGTCGCCGAAATGGCGGGCGCCGGCGGGGCAGGCGCGCACGCAGGCGGGCTGGCGGTCGATCTCGGGGATGTTCGGGTTCTCGATCCGGTCGACGCAGAGCGTGCATTTCTTCATGACCCCGGCGGCCTGGTCGAGTTCCCGCGCGCCATAGGGGCAGGCCCAGGCGCAGAGGCCGCAGCCGATGCAATCCGCCTCGTTGACCAGGACGATGCCGTCCTCGGTGCGCTTGTAGCTCGCCCCGGTCGGGCAGACGGTGACGCAGGGGGCATCGGCGCAATGCAGGCAGGACCGGGGGAAATGCACCACCCGCGGCACTTCGCCCCCGCTCTCGGGAACGGCCTCGAAGCTATGGACCCGATTGAGAAAAGTGCCGGACGGTCGGGCCCCGTAGGCATCCTGGTCCGAGAGGGGCGCGCCGTAGTTCGCGGTGTTCCATTCCTTGCAGGAAACGACGCAGGCATGGCAGCCGACGCAGGTGTCGAGGTCGATGACGAGGCCGAGGCTGCGCTCGGTGGATGCGGGAAGCGAGGTCATGGCGTCCCCTGTCAAAGCCCGTGCACGCCACATGCAGGAAGCATGCATCATCCATGCACGCGCCCTGCATACGACGCGCGGGGCCGGAGGGCCAGCCGCCTGCGCCGGGGTGCCGCCGTCGGGGGGGGCGGCGCCCCGGCCGCTGCGGCGGAACGGTTGCGCGGTGCCTATTCGGCGAGGCGCTCGCCGCTGCCACCCATCTCGGACGGGAAATCCTTCATCTTCGGCAGGCCGTCCTTCATCGGCAGGACGGTTTCGGCGTAGTTGACATGGATGACGGGAACGAACTCCTGGTCGGGGATCGTCGCCGCATAGACGTCCATCAACCCCCAATGGGGGTGATAGGTCATCACATGGCCGCCGCAGAGCGTGCAGAACTGGCGGTCGCTGCGGTCGGTCTTGCGGTAGTGGCCGAGATGCTGCTCGCCCTTCGTGACCCGGACGTTCTCGTTCCTGAAGAGCGTGAAGGCATTGACCGGTCCCGCGGACCACGACCTGCAGGAGGCGCAATGGCAATAGCCCATCGCTTCCGGATCCCCGGTCACCTCGACCTCGACGGCACCGCAGAAGCACGAACCCTTGATCGTCCTGGACATCTCCCGATTCCTTCGCTGACGGGCCGGCGTGGCGCCAGCCCGAAGGCATAGAATACCACGGCGCCGCGGGAGTCGGCGGCGATTCTGCAGCTGCGGAGGGGCGACGGGCGTACCGTCGGAGCGTCGCAAGGACACAGAATCGCCATCCCGGCGAGTGCGGGCGCATGCCATGGGCCGTGGGAAGCAAGGCCGCAAGTCGCCGCCGGCCGCAGCGCTGCGCGTCGGCCCCGTTGTCATGGGTCGATCGAGCTGGAGCCCCCCGGCCGCGGGCATCACGTGCGCTCCGTTGGAACGACTCCGAGGCGGGCAGGCTTCCCGAAGGCCTCAGAAGACGACAAAAGGCCGCGGCGCGTCGGACCGGATCGCCGCGCGGCTTGATTCAGGTCATGGGGGGCCGGCGCCATCCTGCCTAGGATCGGCCATGCCGAAGCGCAAAGCCACCATGACCGCGCATCCCGCAACCGATGCGACCGCAGGCGCCGGGCGCCGGGCGATGCCCGTCGAGCGCCTGCCGCAGCCCTGCGGGATTCCCCCGGCCGGTGCCGTCCCGGCGCCGGCGGGGCATCCCCATGGCGACCTCGACCGTGCCGGCCGGGCGGCGGTGGCGCGCGCGACCGCGGGGGTCTCGCCGCAGGCGGTCATCGATGCCTGGAGCGACTGGGCGACGCATCTGGCGCGTTCCCCGGGGCGCCAGCTCGAACTGGCCGAGCTGGCGCAGAGCAGCGCGCTCCGGCTCCTCGGCCATGCCGTCGGCGCGGCCGGCGGCGGCGCGGCGCCGGCCCCCTTCGAGCCGAAGCCCTATGACCACCGCTTCGTCCATCCGGCCTGGCGGATGCCGCCATTCAGCCTCTGGCAGCAGGGTTTCCTGGCCGTGCAGGACTGGTGGGACCACGCCACCGACCGCCTGCGCGGCCTGCGGACGCATGATGCCGACAGGATGCGGTTTCAGGCCCGCCAGACGCTCGACCTGGTCGCGCCGTCGAATTTCCCCTGGCTGAACCCGGAGATCATCGAGGCAACCCTCGAATCCGGCGGCCGCAACCTGGTCGAGGGGGCGGGGCATTTCTCCCAGGATCTGCTGCACACGCTGACGCAGGCCCGCAGGCCCGCGCCGGAGGGCTACCGCATCGGCACGGATCTGGCCTGCACGCCGGGAAAGGTCGTCTATCGCAACCACATCCTCGAGCTCATCCAGTATGAACCGCGGACCGGATCGGTTCATGCGGAGCCGGTGCTGATCGTGCCGGCCTGGATCATGAAATACTACATCCTGGATCTGTCGCCGGAGAATTCCCTGGTCCGCTATCTGGTGGAACAGGGCTTCACCGTCTTCGTGATCTCCTGGTGCAATCCGACCGCGGCCCAGGCCGAGCTCTCGCTCGACGACTATCGCAAGGACGGGGTCATGGCGGCGATCGACGCGATCAACGCGATCGTTCCGGGGGCGCGGATCCATGCCAACGGCTATTGCCTCGGCGGCACGATCCTGGCGATCGCCGCCGCGACCATGGCCCGCGACGGCGACGCGCGGCTGGCCTCGGCGACCCTGATGGCCGCGCAAGTGGATTTCGTCGAGGCGGGCGAACTCCTGCTCTTCCTCGACGAGAGCCAGGTCGCCTTCCTCGAGGATCTGATGTGGGCGCAGGGCTATCTCGACCGGCCGCAGATGGCCCGCGCCTTCGCCGCGATCCGGGCGGAGGACCTGATCTATTCCCGGGCGGTGCAGCGCTATTTCCTCGGCAAGCAGGATCTGCCGACCGACATCGGCGTCTGGAACGCCGACACGACGCGCATGCCCGCGCGCATGCATTCCGCATATCTCAGGGGCCTCTTCCTGGAAAACCGGCTGACGGCGGGGCGGTTCGCGGTCGAGGGGCGGGTGATCGCGCTGAAGGACATCGCCGTCCCGCTCTTCGTGGTCGGCACCGAGCAGGACCACATCGCGCCCTGGCGCTCCGTCTACAAGCTGGCGCTCTTCACCGATTGCGACCTGACCTTCGTGCTGACCAAGGGCGGGCACAACGGCGGCATCCTCAGCGAACCGGGCCACGAGGCGCGGCACTACCGCATCGGCCACCGGCCGAAGGACGCGCTCTACCTCGGCCCCGATGCCTGGTGCGCCCGGCATGTCCCGCGGGAGGGCTCCTGGTGGCCGGAGCTGAGCGCCTGGCTGGCGCGGAACAGCAGCGGGAAGGTCGATCCGCCGGGCATGGGCGCGCCGGAGCTGGGCTATCCGGCGCTCGCGGACGCCCCGGGCAGCTACGTGCACCAGACATAGGGTGATGCGCGCGTGCTGCTCCGTCCCGGATCCGGTCGCATGGATCGGAGGGAGACCGACCCGACGCGGCAATGACGTGGCGGCCTATCCCGTGCCGGCCCGAAGCATCCGCGCGGACCTTATCGTGAAAACTGTACAATAACAACCATATAAGCCATGTCCCGCTGCGGGGCGCCACTCCGGGCCGGCGTGCCGGGAGCACGAGGCGGGTTGCTCCGCCGGATGGCAGCGGCAGGCGCGGGCGCCCAACCCCGTGCAATCACCCGGCGGTTGCGTCACGAGGCCTTGAGATAGGCCACCAGGATGTCGCGGGCGGCCGCGAGGTCGGTCTTGTGGATCATCTCGGTCACGGTGTGGATGTAGCGGGTGCCCACGACGATGCCGATGGCCCGCGCCCCGGCGGCGGCCTGCTGGGCGGCGGCGCCGTCCTGGCCGCCCGCGCGCAGCATGGTGCGCTGGAAGGGGATCTTCTTCTCCATCGCGAGCTTCTCGAAATCCGCCACGAGGCCGCGGTCGGCGATGAACGATGAATCGCGCACATGCAGGCCGAAGCCCTTGCCCTGCTCGGTGGTGCGGTCCTGCTCGGGCACGCCGGGGGTGTCGCAGGCGAGCGTGGTGTCGACGCCGATGCCGATGTCGGGGCGGATCGCGAAGGAGGAGGTGCGCGCGCCGCGCAGGCCGACCTCTTCCTGCGAGGTAAAGACCACATGGATCTCGGCCTCGGTCTTCGCCTTGCCCAGGCCCCGGATCGCCTCGATGCCGAGCCAGCAGGCGACGCGGTTGTCGAGCGCCTTGGAGACGACCTTGTCGCCGATCTCGATGAAGGGCTCGTCCATCACCACCATGTCCCCGACCTTCACGACGTCGGCGGCCTTGGCGCCCATGCCGATGTCGACGATGAACTCATGCGGTTCGGGGACCTTCTTGCGGTCCTCCGGCGAGGAGATGTGCACTCCCGGGCCGGCGGGGTTCATCACCCCCTTGAAGTCGCCCTCGCCGGCGCAGACGAGGACCCGGCGCGAGAAGAGGTGGCGCGGGTCGAAGCCGCCCGAGGGCAGCACATGGATGAAGCCCTTGTCGGTGACGTGGCTGACCATGAAGCCGATCTCGTCCATATGGCAGAGCAGCATGATCCTGGTCGGGTTCTTGCCCTTCTTCGCGTCGCGGCGGCAGAGCAGCGAGCCCATCGGGTCGGTGGAGACCTCGTCGAAGAGGCCGTCGGCCTCCGAGGCGATCAGGTCGCGCACCCTGTCCTCGTGGCCGGGGATGCCGGGGGTTTCGCACAGGGCCTTGAGCAGGGCGAGGTTCATCGGGGGCTCCGTCGTTGACGCCGGAATGGGGCGGCGGTGCGTCTATAAGTGCCGCGCGGGGCGGGGAGCGCAAGGCCCCGCTGCCCGGCACTTCCCGGGCCAATCGCATTTGGAGGTCGTTCCTTCTTCTCCGACCGTCCCGCCCCGAGATTGGGACAGCGCCCGCCTGGGGGCGGGGGCGGTCGCAGCCCGACGGTGCCCGCCGGGCCGGACTGTAACGATAGGCGCGCCGGGAACTCAGCCCGACGACGTCGCATCGCCACATGCAGTTCACCTGGCCCGGCCGGCCGAGGCCGAGGTCAGCTGGCGCGGCCGCGGATGGCCCAGGCGCGGGCCGCGAGGTGGATCGAGCCGTCGGCCTGTCGGGGCAGGTCGGCCTCGAGCCTTTCGCGCAGCCGCGCGCGCGCCGCCGGCGCGAGGCCCACGCAATAGCCAGGCGCCGGGCCGGTGCCGAGGGTGAAGGGCGTCCAGAAATCCTCGAAGTCGCGGAAGACCGTCGACACCGTGATCTCGGCGCTCTCGACCGCGGCGAGGCCGGCCTCGCGGGCGAGGCTCGCGAGCGCCTCCGGCGTGCAGAAGGGGAAGCGCACGTCCTCGCTGAGCGTGCGGGCCTCGGGATCGAGCGCGGCGGCGGCGGTCCAGAAGGCGCGCATGAATTCGACTCCGCCGCCGGGATAGTCCCAGACGTAGAAGCCGATCCGCCCCTCCGGCCGCGCGACGCGCGCCATCTCGGCCAGCGCGCCGGGCCGGTCCGGCACGAAGTTGAGCACCAGCCCGGAGACGATCGCGTCCCGGCTCGCATCCGGCAGGGCGAGGGCGCGGGCATCCCCGACGGTGAAGTCGGCGCGGGCGTCCGCATGGGTCTCGCGGGCCCGGGCGACGAAGCCCGCCGAGGGGTCGATGGCCTGCAGGCTGCGCGGCGCGGCCTTCGCGAGGATCGCGCCGGAGAGCGCGCCGGTGCCGCAGCCGACCTCGAGCCAGTCGAGCCCCGGCGGCGCATCGAACCAGTCGAGGAAGCCCGGCGCGATCTGCCGGCTCCACCGTCCCATATAGGCGTCGTAATTCTCGCCTTCCGCCCAGGCGTCGTGCCGCGACTGGTCGCTCATCGCCGGCTCCCTCCCCGCGAGGACGATGATCCGCCCGCCGGCGGCGCTTGTCCATTGCGAATGCCGCGGTCGGCCGCTTTTGCGGTGGCGGCGCCTGGGGTATCCTGTGTCGCGGGGAGCATGCAGGGGAGGCGCGCATATGATCGACCATGTGGGGATTTCGGTTTCCGACTTCGCGCAGAGCCATGACTTCTATCGCGCGGCGCTGGAGCCGCTCGGGGTCACCGTCCAGATGGAGGTGACGGCGGAGCAGACGGGCGGGCAGGCCTTCACCGGCTTCGGGACCGAGGGCAAGCCGTTCTTCTGGATCGGGACCGGGGTGGCGGTGTCGCGCGGCACCCATGTCGCCTTCGCCGCCGCCTCGCGCAGCGAGGTCGATGCCTTTCACGCCGCCGCCATGAAGGCCGGCGGGCGCGACAACGGCAAGCCGGGGCTGCGTCCGCAGTATCATCCCGACTACTACGGTGCCTTCGTCTACGACCCCGACGGCAACAATATCGAGGCGGTCTGCCATCGGCCGGCGTGACCGCATGTGCTGGGAGCAGGTGCCGGAGGCGGCCGGGGTATCCCTGGTCGGGCCGGAACGGGCCGCCGTCCCCGGGTGACGAGGGAATGGCGGGTGGGACCTTGCCAGAAAGGCTCGGGCGGAGGGACTCGCGCTCCCTGCAGGCCGGCCCGGGGTGGCGTTACACGATGAGACGCGGCTTATATGTTTGTTATTGCACGGCTTTTAGAGAAGTGGGCCGCGCCGACCCTGCCGGGGGCCGGTGCGCGAGGCGCGCCGTCCAGGGCCGCCCCGTCCCGATCCCGACCGGCGGAAAGGCCGCCGGCATCGCTCGCCCGCCAGCGCTTCAGTCGATCTTCTCGATGTCCGGTAGCGCCCAGGACTTGTCGAAGAACGGCTCGGTCGGGCCGTAGAAGCGGAAGTAGGCGAACCAGCCCTCGTCGGGATTGGTCTGCACCCAGTTCGCTTCATGGCCTTCGGGCGCTTGCGGGCCGAACCAGACGTCGATCGACCCGTCGTCGTTCGCGACGATGTCCTCCTTGCGCGACGAGATGTCGGGCCGGCCCTGTTCGGTCACCTGCATCTGCCGTGTCGCTTCGTCGTAGGCTGTCACCGACCAGAAGCCTGCCGCCGGCGGATCGGCCGGGACGTGGAGGCGATAGGTGTTCTCGCCCGAGAGCCAGCTCCCGTCCGCGTCCTTGTAGGCGGCGATGTAACGCTGGCCGACCCCCGGCGTCTGCGTCAGCATCGCCTTGGAGATGACCACCGCCTCGTAGAACCAGGCGGCGCGCTCGTCGAGCTGGTCGTAGGTCGCGGCCTTCTGGTCGACGGAGACGACCAGCGCGTGCTTCCAGTGGGTGCCGTCCCAGAACGGCGGCTCGACGCGCTTGTCGCTGGTATTGGCCTTGGCCATCGCCTCGCCGACGAGGGCCCCGTCCTCGAGCAGCCCGCTCTGCCGTTCGTCCGGCGCGAAGGGCCGGCCGCGCTCGATTCCGAGAAACCTGAGCTGCGCCATGATCAGCCGGTCGCGCTCGTCGACGGGATTGCGCTGGATCACCTCGTCGAGGCTGTCCCAATAGGCCATGCCCCGGGGCGGCATCTGGCTCCACGGCTCGTCCCCGGCATCGCGCGCGGGCATCGGCTCGCCGGTGCCCTCGGGCGACCAGGTGTAGGTCCTGATCTGCGGCACCAGCTCGGCGATCGCCGCGTCCTTGTCGTCGCCCAGCAGGCGGAACCCGGCCAGCACGTCGCGGCTCGCCGCCTGCACGATGTAGTAGCCGGGCGCCTCAACCGGGCCGTGGCCCGGGGGCAGGATCAGGTACTTGCCACCCTTGCCCATGTCGGGGCCGACGACGCCGAGGTCGGCCAGCACCCGCTGCCAGTTGTCGAGGATCATGCCGGCGATCAGCCCGGCGGGCACCTCGACGACGAAGGGGCCGCTTTCCCTGAGGTCGATGAAGGTGGCGATGTAGGGCGTCGTGTAGTTCGGCGTCAGGATCCCGAGCTTCTCGGCGAAGTCGAAGTAGTTCAGCATCTCGCCGTTCGCGCCGCCGTGCACGCCGTAATGCGCCCGGCGCCATTCGTTGAGGCCCACGGCCGGGATGCCCCAGAGGTAGGCCTGGGCGGCCCGCTGGAAGTCCATCTCGTCGTAGAGCTTTTGCACCGTCGCGTCGGTCGGATAGCCGCTCTCGAAGGAGAGCGCGCCGATGCGCGTGTCGAGGGTCACGTCGCCAGCGAACGGATTGCCGTCCTGGGCGAGCGCCGGGAAGGCCGTCGCGCAGAGCGCGGCGGCCGCAACGGCAAGGGTTGCACGATGTCGTCTCATCTTGGCTATCCTTCTCTCCCAGTTCGGGTATCGCTGCGTCAGGGAGACAATACTGCCTCAAGGGCCGGGTGATCTATGCGCCGCGTGCCAGATTGGCCGCGCCGGCGGGCGCGCGTCTCGCCTGGAAGCTCGCCGAAGAGGTCGCAGTAGAGGCCGGCCACCCGGCCGAGTTCGCTGAGTCCCCAACGATTTGCGACCAGCGCGACCGTGCAGGAGGCCTCCGCCTCGCTCGCGAGATCGTGATGGATGCGGTGCAACCGGAGCCGGCGCACATCGTCGCGGGGCGTGTCGTCGAGCAGGTCGGCGAAGGCGCGGAAGAGCGTCCTGCGGGAGGTGAAGGCCGCAGCGGCGATCTCGTCGACCGTCATCGGCTCGGCGAGATGGGCGGCGATGTAGTCCCGTGCCCGTTCGACGATCCGGCCATGCAGGCCGGGCTCGGCGCCGGTCGTTCGCGCCCGGGGCTGGCGACCCAGATGCCGGATGGCGGCGAGCAGCATGACGCGCCCGAGTGCGGCGTCGCGGGGTGTCCTTGCGCCGCCGTGCATCCGCCGCATGCGGTCCCTGAGGGTGGCGATGACCTTCGGGTCCATCAGGCGCGGATGGAATCCGGTGCCGCCGAGGGCCTTCGCGTCGAGGACCAGATTCTCGCGGGCGGCCTCCTCCTCCAGCCGCTCCGCCGTCACGTTCACCGTCGCCTAGAGCGAGCCGGGCGTGTAGAGCGCGGAATGCTCGTCGCCGGGGAAGAACCCGACGATGTTTCCCGTCTGCCGCTCCCTGTGCCAGGCGCCACGTCGAGACCGATGCCGATGGTGAGCATGTCCTGCGACAGCGGGCCGCGCAAGGCGACGCGCCCGCCGATCAGCCCGCTGGTGCTGACGATGCCGTCGCGTGTGGAGAAGGCCAGCCGGCCGGAAAACGCGCCCCGCGACATCTGCGTCGCTTCCAGCCCGGCGCCGAGCACCGCATCGCGCAGATTCTCGATCCGTCGGATCGGCACGCAGGTCCAGGCTGCGCCCGGCGTCAGCAGCATCGTCCCGAACTCGCGTGGTCTTCGCCGTTGCGTCTGAGGCCCATACCCAACCCACTTGCGCCGCGCATCCAGGCAGCAGGGAAGATGTGGCGACCGACGGCTTCGTCCCACCTGCGGCCTCTGCCGGGTTCCTGCCAAGCCCCGCTGCCGGACCTTGGGTGCATTGGCCGCCTTTGGCAGTCTACAGGGTCCGGTCCCGGGCGGAAATGCTGCCGGCGCCGGACCATTGCCCGCCGAAGGCGACCGATGCCGGGCCGCGGCCGACCGGGGAGGCCTGGGCGGTGACGTGCGGGGCGCTCATGGTCTGTGGCGGCGCCTTCTCGAGGCGCACGCGCAGGTCGTACCAGGCGGCCTGGCCGGTGACCGGATCGGAGTTCGACCAGCGCAGCCCGTCGCCCCGCGGCGGCAGCAGCTCGGAGATCAGGCGGTTGAGCAGGAAGCCGCGCGTCGCCTCGGGCGCGTCGGGGGCGAGCGCCCAGGCGCCGGGGCGCTTGCCGATGGCGTTCCAGGTCCAGAGCGTGCGGGGGTTGACCGCGTCCATGCGCGCGACGGGCACGGTGATGCGACCGTGCGGCGAGATCACATGCGCCCAGTCTCCTTCCGCGAAGCCGAACGCGTCCCAGAGCCCGCCCGGCACATAGAGCGGGTTCTGCCCGTGGATCTGGCGCAGCCAGGCGTTCTGGCTGCCCCAGGAATGGTACATGGCTGCCGGGCGCTGGGTGATGGCGTGGAGGGGATATTCGGCCGGATCGACGAGGCTTTCCTCGAAGGGCGGATACCAGACGGGCAGCGGCGCCATGGCCTGCACCAGCCGGTCGCGCAGATGCTTGGGCGGCTGGTGGTCGCCGCGGCCGAGGGCGGCGGCGCGGAAGCGGGCGAGCGGTTCGCAATAGAGCTGGAAGGGGTAGTGCTGGGGCGCGTCGGTGAGGCCGATCTCCACGGCGAAATCGGCCCAGGCGGTGTTCCAGGGCTTGAAATAGGCGGCCTCCTCGGGAACCTCCGCCGACCAGAATCCGCCGTTTTCGATGTAGCGCGCGATCTGGTCGGGATTGGGCGCGCCGCGGCCGTGGCCGCTGCCGTCGCCGCGCCAGCCCGCGAGCGGGCCGATGCCGGGGCGGCGCTGGTGGCGGGTCATGTAGTCGGCGTAGTCGCGATAAAGCGCCGCGCCCTCGGCATCGACCATGCCGGGGAGCTTCAGCCGCGCGCCGAGGTCGAGCAGCACCGACTGGAAGCCGCGCACGCCCGCGTGGCCGGGGCGGGACGGCTCCACCACCGGCCAGCGGATCGCATCGGCGACCAGATCGGGCTCGCCGATCGGGCGGTCGAGCAGCGAGATGGCGTCGTGGCGCTCCAGATAGGTGGTGTCGGGCAGCACCAGGTCGGCGAAGGCGACCATCTCGGAGGAATAGGCGTCCGCGACGATGATCTTCGGGATGACGTAGTTGCCCGAGGCGTCGGTGCGCGTCAGCATCTCCATGACGGCGCTGGTATTCATCGAGGAATTCCAGGCCATGTTGGCCATGTAGAGGAAGAGCGCCTCGATCGGGTAGGGATCGCCCGCCACGGCGTTCGAGATGACCATGTGCATCATCCCGTGCGCGGCGAGCGGCGCCTCCCAGGAGAAGGCCTTGTCGATGCGCAGCGGTCGGCCCTCGGCGTCAACCGCGAGATCCTCCGGCCCGCGCGGATAGCCGAGCTGGGGGCCGTCGAGCGGCAGGCCGGGGGTGACCCTGTGGTGCGGCTTCGGCTGGGCGGCGACCGGGCGGGGGTAGGGCGGCTTGAAGCGGAAGCTGCCGGGGGTCTCCACCGCGCCGAGGATCAGCTGCAGCACATGCAGCGCCCGGCAGGTCTGGAAGCCGTTGGAATGCGCCGAGATGCCACGCATGGCGTGGACCGCGACGGGCCGGCCCAGCATGGTCTCGTGGCGGGTGCCGCGGAAATCGGTCCAGGGCCGGGGCAGGGTGATGGCGCGTTCGAAGGCGACTTCGGCCAGCTCGGCGGCGATGCGGCGGATCGTGGTGGCGGGGATGCCGCAGCGCTCGGACACTGCTTCGGGCGCATGGGCCGGGTCGAGCCAGGCCTCTGCCATGAGCTGGAAGACGGGCTTCGCATGGGTCGGCCCGAGATTGAAGGTGCCGGAGAGGGCGGGCCGCGCCTCGGGGTCGTCCCAGGGCAGGGTGCGGTGGCGGTGGCGGTCCCAGACCAGTTCGCGGCCGTCTGCGTCGCGCAGGAAGAGGCCGTGGGTCGGCGAGCGGGGATCGTCGTCCACCAGATGCGCGGCGTTGGTGTAGCGCATGAGGTAGTCGAGATCGACCTTGCCCGCCGACATCAGCACATGCACGAGGGCGAGGATGAAGAGCCCGTCGGTGCCGGGCGTGATGCCGAGCCATTCGTCGGCGATGGCGTTGTAGCCGGTGCGCACCGGGTTGATCGCGATCACCTTGGCGCCGCGCGCCTTGAGCTTGCCGAGGCCGATCTTGATCGGGTTCGAATCGTGGTCCTCGGCGACGCCGAAGAGCAGCAACAGCTTTGTGCGCTCCCAGTCGGGGGCGCCGAATTCCCAGAACGAGCCGCCCATGGTGTAGATCCCGGCCGCCGCCATGCTGACCGAGCAGAAGCCGCCGTGGGCGGCGTAGTTCGGCGTGCCGAACTGCTGCGCCCACCAGCCGGTGAGCGCCTGGCTCTGGTCGCGGCCGGTGAAAAAGGCGAGTTTCTCGGGCGCGGTGGCGCGGATCGGCGCAAGCCAGGAGGTGGCGAGGGCGAGGGCCTCCTCCCAGGGGATCTCCTCGAATTCGCCCGAGCCGCGCGGTCCCTTGCGCCGGAGCGGGCCGCGGAGCCGCGCAGGCGAGAGATGCTGCATGATCCCCGCCGAGCCCTTGGCGCAGAGCACGCCGCCGTTGACCGGGTGGTCCCGGTTGCCCTCGATATAGGCGACCTTTCCGTCGCGCAGATGCACGTCGATGCCGCAGCGGCAGGCGCACATGTAGCAGGTGGTGTTGCGGATCTCGTCGGAGACCTTCGGCGCGGTGTCGAGCGGTGTCAGCCTTGCCTCCCGTGCGGGTCGAGCGGGGCCATGCTGCGAGGCAGGGCGGCGGGTGGCAAGGGGAAACCGCGTCGGGGGCGGGGGAATGGCACTTGGCTACGTGACCCCGTCCGTATGAATTCCGGGCGCGCCCGGTGTCACCTTCCCGCCCGGCGGGCACCGGATGGCGGCGCCCGCCTGCGGGCGGGGCGGGCGCTGCCCTCGTCGTCTCTTGGGGCGGTCCAGGAAGAAAGAGCTTCAAATGCGACCGCCATGCCCCTGCGCCGGGCCTCCCTTGAGAAGGCCGCGACGGCTTGCTAGAGGTCCGTCGGGCAGCGTGGGGTTCGTCGAAACATGGCACGGGGCGGAGCGGCGCGGGAGGAACGGCCGAAGGCGGCGAACATGCGGCCGCTGCGCGCGCTGGCGCCTTTCCTGCGGCCCTATCGCTTGACGGTTCTGGCCGCCCTCGCCGCCCTGACCGTCACCGCCGCGCTTTCCCTGACCCTGCCGCTGGCGGTGCGGCGGGTGGTGGACGGGTTCTTCGCGGAATCGCTGCCGCAGATGGATCTCTATTTCACCGCCGCGATCGGGATCGCGGCGTTGCTGGCGCTGGGCACGGCGCTGCGCTTCTATCTGGTCACGCGCCTCGGCGAGCGGGTCGTGGCCGATATCAGGCGCGCGATCTTCGACAGGGTCATCGGCATGAGCCCCGCCTTCTTCGAGCGGGTCATGACCGGCGAGGTGCTGTCGCGCCTGACCACGGACACGACGCTGGTGCTGTCGGTCATCGGCTCGTCGGTGTCGGTGGCGCTGCGGAACGTGCTCACGCTCGTCGGGGGGCTGGTGCTCCTGACGATCACCAGCCCCAAGCTGACGGCGCTGGTGCTGATCGGCGTGCCGCTGGTGGTCTTTCCGATCCTCACGCTCGGGCGGCGGGTGCGCCTGCTCAGCCGCGAGAACCAGGACCGGATCGCGGAATCGAGCGCGCAGGCCTCCGAGACCCTGCTCGCGGCCCAGACCGTCCAGGCCAATACCAACGAGACCGCCAGCCGGGCGCGGTTCGGGGATCTGACCGAGCGCGCCTTCGACGCGGCACGGCGGCGCATCGTCACCCGCTCGATCCTGACCGCGATCGTCATCTTCCTTGTCTTCACCTCCGTGGTCGGCGTGCTCTGGATCGGGGCCCGCGACGTGCGCGGCGGCAGCATGACGCCGGGGGAGCTCGTGCAGTTCGTGATCTATGCCGTGCTGGTGGCCGGCTCGGTCGCGGCACTCTCGGAGATCTGGGGCGAGCTGCAGCGGGCGGCGGGCGCCACCGAGCGCATGGTCGAGCTGATCGAGGCGGCCGACAGCATCGCCGATCCCGAAGACCCGCTGCCGGTTCCGGCGAAGGTCCGGGGCGAGATCGGCTTCGAGAACGTCACGTTCCGCTATCCGGCGCGCCCCGAGACCGCCGCGATCCACGAGCTGACGGTGGCAATCCGGCCGGGCGAGACCGTGGCGCTCGTGGGGCCCTCGGGGGCTGGGAAATCCACCATCTTCCAGCTGCTGATGCGGTTCTTCGACCCCGACGAGGGCCGCATCACCCTCGATGGCATCGACCTGCGCGACGTGCGGCGCAGCGACCTGCGCCGGCAGTTTGCGCTGGTGCCGCAGGAGCCGGTGATCTTCGCGACCACGGCGCGGGAGAACATCCGTTTCGGCCGGCCCTCGGCGAGCGACGCGGAAGTCGAGGCGGCGGCCCGGGCGGCGGCGGCGCAGGAGTTCATCGAGCGGCTGCCGCAGGGATACGACACCTATGTGGGCGAGCGCGGCGTGATGCTCTCGGGCGGGCAGAAGCAGCGGCTCGCGATCGCCCGCGCCATCCTGCGCGACGCGTCGGTGCTCCTGCTCGACGAGGCGACCAGCTCGCTCGACGCCGAGAGCGAGCGCGCGGTGCAGCTGGCGGTCGACCGGCTGGCCGAGGGCCGGACGACCCTGATCATCGCCCACCGGCTCGCCACGGTGAAGCGCGCCGACCGGATCATCGTGTTCCAGGACGGCCGCATCGTCGCGGAAGGCAGCCACGGCGCGCTGGTCGCCGAGGACGGGCTCTACGCGCGGCTGGCGCGGCTGCAGTTCACCGACGGGGCCGCCTGAGCGCCGCACTCGGGTTGGGCCGGCGATCGGGCCGGAACAGAATTCGGCCTCGGGCGCGCCGAGCACGCTTGTGATTGTGCCGCCGCTCTTACATTCTCCCTCCGACCCGGGTCCCTGGCGGTCCGCGATGGAAGGGAGAGGCCATGTTCCGCATGGCGACACTGGCCGACAAGCTTGCCGTCGAGGCCGAGGCGCCGGTCGAGAGCCGCTGGACGGCGCGAACGCTCTACGAGCAATTGTGCGAGACCGCGGGCCGTTTCCCCGACCGGCAGGCCGTGGCCTTCCAGCTCCGGTCCGGGCCGCGCGACAAGGCGGTCACGCTGAGCTGGGCGGAGCTGCGCGCCGAGGTCGTCCAGCTCGCGAACCTGCTGCGAAGCCTCGGGCTGGGCCCGGGGGAGGTGGTTGCCTCGGTGCTGCCGAACGGGCTCGAGGCGCCGGTCACGCTGCTGGCCGGCGCGACGGCGGGGATCGTCAACCCGATCAACCCGCTGCTCTCGCCCGAGCATATCGCCGGGATCCTGCGCGAGACCGGCGCGAAGGTCGTGGTGACGCTGGCACCCTTTCCGCAATCGGACGTGGCGCAGAAGGTCGCGGAGGCGGTGGCGCTGGCCCCGGGCGTCGAGACCGTGCTCCAGGCGGATCTCGCCCGCTACCTGCCGGCGCCGCTCGCCTGGGCCATGCCGGTGCTGCGACCGAAGGCGGAGGTGCACCACCGGGCGCGCGTGCTCGACCTGCGTTCGGAGATGCAGCGCCACCCGGCGGACGAGCTTCGGTTCACCGAGGACACATCCGACCGGGTCTGCGCCTATTTCCATACCGGGGGCACGACGGGACTGCCGAAGATCGCCCAGCACCACGCCCGGGGCATCCTCTACAACGGCTGGTGCGGCAAGGCCTACATGTTCACCGAAGCCGACGTGATGATGTGCCCGCTGCCGATGTTCCACGTCCTGGCGGCCTATCCGGTGTTCATGTCCTGCCTGACCTCCGGCGCGCAGATCGTCTTTCCGACGCCGCAGGGCTTTCGCGGCGCAGGCGTGCTGAAGAACTTCTGGAAGCTGATCGAGCGCTACCGGGCGAGCTTCGTGATCACCGTGCCGACCGCGGTCTCGGCGCTGATGCAGCGGCCGGTCGACGCGGATGTCTCGACGCTCAGGCTGGCGATCAGCGGCTCGGCGGCGATGCCGGTGGAGCTCTTCCACCGCTTCGAGGAGGCAACCGGCGTCATGATCCTCGAGGGCTACGGCCTGACCGAGGCGACATGCCTGATCGCGGTCAATCCGCCCTATGGCGAGCGCAAGATCGGCAGCGTCGGCCTGCCTTTCGCCTATACGGACGTGCGGATCCTGCATTGCGACGCCGGGGGCGGGATCGTGAAGGAATGCGGCACCGACGAGGTGGGCGAGATCTGCGCCCGCAACCCCGGGGTCAATGCGGCAGTCTATACCGATGCCGAGAAGAACCGCGGGATCATCGCCGAGGGCGGCTATCTCAGGACCGGCGACCTGGGGCGGCTCGATACGGACGGCTATCTCTGGATCACCGGCCGGGCCAAGGATCTGATCATCCGCGGCGGGCACAACATCGACCCCGCGGTGATCGAAGAGGCGATGATGAGCCATCCCGAGGTGGCCTTCGCCGGGGCGATCGGCCAGCCGGACATGCATTCCGGCGAGGTGCCGGCGGTCTATGTGGAGCTGGTCGAGGGCAGCAGGGCGAGCGAGGAGGAGCTGCTCGCCCATGCCCGCGCGCGCATCCCCGAGCGCGCCGCAGTGCCCAAGCATGTGGAGGTGCTCGAGGCGCTGCCCAAGACCGCCGTGGGCAAGGTCTTCAAGCCCGACCTGCGCTGCCGGGCCATCGCGCGGGTGCTGAACGCGGCGCTGGCCGAGGCGGGGACGGAGGCGCGCATCGCCGAGGTCGTCGAGGATCGCCGGCGCGGGCTGGTGGCGCGTGTGGAGCCGGGCCGGAGCGGGTCCGCCGACGAGGCGGTCGCCACGGTGCTCGGCGGCTTCACGGTCCCCTGGGAATGGCGCGACGGACGCCAGCCATGATCCGGACCTATGCCGCTGTGGACGGGCATCTGCACCAGATCGATGCCGGCGCGGATGCCGGCCGGGTGGTCTGGTTTGACCTTCTCTCCCCGGACCGGGAGGAGGAGCTCCGGCTGCAGGACTCCCTGGGGCTCGAACTGCCGTCGCAGGAGGAGATGGCGGAGATCGAGGATTCGAGCCGGCTCTACATCGAGAACGGCATCGCCTTCATGACGGCCCTGCTTCCCGCTCAGGTCGAATCGCGCGATCCGATCCTGGCCCCCGTCACCTTCGTCCTGGGCGCGGGGCCGCTCATCACCCTGCGCTACCACACGCCGCGGGCCTTCGACACCTTCCCGCAGCGCGCCACGCGGGCCGAGACCGCCTGCGCCGACGGCGCGAGCGTCCTGCTCTCGCTGCTCGACGCGGTGGTGGACCGGCTCGCGGATCTGCTGGAGGCCTGCGGGCGCGACGTCGAGCGGCTGGCGCGGGACGTCTTCGACAAGGGCGCGGGCAGTCCGGGCCGGCAGCACGACTACCGCGAGGTCCTGCGGGGTGTCGGGCGGCTCGGGCGGGTGTCGACGATGATCCAGGATTCCTTGGTCACGATCGAGCGGCTGACGACCTTCCTCGGCCCCGTCCTCGATCGCTACGGCATCGCCAAGACCTGCCGGCCCCGGCTGAAGGCCCTGAGCCGGGACGCGCATTTCCTCACCGAGCATGCCGCGGCCCTGTCGGGCAAGCTCGGCTTCCTGCTCGATGCGACGCTCGGGATGATCTCGATCGAGCAGAATGCGATCATCAAGATCCTGTCGATCGCGGCCGCGGTCTTTCTGCCGCCGACCCTGATCGCCTCGATCTACGGCATGAACTTCGCGGCGATGCCGGAGCTGAATTCGCCCTGGGGCTACCCGCTGTCGGTCGGGCTGATGGTGGGCTCGGTCCTGCTGACGCTCTGGTTCTTCAAGAGCCGGGGCTGGCTCTAGGCGGCGGCGGGCGCGGGAGTGACCCGTGCGATGGGGCGCCGAAGGTCCGGCGTTGGGGTGCGTCGCAGGCGGAAACCGATCACGTGCGGGGCATCGTGTGACCGGGCAGTTGAAATCACTTAACCAACAGGGTACAAATCGTTCCGAGAACAGGGCTTATCGAGAGATTACCCCTAGCATGTGCGTGCGCTGCGGGAATAGTGACAGGTGTCGCTCCGCCGCGTGCGACCCGGAAAGCGGAACAGGGCCGAGACGATGTATCTGCCTGAGAACGACGCCCAGATGTTCGATATCCTCACGGAGCTGCGGGTCTATGCGGCGATGAACTCGCTGCCCCGTCTTGCCGAATCCCTCGACGACGCGCTCGTGCTGCTCGCTTCCGACAATCGCTGCGGTGCGCGTGAGGCGGTCGCCGCCGCCTTCTGCCAGGACAAGTTCTGAGGGCTCCGGCGCGTTCCGGCCGGGGTCGCGCAGCCGCATCCGTCATCCATCGCTGAGGCGCGAGGCGCCCGTGGCCAGCCGGTCGATCCGGCGGCGGTGTTCCTGCATTTCCAACAGGATCCGGAAATCGGTCTCGAGTTCCTCCGTGGCGGCGGGATCGGGGTGGATCTCGCGGACGGGCGCCTGCATGGCGCGCGCGGCGCTGGCGAGGTCGGGGAATGCACCGGCGGCGGTCGCGGCGACCACGGCGCTTCCCAGCAGCACGACATCGGCATGCTCGGGCAGCTCCAGGACACAGCCCGTGGCATCGGCGTAGAGCTGCACCAGCATCGGGTTGCGCGCATGGCCGCCGGCGACATGCAGCCGCGGGCGCGGGGCCGGCGGCGGCGCCAGGCGGTCGACGACGAGGCGCAGCGCGCAGGCGAGGGCGACGGCGGTTCGCCAGTAGAGTCGGCAGAGGCCGTCGAATCCGTGGTCCAGCGACAGGCCGCTGACCACGCCGAGCGCTGCGGGATCGGCATGGGGCGAGCGGTTGCCGGCGAAATCGGGCAGCACGTTCAGCCGCCGGGCCAGGTCCCAACCTTCCTCCGCCCGTAGTTCGGCGATGCGGGCGCAGACGCGGGCATGGAAGGCCGCGTCCGGCTCGGCGCCGCCCCAGACCGTGCAGATATGGTCGAGAAGCGCGCCGGAGGCCGACTGGCCGCCCTCGATCAGCCATTTCCCCGGCAGGACCGCGTCCCGGTAGGGCCCCCAGAAACCGGGCACGAAGCGCGGCTCGTCGGAAAGCGCCATCACGCAGGTGGAGGTGCCCGCGATCAGCGCGAAGCGGTGGCCGAGGTCCGCGCCATGGGCGCCGATGGCGCCGAGCGCGCCGGCATGGGCGTCGATCATGCCGGCGGCGACCCGGCAGGTTTCGGTCAGGCCGAGTGCCGCCGCCGCCTCGGGCCTCAGCGGGCCGAGGTCGCTGCCCACCGGGACGGAGCGTTGCGGCACGCCGGTTCGCACCTCGAGGTCCGCGAGGCCGATCAGGTCAATCAGGTCCCGGGGCCAGGGGTCGGCGCATTGCCCGCGATAGGACCATTTGCAGGTGAGCGCGCAGTGGGAGCGGGCGGTGGAGCCCGACGCCTTCCAGGCGAGGAAGTCGACGAGGTCGGACACCCGTGCGGCGCGCGCCCAGTGCTCGGGCATCTGCCGCTTGAGCCAGAGGAGCTTGGGCAGCTGCATCTCCGGGGACATGGCGCCGCCGCAATGGGCGATGACGGGATGCCCGGTGGCGGTGACTTCGGCGGCCTCCGTGCGGGCGCGCTGGTCGAGCCAGAGGATGGTGTCCCAGCGGTCCTCCGCGCCGGGCGAAACCGATACCGGCTGCCCTTCGGCGTCGCGCACCACGAGGGAGCAGGTCGCGTCGAAGGCGACGGCGGCGATTGCGCTAGGCGCGACGTCCGCCCGGTCGCGCGCGGCGCGGACCGCGGCGCAGACCGCGCGCCAGATCTGCCCGCTGTCCTGGTCGGCATGGTTGGCGCGGGGTCGGCTGAGCGCGATCGCCTGTTCGGCGCGACCGAGCAGTCGGCCGCCAAGGTCGAAGATGCCGGCGCGCGCACTGCCGGTCCCGACATCGACGGCGGCGACGAAGGCGGACATGGAACCGGTCTATCCCGCCGCTAGCTCTGGCAGATCGCGCATGTCGTCGATGATCGCGTCCGGTTCGAGGGCCGCGATCCCGGCCCGGTGACAGTCTGACGTCGCATGGCTTCCCCCGGTGAAGGCCACCACCCGCATTCCGGCGGATCGGGCCGCCGTCACGCCGGCCGGGCTGTCCTCGACCACCAGGCAGGCACCGGGAGTGTAGCCGAGACTGGCCGCGGCGTGAAGGAAGAGGTCGGGCGCGGGCTTGCCGCGCGCAACCATGGTCGCGGAGAAGGCACGGCCCGCGAAGCGCGGCCAGAGCCCGGTCACGGTGAGCGAGAGCTCGATCCGTTCGGGCTGCGAGGACGAGGCGACGCAGAAGGGGCAGGACAGCGCATCAAGCGCTTCGGCGATATGGGGGATCGGCCGCAGCTCCGCGCGGAAGGCGGCGTAGAGACGGTGGCGCATCCCGGCCAGCGCATCCTCGCCGAGGGTCAGGCCGTAGTCGGCGGCGAGGATCTCGCGGGTCGTGGCAAGGCTCCTGCCGAGGAAGCGCGTGTGGACCTCGTCGGGTTCGAGGCCGAGGCCCGCCGCGGCAAGGGTCTCGATGAGCAGGCGGAGCGCGATCGGCTCGCTGTCGACGAGGACGCCGTCGCAGTCGAAGATGACGAGGGCGGTGGGCGCATGCCCCAGCGGCTTCGACATGGGCAGGCAGCCGGTGGCGCCGCCCCGGGCCGGCGATCCGGTCTCGCGGTAGCCGCGGGCGCGGTAGAAGTCGCAGGCGGTGACGGTGCTCTCGAGGCGGATCTCGTGCGCGCCCTCGCGGCGGAGCCATGCCTCGAGCGCGGCGAGCAGGCCCGCGCCGATGCCGCGGCCGACGGCATCGGGGGCGACGTAGAGCAGGAGCAGGTCGCCAGAGGGCCGGGCTGCGGCGGTGCCGGCCAGCCGGCCTGCCTCGCGGGCGACGATCAGGCGCTGGTCCGGGGCTGCGATCCAGCCGGCGACGGCCTCAGGGGTCTTGTTGGCGAGCCAGGCGGCGAGGGCATCCGGTTCGTCGCGGTGGTCGCGGGCGCAGAGGCCGGTGATCGAGGCCCGGATGAGCGCGGCGATTTCCGCCGCCTCCTCCGGGCGCGCGTCCCGGATCTCGGGATTCATCCGAGGTAGCGGCGGAGCGTCGCTTCGGTGCCGTCAGCCCAGAGCGCGCCGAGCCAGCGGGCGAAGGCATCGGCGAAGGCCGGGGCCTGAGCGGTCCGGCCATAGATGTCCGCCATCGAGAGCCAGGCGGCGGCGTCGGATTTCGCGGCCCTGGCCTTGGCCTGGAGGCGGTCCCAGTTCGGGTCGTTCGGCTCGGTGACCTTGCCGGAATCGGTGGTGCCCTCGCAATAGCGGCACCAGAGCGCGCTCTCGAGCGCAAGGCCCTCGACGGGCAGCCCCTTGTCGAGGCGGTCGGCGATCGAGGGGATGATGAACTTCGGCTGACGGTTTGATCCGTCGAGGCAGAGCCGGCGGATGGTGTCGCCGATCTTGGGGTTGAGGCAGCGCTCCTCGACCTTGCGGAAATAGCCGTCGAGATCGGTGTTCGGCACCTGCGGCACGATGGGGATGATCTCGTCGCGCTCCAGCTTCTGCAGGAAGGCACGGACCAGCGGGTTTTCCATGCCTTCGTGGACGAAATGGATGTCCATCAGCCCGGCGGGATAGGCGATGATCGCGTGGCCGCCGTTGAGGATGCGGATCTTCATCATCTCCCAGGGCGTGACATCCGCCACGAATTCGGCGCCCACGGTCTCGAAGGCCGGGCGGCCGGCGGTGAACTTGTCCTCGACCACCCACTGGATGAAGTCCTCGCAGAAGACCGGCCAGGCATCGTCGATGCCGAACTCGTCGCGGGTGATCGCGCGCTCGCGGTCCGATGTCGCGGGGGCGATGCGGTCGACCATGGCGTTCGGGAAGGCGACATTGTCGCGGACCCAGGCGGCGAAGCCCGCGTCCTGCGCCGCGGCGAGGCCGGCCACCGCGTCGCGGCAGACGTTGCCGTTGTGCGGGACATTGTCGCAGGACATCACCGTGAACGGCGCGCGGCCCGCGGCGCGACGGGCCTTGAGGCCGGCGAGGATCAGGCCGAAGACGGTCTTCGGGTCGTCGGGGTTCCGCGCATCGGCGACGATCGCGGGGTGCTCCGGATCGAACTTGCCCAGGGCCGGATTCACGAAATAGCCGCCCTCGGTGACGGTGAGCGAGGCGATGCGGGTCGCGGGATCGGCGAGGCCGGCGATGATCGCCCTGCCGTCCATCGGCGGCAGGAAGTCGGTCATCACCCCCGTCACGCGGGCCTCGGATTTCGCGGCCGATTGCTCCACCACGGTCGAGAGCCAGTCCTGGCCGGCGAGCGCGTCGCGCATCCTCGCATCATAGGGCGTCACGCCGGCGCCGACGATCGCCCAGTCGAGGTCGCGGCCGGCGTTCATCAGCCGGTCGAGGTAGACCTGCAGATGCGCGCGGTGGAAGTTGCCGACGCCGAAATGGACGATGCCGGGGCTGAGATCGTCCCGCGCATAGGACGGGCGGGCGACGCGCGCCGGCAGGTCGGGCAGGGTCTTCAGCGACAGGGCGGTGGCCATGGCTTCCTCCGGTCAGATGGTGCGCAGCATGCCGCCGTCGACGAAGTAGGTCGCGCCGACCGAGTAGCTGGCGCGGTCCGAGCAGAGGAAGACGAAGAAATCGGCGAGTTCCTCGACGCTGCCGAAGCGCTTGATCGGCGCGTGTTCGTCGGCGACGGATTGCAGGTATTCCTCGGCCTTGTCGGCCCCGGTCAGCTGCGTGGCGGTCTTTACCCAGTCGGGGGTGCGGATCAGCCCGGGGCTGATCGCGTTGACGCGGATGCCGAGGGGGATGAACTCGTTGGCCATGTTCTTGGACAGCATGACCAGCGCGGCCTTGGTGACGTTGTAGATCGGCTCGTACCAGAGCGGCTGGGTGGCGCAGATCGAGGCGTTGTTCAGGATCGCGCCGCCGCCGCGCGCCTGCATCATCGGCGCGAAGCCGCGGGCGAGGCGGACGGCGGCCATGACATGCAGGTCCCAATAGGCCTGCCATTTCTCGTCCGGGGCCTCGAGGATGGTCTCGTTCGAGCCGGTGCCGGCGTTGTTGACCAGGATGTCGGCGCCGCCGAAGACCTCCCTGGCGGCCGCGACGAGGCTCGCGCATCCCTCAGCGGTGGCGACGTCGCAGGCGTGGCCCACGGCCTCGACGCCGAAATCGCGCGAGATGGCGGCGGCGGCCTGGTCGAGGCGCTCGCGGTCGCGCGCGGCGATCAGCACGTTCGCGCCCTCGCGGGCGAAGGCGCGGGCGACACCGAGGCCGATGCCGATGCTGCCGCCGGTGATGACGGCGATCCTGTCCGTCAGCCCCAGATCCATGTCAGGCAAGCTCCTCGTGCATTGCGTCTCCGACGGACCCGCCGCACCGGTCGAAACCGAGGAGCGGCATCGCGTTCATGCAATCTCAACCTCGGGCGAGACGCCCTTGTCAACTCGGCCACGGCCCGCCGCCGAGGTCCCGGCCGGTACGGCCTCGGGGCCGGCCGGACCATGGCGTTGGGTCACAGCGCGAGCCCGTCCTTTCCGAAGCGGTGGATCTTGGCCGGGTCGGGGGTTAGCCAGACCGTGTCGCCGTGATGCACCGGGATCTCGCCGTCGGCGCGCACATTCATGGTGCCGAGTGCGTCGGTATGGACATGCACGAAGGTGTCAGAGCCGAGATGCTCGGCCACGCCGACCTTGCCCTGGTATTCGCCCTCGGTCGTGGAGATCGCGATATGCTCGGGGCGGAAGCCGACCGTCTTGGCGCCGTGTTTCTCCGCCGGCGGGCCCTCGACGAGGTTCATCTTCGGCGATCCGATGAAGCCGGCGACGAAGATGTTGCGCGGCGACCGGTAGAGTTCCATGGGCGAGCCAACCTGCTCGATGTTGCCGGCGTTCAGGACCACGATCTTGTCGGCCATGGTCATCGCCTCGACCTGGTCGTGGGTGACATAGATCATCGTCGTCCCGAGCTGATGGTGCAACTCGGAGATCTCGAGCCGCATGGTGCCGCGCAGCGCCGCGTCGAGGTTCGAGAGCGGCTCGTCGAAGAGGAAGGCCGAGGGCTGGCGCACGATGGCGCGGCCGATGGCGACGCGCTGGCGCTGGCCGCCGGAGAGCTGGCCCGGGCGGCGCTCGAGGTAGTTGGTCAGATTCAGGACCCGCGCGGCCTCCGAGACCTTCTTGTCGATGGCGGCCTGGTCCTCTCCGGCCATCTTGAGCGGGAAGGCGATGTTCTTGGCCACCGTCATGTGCGGGTAGAGCGCGTAGGACTGGAAGACCATGGCAAGCTTGCGCTTGGCGGGCGCCTCGCCGGTCACGTCGCGGCCGTCGATGGAGATCGTGCCGGAGGTCGTGTCCTCGAGCCCGGCGATCAGCCGCAGGAGCGTCGACTTGCCGCAGCCCGAGGGGCCGACAAAGACCACGAACTCGCCGTTCTCGATGTCGAGATTGACCTTGGGGATGACGTTGGTCGCCCCGAAGGACTTGTTGACGTCGCGAAGCTGGATCTTGCCCATAATGCGTTCCCCCGGGATTACTTCACGGCGCCGAATGTCAGGCCGCGGACGAGTTGCTTCTGGCTGAACCAGCCCATGATCA
>ERZ795053.1136-NODE-1136-length-34034-cov-8.905854_pt1 | contig 34034 bp, 29 predicted proteins | sample MGYA00375137_ERZ795053 | MGnify/ENA primary metagenome ERZ795053 (study PRJEB30182, sample SAMN05720284) | activated sludge metagenome | isolation source: Anaerobic digester | place: Hong Kong | collected 2014-12-17 ...
GCGGCCGGGCGCGGGCCCGACCCGCGCTTCCTAGGTGGCCAAGTAGTCCGCGAGAGCGTCCCGGAGCTTCTCGGCCTCGTCGCGCGTCAGCGCTATGCCCTTGCCCATGCGCTCGTGGGAAGGGTCCCAGCTACGCAGGTCCAGCTTAGGCTCGCGCCCGTTCCAGGAGACCAGGTTGAGCTCGACCGTCCAGTCCTTGCCCGACGGGCCGAGCACCGCCAGGCGGCGGTCTATCCTGAATTGGATCAAGTCGCGGTTCATGTCCACTAGCCACCTCCGCGCCGTTTATATTCCCGGTTCGAAGCCCTCGTCTCCGGCGGCGAACTCGGGGAATCGGTAGACTATGACGCCCGACGGGCGCACGCGCATCTCGCAGAAGCCCTTGGCGGCCAGCTTCTCGAGGGCGGTCCTGGCGCTCTCGGAGTCGTAGTCGCTCTCGATGGCTATCTCGCCGGGGGTGACGAGGCCGCCGTTCTTCTTGGCCGTCCGCAGTATGACCTTCTCGATCGTATCCTTGGCGCGGGAGCGATCCTGGCCGGGCTCGACGTAGCGCTCGCGTATGACGACGCGCTCGCGCGGCATGTCGAGGGCCTCGCGGTAGCCGGCGCGTATATTCGCTTCGCGCACCTGGCCTGACAGCGTGAAGAAGTCGTAGACGGAGCCTACCATGCCGAGGCCGCCGGTGCAGAGCCAGAGGATGCCGGTAGGTATCTTGCGTAGGTAGAACCTATGGAAACCCAGGGCGCCGAAGCCTCCGAGCGCCCAGAGCAGGTACGCTGTAGCAGTGTTATAGTACATCGCGTTCTCCATGATGCGGATGGGTATATAGTACCACAGAATCGTCCTGGGGAAAAATGCCTCGCGCGGGGCTTTGACCAAGGCACGCGCCTAGTGGTATTACTATGCCATGAAGGATATTAAAGCGATTCTGGCGGAGCGATCCGTAGGCTCCGCGATCACGGCCAAGGGTTGGGCCCGCACCAAGCGCTCGACCAAGAACGCCACGTTCGTCGAGCTGTACGACGGCTCGTGCTTCTCTGGGCTCCAGTGCGTCTTCGACTCGGGAGCCGCGTCGCCCGAGCTCGAGGCGGCCCTCGCCAGGGTGACAACCGGGGCCGCCCTCGCCGTCAGCGGCGTGCTCGTCGACTCGCCCGCCGCGGGCCAGCCCGTGGAGCTCAAGGCCTCGGCCGTCGAGGTGATCGGCGAATGCCCGGCCGACTCGTACCCGCTCCAGAAGAAGGCGCACTCGCTCGAGTTCCTGCGCGAGATAGCCCACCTGCGCCCGCGCACCAATACGATAGGCGCGGCCGCGCGCATGCGCGACGAGATGGCCTACGCCGTCCATACCTTCTTCCACGACCGCGGCTTCCGCTACGTGCACACGCCGCTGATCACCGCGAGCGACTGCGAGGGCGCCGGCGAGATGTTCCAGGTGACCACCCTGGACCTGGACGCGATAGCCAAGCGCGGCGAGCCGGTCGACTACGCGAAGGACTTCTTCGGCAAGAAGGCCTTCCTGTCCGTCTCCGGCCAGCTGAACGTCGAGACCTACGCGATGGCCCTCGGCAAGACCTATACCTTCGGCCCGACCTTCCGCGCCGAGAACTCCAACACGACCCGCCACCTGGCCGAATTCTGGATGATAGAGCCGGAGTTCGCGTTCGCCGAGCTGGCCGACGACATGGAGCTGGCCGAGGACTTCGTCAAGCACCTCCTCGGCTGGGCCCTGGACCGCTGCGGCGACGACATGGCCTTCTTCGACAAGCGCGTGCAGCCCGGCCTGATCGAGATGCTCGACGGCGTGCGTTCGAAGCGCTTCGCCCATATGACCTATACCGACGCGATAGCCGAGCTCGAGCGCCGGAAGGAGCCCTTCGAGTTCAAGCCGTACTGGGGCTGCGACCTGCAGACCGAGCACGAGCGCTACCTGTCCGAGACGGTCGTGGGCGGACCGGTGATCGTGACCGACTACCCGAAGGAGCTCAAGGCCTTCTACATGCGCCTGAACGACGACGGCAAGACCGTCCGCGCGATGGACGTGCTGGTGCCGCGCATCGGCGAGATCATCGGCGGCTCGGAGCGCGAGTACCGCTACGAGGTGCTCGTCGATAACATGCGCGCGAAGGACCTGAGGCCCGAGGACTATTGGTGGTACCTGGACCTCAGGCGCTTCGGCTCGGCGCCGCACGCCGGCTTCGGCCTCGGCTTCGAGCGCCTCTTACGCTACGTTACCGGCATCGAGAACATCAGGGACGTGATCCCGTTCCCGCGGGCCGTTAAGCAGGCGGACTTTTGATCAGGCGCCCCGTCGCCGCGGCGCTCGCCGCGGCCCTGTTCCTGCCCTGCCTATCCGCCTCTGCGGCGGAGACGCAGGGCCTCAACGCCTCGCGGCCGGTCGATGTCGACGCCAGGTCCGTCATCGTCGTCGACATGGCCAACGGCGAGGTCCTGTACGAGCGCGACGCCGACCTTGTGATCCCCCCGGCCAGCCTCACGAAGATCATGACGATGATGGTCGCCCTCGACGCCGTCGACGCGGGGCGCGTCAACCTTAGCGACCGCGTGCTCATCACCAGGGAGGACGTGACCCTGCCCTACCGGTCGTCGCTGATGTACCTGCAGGAGGGCATGAACGTGCCCTTCGACGACCTCCTCCGCGGCATGGCGGTGATCTCGGGCAACGACGCGGCCAAGACCGTCGCGAGGGTGCTCGCCGGATCCCAGGAGGCCTTCGCCGAGCTGATGAACGCCGAGGCCGAGCGTCTCGGCCTGGCCGAGACGCGCTTCGTCGAGCCGTCGGGGCTGTCCGAATACAATACGACCACGGCCCGCGAGATGGCGAAGCTAGCCAGGGCCTATCTACTACGCCATCCGAGCGCCCTGGCCGATTATCATTCCAGGACGACGATGCACTTTCCCCGCGAGGACGTGATGCCGGCGGGCGCAGAGCCGCCAGCGATCAAGATACTCCTCCAGACGACCAACAAGCTCCTGTTCAAGTACGACGGCTGCGACGGCCTCAAGACCGGCTATATCGACGAGTCGGGCTACAACCTGGTCGCTACCGCCGAACGGGACGGCAGCCGCTTCATCATCGTCACGCTCGGCGGTACCGGCGGGCCCGACAGCCGCGCGCGCTCGGGCGCGTACCTGCTCGACTGGGCCTTCGCCAACTGGAAGACGGTCAGGCCCGAGGCTCCCGATCCGGGCTCCGTCAGGGCCTGGGGCGGGGCGACCGAGACGGTGGCCCTCGCCTACGCGGAGTATCCCGTGTTCACCGTGCAGGCCAGGCTGGCCGGCAACATAGGCTGCCGGATCGAGGCCGCGGCCGAGGCGGAGGCGCCGGTCGCCGCCGGGACCAGGCTCGGCCAGGCGGTGTTCACCTCGGGCGACGCCGTGGTCAGGCGCATCGACCTGGTGGCGGCCGACGACGTGCCGCTCGGCAACCTGTTCGTGCGGATGCGCGACGCGGTGATACGCTTCTTCAGGCGCCTGTTCGGCGGCGAGTAGCGGGGCCGCGGCTAGACCGCGATCAGTCGGCGAAACGCAGCGCGTCGCCGTCGCGGACGACGAGCCCGTCGCGCTCGAGCCCGGCGGCCGCGGCGTCGAGCCTTCCGTACTCGATGCCGCTCTCGGCCGCCATCTCGGCTATCGCGACCGCGCCGCGGTCGCCTAGATGCCTCAGGATAGCTCCCCTGGCCTGCCTGACCGAACCATCGAAGCGGGACTGCGTCGAATAGGCGGCGGCCCTTCGCGTCGGGTTAGGCTCCCGCTTCTTGAGCCAGGAGCCGTAGTCCATCAGCGCGTAGTACCAGGTCCTCGGGTCTCCGCGGTCGAGCACGGCCGCCGCGAGCGATTCGAGCTCGCGGTCGCCGACGCGGTCGCCGCCGGGTCGGAAATGGAAGATCAGCGCGGCCCGTATGTTCGTCTCGAGGAAGACCGTAGGCTGGTCGTAGGCGAAGGCGAGCACGGCCCTGGCCGTGTAGCGGCCGACGCCCGGCAGCTCGAGGAGGAGCCGCTCGTCGGCCGGCGGGACGCCGCCGTAGAACTCGGCGCATATCTTCGCGGTCTCCCTGAGGCGTAGCGCCCTCGAGTTGTAGCCCAGCCCGCGCCAGGCCTCGTAGACCTCGGCGAGCTCGGCGCTCGCCAGGCTCGCCGCGTCGGGGAAGCGCTCCATCCAGGCCGCGTAGCGCGGCTCGACGCGGGAAACCTGGGTCTGCTGCAGCATAATCTCCGAGACGAGTACGGCCCACGGCCCGACGCGGCGGCGCCACGGCAGGTCGCGGCCTTCCCGCTCGTACAGGCCGAGCACCGCGCGCCTGAAGGCCTCGATGTCGTCGATGGTCGGTTCCTCGAGGCTCGGCCCCTCTCGCCGGCGCTCCTCGAGCCGGGGCCCGGCCCGCCTCATCTGCTCATCGCGGCGACGAGCGACTCGGCGGCGGCCCTGGCGCGGGCCGCCAAGGCCTGGAGGGCCTGGGCCTTCTCGGCGAGGCTGGAGTTCCGCTCGATGACCACCGCGGCTGATTCCGCCATCGCCGCGTGGCCCGCCTCGAGCGCCTTCATATCGGCCGAGGCGTGCTCGGACAGGCTGGCCTCGATCGCGGCCTCCTCCGTCATGCGCGCGGCCGACGCCGCGAGGGTCCTGGCCTCCTCGGCGACGCGGGCCCCCGACGACGCCTGGCGCCTGGCCTCGGCGGCGGCCTCGGTCACGCTGGCGCTGGTATGAGCCGCGCCGTCGGCTATCCTGGCAAGAGAATCGCCGACCGTACGGTTCGAGGCCACTCCCTCGCCGACCGCGGCCTCGATGCGCGCGACGATGTCGCCTATGCTCGCGGCCCTCTCGGCGCTCGCCTGGGCCAGGGCCTTGATCTCGTGGGCCACCACCGCGAAGCCCCGGCCGGCCGCTCCGGCGTGGGCCGCCTCTATCGACGCGTTCATCGCGAGGAGGTTGGTCCGGTCCGCCAGCTCGCTGACGGCCCCGACGACGGAGCGGATCTCCTCGGAGGCCGCCCGGACCCTGTCCATCGACGCGGATAGCCTGTTCATCGAGCCGCTCGCCTCCGCGGTAAGCCGGTCGAGGCTCGACGCGAAGGCCGCCGTGCCCTCGATGGCGTCGCCGACCCTGGTCATGCCGTCTATCATGCCGCCGGTGTCGCGGGCCGTGCGCTCGATGCTGGTGGCCTCGAGCGCCAGCTCCTCCTTGACGGAGGCTATCGAGCCTAAGAGGCTCGAGATCGATCCGGTCGCCCCGTCGAGCGCCGATCGCTGGGCCGCCGCCGACGCGCCTATGTCGTCGGCCGACGCGGCCGACCTGCGGGCCGCCTCGGCGACCTCGGCGACCTCAGCCTCGAGCGTCTGGGCCACGCTCGAGGTCTCGTCGGCCGCCCGCTCCACCTCGCGCAGCAGGGACGATAGCTTGTCGCGCTGCGACGACAGCTCGGCGGTGTACGCGTCGAGCTCCCGGCGCAGCGTCGAGGAGCGCAGCGAGGTGGCTATGAAAATCGATAGATTGAGTGAGAAGAAGGTAAAGCCCTGGAGCCAGGCGAAGGGCTGCCGCCCTGACACCTGGAATACGATATCGTGGACGGCGAAGCCGACGCCGACGACTATGCCTATGAGGATGGGCAGCGCGTCGCGCTTGCCCTTCCTGGTCGCGCTGGCCAGGATCGCGATGGCGATGACGATCACCGCGAAGACGGGCGCCAGGCTCAGGTTGAACAGCAGGTCGATCATGCCGTCGTCGTTCGAGAAGGCGATGAAGCCGGCGGTGAACGCCGTTATATCGACGGCCGCGAAGGCCTTCGCGGCCTTATACCCCCGGGTATCGAAGAACCGTACGAAGAACAGCAGCGAGAAGCATAGCGAGGCCGTCAGGCACGACCTCGCGACGGCGCGTTGCAGCAGGCCGCCCAGCATCAGGCGCTCGGTGCCCATGTCGAAGAAGTAGACGGCGACGAAGAACAGCGACAGCGCGTAGAAGAGGCTGGCCTTGTCGTCGCGCCTCGAGGCGAACCCGGCGATGAAGTATACGCCCATGAAGGCGCAGAGCGCGGCGAGTATTATGTTTATCCTGGATACGAAGAACGAGGCGAGGTAGAGGATCGAGTCGGCGCGGGCCGAATCGGCCAGGGCTAGGCCCGGGATCCTGGCGCGGGTGCCGGAGTAATAGCAGCGGATAGCCAGGGAAACCGTACCGTCGATGATAGCCGACGACGGTATGAGCAGGACAGTGTCCGTCTGCGGCCTGGCGTAGTAGTCGGGCGGCAGCCCGCCCCGCGAGCCTACGTAGACGCCGCCGGCGTACAGGTCGAAGGCGCAGTCCATCTTGCCGCTCTCGAACCAGATCGGCCCGTCGGCCAGGGACGGCGGCACCGAGGCCTCGGCCCTGATCCAGAAGTACCCGTCGCCGCCGCGCAGGTCGACGACGGCCGGAGCGCGTACGACCTCCCACGACGAGTCGTCGTAGCCCGGCGACGCCCAGGCCGGATCGTCGCCGCGGCCGTACCGCAGCTCGGAGAAGGCCTCCGGCGAGTATACGCCGTCGGCCGCCGCGATAGCGACGGGGAACGAGGCGGCTATAGCGGCTAGCGCTATGGCTCGCGTGATGCCGGTATAACGTTTCATGCTGGGCTCCGAGCGTCAGGCTGGTCGCAGTATAGCCGCCGGCCCGACGCTCGGGCAAGCCCGATCAGCCCTTACTCGTCCCCGAATATATGCACGTACTCGTGGAGCAGCTCCTCCGCGGTCTCCTTGCAGCCGCCGCAGACGGTGCCTATCTTGGTCCGCTCCTGTAGGCCGTTCCAGTCGCGCGCGCCCTGCTTGACGGCTTCCTCGATGTCGCGGTCGCTGATGTTCAGGCAGGTGCAGATGATCCTGGCGCCCTCGTTGCGGAACTCGCCCGCGCGGCCGTTCTTGGCGAGGTAGTCGTCGATGGCGGCGCGCAGGGCCTTGTCGCCGAGCACGGAGCAGTGGATCTTGTTATCGGGCAGGCCGCCGAGCTTGGCGACGATGTCGTTCGGCTTGATGTTGTAGGCCTGCTTGATCGTCATGCCCTTGACCACCTCCGACAGCATCGAGGTGCTGGCTATGGCGCTGGCGCAGCCGTAGGTCTTCCACCTGACGTCCTTGATCACGTCGCCCTCGACGCGCAGCATGAACAGCATCTGGTCGCCGCACTTGATGTTGCCGGTCATTCCCTCGGCGTTATAGGGGAAGCCCTCTTCGGGGTTGAATACGTTCTTGGGATTCGTGAAGTGCTCCTTCACGACGTCCGAATACAGCCAGGCGAACGCGTCGCTCACGATACCATCCTCCGCAAATTGTCGCGCGCTCAGGCGCGTTAGTATGAAACGGTCGACATCGAGCGCAGGCGCGCGATGATCGGGCCGATCCTCGAGACTACGTAGTCGACGTCCTCCTCGGTCGAGTCCCTGCCGAGGCTGAAGCGTATGGAGCCGTGCGCCAGCTCCGGCCCAACGCCGGTGGCCATCAGCACGTGGCTCGGGTCGAGGCTGCCCGACGCGCAGGCCGAGCCGGTCGAGACCCTGATGCCCTCGAGGTCGAGCGACAGCAGTATGGCCTCTCCCTCGGCGCCGGGGAACGATACGTTGAGCGTGTTGGGCAGGACGCGCTCCGGGTGGCCGTTGACTCGGCACTTCGGCACGGCGGCCAAGATGCCGTCGCGCAGTCGCCGCCTGAGGCCGCCGATACGCTCGACGTAGTCGTCGAGCTCGGCCTTGGCCAGCTCGGCGGCCAGGCCGAAGCCCATGATGCCCTGGTTGTTGTAGGTGCCGGCGCGGAAGCCGTGCTCCTGGTGGCCGCCCCTTATCAGCGGCTCGAGGGGGCGGCCCTCGCGGACGTAGAGGCCGCCGATGCCCTTGGGCCCGTACAGCTTGTGGCACGACATCGTCATGTAGTCGACGCCCCAGTCGTCGACCGATACGGGGATCTTGCCGACCGACTGGGTGGCGTCCGTGTGCATGTATGCGCCGGCGGCCTTGGCTATCGCCGCTATCGCCTTGATATCCTGGACGGTGCCGATCTCGTTATTGGCGGCCATCACCGACACGAGCAGCGTCTCGGGGCCGACCGCGCGCCTGAGCTGGTCCATGTCGACCAGGCCGTACTCGTCGACGTCGAGGAAGGTGACAGGGAAGCCCTCGTCGGCCAGCCACTTGGCCGCGTTGAGCACGCAGGGGTGCTCTATCTTGGTGGTGACGATGCCCTTGCGCCCGCCCCTGCGGCCGAGGTGGAACATCGTCGCGAAGACCGTATTGTTCGACTCCGAGCCGCCGCTCGTGAATATGACCCGCTCGGGATCGTCGGCGCCTATCAGGGCGGCTACCGCCGCCCTCGAGCGCTCTATGCGGGAGCGCGCCAGCCTGCCCGCCTCGTGCAGGCTGGAGGCGTTGGCGTACAGCTCCAGGTCCTCGATCATCTCCGCCTTGACCTCGGGCCTGAGCGGCGTGGTCGCGTTGTAGTCCATGTACACGAATCTTCGTTCCATCGGCTTCATCCTTGTGCTACGTCCTTGAGCGTACGCTCGGCGAGGTACGCGTCTATTGTCGACTTGAGCCCGATCCAGAAATTCCTGGGGTGGCAGGCCGCCCCTTGAGCGCACGCGCCTATCGCGTCGACGCAGGTGACCGGCTTGATCCTGCCGTCGATCGCCTCGACGATCTCGAGCATGGTGATATCCGACGGATCCTTGGCCATCCTGTAGCCGCCGTTCTTGCCGCGCTCGCTCTCGATGAGGCCGAAGGCCTTGAGCCTCGACAGAATGCCCTCGAGGTACTTCGCAGGGATGTTCTCCGCCTGGGCGATCTCCGCCGAGGTCGACGAACGCTCCGGCTTGGTCGCGAGGCAGGTCATCGCGCGTATGGCGTACTGGGTCCTGGCCGATACGGAGAACATGCAGCAAACCCCTTAATTCCTATCTGGTTAGTAGGAATATATCCCCGGGGGCGCGGCATAGTCAAGTCGGGGAACTGCCGATCACGGGACGCGGCGCCGGGCCGTTCGTCGGGCCGATCTTCGCGCCCCGACGATGACGACCAGGGCCGCCGCGAAGTACGGGATCGACATGAGCAGCTCGGCCGGCAGCTCGACGACGGCCTGGGCGGCGGCGGCCGCGGACAGCAGCAACGAGAACATGGCGACGGCCGCGACGGTGCCGCCGAGCCGCTTGCCGCCGAGGTATACCGCGACGAGGGCTATCCAGCCGCGCCCGGCGCTCATGTTCGGCACCCAGGCCCCGACCGACGCCGCCAAGGCCGCGCCGGTCGCGCCGCAGGCCAGGCCGGATACGAAATAGGCCGCTCCGCGCACCCGCCCGTAGTCGACGCCGGCCATCGCGAGCGAATCGCGGTTCATCCCGGCCGCCCTCGAACGCGTACCGAACGGCGTCGCGGCGATGGCCGCGATGATCGCGGCCGCTACGGCGAAGGAGGCGACGTCGCTGTACCGCAGGCCCGGCAGCGCCATCGCCGATTGCAGCCCGGCGACCACCGCCACGCCCTTGGTGTCGAAGACGGCCTGGGACAGGATCGACGCCGCCGCCGGCGCCAGCATGTTGACCCCGAGCCCGACGACGAAGGGATCGGCCTTGGCCTTGCGCGAGAAGAGATCCGCCCCGGCCGCCACGATCGCCGACGAGAGCAGCGCGGCCGCGAACCCGACGATCGGACCCGCGATGGATCCCGCCGCGGCGTACGAGAACGCGCCCACCAGTATCAGCCCCTCGAGCGCTATGTTCAGCGCGCCGACGTACTCGGTGGCGAGGCCTCCGATGGCCGCCGGGGCGAGCGGCGCCATGAACGCCAGCGAGCCGGCTAGCAACGAGCCTACCGCGCTCATCGCCGCCTCCTGATAGCCGCGATCGCCGGCCTGGCGCTCACGGCCAGGATGACGACGGCCTTTATCGCCTGTCCCGCGTCCGGCGGCAGGTCGGACAGTATAGACGCCTGCCTCGAGCCGGAGTCGAGCCAGGCGAATAGGACGGCCGCGAACGGCAGGGCCTGGGGCCTCGAGCCGGCGACGAGGGCCGCGCCGATGGCGCTCCAGCCGATGCCGCCGGACATGCCGCGGATGGCCGTAGCCCTCGCGCCGAGGGCCATCATCGCGCCGGCGGCGCCGTGCAGTACGCCGGCGACGATTATGGGCGCCCATGACAGGCGCGCCACGTCGAAGCCCTGCAGCTCGGCGAAACGCTGGTTCCTGCCGTAGAGGTCGTGCGCCGCCCCGCTCCTGGTGCGGTCGAAGTAGAAGGCGGCCGCGAGGCAGGCCGCCAGCGCGACGATAGAGGCGGCGGTCAGGGTCGATGGCGGAGCGAGCCTCGGCAGCAGCGCGCCTCGCGGCAGGGCTTCCATCGCGACCAGGTTGCTCGATCGGTCGCGGAACGGGCCTCCGATGGCCCAGTCCACCGCGAAGATGACGCCCTGGGAGACGAGGATGCTCGTAAGGAGCACGTCCGCCCCGGCGAGGCGCTTGCCTATGGCCGACGGAGCGGCGACGAGCGCTCCGGCCGATGCGCCGATCAGTATCGATAGCGGTACCGATGCGGGCCCTAGGGCCTCGTACAGGACGGGCGCGGCCAAGGCGGCGGCGAACGATCCGGCATAGGCCTGCCCCTCGCCCCCGAGGCTGTAGTGGCCGGCGCGGAACGAGACGATCACGCCGAGCGCGCAGACGGCCAACGGGGCGGCCAGCTCTAGGGTAGACAGGAACGCCGCCTCGGTGCCGAAGGGCGCCAGGAAGAAGGCGCGAAGCGCCGACGACGGCTCGCTCGACAGGAACGCAGCCGCCAGCGCGGCGAGGGTAGCCGCGCTGGCGAGCGCGGCGGCCAATCGTACCGCCGCCTTAGTCCCGCCGGCGTCATGGATCGTCTCGATAAGGAATCGCGTACGTAAGTCGGGTCTCACCGCCTCGCCCCCGTCAATGCCTTCGAGAAAGCGTCCTCGAACGAGTCGCCGCGCTCGACGGGTATCAGCCGCCCCCTGTACAGCGCGAACGAACGGTCGGAGAGCTCGGCGGCGTCGTCTGGATCGGAGCTCAGCAGCAGCACGGCCGATCCGGAGTCCCGCATCGCCGCCAGCCTCGAGAACAGCCGAGAGCGGGCGCCCCGGTCAAGGCCCTGCGCCGGGTTGGCCGCGACGACGATCTCCGCGCCGCCTGACAGCTCCCGCGACGCTACTACGCGCTGCCGGTTGCCGCCCGAGAGGGTATCGACGCGCCGGCCCTTCCAGTTGGCCACGCCGAATCCGCCTAGCATGCTGGCGGCGTCGGCCAGCGGCCTCGCGCCCGCCGCGAATTCGGCGAACGAATAGTCGAATAATCGGCCGGCCACCGCGTTCATCGCGACGCTGGCCTTCGGTGACAGTCCGCGGTTCTCCCTATCGGTCGGGAGATACGCCATCACGCGCGAGCGCAGCTCCCTCCTGGGCCACTCCGGCAGCGGCCGGCCCTTGACCAGCACGTCGCCCTCGTCGGGGCTCAGGATCCCGGCGGCCACGTCCTCGAGCGTCTCGAGGCCGTTGCCGCCCAGGGCGATGACCGAGACGATCTCCCCGGAGCGCACGGTCAGGTCGACGCGCAGGAGTGATCCTGAGCCGCGGGCGCGCTGTGATACGCCCCTGATAGCCAGCGCAGGCTCGCCAGGCGCGGCTCCGGCCCGTCGGCCGGCGGTCCGACCGCCCTCGGTCCGATCGGAGTCGGCGCAGGACGCTCCGGAGACGATCAGGCCTGCCAGCTCGCACTCGTCGACGTCGGCGGCGGCGAAGGCGCGCTCCACGGCGCCGGATCGCAGCACGGTCACCCTGTCGGCGAGGTCGGCGATCTCGCCGGCCCGGTGGGATATGTAGACGATGCCGGCGCCGGAGTCGCGGAGCCGCCTGACGAGGGCGAACAGCGAGGCCGTCTCCTTCTCCCCGAGTATGCTCGTCGGCTCGTCGAGCACCAGCGCGCTGCCGCCCCTGGCCAGCGCCCGCAGGATCTCGACCTCGCGGCGCTCGGCGGCCGAGAGCGACGCCACGACGGCGTCCGGGTCGACGGCGAAGCCGTAGCGGTCGGCTAGCAGCGAGAATTCGTACGACGCCCGGCGACGGTCGGTGAACGGGCCGAGCCTGCGCGGCTCGTGGCCGAGCGCCACGTTCTCGGCGGCGGTAAGCCCCGGGGCCAGCATCGAGTACTGCGGCACGAAGCCTATGCCGGCCCGCTCCGCGTCCCGGTGCGAGGAGAAGCCGACCTTCGCTCCCTTGACGTACAGCTCGCCGGAGTCGGGCCGCTCGAAGCCGCAGAGTATCCTGGCCAGCGTCGACTTGCCGGCGCCGTTCTCGCCGACCACTGCGTGTATCTCGCCGGAGTTCAGCTCGAGGTCGACGCCGTCGAGGGCCTGGGCCGCTGAGGATCTATAGTACTTGCGTATCGACGAGAGCCTGACGATGTTCATCCGATACGAGGATACCGCTAGAAGCTATCGAACGAAAAGTCGGGGGTCCCCGCCTCCAGCTCGCGCACGGCCTCGTCGAAGGCTGCCCGGAGGGCCTCCGGCAGCGCTCGGTACGCGTCGGCGTCCGCGTCGAAACCGACGTAGCCGTCCTTGGCCGACACGATGTCGGCGCGGCCGTAGATCGACTCGTCGCCCGACAGGGCGGCCTTGAGCCGCTCGTAGACCAGGCGATCCTGGGCTATCGTGGCGCAGCCGACGACAGCGACCGGATCGAGGGCGTAGCCGCCGCCGTCGAACCATACGGCGGCCTTGCCGCGCTCCCTGGCTGCCGCGACGACGCCCTGCCCCGCCGAGCCGGCTATCGGCAGGATCACCTCTACGCCCGAGCCGTATAGCGAGCCGGCCAGCTCGGCGGCCTTGGCCGAGTCGTACCAGTTGCCTACCTCCCTGAACTCGAGCTCGAAGGCCGGGTCGACGGCCTTTAGCCCGGCCTCGAAACCCGGCCGGATCAGCCTGTCCAGGGTCGGATAGCGCTGCGCCGCTATCAGCGCGGCTCGCCTGGCGTCCGGACCGGCCCGCTGCTTGGTTACGAGGCCGGCGAGCACGCCGACGATGTAGCCCTGTTCCTTCTGGTTATAGAGCACCGTATGGATGGCCGGGTCGCCCGCCAGGTAGGCGTCGGCCAGTATGAAGCGCAGCCCCGGATAGTCGGGGGCGAGCTTCGCGCATAGCTCGGGCAGCGACGGGTTCGAGCTGACGATGACGGCGAATTCGCCGGAGGCCGCGGCGTCGCGCAGGCTGTCGAGCCAGGTCGACTGGTCGTAGCCGGCCTCGATGACCTTGAGCCTGGCGCCGGGCGTCTCCTCGACGGCGCGGGTCGCGCCCGCCACGAGCATCTCGTAGATCGGGCTGCCCGAGGCGATCCCGGGAACGAACACGGCGACCGATAGCGGGTCGGCCTTCTTCGTCGCCCCTGCGCACGAGGCTCCGAGCGCCAGGGCGGCGGCGCAGGCGAGCGCGGCTAACGAACGGACGCGTCTATTCATGGTTGTACTCCTGATCGCGCCTCCGCGATTCCGCCGCGAGGCGCGCTATTCATTGAACTCTGCCGCGAGTATACTCATCGTAGCGACGGTCGCGGAGTATCCGCAGCCTGCCGCTCCTAAAAGCTTACGTTAAAGGTCAACCTGAATGAGCCCCGAACGATCGTATAAAATAGGAGAGCTGGCCCGCATGTTCGGCCTGACGACCAGGACCATGCGCTACTACGAGGAGCTCGGCCTCATCGAGTCGGAGAACAGGGACGCGGCCGAGCATCGCCGCTATTCGGAGCGCAACGTCGTGCGCCTGAAGCGCGTGCAGCAGCTCAAGGACTACGGGCTGACGCTGTCGGAGATACGCGAGCTGTTCGACCTGGCCAAGCGCGACCGCACCGGCGTATCCGTCAGGGAAAGCCTCGCTGCCAAGTACCGCGCCAGGCTCGAGGATGCCGAGAGGCGGCGCGCCTCGCTCGACGCCTATATCGACGACCTGTCGTGGCACGTAGAGCAGCTCGAGCGCGTCCACGACTTCTTCGACTGCCCCGGCGCCTCGTGCGCGGCCTGCCGCTGGGCGGACCGCTGCGACGTACGCGCCCTGCTCGCGAAGGACGCCTAGCCGTGTACTGCGGCATCGACGTCGGCACCTCCTCGGTCAAGTGCCTCATTACCGACGCGGACGGCGCCAGGCTGGGCTTCGGCAAGGCTCCGGTAGGGCTGCACTCCGGCGACAAGGGCTTCGAGGCCGACCCGATGGAATGGCTGCGCGCGACCGCCCTGGCCTACGCCGAGGCGGCGGCGGGCACCGGCCTCGGCGATGCAGCGCTCGCGGCGGGGCTCGGCGCGGTAGCCGTGTCGGGCAACGGCCCGACCCTGGTAGCCGTCGGTAAGGACGGCCTGCCGATAGGCCGGGCGGCGTCCTGGCTTGAACGCGGCGCCGTCGCAGAGGCCGAGCGCGTCTCGGCCCTGGCCGGCCGCCGCGTCGACCCGTCGTTCTACCTGCCCAAGGCGCTGCGGGCCGTCGAGTCGCCTATAGGCGACGACGTCGCTATGTTCTTCTCCGGCCCGGAATACCTGGCCTTCGCGCTGGGAGCCGAGCCGGTATCCTACCTGGCTGACGACTACTACGACGCCTTCGTCTGGGACCGGGGCGTCGCCGCCCGGCTCGGGCTCGACGACGCGCTCTTCCCCCGATACGCGCGCCCGGCGACCGTGATCGGCTCGGTCAGCCGCCATGCCTCTGAGGCGATCGGGCTGCCGGCCGGCCTGCCCATCGTCGCGGGCTTTCCGGACTTCCTCGCGGCCCTCGTCGGCTCAGGCGCGGTCAGCCCAGGCCTGGCCTGCGACCGCTCCGGCTCGAGCGAGGCGCTCAACGTCTGCGCCGACCGACCGTTCCAGGACGGGTCGATCTTCAGCCTGCCCCACGCGATCGGCGGCCTCTGGAACCTGTCCGGCGGCCTGTCGACGAGCGGCAAGGCCGTCGAGTGGTTCGCAGGCGCCTCGGGATACTCGTCCGGAAGCGCCTCGCCCGACGAGGGCATCGGCGCGCTGTTCAGGGACGCCGAGGCATCCTCGGGGGACGCGCCGATATTCCTTCCCTACCTGTCCGGAGAGCGCGCCCCCCTCTGGGAGCCGGGCCTGCGCGGCGCGTTCATCGGCCTGTCGCTGGCCCACGGAAGGAAGGAGATGGCGCGCGCGGTAGTCGAGTCTATCGCCTTCGGCCTGCGCCTGGCGGCCGACCGCATACGCGACGGCGGCTTCGGCATCCGCCTGGCGCGATGCTCGGGCGGCGCCGCGCGGGACGCAGCCCTCTGCGCCGTCAAGGCGGACGTGCTCGGCCTGCCAATAGAACTGCCCGCGTCGCCGGAGTGCGAGGCGATGGGCGACGCCTGCGCTTGCGCCGTCGCCCTCGGCGAGCGGTCTGGCCTGGCCGAGGCGTCCGGCTCGATGGTAAGCGTAGCAGCCCGCTACGAGCCGGACGCGGGGCGAGCCGCCGCCTACGGCGAACGCTACGGCCGCTGGAAGCGGGCCCTCGACGCGGTCCTGTCGATGGACGCGGCCGGCGGGCCGAAGGATGGACGCTAATATGATAGGACTACCGCCATCGATGATGCAGAGCCTCATACTGTTCCTGCTCATCTGCGCCGGCTTCGCGGCCGGCAAGACCCGCGCCCTGTCGCCCGACAACGTACGCGCGCTTTCGCGCTTCCTGGTCGACTACACCCTGCCGGCCGTAATCATCATCTCGATGCAGCGGCCCTTCAGCCCCGCCCTGCGGGACCAGGCGCTCCGTATACTGGGGCTCTCCTTCCTGTTCTACGCGGCGTCCTTCCCGCTCGCCTACCTCGCGACCACGGCGTACCGCAAGGCCGGCCGCCCCGAGCTCGGCGTGCACCGGTTCGCGATGTGCTTCTCGAACGTGGCCTTCATGGGCTTCCCGGTGGCTGAGTCGCTGCTCGGGAAGGACAGCCTGTTCATCCTGTCAATCTACAACATCCCGTTCCAGATCCTCGCCTTCTCCGTCGGCATCGTCATGATATCCGGGAAGGGATCGAGCGCCGGGGCGCCGGGGGCCCGACGCTCCATCCTCGGCTCGCTCCGGTCCCTCGTGAACCCTTCGATCGTATCCGCGGTCGTCGGCTTCGCGCTGTTCCTAGGGTCGCTGCGCATACCCGACCCGCTGTACTCCGCGATGGACCTGCTCGGCGGCATGACCACGCCGCTGGCTATGGTCGTGATAGGCGCGACGCTGGCTAACACGCGCATCGGCGGGGTCATGTCGAATCCCAGGCTATGGCTGACTACGGCCTACCGCCTCGCGCTGCTGCCGGCCCTGGCGTTCGCCGCGGCGAAGGCGGCCGGGCTGTCCGGCATGGAGCTGTCGATACCGGTGCTGGTCGCCGCGATGCCCGTGGCGGCCAACAGCACCATTCTCGCCGGCGTCTACGGAGGCGACGACGTGACCGCCTCGGCCCTGGTCTTCGTCTCGACGCTGCTATCGCTGTTCACTATCCCGGCGCTCGGCTACCTGATCGCCTGATCCGGGCCGCCGGGTCCCGACCTTTTTAATCGATCTGTCTCTTTACCCTCGGATTCGCTCGGCGATATAGTTGCGACGAACCATATGAAGAGCAAAAAACCGGCCGGCCCCCGAATAGGCCTGAAGCGATTCCTGTCATACCTCTCGCCCTACTGGGGGCTCTTCCTGCTCGGCTTCGCCGCGATGGCCCTGTCCACGATCGCCAAGCTGGCCGGGCCGCTCATCCTCCGGGCCCTCGTCGACGAGTCCATTCCGAACAAGGACCTCGCCGGGATGATACGCTACGCCCTCCTGTACCTCGGCATCATCGTCGCGATGGGGGCGCTCACGTACTTCCAGACGACGACCATCGTCAAGCTCGGGCTGAACGTCGTCACGAACGTCAAGCGCGACCTGTTCGCCCACCTCCTGACCCTTCCGGTCAGCTACTTCGACAAGCACCAGGTCGGGGAGCTGATGGCCCGCGTCGAGAACGACACGGAGAAGGTCAAGCAGCTGTTCAGCGAGACCGGCATCATGCTGATCGGCAACATCATCTACTTCTTCGGCATCTTCGGCGTGTTCATAGCGATAGACGCCAGGATAGCGACGCTCGTATTCATCCCGATGCCGTTCCTGCTCGCCGCCTTCTTCTTCATCTTCGACAGGCTCAGGCCGCTCTACGAGAAGGGCCGTAAGAAGTACGCCGAGATCACCGCCATAGCCACCGAGTTCGCCCAGGGCATCGAGGTCGTGCAGGCGTTCAACCGCGAGGAGCACGCGGCCTCGAGGCTCGAGCGGGCCAGCAAGGAGAAGCGGGACGCCGAGATCCGCTCCGGCATGATCGAGTACAGCACGATGGGCTTCATGAACTTCCTGGGCGGGCCTATGTTCATGGTGCTGATCATCAAGCTCGTCGCGCCCCAGGTCTTCGCCGGCGCGCTGACGGTCGGCACGCTGCTCGTGTTCATCGAGTACGGCATGCGGCTATTCGAGCCGCTGTTCAGCATAGGGGAGAACATCCGGGGCATCCAGCAGGCCCGCGTCGCGCTCGGGCGCATCTTCGGCATCCTGGACCTCGAGCCGGAGCCGGTCGGCTCCGGCCTCGAGCCGCGCTTCGAGCGGGAGATAGAGTTCCGCGACGTATCCTTCGAGTACAAGCCGGGCGAGCCGGTGCTCGACCGCGTCTCGTTCACCATCCCGAGGGGCCAGACGGTCGCCCTGGTCGGACCGTCCGGCTCCGGCAAGACGACGACGGTCAGCCTGCTGTGCGGCTTCTACGCTGCGGGCTCGGGCTCGATACTCGTCGACGGCGTACCGCTCGGCGAGCTTTCGACCCAGGCCTGGAGGCGCAAGATAGGCCTCGTGCTGCAGGATATCTACCTGTTCCCCGGCAGCATACTCGAGAACGTGCGGGTCTACGACGACGCCCTGGCCGTCGAGGACGCCGAGGCGGCGCTGCGCACGGTGCACGCCGCCGACTTCGTGGCCAGGCTGCCCGGCGGCATCGGCGCCGAGCTGCACGAGCGCGGCTCCAACCTGTCGATGGGCGAGAAGCAGCTACTGTCGTTCGCCCGGGCCGTCGCGTTCGGGGCCGAGCTGGTCATCATGGACGAGGCGACCGCGAGCGTCGACGTGGCGACCGAGCGCAAGATACAGCGCAGCCTGGACGTGCTGCTCGAGGGCCGCACCGCGCTTATCGTGGCGCACCGCCTATCGTCGATCCTGAAGGCTGACAAGATACTGTTCTTCAAGGACGGCCGCATCATCGCGCAGGGCAGGCACGACGAACTCATCGAGTCCCTGCCCGAGTACCGCGAGCTGGTACGCCTCCAGTTCCCCGACCTGATAGCAGAAACGGAGAGCATCGCATGAGCGCCCCCCGAGCGACCGAACCGGACGGCGGCGCCAAGGCGCCGCGCGTCGACCATATACGCTGGATAGGCAGGCTGTGGAAGGAAAAGGCCTGGCTGATCGTCGTCCTCTTCGCCCTGACCCTGCTGTCGAGCGCGGTGGCCGTCACCTACCCCTACCTCTGCAAGCGCCTGCTCGACACCATCCAGGGCCTGCTCGAGAGCGGCGCCGACGACGCCATGCGCGAGGTCGACCGCCTGCTCCTCGTATTCGCCGCGGTCGGCGTAGGAGGCCTCGTCGCCTCGCTGTTCCCCGGCATACGCGGCGTCACCAACTCCATCTTCGAGCACGCCATACGCTCCAAGTACTGGCGCAAGGTGCTGGCCAAGGACCACTCGTTCTTCTCGAAGTTCTCGTCCGGCGACATCGTGACGAGGCTGACCGACGACATCTACGATTTCCCGAAGCTATCGTGGTTCCTGTGCTCTGGCATCTTCAGGGCCGTCGAGTCGATCAGCAAGGTCGCGTTCTGCCTCGGCGCGATGTTCCTGCTCGACTGGAAGCTGACCCTGCTGTCCCTGATCCCGCTGCCGCTGATGATAGCCCTGTTCTACGTGACGCAGGACAGGATCTACGACACCTTCCAGAAGAACCAGCAGGCTATCAGCGCCATCAACACCAGGCTCGAGATGAGCTTCTCCGGAGTGCGCATCATCAAGGCCTACGCCTGCGAGGACAAGTACAGGCGCTTCTTCTCGGACGTGCTCAAGACCCGCTGGAACACCGAGATGGCGGTGGCCAGGCTCGAGGTCGTGCTCCACATGATCTACCAGTACATCGACTACGTGGCCCAGGTCGGGATCGTGTTCGCCGGCGGCCTGATGGCCGTGCGCGGCAGGATATCCGTCGGCACCTTCTACGCCTTCTATACCTACCTGTCGATGCTGATCTACCCGATCCTCGACATACCTCAGCTGTTCGTCTCGGGCAAGCGGGCCTTCGTCAACATCGACCGGCTCGAGGAGCTGGCCGAGCACCCCGAGCCGTCGCGCCCCGCCAGCCCCGTCCCCGTCGGCGACGTGGCGACGATAGAGCTCGACGGGTACAGCTTCGGCTACGGCGACCGGCCGGGCGAAGCCCTGTCGGACGTGTCGATGACGCTACGCCGGGGCGAGCGCGTCGGGGTCATCGGCCCGGTAGGCTCGGGCAAGTCGACCCTGCTCAAGGCCCTGCTCGGCCTCCTGCCGGCGTCGTCGGGCAGGGTCCTCGTCAACGGCGTCGACCTGCGCGAGGCGGACCTGGCCGCCTACCGGGCCAGGATAGGCTACGTGCCCCAGGAGGCCCTGCTGTTCTCCGGCACCCTGCGCGACAACGTCGACCTCGGCTCGGACGCGCCGTCCGACGAGCTGTTCAGGGTGTCGGTCGAGGCGGCCCAGCTGACCGAGGAGCTGTCGAGCTTCGCCGACGGCGAGCGCACGGCGGTCGGTCAGCGCGGCGTGAGCCTCTCCGGAGGCCAGAAGCAGCGCATGGCCATTGCGCGCGCCGTAGCCAGGGAGCCGCAGTTCCTGCTGTTCGACGATATCACCGCCAGCCTCGACGCGTCGAACGAGGAGCGGCTGATGCGCAGGCTCGACGAGCTCGATCCCGAGCTCGGCTACCTGATCGTATCGCACCGTCTATCGACGCTGCAGTACGTCGACCGGGTGCTGTACCTCGAGGACGGCAAGGCGCGGGCGTTCGGCACCCACGAGGAACTAATGGACCTGCCGTGGTATCGGGCGTTCATCACCGAGCACATGGGCGCCGCGGTCGAGGCGGGCTGAGGTCGCCTCGGTATTAGCCGAGGTCGCCTCGGTATTAGCCGAGGTCGCCTCGGTATTAGCCGAGGCGCTACGGCCTCGATAGCAGCGACAGCGCCAGGAACGGGATGGCCGTCGCGCTGATTATCGCCCCGGTCCGCAGCGCGTCCGCGCCGCCTTCCAGGTCGCCCGAGTCGATGAGCATGATGCCGTTGACGGCCAGCGCGGCGCCGCCGGCCAGGATCAATCCTCCGGCGATGACGCCGCCCGACTGTATCCTGGAGGCGCGCCGTATGGCCGCTTCCTCTTCCCGGCTCAGGAAGCCCTCGGCGACCGGGTCGAAGGCGCGGTCGAACCGCGCGCGGGCCTCTTCGAAGCCCTGCAGGTAGCCGCGATCGTAGGCGTCACGCGCGGTCGCGGCGCCCTGGTCCGGGGCGGCGCTCGGCTCTACTGCGGCGACGGCTTCGGCCGGCGCGGCGGCGTCGAGCCGGGCCTCCGGCTCGGTTACGTAGTCGTACTCGGCCCAGAAGCCGCGTATGGTCTCGTCCAGCGCCGTCTTCGTAGCCTCGGCCTTACCCGAGTCGCCCTCCACCGACAGCATCTCGCCGGCCGCCACCACGAAGGAGCGAGGGATGGCCTCGAGCGACTCGGCGGCGTGGGCGTCCGAGCGTATGAACGCGGTCACCTCGACCGCTCCCTCGAAACAATAGGCGTTCGTCCTGGTCGTGGCGGCGGCTCCGGCCGAGGCCACGACGTCTATGCCGAAATCGGTTCCGCGGACGCCGGCTATAGCCTGGGAGCTGCGCATCGAGAAGGTATCCGTGCCGGCCAGACGCTCGACCTTGGCGCGCACCCGGCCGTAGACCAGCTGCAGCGATGTCTGGCCGTCCGATAGGCGCTCGAGCACGAAGGTAGTGTTCTCAGCCAGCTTGACCACGGCGCCGCCGGAGGCGAGCCGCATCTCGACGAAGACGCCCTCGCCGGTCTGCACCTGGTCGCCCTCGTACAGCTCGAGGCCGATGGGATCGGCGACGCCGACCTTGCGGCCGGCCCTGATGACGAGCACGTCGTCGCCGCTCGAGTACTCGATCACCGCCGCCGGCGCGCCTTGCGCCCAGGCGGCCGGTACCGCCATCGCGACGATCAGCGCCAGCGTAAGGATTCTCGCCTTAGCATTCATCGGCCCACCTCCGGCTCGAGCGTTCCTAACGACTCGACTATACCACGGCCGGCCGCCCGTCGCAACGCGGCCCCGGGTCGTCGTTGATTTATCGGCTTACAGCGGCTATACTTGTGCGAAATATGGAGCAGTTGCTCAACGAAATCAGGATCGCCTACATAGATTCTGGCATTAATCAAATCCTCGCCGGCATACCGGAGGGCAATACCAACGCTCCGTGTTCGATGCGCTTCAACCAGGCCGAGGAATACTTCATCGAGCTAGGGTCGCCGTTGCTGGTGCCCCACCTGCCGATCCATCACGATATACGCACGCCTATCCCGGCCGCCGACTACGCCGCGGCCATACGCGACGTGGTCAGCCAGCTCGCCGCCGTATTGCCGGAGTGCTTCTCGGGCCTCACCTATTTCTTCGATCCGGCCGAGATCCTGAAGCCGTGCTTCTACCGGCTCTACAAGGTCGAGTCCGACGTCTACCTCTACCTGCTCAGGGTGGACCTGCTGCCCAAGCCGTTCGACGCTGATACCATCGAGGCCGGCACCAACGACAGGACGCCCGCCTACTCGACGCGCCGTGTCTACCTCGAGTCGGAGCTGATACCACTCGAGGCGGTCATGTGGGAAGCCGGCAGGGTCAAGGCCTTCAGGATCAAGCAGCTGATCTCCCAGACCTGGATCGGGGAGACCGGCAAGGGATACCTCGTCAGGGGCGTGTGGATGGACAGCGACCTGTCGAAGTTCTTCACCAAGCTGTTCCTGCCGGCCGGCAAGCGCGTCTACCCGTTCTACCCCCTGTTCTGCAAGTACAAGACGCTCTGCTGCATGCCGCCGCTGCTCAGCGCCGACGGCCGGCGCAGCCTCATACCGCTGCTCCATAAGGCCGTCCAGTTCCTCGCCCCGGAGATAGGCCGGATACAGGAAGTCCTCAGGAACGCCAAGTTCGACGAATCGCTATCGGAATTCAAGGCCCTCAGGGACAAGGTGCCGGAGTCGTGGAAGGCTCCGCTCTCCAGCTACAGCATCCTAGCGTACCTCAACGACCGTGAGCAGAAGGAGTATTCGCTCGACCATGCAAAAGATACGGCTTGAAGACATCCCCGGACTCCGCGTGACCGTCATGGGCCTCGGCCTGAACGGCGGCGGCGTAGCGTCGGCGCGCTTCTTCGCGGAGCGAGGCGCCGTCGTCACCGTGACCGATATGAAGGACGAGACTGCGCTGGCCGAGTCGGTGGCCGCGCTGTCCGGCCTGGGCATCCGCTACGTACTCGGCCGCCACGAGGCGTCGGACTTCTCCGGCGCCGACCTCGTGATTAAGAATCCGGCCGTAAAGCCGGATAACCCGTACCTGCTCGCGTCCAAGCGGGTCGAGACCGACCTGTCGCTGTTCCTGCGCTTCTGCCCCGCGCGCATAGCCGCGGTCACGGGTTCGAAGGGCAAGTCGACGACGGCGACCGCGATGGCGTGGATGCTGAAGGCGGGCGGCCTCGACACCTACCTGGGGGGCAACATAACCGTCTCGCCGCTCGGCTTCCTCGCCAGCGCCACGGCCGACTCAGTCGTCGTGCTCGAGCTGTCGAGCTGGCAGCTCGGCGACCTCCGCGGCTCGGGCGTCCTCAAGCCCCGCGTCGCCGCGCTGACACGCATCGTGCCGGACCACCTCGACCGGTACGGGACGATGGAGGCCTACGTCGCCGACAAGCGCCTCATCTACGCCGACCAGGACGCTTCGGACTGGACCGTATTCGACCTCGACGACCCGTACGGGCGATCGTTCGCCTCCGAGACCAAGGCCGGCCTGCTCGGCTACGGGGCGAGCCTGCCGCCCGGGAGCTACGGCGTCCGGGTGCCGGCCGACGGCGGCCCCTGCGTCGCCAGGCTGCCGGACTCGGGCGAGGCCGTACTGGTTCCGGAGCATCTGCTCGTGCCCGGGGCGCACGCCAGGCGGAACCTCGCTGCGGCCGCCCTCTCCGCGTGGGCCTTCGGCGTCGCGCCGGCGCGTATAGCCGAGGCGGCGGCGACCTTCCCCGGCGTCGAGCACCGGCTCGAGCCCATCCGCGATAGGCGCGGCGTCCGCTGGTTCAACGACTCGGCGGCCACCGTGCCGGAGGCCACGAAGGCCGCCGTCGAGGCGTTCGACGCGCCGGTCGTGCTGATCACCGGAGGCACCGACAAGAAGCTCGAGTTCGAGACGGCCCGCGGCGCCTACGCCAGGGCCGCTTCGGTCGTGCTGCTATCCGGGACGGGCACCGACAAGATACTGCCGCTGCTCGAGGCCGACGGCGTCCCGCACAGCGGCCCCTACGGAGACATAGGACGAGCTGTCGCCGAGGCCGATAGGCTGGCGGCGCCCGGCTCCGTCGTCGTGCTGTCTCCCGGCTGTACCTCGTTCGGCATGTTCAAGAACGAGTTCGACCGCGGCAGGCGGTTCAAGGTCGCCGTGGCCGAACTGCCAGACTGACGGCCGCCTCGTCATAGCGGGCTCCCCTATCGGGAATACGCGACCGCGCAGTAGCCTACGGACGAATCGCCGCCTGGCGCGAGCTCGTCGCTCGAGCCGCGCATGACCAGCCTCGAGGCGGATGCGCCGAGCCGCTTGGCGAAGGACATCGCTGCCACCGCGGCCCCGACCGAGCAGGCGGAGCCGCGCAGCTCGGCCTGCCTGAGCGCCTCGGCCTCGTCCATGGCCAGGAAGGCGTCGGTAATATCCTTGTCGGCGCGCAGGGCCCAGGCGAAGCCGCCGGGAGCCGGGCCGCCCGGCTCGAAGCCGTAGGCCTTGCCGTAGTGCGTCAGGTCGGTGGAGCCGAGCACGAACAGGCGACGGCCCGACGAGGCCTGGTAGTCGGCGAGAGCCGAGCCGAGGGCGGCCGAGCGCTCGTCGTTCGGCGCTCGTACGCATACGACCGGAGTTCCCGGGAATCGGCGGGCGGCCATAGGCAGGTGCACCTCCACCGTATTATCGGCCCCGCGCTCGCCCTGGGCCGATACGGCGCGCACTAGGGCCGCTCGCAGCTCGGCGTCCGCCGGGGCGGCGCCGAACGGCGTATCGAAGCCGTCTTCCACGTAGATCCTGAATTCGGCGCCCGCCGGCAAGTGCCCGCCGACGATGACGACGACGTCGGCCTCCCCGGCCGACATCCATGCCGACCAGGCTATCCTGCCGGAATAGTGCCATCCGGCGTGCGGAGCGATAGCCGCGACGGCTCCGACGACGCGGGTCTGCCCGTCGAGCCTGGACCACGCGTCGAGCTTGGCGCCCGCCTCCGGCCCCGATGACGGATACCATCCTTCCGGCAGGCGTCGGGTGCGTATAGCCATGGTGCCTCCTCTCGGTTCCAAAAACGCGATATTCGGATTATACTGCATCACTATGAAACGCGAACCATTACTTATAGCTATATGCTCGTTCGTTGTTATAGGCGCGATCGTCGCCTGGCCGGTCCTGCGCGTCGCCAAGGCCCTGGATTCGGGCGAAGAGGCGGCTCGCGCGTCGTTCTCGGAGCTTCGGCGCGACGCCCTGAATACGATATACGCCCCGGAGGACTCGGTCGACGGACCGTGGAGAGCCAAGGTCGCCGGCGTCTGGTCGGCGCAGCCCAACCTCCTGGCCGTCATCGTCAAGGACGCCGACGGCGAGGTCCTGTACGCCAGGCCCGGCTCGTCGCCGTACTACTCCCGAACCGACGACGGGCTAGGTTTCGAGCGCCCCGAGGGCTCGACAACGCGTTTCAGCGGCCCCATCTCCTCGGGCATGAGCGTCGAGGCGCTGTATGTGACCCTGACTCAGGAGGCCGCGTTCTATCCGATCCGCGACGGCGCCGTAGCCCTCGCCTCGCTCCTGGCCCTTTTGGTCGCCTGGCTGCTCGTCGCGACGAACGCCAAGCCGGAGCCCGCTCTCGAGGCCGCCCGAGGGACGCCGGAGGCCGTCGGCGACGATTGGGAACCCAGCATACCGGAACTCATACCGCCCGAGTCGTCGCTCTACGCCGAGGATCCCTTCTTCGATGACGCGCCGTCGTCCGAGGCCGAGCCGGAAGCCGAGCCGGCGGTCGACGATCAGGCAGCGCCAGCCGGGCGGCCAGAGCCGAAGGCCGCCTTCATAGGCCGGGACGACCTTCCCGAAGGCAGCCTCGACGGCCCGCGCGGGCTGTTCGACGCCGAGACCGGCCTCGGCTGGGAGGCGTACCTTCGCGAGCGGCTCAGCGCCGAGCTCAGGCGATCGGCCTCGTTCGAGCAGGACCTGTCTCTGCTCATCGCGTCGATCGACGGCGCGGAGCGCGGCGACGAGGAGTTCAACCTGTTCGCCTCGTCGGTGCGGGATTATTTCAGCTTCAAGGACATGGCCTTCCTATTCGGGAATAACGGGGCCGCGCTGATCCTACCGAACATGGACGTGGACCACGCGCTCAGGATGTGCGGCGAGCTGATGAAGAAGCTATCCGCGTCGATGGCCGGACGGCTCCCGGGCGGCGTCGGCGTCTGCATGGGCCTGTCCTCGAGGGCCGGCCGCCTCGTCGACGCCGACCGAATCATAGGCGAGTCGATGGCCGCCCTCTCGAAGGCCCGTTCCGATGGCCAGGGCGGCATCATGGCCTTCCGCCCCGACCCGGAGAAGTTCCGCGCGTATCTCGCCGGCCAATAGCTACGGCCGGAGCTCGGCGAGCGGCTTCAGGGCCTCGGTCAGGCTCCAGGCCGGCAGGTACATCCCGCGATCCCGCTGCGACGAGCGGGCCGGGTAGCGTCCGTCGGCGCGGGCCGCCTCTACGGCCAGGCTCAGGTTCCTGCCGTTCCCGAGGCGCAGCTCCAGCTCGACGGCCGCGTCGCCGGCCGGCTCGGCCGCGGCGGCGTAATCGTCGCCGCGTAGCGCGGCTATCGCCCGTATCATAGCGTCGACCTTCATCGCGTCGAGCGCCTCGCCGCCGCTCGTCCAGCCCTTCCCCGACCTGGTGATCGTATAGTCGAGGCTCACCGCGGCGCCGTCCGCTCCGGCCATCGATCCCCTGGCCACGAGCTCCTCGACCGCGTCGGGGGCCGGGGGCGACGACCAGGCGCGCAGGTCGAGCCAGCTCGAGCGCTTTCCGAGCACGTACGAGGCCATGCCGGAGGCCACGGCGTACGACTCCGGCCCGGCCCCGATGGATATATAGACCGTGCCGGGAGACGACGCGTACGAACCGAGGGTGAAGGCGCAGAGCGCCTTGCCGCCGCCGTCCATCATGGTCACCTCGCGCGCCCCGTCCCCAAGGCCCAGGGCCGGCCGCGACGAGGGGTCCTTGGCTACGGGCTCCGCCTTCTCTATCGAATCGACCGCCCGTATGAACGCGGCCACGCGCGCCGCGTCCGCCGGTAGCCGCCCTTCGCCGTCGACCGCCTCCCAGGCGTCGCCGTCCTTCACGAGCTCGACCGGATCGTCTCCGGAGATACGGATCGAAGCGACCGCCGACGCGTCGCCCAGCAGGTCCCGCCTGGCGGCCTTCGACGACGACGAACCCGGCGACAGCACCAGGCCGAGCGCCACGAGCAGAGCTAGCGCCGCGTCGACGGCCGCGGCGACGCGGATGCGTTTCCTATAGTCGATCATGCCTCGCCTCCCCTCGAAGGCCTCGAGCCTTCCTCCGCCCTGCGCCTGCGAGCCGAGCGCGCGAGGGCGAAGGCCGCGACGCCGAGCGGCACGACGCCGAGGCAGACGATATAGGTCAGGGCGACCAGGAAGTCGCGCAGGCCCTCGTCGGCGACGCGGTTCAGCCGCGTATCGGCGACGGCCCTCGAGCGGATGGCGATCAGGTCGTCGCTCGAGCTTAGCCAGTCGGCGGCGGACAGCGCGAACGACGCGTTGAAGCCCGAGTCGCTCATACGCATCAGGTCGCTCAGGAAGTCGGCCGACGAGACGACGACCATGCGCGTCGGCGGGGACTCGGGCCGCGGCGGCTCGATCGGCGGCGCCCCGTCCCTATAGGGCAAATCCCCGGCCATGAAGGCGCTCTTCCACGACCCGCTCGCCGAGGCCGCGAGCAGGTATTGGCCGCCCGTGCCGTCGCGCTCGAGCGCGTACAGGGCCTGGTCGCCCGGGCCTGCCGCGAGGCGTTCGGTCTGCAGCCAGGCCTTCGGGCTGGTCTTCGCGAGCTCGACGTACTCGACGCCGTCGACGGGGCGGAGGCGCAGCGGGCTCGGCCAGAACAGGTCGAGGCCGCCGAAGCGGGCGGTCATCGGCGAGTCCTCCGATACGAAGCGCTCGTCGACGATCACCCAGAACGGATAGCGGACGTACTGCACCTGGTACGAGCCGCTCGGCGCCTGGACCTGGAACGGCACGGTCAGGCTCGACTGGTCGAGCACCAGCGAGCGCTCCACGTCGAAGCCGTATGACGACAGGACCGACAGGAGCCCGCCGTCAGGCACCGCCGAGGCCGCGAGCCCGTAGTCGGCCCGCACGTCGACGCCCTTGACGGCGAAGAAGGCCTTTCCGCCGCGCATGACGAAGGCGTCGACGAAGGCCGCGTCGTAGCGGTCCATCGCCGCGTTGCCGAGCACGAACAGCAGGTCGACGTCGTCGTCGACGGCCCGCCCGCGCTCGAGCTCCCGCGTCTCGTAGCCGGCCCTCGCGAGGCTGGCGCGGAGCGTCTGATAGTCGCCTGACACGCTCTTGTCGGCGTCGCCGACGAGCAGCCCGACCACCTGGCTGTCGTTCGACACGACCGCCCTGACGGCCTTGACCAGCTCGTACTCGAGGGTGGCGGTCGACAGCACCGAGGGTATGGTCTCGTGGCGGTCCAGGTACTCGACGACGATGCCGGTGTACACGATCGCGACGCGCTGCTCCGAGCGCTCGACCACCTGCATCTGCTGCGCCGCGACGCCGAAGCCGTCGGCCTCGGCCGGGTCGTCGCTGGGGTCGACGACCCTTACGCGTATCTTGCCCTTGCTGACAGACTCGAGCTCGCGAAGGAAGTCCTCGATCTCGCCTGGTCCCGGATGCCGCTCGGCGAGGCTCTTCGAGACGAAATAGCTGATCCGCACGCTCTCCGGTATCTCGTCGCGCAGCTTCCTGGCCGCGTCGGACAGGGTGAACATCCTCGTCGAGGTCAGGTCGAGCCGCGCGTAGTACATCGTCGAGGCCGCGGCCGCGAGGGCCAGCCCGGCGACGACCAGGGCGAGCAGCAGGCGCTCCCGCTTGCGCATCGTATCGAGCATCGCCTACCTCCACTTCCCGGCCGAGATCAGCCTGGCCGTGGCGTAGAGGCAGGACACGGTGATGATGACGAAGTATGCCACGTCCCTGGTATCGACGACGCCCCTCGAGAACGATCCGAAGTGATACGACAGCGAGGCCCAGTTGACGAGGCCCGCAAGCCATCCGGGCAGCGACAGCAGCGTCGTGACCCTGGACAGCAGGCTGAGCGCGAGGAGCAGCATCACCGTGGCCATGAAGGCGCTGATCTGGTTCTTCGAAGCGCCGGAGACGGCCTGGCCTATGGCCGACGCCGCCGAGGCCATCAGGACGGCGCCGAGGTACTCGGCGACTATGGCGCCCGAGTCGAAACGGCCGAACATCGAGGCCATGAGCGGCACCGGCAGGCTTAAGGCCAGCGCCGCCGCGACCACGGCCATGGCCGCGAGGTACTTGCCGGCGACGAGCTGCCCGTCGCGGAACGGCATGGTCAGCAGCAGCTCGTAGGTACCCTGCTTGCGTTCCTCGGCCCAGAGCCGCATCGTCAGCGCCGGTACGAGGACCGACAGCACGAACGGCATCAGCGAGAAGTACCCGCGCATCGTCGCCTGCCCCACGGCGAAGAAATCGCCGACGAAGAAGAACAGCGTCCCGCAGGCGAGCAGGAACGCCACGATGAAGATATAGGCCACCGGGGAATTGAAGTAGGCCGACAGCTCCCTCCTGGCTATCGTCAGTACGCCGCTCATAGTCTCGGTTCCTCCCTGGTCAGTCGAACGAAGATATCCTCCATCGACAGCCGCTCGCGCCTGAGCTCGAGCAGCTTCGCGCCGCTGGCGGCGGCCCAGTCGAACAGCCCCTCGGCGACGGCGTCGCCACGGCCCTTGCCGGCGGTCACGGCGAAGCGAGCGGGCCCTCCCGTCCCGGGCCCGGCCGGCTCGGCCGACAGGACGCTCGGGATGGCCCGTATCGACGCCAGGGCCTCGGCGGGGTCGGCTACGCCCTTGACGACGCATTCGAGCCGCTCGTCGCCCTGCAGCCCGGCGCCTATGGCCTCGGCGCTGCCCTGGGCGACGATGAGGCCCTCGTTGAGGATGATCACCTCCGAGCAGAGCGCCTCGACCTCCTGGAGTATATGGGTCGACAGTATGACGGTCTTCCGCGCGCCGAGCGATCGTATCAGCGATCGGATCTCGAGGATCTGGTTCGGGTCGAGGCCGGTCGTCGGCTCGTCGAGGATGAGTATGGCCGGGTCGTGCACGATGGCCTGGGCCAGGCCGACGCGCTGCCTGAAGCCCTTGGACAGCCGCTCGAGCCGTACGCCGGCGACGCCGGAGAGGCCGCAGGCGTCCACCGCCCGCTCGATCGCCGCCTTCCTGTCGGCGCGCCGCTCCTTGCCGCCGAGGCCGCGCGCCGACGCGGCGAATTCGAGGTACTCGGCCACGGTCATGTCGAGGTACAGGGGCACGCCCTCGGGCAGGTAGCCCAGCGAGGCCTTAACCCCCTCCGGGTCCTCGACGACGTCGCGGCCGTCGAGGACGGCGCGCCCGGAACTAGGCCGGTGGTAGCCGGTCAGCACCTTCATGATGGTCGTCTTGCCCGCCCCGTTCGGGCCGAGCAGGCCGAGCACCTTGCCCGAGCCTACGGAGAAGCTCACGCCGCGCACGGCCTCGAAGGGGCCGTATCGCTTGACGAGAGCCGATACTTCTATCATACGAGCCTCCAGAACGTGATCCGGGACGGAAAACAACCGGGGCCCCGGGTGGTTACCGCGCCGCGTCAGTCCTCGTAGTCGAGCGAGAAGCGCATCCTGTCCTTGGACAGCACGGTCTCGGGGAATATCTCCCGGGCCTCGTCCTGGAGGACGCGCAGCTCCTGGTCGGCGTAGCGCGGGCTATAGTGTATCAGGGCCAGCTTCTTGACGCCGCCCGCGTCGCGGGCGATGGTCGCGGCCTGGAACGCGGCCATGTGCTTCTTCTCGACGGCGCTCGGCAGGAGCTCCCGCTCGAACATGCCCTCGCAGACGAACAGGTCGGAGCCGGCCACCTCTGGCGCTATCTCCGGCAGGTACAGCGAGTCGGTCACGTAGCTGAACTTACGGCCCTTCCTCGTCGGCCCGAGCACGTCCTCGGGCCTGACCGTCCGGCCGTCGGACGCCTGTACGCCGTCGCCGGCCTGGAGCCTCGACCAGAGCGGCCCGCGCGGCACGCCGAGCTCGGTCGCCTTCTCCGGGTGGAAGGCTCCCGGGCGCGGCGATTCCTCCAGCGCGTAGCCGTAGCAGGTCTTGGTATGCCTGAGCGGGAAGGCCCTGACCGCGAAGCCGTCGCCCTCGTAGCATACGGCCGGCGCCTGCACTTCCTTGACGACGATCTCGTAGTTGATGTACATGTCGAGCACCTTGCGGCTCGTCTCGACGTACTCGGCGACGCGCGGAGGCCCGTAGATGTACAGCGGCTCGTCGCGGTCGACCTGGCTAGACAGCATGAGGAGGCCCGGCAGGCCCGTGACGTGGTCGGCGTGCGTATGCGATATGAAGATGGCGTTGATCTTCTTCCAGCGCAGGTTCAGCCGGCGCAGGGCCACCTGGGTGCCCTCCCCCGCGTCGAAGAGGAACAGGTCGCCCTCTCGCCTGAGCAGGACGCTGGTAAGGTGGCGGTGCGGCAGGGGCATCATGCCGCCGCAGCCGAGGATAAAGGCTTCGAGGTTCATAGAACGCCACTATACGTAAAAAACGCCGTACTTTGCAACGGAGCGGCTACGCCGACAGGCTCTTCCGACTATTGCGTATCGCTCGACTTTTATGCGAATATATTCAGATGCAAGCATTTATGGACCTCGGGCTGAACGATGCCTTGGCCAAGGCCTTCGTCGCCCTTGGATTCGAAGATCCGACAGAAATCCAGAAGCTGGCCATACCGGCCATGCTCGCCGGCAGGGACGCCTACGTCAGCTCCGCGACCGGTACCGGCAAGACCTTCGCGTACCTCGCGCCGATACTCGACTCGATACGCTCGGCGCAGGACGCCGCCGCCAGCGCGGTCCAGGCCATCGTCGTCGCGCCCACCCACGACCTGGCCGCCCAGATCGAGCGCGAGGCCGGCCGCCTCGCCGAGGCCGCCGGCCTGGAGCTTCGATCGATGTGCGCCCTCGGCTCGGTTCCGCTCAAGCGCCAGCTGTCGAGGCTCGCCGACAAGCCCCAGCTGATCGTCGGCTCGGCCGGCCGCATACGCGACCTGGCGCTCGGCCGCTACATAGACCTATCGTCGTGCCGCTGGGCCGTGCTCGACGAGGCCGACCGCCTGTTCGAGAACGAGGCGATAGACGTCACCGCGGAACTGCTGTCGGCACTGCCTGACGGCTGCGGGCGGCTCCTCGTCTCGGCGTCCCTTCCGAACCGCACGGTGGAGCGCTCGGCGGCCTGGTTCCGCGACCCGCTCAGGATCGTCGTCGACCCCTCCGAGGCGCTGCGCACGACCATCGAGCACTGGTGCTTCCACTCCGCGTCCAGGTCGAAGCTCGACTTCCTCAGGCGCTTCGAGGCGGCGGTCAAGCCGGAGCGATGCCTCCTGTTCGCCTCGTCGAACGCGTCTATCTTCAATATCCAGAAGCGGCTCGACTACCTGGGCTTCCCCGCCGTAGTGCTCAAGTCCGACAAGGAAGGCGAGGAACGCAAGAACGCCCTGGCCGAATTCTCGAGCGGCGCAGCCCGATGGATGATCACCACCGACCTCGGCGCGCGCGGCCTCGACCTGCCGGACGTGTCCCACGTCATCAGCTACGACCTGCCGGAGGAGCCGACCGTCTACATGCACAGAGCGGGGCGTACAGGCCGGGCCGGCAAGCGCGGCGTGTCGGTCACGCTCGCGGACCTGGTCGAGCTGAAGCGCGCGTCCAAGATCGCCGTGCGCTACGGCTTCTCGTTCGTCTGCAAGATACTCGACTCGGGCATCGTGCACGACATAGAGCCCGAGAATTTCTTCGCGATCGCCGAGGAAGAGGAAGCCGCCCGGAAGGACGTCAAGCTCGAGGGGACGAAGCGCCCCGAGTCGGGCAGGCGCAGGCGTCCGGCCGGCGCCTCCTCCGGCGAGCGGTCCCGCCGTCCCCTCCCCGACGGCGGCTATCGCCCGCCCATGGACCCGAATCGCCAGCCGGTACGGCAGTCGTCCCAGGCGGCCCGGCGCGATCGTCCCCGGCAGGCCGCGAAGCCTGGCAGGCCGCAGCCGCCCTCCGGACGCCGCGCTCCGGCCCAGGGCGCGGCGCCGTATTCCGCCCCCGACGCGAGCTCGAACGGGAGCCCGAACGGCAACCCCAACGGCAACCAGCCCGCGAAGCGAAAGCATCGTCGCCGCAAGGGCGGCCCCAAGGACGCCCAAAAGCCTAGCGCCGAATAGCGCTATCCGGATCGCCCGGCGACCTTCCTGCGTTCGATCAGCCCCGCGAGCTCGGCGAGCCCGGCCTTCGTAGCGTCGTCGCCGCAGGCGTCGGCGATATCCGAGAACGCCCTGGCGTATCGGTCGAATTCGGCGGCGTACTTATCGTGAGCCAGCTTCCGTATATAGCGCAGCGCCTTAGATCCGGCGCTCCTGGCGGCCCGGCGGTCGCCGGCTTCCATCGCCCCGCTACCCGCCGCGAGCAAGGCGTCCAGCTCGTCCGACACCGATGAGCAGGCGCATCCGGCCAGCGCATCGCGGAACGCCCCGCGCCTGTCCTCGGGCATCGCGAGCAGGACCCGCTCTGCTTCGTCGGCCGCCCGCCTCATGCCGCTCCCGAAGAACGCGCCGGCCTCGGGCCAAGGCGCCCCCTGCCCGAAGAAGGTCGAGCGGACTCGCTCGGGGTCGTAGCTCGACCTGAGCGCCTCGTCCTGGGCCGCCAGGTCCGCTATCGACCGCCTGGCCCTCTCCTCGTCGGTGGCGGCGGCCCGCGTATCGACGACGAACAGGTACTCGCGGCTCCGCGCGCTCCTGGACGCCGACTGGCGCCCGCCCCTATACGAAACGTAATCGAGGGCGACTATATCGAGCCTGCCGCGAGGCGCCAGCAGCGCCGCCATGTCCTCGCCGCTCAGGTGCCCGTCCGCGTTCCAGCTGAAGACGATGACGCCGGCGTCGCTGGCGTCGAGCAGCGACCGTATCGCTCCGGCCGCCTCGCGCTTTACGCAGAACCGCGAGCGCCGCTCCTTCCAGTCGACCGGTATGCCGGCCTTGGACGAATGCGTCTCAGACGCGGCCATCGGCCGCGGCTCCCGGTCCCAGGCCAGTATCGTATTGAGCAGGTGGTAGTTCGGGCCGTACTGGTGCTGGTTATACGGCGGGTCGAAGTAGGCTATGTCCACGCTGCGGCCGGACATGAAGGCGGCCGCGTCGAGCCCGGAGACCTCGGCCGGCGGGGCGTCGGGCAGTACGGGGGCCTCGAGCTCCATGCGGCCGAGTATGCGCCCGAGCGCGTCCTTGCCGTGGCCGCCAAAGCCGCGATGATAGGCTTTGAAGACGCCGGAGGTATTCGTATGCACGGCGGCCTCGAGGAGGAGGGCTCCCAT
>ERZ795053.1137-NODE-1137-length-33993-cov-10.880694_pt1 | contig 33993 bp, 31 predicted proteins | sample MGYA00375137_ERZ795053 | MGnify/ENA primary metagenome ERZ795053 (study PRJEB30182, sample SAMN05720284) | activated sludge metagenome | isolation source: Anaerobic digester | place: Hong Kong | collected 2014-12-17 ...
ATCATCGCCTACAACCTGTTCCAGAGCATGGACATCATCATCAACAGCGTCAACGCCTTCACCGACAAGTGCGTGGTCAGCTTGCAGGCCAATTCGGAGAAGGCCACCGGCTGGCTGGCGAAAAACGCCATTCTCGTCACCGCTCTTAACCCGGTCATCGGCTACCTGAAAGGGGCGGAAGTGGCCAAAGAGGCCATGAAGCACAACCGCACGGTACGTGAAGTCGTCATCGAAAAGGGCTACCTGACCCCAGAGGAAGCCGACCGCCTCCTGGATGCGCGCGCGCTCACGGAGGGCGGCATCCAGGATTAGCGTCTTTGGCGGCGCAGGCTTAGTGGGCAGGCCGGGAGGAGGCCGGGTTGAGGTTTTTGAATAAGACGGCCGTTAACCCCACCCCCACCAGCGTCAACGCCGGAAACACAACCACTTCCACCGGGCTAACCGTCACACCGGCCAGCACCATGTTCAGAGCCATCGCCGAAACAGAAATGGACAGGGTAAAGCCTTTAACCAGCACGATCGAAGCCAACAGATAGCCCCAAGAGCTGCGCCGCCAAAGCAAAACGCCCGCCAGAAAAGCCGCTGGCACAATCAGCCCCAGGTCCAGCACCTGGATAAACAGCGTCGTGTTGGCCTCCAGGCCGACGGGTGGCGCGCCGGTCAGCAAGCCGGGCACAATGCGCCCCAGCCAGGCCAGCAGCAAAAACCCGCCGACGACAAAGAGAAACCCGGCAATCAACCGCCGCGGCAGGCGGTCTGAAAAATGGCCGGCCAGGCTGTGCACGTCGAGGCCCATCACCGCCAGCACAAAGGCAAACAAGCTCAGGCTAAACAAGGCCACGTACACCAGAAACAGCACGTTATACGCCGCGCCAAACGCGTAAGACGCATACGTGTAAAGAAAATAACCCAGCGTGCCGGTCAGCAGCAGTCGGCCGCGCAAGCTGCCGCGCTGCGTCAGAAACAGCCCGAGCAACAGCAGCGGGATGCCCAAAAGCAGCGTTACCCAGTCCTGGGCCACAGCCTGGGCTACGATGGAGACAGAATCGTAAGTGTAAAGGCCGTGGCCGCTAATCATCACCGTTTCGCCGCGCAGAGTGGTAAAGGGAAACGGTTCGCCGCTGCCTTGCCAGAAAACGCCCAGCCCGGCGGTGACTAAAGCCAGCAACACTATCAGGCTGGTTAAAACAAACACGGGTCGGTTTGGGTGAGTCATGTGTCATCTCCAATGCTGTCCGACGGCCGTTTACTGCGCCGGTTAACAGCAATTAACGTCAACCCCAGGCTGCGCACAAGCTCCAGCACGCCATGCAGGGCTGATTGATCCGGCAGCGCCCCACAGAGGGTGGTACTGCCGTCCAGATTGTGTACGATAGTCAGGTCGGGGAAATAAGCGGCCACGGCCGTTCCCACGTGCCGCTCTACCCGGATTTCATAGATTGCGCTGTCAGTTTGTGGCGCGGCCATTGCTCCCACCTTCAGCGACCGTTTATTGAGCCGGGGAAACGGCCGTTAACGCCGCCGCAATTTCCCGCGCCCAGGCACGAATCACTTCCCAATCACGAAAGTCGCCATAAGGCGCTTTCACCGCCTTCACCATCATCTTTTCCATCATACCCAGATCACTCTTGTCCAGGCTGCCGACAAAAATTTGGTGACCGCGCGCTTGGGTCAGGTCCAGCAGTTCGGGCAGCTGCGCGGGGTCGCCCTCCGGCTGCGGATTTTCCGCGCCCAGCGGACCGCTGCTAAAGAGCCAAACCGGCATCTGCGCCAGCGCCGCCTGGTTGGCCTCGATAAACGTGTGGGCTTCCGCCAGCCAACTGCCCATGTAGATAGCGCTGCCGATGACGGCCGTGTCGTACCCCGCCAGCGCCGGATTTTGCCGGACGTCAACCACGTCAACCACGTGCCCGGCCTGTCGCAGCTCCGCGCCAATAGCGGTCGCAATTTCCAACGTACTGCCATGTTTACTGGCCGCCGTAACCAAAATATTCATGATTTAGCCTCCTCATGACATCAAAATCGTTCAACACCTTTTAGGATAGACGATACGGCCGTCTGCGGGATCACACGAATATGTGGTTGGCCATGTAGGCGGGAGAAGAAGCTAGAGGAGGTCGAGCGCCTGGGCTGTGGCCACAGCCTGCGCCCGCGAGCCGACGGCCAGCTTGGCATACAAGCCTTTAACGTGATGGCGCACGGTGTTCACACTGATGATGAGTTGGTCGGCAATTTGCTGGTAGGTCAGACCGGCGGCCATCAGACGCAGCACATCCGCCTCTCGTTCGGTCAGCGGCTCGGGCAAGGGGGAGAGGGCAACGGTCGTATCCGCCACCGGGTGCAGCGTTTCCGGGAAATGGGCCAGCAATTGTTGGGCGTAGGGGTGGGCAACGGCCGTCAGCAAAGCCGCCATCGGCTGCCCGGCATCCACAAATAAACGCACGTAGCCTTCCGGTTCAGCCAGCGCCAGGCAGCGGCGCAAATCCTCAACGGCAGCCTGCGCCTCGCCGCGCGCCGCGCCAACCAGCGCCCGCAGCAGCCGCGCTTCCAGAGCCAGACCGTGCCGGTCATGGGTTACTGCCGTTTCCAGCACCCTATCCAGCAAGGCCCGCGCCGCCGCCAACGCTGCCGGCGTGCCCTGGAACAGGTCAATACGCGCCTGGGCCAGCCACAACTGCTCCTCGGCATACACCGACGGGCGGTTATCGGCCAGCGCCAGCACGGCCGTTGCCAACGCCGCATCCCCCTGCGCCAGCCAGAACTTCACCTGCTGATCGCGCAGCAGCGGCTCCAACCAGGATGGCGCCCCATGCTCAAACAACGCGGCCGCCTTTTCCAACGCCTGCTGCGCGCCGGCAAAATCGGACCGGGCCATCTGCAGCCGGGCGCGTATGACCTGGCAGTGCACAGCCGCCGCATTATGGCCGCTGTCGCGCACCAGATCCTCAGCCTGCCGCAAAAATTGCTCTGCCTCCTGAAGCCTGTCCCATTCCAGATAAATCATGCTCAGGACGGCATAGGCAGAAGCCACCGCCGGATGATTCATCCCGGCGGTGATGGGGGAACGTGCGGCAGCGGCGGCGCGGTTTAGCTTGCCGCGCAGAATGCAAAGGAAGCAAAAATGAGCCCGGGCCAGCATCTCCAACAGGGTAAGCCGGGCTGCATGGCATAAAGGGATAGCGCGATCATAAGCTGTGGCCGCCGCTTCCACGTCGCCGGTTTCCCGCAGGGCGCTGGCCAGGGCAAAGTGCGCCAGCGCCTGCAACACGATGTCATCTGCCGGCATGTTGTCGATGGCCCGGCGCGCGTATGCCAGAGCTTCTTCGGTCTGGCCCTGCGTGCCCAAAAGGGAGGCATACAACCCATGCACCTGGCCGCGAAACGCGGGATCAGCCGCGGCCAATTCCGACGCCTCGGCGCGCTGCAAGAAAGGCTCGGCCTGGCTAAACTGGCCGCGCAGCAGCAGCGCCTGGGCAAAGGCCAGGTTAGCCCGCGGCAGAGCCAACAGCGCCTCGGGGGGCAACCGCCGCAGCCATCCTTCCATCAGGCGGGCGCGGCCCTGCATGACAATCTCGTTGGCGTGACTTTCCAGCAAGTTGGCCGCCAGGGCATAATCGGCGGCGGCCAGGGCATGGTGCACGGCCGTTTCCATGGCGTTCTGTTCGGCAAACCAGAGGGCAGCGCGACGGTGCAGCCCGGCTACCTGATCTGGCTGCTGCTGGCGCAGGTGGCCTTGCAGCAAGGCGGCAAACAGATGGTGATAGCGAAACCAGGGGAGGTCTACGGCCGTTGCCGGCGCGTGCACAGGCTGGATGAACAAATTGCGCTGCGCCAGGTAAGCCAGCATGGCCTGGCTGTCCGCCCTCTGGGTGACCGCATCACAAAGGGGCGCGCACAAATGCTCCAGAACGGCCGTCTGCTGCAAAAACGCGCGCACGGCGACCGGCTGCTGCGCCAACACCTCTTCCGTCAGATATTCCAGAATGTAGCGGTTGTTGTGTGCCAGGCGCCCGATAAACGCCTGCTGTTCGGCGCGTGTGGCCGGCATGGCCAGCGCCGACAACTGCAATCCGGCCGCCCAGCCTTCTGTCTGGGCTGTGAGCAGCGCGGCGGCTTCTTCGCTAAGGTCCAGCGCCAGCACATGGTGCAAAAACTCAGCCGCCTCGGCTGAGTTAAAGCGCAGATCGGCGGCGCGAATTTCCAAAATTTGGCCGCGAGCGCGTAAGCGATGCAGGGGCAGCAGCGGATCGACACGACTCACGAGCACCAGGTGCAGATTAACCGGTGCGTGATTTAGGAGGAACGCCAATCCGTCGTAAATCTCCGCGTCGGTGAGGTGATGAAGATCGTCTAAAACCAGGAGCAGGTCGCCGGGCTGCCCGGCAAGCTGGTTGAGCAAAGCGGTCAACAGGGCGGGCAGTGGCGGCGGCTGAGGTTGGTTCAGGGTTTCGGCCAGGGAGGGAACGAGGGGGACGGCCGTTTCCACCGCCGCCAAAAAATAATACCAGAAGCGCACCGGATCATCGTCATGGGCTTCCAAAGTCAACCAGGCCAGGTGTATGCCGGACGCCTCGGAAAGCGCCTGAACGGCCGTTACCGTGGCCGTCGTCTTGCCAAACCCGGCCGGAGCGCTGATGAGCGTCAGCGGAAACAGCGGGGCCTGGGCGATTTTTTCCGTCAGCCGCGTCCGCGCCACGAGCTGCGGCCGCGCCGGCGGCGGCACAAGTTTGGTGTGCAAAAATAATTCAGACAGCATCAATCCATTGCCCAACACGTCTCAAACGGCCGCGGCCACCATTGACCGGAGCCGGCGACAACATTGTACCTTGTCACATTAGGCTGGCAACCGCGCGGCGGCTTTTTGCCCTGCTGGCGCAGCGTGATAATATCGAAGGTCGCCCAAGGCAAGGGACAGTAAGATGCTGCACATGAAACAATCTGTCTACGAGCAGATGCTAACTCATCTACAAACGGCCTATCCGCTGGAAGGCTGTGGCATTTTAGGCGGGCCGCCAGGCCACGCGACGCATTTTTACGCCGTTGAGAATATCTTGCGCAGCCCGACAGCGTATGAAATGGATCCCACGGTCCAGATCCAGGTGATGATTTCGCTGGAGGAGAGGGGGCTGGATATGGTAGGCATTGTCCATTCGCACCCGGCAGGACCGGAACGGCCGTCGCCGACCGATGTGGCCCAGGCGTATTATCCGGATGCCGTCTACGTTATCGTATCCCTGGCCAACCGGGCGCAGCCGGTCGTGAAGGCTTTTCAGATTGGCGACGGCCGTTACAAGGCCGTCCCTTTGCTGGTGGAGTAACGAAGACGGCCGTTGTGTGTTTTACATGAATAGTCGGTTCGTCGGGTAGTCTTGTGGTTCAACAGGCTGCGCGACGACCAGGCGACCAATTTACTGAGAGGAAGGATCACGTTGAACATTGTCTATTTACTACTCGCCGGATTATTCGGCTATATTCTTGGTTCCATACCCTTTGGCTGGCTGTACGTCAAGGCTAAAACCGGCAAAGACATCCGCACCATCGGCAGCGGGCGCATGGGCGGCACCAATTCCTACCGCGCCGCTGGGCTGGTCATCGGCTTGCTGACGGCCTTAAGCGATTTTTTGAAAGGGGCGCTGTCTGTGTGGATGGCCCGCTGGCTGTTTAGCGGTCAGGTGGACCCGGCCTGGCTGTCCTGGATTGCCGCGTTTGGCGGGGTGATGGCCGTCGTCGGCCACAACTGGTCGATTTTCCTGAAGTTTAAGGGCGGCGCGGGGACTGGCCCGAACGTGGGGTGGGCAACGGCCGTGTGGCTGCCCCTCTTCCCCGCTGTTTTCCTCGTCGGCGTCGCCCTCATGCTCACCGTCGGCATGGCCTCCGTGGCTTCGATGGTCGTCGCCATCATGATTCCGGTTATTTTTGCCATTCGCTACTTCATGGGCCTGGACCCCTCCCCGGCTTATTTGCTTGGCGGATTGGTCACAGCAGCGGCCGTCGCCTGGGCGCTGCGTCCCAACTTCAAGCGCATCCTGGCCGGCAACGAGCGCGTCGTTGGTCCCCGCGCCAAGCGATTAGAACAACAAAAACAACAAGCCAATTAAAAAAAGGCCGCAAATGCGGCCTTTTTTAATTCACCACAGAGGCACGGAGGCCACAGAGATTAAATCTGTAAAACCTCCGTGTTCTCCGTGTCTCCGTGGGGCAATTCCAGACAAGTTGTATAGTTGCCTTTTTAACTCCCACCCTTTGTCAATAACTCATAGTGCAGCATGCCCAGGGCATCAACCTGCACGTTGTCCACACCGGACAGGCTGATGGCGTGGCGCGGCGTCTGGGTGATGTCCAGCGTGGGCAAATCACTGGCCCACAACTGCTGAATCTGGCCGTACAGCGCCAGACGCGCCGCGTCGTCTAATTCGCCGCGCGCCTGTTCCACCAGGTCGGTCATGCGCGTGGATTCATAGTTGGAACAGAAGGTGTCGGTGGTGTTCTCCAGGAAGAAATCAGTCCAGGCGGTCATATCCAAATAGTTCACCGGCTGGCCGGGCGACGGCCAACCCAACAAATAGGCCGGGTAGCCGCAGGTATCGATCTGGGCGCGGTAGATTTCCCAGGGCGCGCCTTCCAGCGTGACCTTGAAGATGCCCGTTTCTTCGAGCTGGGCTTTGATGGCTTCGGCGTAGGCTTGCTCCTGGGGGGAGTAACGGCCGTCATTCAAAAACCACAGCGTCACCTCCAACGGCTTCTCCGGGCTGTAGCCCTCCGAGCGCAGCAGCGTCTGCGCCCGGCTCAGGTCGCGCTGCGGCAAGGCAGCGATAAAACCAGGCACTTCGTCGGGGACCGGACTGTACAGCGGCGCCCGCTCTCCGCCAAAAACCGTCTCCGCCAGCGCTTCCCGGTCCAGCGACAGCGCCGCCGCCTCGCGGATGCTGCGCCGGGTCCATGGTTCCTGCTTCTGGTCGAAGATGATGTAGCTCTTAAAGATTGCCGGGCCGGTCCAACTGCGGAAATCGGCACGGCCGTCGGCGTCGGCGTCTATGCCGCGTAGGTTGGCAAAGTCGGCGTAAGGCAAACCCGTCCAGGCCATGTCAATAGAGCCAAACTGCTCCAGCGAAACCCGCATCTCGGCCACACTGCCATAAAAACGCACCTTAATGTTTTCAAAGGCGGCGGCCGGTTCGCCCGGCCATTCCGGATTGGCCTTCAGGCGGATGTTGTCCGGCTCCCAACTGACGATGGTGTACGGCCCAATCCCGCCACAGGTGCTGGTCAGGTCTTCGGTTTCGGCGTAGCAGTCCTGGCTGATGGGGAAGAAGGGCGGCGTAGCCAGGATGCTGGGGAAGTAGGCTGTCGGCGCTTGCAAAGTAAACTTGACGGTGAACGGGTCCACGGCCTGCACCGCGTCCGGGTCGGCGTAGCCATCCTCGTCGCTGTCCTTCAGGAAGTTGTTTAGCAGATAGCCGCCCCGGCCAAACCGGGCACGGTTGACAGACCAGACCACATCGGCGGAGGTGAATTCACGGCCGTCAGGAAAGCGCAATCCCTGCCGCAGAGCAATCGTGTATTCCAGTTTGTCCGCCGAGATTTGCGGCGGCCCGGCGGCCAGCAGCGGCTGGAGTTGATTATCGGCCGTGTTACGGTAGAGGCCGCTCATGGTGTTCATCTTCATTTCCCAGTTGATCAGGTCCGGCGGCATGGCCGGGTCCATGTCTGTCAACTGCCCCACCACACCGATGATGAGTTCGCTGGCGGGGGTGCCGGTGCGCGGTTCGCCGGGGTCCAGCGGCGCGTCGCCTTCCTCGGCGATCAACATCACCGTCATACGTTCGATCACGTTTTCAGCCTTCATCTGGGCGATGGCTTCATTCAGACGATCCAGCAGTTCCCGGTTGTCGGCGGCCACGGCAATGCCAAAGGAACGGCCGCTAATCCAGGCCGCCTGGCCTGTGCCGCCCACCAGTTTAAGCTGCTCCGGATAAGTTTCGGCAAAATGCTCGCCGCTGTAGCTGTCCAAGACAACCACGCGCACGTTCTGGTCGATGAGCGCCTGCACCGCCTGGGTGGTGGTGTCGAAAGCCTGCACGTCGTCTTCGGCCAGGGCCAGTTCTTTGAGGGCGGTCACTTCGCCGTAGCTGTTGTGAACCACGCCTACTTTAACGCCCGGCTGCAAATCGCCGACGGACTGGATTTCGTTCTCGTCGGCCAGCACGAGCATGTCCTGGCCCACTTCCAGGTAGGGATTGGTGTAGGCGATGCCGTCTGGCGGCGTATCGGGGATGGGCACGGGAGGCATCACGGCGTCGAATTCCTGGCTGGCGTGGTTGGCCAGGCTTTCCAGCACCCCTTGGTAGGGGGTGATGACAAATTCGTATTCAAAACTGCCCTCGGCGGCGATGCTGCTCATGATGCTTTCGTTAAAGCCGACGACGTTGCCAAACTCGTCGAATTCGGTGAAGGGCGGGTTGGGGGCGTCGGTGGCGATGACGATGAAGTCGCGGTTGGGGCGGGTATCGGTAACGGCCGTTGGCTCTGGCTGGCTGGTGGGTGTAGGCGGGAGGGGCGTAACGGCCGTTTCCTCACCCGCGTTGTTGCAGGCAACGGCCGTTGCCGCCACCAGCAGCGCCAGGAAAATCTGAGCGATAAATTTTAATCTGATCATGATGGGGAGTATAACGTCTGGGAAATTTGGCGGCGAGAAAAGCACAGCAACCGGGCAGACTATTTATTGAATTTAAATGTCAGCTTGTAACGAGAGAGAGCAACGACGGCCGTTTCAGCAATCAAGCTCTGGTTTGCACCTGACAATGATCATAAACAAATTCAGGATCGAGATCGACGCCGCTGTCCCACTCAACCGTATCAAACGAGACCCGAACCCGACGAAAATGCTCATATTCGCTTATTTGTTGGAATACGCCGAATCCAAGAAATGGTTTCATATCAAGAATGCCCTCCTCTCCCGTATCAAACACAAGGGAAAGCGTAAAATCCTTGTTGGGGATTACTTTTACTACAGACGGATACATGGCAATCTCCTATCTATCTGAGAGGCTGAATCGGGAAAGGCGTTTCCCCATTCATGACCAAGTCCCAATTTGCTACCAACTCTTCTTGATGCAATTCTGCCCATGCAAACACCAGTTTCTGTTGTCTACGCGGCAAATTACCTTCGATGATTTCACAAGTACGAATGTCCACCGAGGCTTTAAAATCTTGATAATAGACGCGGAAATGGGGTGGGTTATGTTCACCTGGAGCAAAATACATTCGCACAATGATGCCATAAAACATGGAAATTGTTGGCATGTATGAATCCTCACAATTTTATTGTAACAGAAAGGCGATGCTGCCGGGCAAGATTGGTCCAATCTTTGAGATTGGACCAATCTTAGGGGCGCACGTCTACACCACGTTATACTCCCGAATCAGCCGGCCTTCGGCGAAGCGCTGATAATCCAGCATCGAAATGTCCAGGGTGGTCGCACGGCCGTCTAGCACAATCTCCGCCATTAGCAGGCCAGACACCGGGCCATGCATAAAACCATGCCCGGAAAAGCCGCCTACCACGTAGTAATTCTCCACCTGTGGCACCGCGCCAAAAATGGGATGGGCGTCGGGCGTTACCTCGTACAAACCGGCCCAGCCAGACAGCCGCCCGGCATGGGCCAGCAGCGGCAGGCGGGCAATGGCTGCTTCCAGATGGATGTCTTCCCAGGTCTCGTCCACACTTTCGTCGAAACCGGGCTTTTCGCCAGGATTGGACATGCCGGTCAGCAAGCCGTCGCCCTCGCGGTGGAAATAGAGGCTGCGGGCAAAATCAATAATGAAGGGAAAATCGGCCGGGATGTCGGGCATGGGCGTGGTGGTGAGCATCTGGCGGCGCAGCGGCGTGATGGGTAAGGGCGCGCCAACCATGTCGCTGATCACACCGGCCCACGGACCGGCGGCGTTGACGATGGTGTGGCAGGCGATACGGCCGTTTTCCGTCTGCACGGCCGTTACCTTACCCCCGCTCGTCTCAACGCCGGTAACGGCCGTGTCCGTCAACGCCCGCACCCCCAGGCGACGCCCCGCCGATATGTAACCGGCCACCACCCCATTCGGGTCGGCCAGGCCATCGCCGGGATGGAACGTGCCCGCCAGCACGTCAGCAGCGGCCAACTGCGGCACGCGCCGCCGGATTTCGTCGCCGTCCAGCCACTGCGTGGGCACACCCAGCCTGTTTTGCATGGCGACGTTATGCCGAAAGGCGGCCACGTCCTGCTCGTTGGTCAGCAAAAACAGATAGCCGCACCAGCGCAAATCAATCGCCTGCCCGGTCTCCGCCTCAAAGCGCTCCAGCATGGGCAAACTAATCTGCGACAGGCGCACGTTAATTTCCGTGCTGAACTGGTAACGGATGCCTCCGGCGCAGCGTCCGGTGGCTCCCAGGCCGAAAAAGGGCTGCTTTTCCAGCAGCACCACATTTTTTTGCCCGCGCAGCGCCAGGTGATAGGCCGTGCTGGCCCCCATCACCCCGCCGCCAATCACGACAATGTCAGCTGAAGTGGGTAATTCGCTCATAAGGTTGCTTCTGTTCCTAGATTGGCGGCCAGGGCGTTGTGCAGCACAATGCGCGCAGCCACAGCATCCTGCGCCGCCAGCCCGACCGATTTGAAAAAGGTAATTTGCTGCGGACTGGTCCGTCCGGGCTTGCTGCCACTGATAATCTCGCCTAGTTCGGCGTGGATGTGGCCCTCTGTGATGTCGCCGCTTTGCAAGGGGATGATGAGATCGCCGGCTTCGGCCAGCACGGCCGTTCTGGAATCCACCACTACCAGCGCCCGCCGCACTGTGACCGGGTCTACCTCTTGCATAGTCGGCAAATACGCGCCGACGGCGTTGATGTGTGCGCCGGGGGCCAGGTGACGGCCGTCAAAAACCGGCGTGTTGGAGGTGGTGGCAGTGCAAATCACGTCCGCGCCGCGCACGGCCTCTTCGGGCGTGTCCACCACGCGCACGTTGGCCGGGATGGGGCCGTGTCCGGCCATTTCCGCCGCCAGGGTGATGGCTTGCTCGTGGGCCAGGCTAAAAATGCGCACTTCTTGAATAGGCCGCACCGTGCAGACCGCTTCCAACTGGGTGCGCGCCTGGACGCCGCTGCCAAAAATCGCGGCAACGGCCGTTTCCTCCCTGGCCAGCATGTCGGTGGCCGCGCCAGAAGCCGCGCCGGTGCGAATGGCCGTGAGGGCGCTGCCTTCCATGATGGCTAACGGCCGTCCCGTGGCCGCATCCAACGCCAACACCAGGCCATAAATCACCGGCTCGCCGCGCTGCACATTTTGCGGAAACACCGAGACAACCTTGACCGCCAGCGAGGGCGCGGCCTCGTCTGGCAGGTAGGCGGGCATGATCAGGGTGTTGCCCTGCTGTTCGGCCACGCCAACGTGAGAGCGCAGGGGCATGACGGCCTGCCCGGTGCTCACGCTGGCATAGGCGGCTTTCATCCCGTCAACAGCCTGGGCCATTGGCAGCGCCTGACGCACATCTTGGGCCGAAAATAGTCGAATTTTCATGAAACCTCCTTTACTCACAGCCGGGGCAAACGCCGCATGGGCGTCTCATTCACCGACCGTCCATACCAGTTCGGGCGGCCATGTCTGGCCATTGACCTGAGCCATCGACAGCCGATAGACGCCGATGGCTGAATCTGCGCCACAATCGCCGGTAGGCGAGCAGGTCAGGACGCCGGTTGCGCCGGAGAAAACGGCCGTCTGCTGCAGCGCTTCGCGCAAAGCCTGACGGCCAATCAACAAAGCGCCGCTGCGACCTTCCTGGGCCACGTTCCGCACGGCCGTTAGCAGCAGGTTGGCGGCGTCGTAAGCCTGCCCATAGACCTGTCCGTCCGGCGCAGAGCCAAAGCGTTCCCGCCATTCGGCCTGGAGCGCGGCGGCCTCTGGCCCCTGCACCACCGGGCCGACAAGGTACATGTTGTTGACGGCCGATGAGCCCACACCGACCGGAAAGCTGGGCACAAACAACCCGGCGCCGCCCAGCAGTGTCGTGGCGTTAAACCCGGTGATGCGCGACATGGTGTTGACGATCAGATTGCCTTCGGGCTCCAGCAGCGGCAGGTACAACACGTCTGGTGAACTGGACAGCGCCCCAACCAGCAGGTCGGACGTATCGGTCGCGCCGCTGGGAACGCTGCTCTGGAAGGTCACGAGGCCGCCAGACTGCCGAAAGGCGCGCACGAAGGCATCCATCAGGGCCTGGCCTTGCGGGGTGTCGGCAAAGATGACCGCCGCGGTCCGGGCGTCGAGGGATTGTAAGGCAAATTCGGCGGCGACCTGAGCCTGGCGGGTGTCGGGCAGCGCGGTGCGGAAATAGCCGGGCTGCCAGAGGCCACCCTCGGCGGGGGGAATGGTGAGGGAAACGGCCGTGTTGGCCGGCGAGATCATCACCAACCCGGCCTGGCTGACGATGGGCATGGCCGCTTCGGCCACGGCCGTGCAAATGGGGCCGACAATCCCTACCACGTTGGGCGTAACGGCCGTTAACGAAGTCATCTCTGCCTGGGCGCTGCTGGCCTGGCATACCGAATCGGCCGTCACCAATTCCAGCGGATGGTCTAATATCCCGCCGCTCTGCTGGCCAACGGCAATCTCGATGCCGCCCAACGCCTCCTCGCCCAGATATGCGGCCTCTCCAGACAGCGGCAGCAGTGCCGCCAACGGCACAGACTCGTTTTTCCCGATTTCAATACAACCCAGGGGATCGTCACAAACAAGGTCGTCACGCTGACAGGCTGTCAGAATAATGCCCAGGCCCAAAACCAGCGCCAACGCAAACTGGAAGGACAGTGCAGCAAAAGGGCACGGCCGTTGCTGGTTCATAACAGATCAGGGCGTAGCGCCTTCACGGGGTCGCCGGAAAACGGCGGCGGGAGCCTTCACCCTCTGACCTGTCGCCGCCGGCCATCTGGCTCATTCGATGCCCAGATACGCTTTTTGCACCATCGGGTTACGCTGCAATTCCCGCGCGGAATCGCTCAGCACAATCGCGCCCGTCTGGAGCACGTAGCCACGATGCGCCACTTGCAGCGCCATGTGGGCGTTTTGTTCCACCAGCAGCACGGTGGTGCCTGTCTTGTTGATTTCGGTGATGGTGTCAAAAATCGCCTCCACCAGCACGGGAGCCAACCCCATAGAAGGCTCGTCTAGCAGCAACAGGGTTGGGCGTGACATCATTGCCCGGCCCATGGCCAGCATTTGTTGCTCGCCGCCGCTCATCGTGCCGGCCAACTGCTTTTTGCGCTCCGCCAGGCGAGGGAATAGCTCATACACGCTTTTCAGATCGCTGGCGATGCCTTCCTTATCGGTGCGGTGGAAAGCGCCCATTTCCAAGTTTTCCAACACGGTGAGCTTGGCAAAGACACCGCGCCCTTCCGGCACCATCGCCACGCCCCGGCTGACCAACTCGTGGGCTTTGTGGCGGCTCAGGTCTTCGCCGCCCAGGGTGATCGCGCCTGGTTTGGGGGGTATCAACCCGCTGATCGAGCGCAGGGTGGTGGTTTTGCCGGCGCCATTCCCGCCAATCAGGGAAACTATTTCACCCTCCTCGACGTGGAGCGTAATGCCTTTGAGGGCGTGAATGTTGCCGTAGTAGGCGTGGAGATTGTTTACTTCGAGTAGTGCCATCTGGGCGACTCCTTTTCCCGGTTAGGCTGAAACGTCAATGGTCGCACTGGCCGCTGCCCCACGTCCGAGGTACGCCTCGATTACTTCTGGGTTGCTCTGAATGTCCGCGGGCAGGCCTTCAGCAATTTTCTTGCCGTAGTCGAGTACGGTGATGTGTTCCGATATGCCCATGACCACGCGCATATCATGCTCGATGAGCAAAATGGTGATGCCCAATTCGTCACGCAGCAGCTTGATAAACTCGGTTGTCTGGGCGGTTTCGCGGGGGTTCATGCCGGCGGTTGGTTCGTCTAGCAGCAAGAGTTTGGGCTTGCTGGCTAACGCGCGGGCTATTTCCAGGCGGCGTTGGTCACCGTAAGGCAGGTTGCGCGCCAGGTCGTCGCCTTTGCCGCGTAAACCGACAAAATCGAGCAAACGGTTGGCTTCCAGAACGGCCTCGCGCTCTTCTTTGACTGTAGCAGGGAGATGAAACAAGGCGCCAATCCAGTTGGAGTGCAGCTGCGGCTCCATGCCGGCCAGGATGTTTTCGATGGTGGACATGGAATTGAACAGGCGAATGTTTTGGTAAGTGCGCGAAATGCCCAGGCGGGCAATTTGATCGGGGGAGCGGCCTTTGATGGAACGGCCGTTAAACACAATATCCCCTTCATCAATGTTGTAGAACCCGGTAATACAGTTAAAAAAGGTAGTCTTACCCGCGCCATTGGGGCCAATAATGCTGACGATGGCGTTTTGCGGAATGCTAAACGTCAGGTCGCTGACGGCGACCAGGCCGCCAAATCGTTTTACAACTCGTGTGGTTTCCAGGATGTTTGTCATGGGGCTATCCTCTAAGCCAGCGAAGGCGTTTCTTCTGAATCATCCGGGGCATGTTCCAGCTCTGCTTCGTGTAATTCGCGGCGGCGAATAGGCGAGGGCCACAAGCCTTCCGGGCGCAGCAGCATCGTCACGATAAGCAGCGCACCGTAGAGCAGCAGGCGATACTCAGCAAATTCGCGCAGCAGCTCCGGCAGGCCTACCAACACCAGAGCGCCAACGACCACGCCCGGCAGGCTGCCCAACCCGCCAACGATGATCAGGCTTAACACGTTGATGGAAATGAGCAGGTTGAAGCTGTGCGGAAAAATCGAGCTGAGGCGGGAAGCAAAAATTGCTCCGGCCAATCCCGAAAAAGCCGCGCCAGTAGCAAAGGCCATGAGTTTGGCGCTGACCAGACGGATGCCCATCGCCTCGGCCACGTCTTCATCTTCACGCAGGGCCATCCAACGCCGCCCGATGCGCGCATCGCGGAAGCGCCAGGAGACAAAGACGGCCAGTAAGCAGCCGGCCAGGATCAGGTAATAAAAATGTTCTGGCTGCACAAAGACAAAGCCGAAGAGTTCAGGTTTGCCGATCTGCAAAATGCCTTGCGCGCCGCCGATATAGGGCTTGAGCAGGTCGGAAACGACCAGCACGCGGATAATTTCGCCGAAGCCCAGGGTGACGATGGCCAGATAGTCGCCGCGCATGCGCAGGACAGGCACGCCCAAGATGATGCCGGCCAGGGTGGCGGCTAACACGCTAAACGGCAAGGCGGCCCAAAAGGAAATGCCCGCAATGCCCAGGTCGCTCTGCGTGGTGAGCAGGCCCATGACGTAGGCGCCGATGGCGAAAAAGGCCACGTAGCCCAGGTCGAGCAGGCCGGCAAAGCCGACGACGATGTTCAGGCCGAGGCCCATGAGAACAAACGTCCCCACGATGTCGGCGACTTCGGTGAGGTAGGTGCCCATGATGACGGGCAAAATGAGAATGAAGACGACGAGTAGGCCAATGTTCAGGCGGCGAAGCCGGCTGGCGGTGGTGGGGGACATCACGGCGCGACGCTGGGCGGTAGCTTCTTTGCCGCGCGCGGTCCACCAGGCGTTGATGGCTACGGCGAGGACAAAAATGACCACGGCCGTTGCCGGCGTAATACCTTTAGCCCCAAACAGGAGGTTGAGCAAGCTGCGGGGGGTATACGGCCGTAAAATCAGCAGCAATATTTCCGACAGCAAACCAATGCCCAGCATCCAGAGCAGGCCATACAACAGTGGCTTCTGAATCCGCTCCGAAAGCAAATCGAAAGCCGCCCCAATCATGCCCAGCACGCCCATGATCCCCAGCAAGATCAGACTGCCAACCAGCGGCTCCTGGCCGAAGGTGAGTATTTCAATAAGGCTAGGGGTGACGTTGACAAAGGAATTGCGGATGTCGGGCCAGACGACGGTCAGGAGAATAAGGGCGATGGGCGGAACGGCCGTTAACAGACCGGCCACCAAGCCGCGCAAAATCGCCCCCAACGGCGTGACCCCTTCCCCCTTCTTCCAGGAAAAATAGCCGGAAATCAGCGCCGTGCTAAACAACAACAACTGCCCCAAAGTAAGCACCCCGGTGATAATGTCGCGCACGTCGAAAGTCTCGACCATGCCAATGGCGCTAACACTTAACGCCACCACACCGGTGATCAAACCAAGGCGTACCGCTTTACTAAAGTTACCAGATTGGGCCATGGCTCGCTCCTTTACGCCTTCTTCTCAGCTAATTTTTCGCCGATCAAACCCTGCGGGCGGAAAATCAACACCAACACCAGCATGGTAAAAGCAATCACGTCTTTTAACTGATGCGCGCCGGCAATCCCCAGCCCCTCCAGAAATAACGGCGGGCCAACGGCTTCAATAACGCCCAGGAGCAAACCACCGAGCGCCGCCCCCGGAATACTGCCAATGCCGCCAAACACTGCGGCCGTAAACGCCTTGATGCCCGGCACAAAACCCATGTAAAAATGCACCTGGCGAAAGACCAGACCCCACAGCACACCCGCGATGCCGGCCATAGCCGCGCCAATCGCAAACGTGATAGAGATCGTCCGATCGACGTTGATACCCATCAGGGCAGCCACGTCTTTATCTTCCGCCACGGCCCGGATGGCCTTGCCCGTTTTGGTGCGCTGAATGAAGAGATTGAGCAGTATCAGGGCGATCACGGTGGTCACCATCACAACCACCCGGGTGCGGAGGAATTCCAGGCCAAAAATGGTCCAACGGCCTTGCAGCGATTCCGGCACAGGGAAAGGAATCAGAGCCGAGCCAAACAGACCACGGAAGAAATATTGCCAGAAAAAGGAAGCGCCAATCGCCGTAATCAGGGGGACCAGCCGGGGGGCGCGGCGCAGCGGGCGGTAGGCAATGCGCTCTGTGAGTAAGGCGACGCTGATTGAGGTGATGATGGCAACGGCCGTGATCAGCAGCAAACTCACCAACGGCTGCGCGTCCAAAAACCCGGACGCACTCAAAAAAGTAGCAACGAGTACCGTCGATGTAATTGCCCCCGACATGAAAAATTCGCCGTGCGCGAAATTAATCATAAACAAAATGCCGTACACCATCGTATACCCGAGGGCTATCAGAGCATAAAGGCTGCCTTGCGACAACCCGGACACAAAAAAGTCGATCCAGGTTTCAAACGTATACTCGTTCCCTACACCCAAAAAGAGCTTTGCAACAGTACCATAAATCACGAGTACAATGATGACCGCCCGAAACACCCATAAAAAAACGCCTATGAAATCAATATCCTTGAATCGCTGGGACATATGCTCTTGCTCCATTGGGGTGCGGCTTACCGCCGAAGTTGTTGTGTTGTTATAAGGTACCTGTTGAACTTTGATAGAGATAGGCTCCGGGCATTGCCGGAGCCTATCCCTACGCTCATTTTCGCGGCTTACCTGTTTTATTCAAGCAAGCCATTTTTCAGTCTAGGGCCAAATACGGACAAACTCGCCATTTTGGACCTGGCTCACCGAAATCTTCGGGTCGGCGCAGTCACCATTTTCGTCGCAGGTGATCGTGCCGGTGATGCCTTCCATGCCAGAGGTGGCATATAAAGCATCACGGAGAGCCTGGCGGCCAATCAACAAGGTGCCATCAGGAGCTTCTTTGGCAACCTTTTCAATGGCCATCAAGACCATGTTGGTGGCGTCAAACGCATGGGCATGGAACGGAGCCGTGGGTTCCGTGCCGGCCTTTTCCAGGTAAGCAGGCAGGAAGGTGTCGGTGTAGAAAGCGTTGCTGAAGCTCAGGTCGGGACCAGAAGCGTACATGCCTTCAGATGTACCGACGGTATTCTCCAGGAAGCTCGGCGACTGGATGCCATCGGCGCCAGCCAGGACTACGCCAGACAGACCGTCGATGTCGGCAGCGGTATTGGTGATGAGCGAACCCAGGGGAATGAAGACCGGGTAGTAAAGGAATTCCGGACCGGCGGCGGCAACAGAGGTCAACAGCGGTTCGACATTGGTGGCGTCGGCCGCTTCCGCTTCAAAAGCAACGATTTCGCCGCCCAATTCTTTGAAGGAATCGGAGAACACGGTGGCCAGACCTTCGGTGTAGGGGTCGCCATCGTGAATGGCGGCGGCTTTGCGGATGCCCAGTTCATTGTAAGCAAACTCGGCCATAGCCGCGCCCTGAATCTTGTCGTTGTGGGCGGTGCGCAGGTAGCCAGCTTCGTGCAGGGCCGGATCGGTCAACGCCGGCGAGGTATTGGACGGGGAAACCATCACATAACCAGCGTCGGAGATGATCTTGGCCGCCGGGACGCCAGCGCCCGAGCAGCTTGTGCCGATCATGGCGACGATCTGCGGGTTGGAGACGATCTTCTGGGCAGATGTCTGCCCACCTTCGGCGCTGCAACCGTCGTCTTCCGGCTGGAGTTCAACCGGATGGCCCATGATGTCACCGTGCAGGTCGATAGCGATTTCCACACCGTACTGGGAGTCCAGGCCAAGTTCCGTGTTGGGGCCGGAAATGACGAGGGCCGAGGCCAGCATGATGGGATCGCCCGGGGCAACCTCAACGCAGCCGATGGCGTCGTCGCAGGTGGGGGCTTCGGCGGCAGGGGCTTCGGCAGCCGTTTCTGAGGTTTCGCTGGATTCGTTGGCTTCTGTGGCCGCCGGTTCGCTGGCTTCGCCGCCACCGCAGGCTACCAGGAACATGGCCAATAACAAGGATAACACTAACAAAAGAGTTGCTCGTTTCATGTTTTCTCCTCCTAACAGATTAACTATCATCTACACAACTCGTTGATGATGGGGTTTATAGAGCTTTACAAATCGACATTTCAGTGGGGGGACAGGTTGGGACGTGCAAGGAATTTTGTTTTGTTGGTCGACTCATCACCTCCTTGGCTATGGTACCTTAATACCAATGAAATTCTAGTGAATAATTGTTCCTTGTCAAACTGGAGTTTGACATGGCAGGAAACGGCCGTTATTGGATCACGGCCGTTCCCCCGGCAGCCACTGGCTCGCCTAGGCTTCCAGATCGTCAATATCGTCAATCTCATCCAGGTTTTCGACGAACTCGCTGGTGATCATGAAGATAACGCGCTCGGCCATGTTGATGGCACGATCGCCCATCCGCTCCAGATTGTGACCAATCCATAGCAAAAAGGTAGCCCGCCGGATGTAATCCGGATCTTCCTGCATTTGCTCCAAGGCGCCCAGGTATAACTTACGATAATATTTATCCAGTTTATCGTCACGGTGAATCACGTCATAGGCCAGGTCGGCGTTTCGTTCAACGTAGGCCCGCACGCTTTGCTCCACCATCTGGCTGGCGCGTTTGGCCATTTTGGGCAATTTAAAAAGGGTATCGATTGGCTCTTCGCCTTCCAGCCGAGAAACTAATTTGGCAATACCCGCAGCATGATCGCCAATACGCTCCAGTTCCACAGCCATATGAATCCCGGCAATAACCACCCGCAAATCGATGGCCATCGGCTGCTGCGTGGCCAGAATGCGCAGACTCTCCACTTCAATCTTAAAGCGCAGGCTGTTGATTTCCTGATCACCGACGACCACATCTTGAGCCAGCCGGACGTCGCGCCGCGCCAGGGCCGTGACGGACTGCTCGATAGCCGTTTCCACCAAACTACCCAGGCGGAGAATATCGGCGCGCAAATCATTTAATTCTCGTTCTAAAACGGCTCTTTGTTGTAATGTCATCGGAACACCTTACCTTTACCGAAGCTCGTCGATTAATCTGGTTCGATATTGACCATCAGGGTCCGCCAACGGCGCACCATGGCCGCAGGCGAAGAGGGTTGGCCCTTTTTCTAACAAACGCAAGGCGGATTGTCTGGCCGCGTTTTTGTCGGCGGTGATACGGGGCGGCGTGGATTGAAGACGGCCGTCGCGCGTATTGAGCGCATCGCCGGCGAACAAAAGCCCGGTCGTCACCCGAAACAATGAGTGGTGGTCCAGGGTGTGGCCGGGCGTGGCCAGCACTTCCAGGCCGCCCAACACCGGCAGCACGTCACCCGCCTGAAAGGATTGCAGGCTGGCCGCAGGCGCCGGTTTATACTTGAAGAACGCGTTGGAGAGGAATTGGATAAGCCGGGGCAGATGATCAGGGGAACGGCCGTTTTGCAGATAAACGGCCGTTTCGGCGCTGGCCCAAACAACCGCGCCGGTCGCCGCCTGAATAGCCGCCACGCTGCCCGCGTGGTCCAAATCGGCATGGGTAATGAGAATGTGCTTGAGATCAGCTGGCTGAAAACCCAAAGTGGAGATGGCCTGCATTACCATACCCTCGCTCTTGGGCATGCCGGTATCCACCAATGTTAACCCATCGGCCTCCACACCCAGGTACAAATTAACCGACTTGCCATCCAGCCAGTAAACGTCAGGCTGAATCTCCTTCATAAACCACCTCAGTCAAATGAACCGCTTTCTCGTCAAAGGCGCGGCGAACGGCGTCATACACGTCCTGGGGCAGCAGCTCCCGCTTCTGCTGGCGCAAAAAACCTTTCACTTTGGTGTAATGCATGGCCGGAATCCGTGATTCCTTCAGATCCAGCTCTGTTGCGCCTTTGGTCGTAAAGACAATCATCGCGCCAATCGGCACCTCTTCCACTTCCGGGGCATGTTGGCGAATGAAGTTGGCTAATCCCTCCACCATGCGCTCCACTTCCTGCGTCGGGTTACCAATCGGTTCCTGCCCCAAAAAGCGGCGTAAAAAACCGCCCTTTTGCTGCCATTTATCCCCCACCACACTGATTTTTCCGGTGTTTGGCCGGGGATTAAACACAATGATACCATGAGGCGTCAATAGGGTATGCGGCGCGGGCAGGAGAAAGTGGTACATACGGCCGTTCCTGGCCACCTTGCGCACCGCCTCATCCAACACCTGGTCTGGCCGGGGGCGGCGCACATACCGCTGCGTCAGGTAAATGCCCACCTGCGAAGCAATCCAGCCGACAAACAACGCCGTCAACTGCCACAAAAACACCCGCTGGAAATCCTGGGTCACAAAAGCCAGCGCCAGACCCACCAACAAAACGGCCATACCGCCATAACTGGCAATTTTCGCCAGCAAATTTAACCGGGCAATTCGTTTCTCGTCGCGCAGAATGATCATAAGAATCTACAATTTTGGCTGTGCCGACCCATGGCCATTGGCCTGGGCAGCATATTTCCCCAAGACCAGGCAGGCATTCTGCCCGCCCAGCCCAAATGAATTCGATAAAACGGTGCGCACATCCGCCGGGCGAGGCACATTCGGCACATAATCCAGATCACACTCCGGGTCCGGCGTTTCATAATTCCACGTCGGCGGAATGAGCGCCTGGGTCATTGTGTAGATGGAAAAAATAGCCTCTATCGCCCCGGTGCCGCCCATTGCATGGCCCATCATCGACTTGTTGCTGCTGATCGGAATCTCATAAGCCGGTTCGCCAAACAGATGCTTGATGGCCAGCGTTTCCGTCAGATCGTTCATCGGCGTCCCTGTGCCGTGGGCATTGATGTAGTTGATGTCATCGGGCTGCAGACCGGCATCTTCGATGGCCCAGCGCATGGCCCGCACCGCGCCCGCAGCGTCGGGGTCTTGGGCCGCCACATGAAACGCGTCCGACGAGGAAGCATGGCCCAGCAGCTCGGCATAAATTTTTGCGCCGCGTTCGACGGCTTTGTCCAATCGTTCCAGAACCAGCACGCCCGCGCCTTCGCTCAGCACAAACCCTTCACGGTTTTTATCGAAGGGTTTGCTGGCTTTTTCCGGTGCGTCGTTGAAACTGGTGGCCATCGCTCGCATGGCGGCAAAACCGGCCACGGCCGATTCGTGAATCAGCCCTTCCACGCCGCCGGTAATCACCATGTCGGCGGCCCCACGGCGGATAAATTCAGCCGCTTCGCCAATGGCCTGGGTGCCGGTGGCGCAGGCGGCCACCACGGTGCTGATCGGCCCCATGGCCTGGGCCAGCAGGCTGACGTGATGGCTGGGCATGTTGGCCAGAAACGCAGTCATAGCAAACGGGCTGACGCGGCTGAAGCCCTTGGTGCGCAAAACGGCCGTTTCCCGGTCGCCCACCTCAAACCCGCCAACGCCTGTGCCGATCAACGTGCCAGTCCGTTCCTGATCTGGCAGGCCATTGGCCAGGCCAGCGTCGGCCAGAGCCATCGTCGCCGCGCCAACGGCCAACTGCGACGCACGCGACATACGTCGCGCTTCTTTAAAGTTCATGTAATCGCCGGGATTAAATCCTTTTACCTCGCCGGCAATTTGCACCGGCAGGTGGCTGGCGTCGAACTGGGTGATTGGACCAACGCCAGAACGGCCGTTGATCAGATTGTCCCAACTTTCTTCCACCGAATTGCCCAGCGGGCTAAGCATCCCCAGGCCGGTCACAACGATTCGCGGTCGTCCGCGCGCATCGAGATAATTTGTCATAGCACTTCCTCAGAACGAGATGGAGTTGATTTGGCCGCCGCCAGGCCGGCGGCAATGGCCGCGACCACGTCGTGAGCCACCATGCGTCTGGCCTGGCCCACGGCTTGTTTGATGGCGTAGGCGTTGGAACGGCCGTGGCCGATGATCACCGGCCCATTGACGCCCAGTAATGGCGCGCCCCCCACTTCGTCAGGATTGAGCATCTGGCGCACTCGCCCGAACGCCGGTTTGGCCAGCAGCCCGCCAACGGCCGTTAGCGGCCCGGCCATCAGCTCATCGCGGATTGTGTCGGACATGTAGCTGGCGATGGCTTCGGCCGTTTTCATCATAATGTTGCCGGTAAACCCATCAGTCACCGCCACGTCGGCTGCGCCGCGCATAAATTCTTTCGGCTCGATGTTGCCCACGTAATTCAGCCCGCTGGCCGCCAGCAGGGGAATACTCTCTTTGATGAGCGTGTTGCCCTTGCCTTCTTCTTCGCCATTAGAAACCAGAGCGACGCGCGGATTCTGGATACCCAACACGCGCTCCACGTACAGGCTGCCCATCAGGCCAAACTGGAGCAAATAGTCCGGGCGGCAGTCGGCGTTGGCGCCATTGTCGATGAGTAACGGCCGTTCCTTCGTCGGGAAAATTACCCCCAGCGCCGGGCGCTTGACGCCGCGAATTCGCCCCAAACCACCCAGGATGGCCACCGCCAGCACCGCCCCGGTATTCCCCGCCGAAACAAAAGCGTCTGCTTCTCCGGCTTTAACCAGGCCCAAGCCAACGTGCAGCGACGAATTCGGCTTGCCTTTGACCACCTCGGACGGCTTATCGGTCATACTCACCGCCTGAGCAGCATGTTTGATTTCTAACGACAGGTTGGTTGTGTCTTGCTTCCCCAATTCGGCTTCAATCTGCGCCTGATCACCCACCAGGATAAGCGTGTCCCCAAACTCCCGCGCCGCCAGCACCGCCCCGGCAACGTCCGGGCCAGGATGGTTATCGCTGCCCATGGCGTCTACTACAATTCGCATACAATCCTTGTCCAGTTTAGGCCTAAAAATAGTTTGTGGATTCTATCGGCGGGCTACTTTTAAGTCAAACCGCGCCAAAAGCGGGTTGGTTGCCCTTCGTCTGCCGCCTAAGCGTCCTTCAACAGCCAATCGGGAAAATAGTGCTTGACAAAATTGTAGGCCCGGCTATCATATAGACATTCTTCTATATGTAAGGCATCTATGGATCCTGTTATTTTCGCCAAAGCGATTGCCGACGATACCCGGCAAAAAATTATGAGCCTGCTTTGCTGCCAATGGCTGTGCGTCACCGACGTGGTGGCGCAAATCGGCGACGTGACGCAGCCGACTGTGTCCCATCATCTGAGCGTTTTGCGCGAAGCCAACCTGGTTCACACAAAACGCGATGGAAAGCAAATATTTTATTCCCTGAACCAGGATGCGGTAGCGATGTGCTGCGGCACGCTGCTCTACAAATTTGCGCCGGAAAAGATGGAAGGCAACGCCATCGTCAGTTTGGCAGATATTGCCGTTGAACCCTGACATCTGGCTCTTTTTTTGGCCGGATGTATAGACAAACATCAATATGAGGTGTGTAAAATGAGTCAATTAAGCCCTGAAGAAATTCATGAAGAAGTCAAGGCCCACTACGGCCGTATCGCCGACGAGTTTAAATTAGAAGTAGCCGCCGCCTGCTGCAGCGCAGGCGACGCCGGCGCTTGCTGCGACGACGACCCATTCGGCAGCCTGTATCAGACCGACACGGCCTGGCTGCCGCCAGACGTTACCGGCCTGTCGTTGGGCTGCGGCGATCCCCTGGCGCTGGCCGAACTGTGGCCTGGACAAACCGTCCTGGACTTAGGCTCGGGCGGCGGCATTGACTGCTTCATGGCGGCCCGGCAGGTAGGCCCCGCCGGCCGGGTAATCGGCGTGGACATGACGGAGGCGATGCTGGCCAAAGCCCGGCGCAACCAGCAAACAGTGGGCTTGGAAAACGTGGAATTCCGCCTGGGACAAATCGAGGCGCTGCCGTTGGACACGGGCACGGTGGACGTGATCATATCCAACTGTGTGATCAATCTTAGTCCGGACAAAACGGCCGTTTTCCGCGAAGCCTTCCGCGTGCTCAAACCGGGCGGCCGCCTGGCCGTCTCCGACGTGGTAACTCTGGGACAGTTTAGCCCTGAACAACGCGCCGACATGGCCGGCTGGGCCGGCTGCGTCACCGGCGCTGAAGACGTGGCCGCTTACGTGGCGGCCATGCGGGCGGCCGGGTTTACCGCCATTTCTGTGCGCGATAAAAACCAGCCGGCCAACGAACTGGCTGCCTCGGCTACGCAGAGCGGCCCGGCCCAGGTATTTAGCGCCCGGATTACGGCCGTTAAGCCGCCGCTGTCCTGAAATTCACCGAAAGATCAAGAGGAATGTCTATGACCGATGCAAAAGTGTACTTTGCCGAAGTGGCCGCCGAGTGGGACGCCCTTCGCACTGGTTTTTTTACGGAGCAGATGCGTGACGCCGCCATTGCCCAGGCGGATTTACCGGAAACGGCCGTGGTGGCCGATGTCGGCACCGGCACCGGCTTTGTGTTGCAGGGCCTCGTCGGCAAAGCGGCGGCCCTGGTGGGCTTCGACGAAAGCGAAGCGATGCTGGCCGTGGCCCGGCGCAACCTGGCCGCTCATCCCCACGTCGATCTACGTCTGGCGGAGGGACAAAATCTGCCGGCCGCCAGCCACAGCTTCGACGCCGTGTTTGCCAACATGTACCTGCACCACGCCCCGGACCCCTTCGCGGCCATTCAAGAAATGGCCCGCATCCTGAAACCCGGCGGCAAGCTAATCATCACCGATTTGGACACCCACACGCAAACCTGGATGCGCGAGGCCATGGCCGACCGCTGGTTGGGGTTTGCCCGCGAGGATTTGAGAGCGTGGTACGAAGCCGCCGGTTTGACGGCCGTAACCATCGACTGCGCCGCCGGAACCTGCGACTGCACCGCGCCTGGCGGCAACGACATTGCCCTATCCATTTTCGTGGCTATCGGCCAGAAACCGGCGGATGGCAAAAAGGATGTGGCATGAGCCGCGCGATTACGCCGTCACGCCCAGCCAAGTTGACCAAAGCGCAAATTGTTCAGGAATACACCCGGCGGGCCGGCGGCTATGATTTTTGGGGCAGACTGACCGAATCGCGGGCGCAAACGCGCTGCCTGGAACTGGCGAATGTGCGCAACGGGGAAATCGTTTTGGAGGTGGCCGTCGGCACGGGCCTCACCTTTTGCCGTTTGCTGCAGCAAAACCCCGTTGGCTGGACCGCAGGCATCGATCTGACGGCGGCGATGCTGCAGGAAGCGCACAGCAAGGCGGCTGCCGCGGGAACCCGGCGCTACAATCTGGCCTTAGGCGACGCCTACGCCCTAAGCTACGCCGCTGAATCTTTCGATCTGCTGGTGAACACTTACATGTTCGACCTGCTGCCGGAGGCTGATTTTCCGCACGTTTTGGGGGAATTTTGGCGCGTGTTGCGGCCTGACGGCCGTCTGGCGCTCATCAATTTTGCTGTGGGGCGGCGCTGGTATCAGCACTTCTGGGATTTTCTCTCCCGGCGCAGCGCCACGTCGCTGGCCGGCTGCCGCCGGGTATCCATGCTGGCGCCTGTGCAGGCAGCCGGCTTCACCGTCGTCCAGGCTGAATTCATCAGCCAGAACACCTTTCCTTCGGAGGTGATTTTGGCGGTGAAGCAGAAGGGGTAACGGCCGTGCCGCCCGCAACCAAAACGGCAAGGGCATTTCTCAGCCCTTGCCGTTCACCAATTCAATCTGGCTTGCACCACAGACAGACTAGAACGGAATGTCGTCCTCTTCCTGCGCGGGAGCTCCGCTGTACTCCTCACCGCCGCCGCTGTAGCCACCATCGTCCGCCCGGCTGCTCAGGAAGCGCACCGTATCGGCCACGACCTCAAAATTAGCGCCAATGGTGCCATCCTGCCGCGTCCACAAACGTGGTCCGCCGGTATTGGGATCGGGCTTGATGCGGCCCTCCACCAGCACCTTGCTGCCCTTGGTCAGGTATTGGTTGACCGTTTCCGCCTGGCGCCGCCAGACTTCGATCCGGAACCAGGTTGTTTCGTCATGCTGCTGCCCATCCTGGCCGGTCCAGCGCCGAGAAGAGGCTACACTGAAGTTGGTAACGGCCGTGCCATCTGGCATGTACCGCATTTCCGGATCACGACCCAAATTGCCGACAATGATGATCTTTTGATACATTGAACTCTCTCCTTAAGTTGTAAAACTGAACTTTAAAAAGCGTCGAAACGCGGTAAAAAATGATAGCATGGTTTATGGTTTCACCGCAACCGGGTCGTACCGTTTCAACGCCCAGCCAACAAACTCAATTCTGCCTACATTGTAGCACACATGTTCTGTTTTGACAATTTTTGCCACAACCAATTCCAGAGAAAAAAGGGGCACAACCTGGAGAAGTTGTGCCCCTGTCAAATAAATCGAGCCGTTGTTCAGTGCTTTGTTTTGGCCTGGAAAGCTATACCCAGCCCCGGAGCCGCACTGCCTCGGCGACCCGGTTCACGGCTACCAGGTAAGCAGCAACGCGCGTGCCCACTTTCTTGGCTTGCGCCATGTCATGGACCGCCAGGAAGGCGGTGGTGATCTTTTTATCCAGGCGATCATTCACCATGCTCTCATCCCAATAAAACTGATACGCATTTTGGACCATCTCGAAATATGAGACGATCACCCCGCCCGCATTGCACAGGAAATCCGGGATGGTGTAAATGCCCTTGTCGTCCAGGATTCTGTCGGCTTCGGGCGTCGTGGGGCCGTTGGCCAATTCGGCTACGATTTTGGCCTTGACCCGGTCTGCATTCTGGCCGGTTAGCTGGTTTTCGATGGCGGCCGGGATAAGAATGTCAACGTCCAACTCCAGCAGTTCATGGTTGGTAATTTTCTCTGTCCCGGGACAATCGATCACTTTGCCGGTTTGCTGTACGTGCTTTACCACGTCATCGGGATTGAGGCCGTGCTCATTGTAGATGCCGCCAAATTCATCACTGACGGCGACCACTTTCAGGCCAAACAGATCGTGCGCCAGGCGATGGGCAAAGCCGCCGACGTTGCCGTAGCCCTGGATGGCGCAGGTTGCGCCTGCCAGATTCAGGCCGCGCAGCCGGGCCGCTTCGCGGATGGTGAACATGCCGCCCATGGCCGTGGCCGGGCCGCGCCCGGCGGAGCCGCCCAACGGCAATGGCTTACCGGTGATCACGCCTGGCTCGTGGTGACCGGTCAGAATTTCATATTCGTCCAACATCCAGGCCATGATCTGGGGGTTGGTGTATACGTCGGGCGCCGGCGAATCTTTGGTCAGGCCGACGTAACGGGAAAGGGCGCGCATGTAGCCACGGCTGAGGCGCTCTAATTCATCGGGCTGCATCTCGCGCGGGTTGCAGATGACGCCGCCTTTGCCGCCACCGAGGGGGATGTCGGAAACGGCCGTTTTCCAGGTCATCCAGGCCGCCAAGGCGCGCACCGTGTCGATGGTCTCGCGCGGATGGAAGCGAATGCCACCCTTCGCCGGACCGCGCGCGTCATTGTACTGCACGCGAAAACCCTGAAAGATCTCCGTGTGGCCGTCGTTCATTTTTACCGGAATGGTAAAATGAAACTCACGCATCGGCTGCCGCAAAAAAGCATGCATATCCGGGTCTAGTTGTAAAACTTCCGCAGCGCCATCTAATTGGGCTTGCGCTATTGCAAACGGGTTCAAATTCTCTGTCATGGGAATGTTCAAACTCCTGATGGGAAAATTTTGTGGTTTCGATCTCGCACTTTCAACGAACAAGACAACCTCAGCCATCAGTGGGCGAGGATATTCCCAAGTGTCGACAATTCTGTGGCGTCTGTCAAGTGAAAGGTGTCTGCAACCAGGAATAAAACAGGGGTGCCAAGTGTCATATTCTGGCCGGCCTGGCACATGACTTGTGTCATGAGACATGCGTCATGCGGGTAATCGGCGGTTATTTTGGCCGATAGGCGATGCATTTAGTACCGCCGATTACCCGGCGTTTTGCTTTTGGCACGCCCTGCGTGTCTGTGTCCGGCAAAACGACCATCACGGGAGGCTGACGTGATGCATGACGGTTAGGGTGAAGTAAGGATTAGACCCAGCCCCGCAAACGAACAGCCTGAGCCACCCGATCTACGGCCACCAGGTAAGCGGCAACGCGGTTGTTGACCTTCTTTGTTTCGGCCATGTGATAGACGGCGTGGAAAGCATCGGTCATTTTATGGTCCAAACGTTCATGGACCATTGGGGCCGACCAGTAGTATTGGTAGGCGTTTTGCACCATCTCGAAATAAGAAACGGTGACGCCGCCGGCGTTGCACAAAAAGTCGGGCATGACATACACGCCATTGTTGTACAAGATTTCGTCGGCGTCTGGCGTGGTGGGGCCATTGGCCAGCTCGGCGGTCATTTTGGCTTTGATGTTGGCCGCATTGCGGGCGGTGATGACGTTTTCTAGCGCCGCCGGGGCCAGGACGACCACTTCTAGCTCTAGCAGCTCTTCGTTGGTGACGCTTTGCGCGCCGGGGAAGCCGATGACGGAGCCCGTTTCGGCTTTGTGGGCTTTGACGGCCGTTGACGGCAGCCCATCCCAGTTCAATATACCGCCGCGCGAATCACTGACGGCAACCACTTTCATGCCAAGTAAATCTTCCGCCAACGAGTGATAGAAGGAACCGGCATTGCCATAGCCTTGAACGGCGCAAGTGGCCCCGGCCAGTTCGATGCCCAACATTTTGGCTGCTTCGCGGGTCACATAAATGCCGCCGCGCGCAGTGGCGTCGTCGCGCCCGGCCGAGCCGCCCAGGGGCAGCGGTTTACCTGTGATCACACCCGGTTCACGGTGGCCGACAAGCATGTCGTATTCGTCCATCATCCAGGCCATGATCTGCGGGTTGGTGTAAACGTCTGGGGCGGGCACGTCTTTGGTGATGCCCACGTAACGGGAAATGCAGCGCATGTAGCCGCGGCTGAGCCGCTCCAATTCACCCGGCGACAATTCACGCGGATCGCACACTACGCCGCCTTTGCCGCCACCGAGGGGAATGTCCACAACGGCCGTTTTCCAGGTCATCCAGGCGGCCAGGGCGCGCACGGTATCAATGGTTTCTTCCCAATGGAACCGCAGCCCCCCTTTGGCCGGGCCACGGGCGTCATTGTACTGCACCCGATAGCCGTGGAAGACGCGGGTACGGCCGTCATCCATCCTCACCGGAATCGTAAAATGAAACTCACGCATGGGCTCGCGCAAAAAAGCATGCATGTCGGGATCCAACTGCAAAATGCGGGCAGCTTCGTCCAATTGCGCCTGGGCGATAGCAAACGGGTTCAGATTTTCGCTCATGGGTTAAGCTCCTTTTGTGACTTTGAAACTGAAATGCTGGCTACGATGCTGGTTTGATTGGGTTCCGCTCTAAATGAGCAGACAGAATAAAGGCATTGTACAAAATTCAACTTCGAGCCGTATACTGACAAATGTCATTATCGCTTCCCAATCCACAACCGCTCTGGTAAACTTCTGCAAAATGTCCGTTTTCACCGAAGGAAGTCTATGACTCAACAACTCATCCCAGCATTCATGGTTAGCAGCGGCATCGCCTCCCTGGCATATTGGCGACAATCTTTATCCAGGTCTGGGGTCGTGGGTGCATTACTCGTTGGCACACTGACTTTTGGACTTGGCGGCTGGTTTTGGGGACTGTTATTAGGCATTTTTTTTATCAGCTCCAGCCTGCTCTCGCACTTTAAGGAAAGCGAAAAACGGCAGGCAGCCGAAAAATTCGAAAAAGGCCACCGGCGCGATTTTGGCCAGGCCATGGCCAATGGCGGGCTGGGGGCGCTCATCGCTCTGGCAAACGCCCTCATTCCATCTCCGGCGTGGTACTACTTGTTCACAGGAGTGATGGCCACCGTCACTGCCGACACCTGGGCCACCGAATTGGGCACGCTGAGCCAATCTCCGCCGCGTTTGATTACCACCGGGAAACCGGTAGAGGTGGGGACATCTGGCGGGGTGTCGTTGTTGGGCACGGCCGTTTCCATGGTGGGCGGTCTGATCATCGGGTTGGCCGCCGGGCTGCTCGGGCGGCGCAAACCCGTCTGGCAGCTCACCCTCATCGGCGCGTTCAGCGGGCTGGCCGGCTCGCTGTTCGACAGCCTGCTGGGGGCGACCGTGCAGCAAATTTATTACTGCGACCAATGCCAGAAGGACACTGAACGCAAGCTGCATCGCTGCGGCCAGGAAACACGGCCGATTCGCGGTTATGCCTGGTTAAACAACGACGTCGTCAATTTGTTGGCCTCGGTAGTCGGCGGACTAACGGCCGTCGCCCTCTGGTTTTTCTTCCGTTCCCGTAAAAAGGCATGAAAAAAGAGCGAAGCCCTCTAGGTTTCTCGCTGCGCCACATCCTCAAGGCCAGCAATCGAGCCATCACCCGGCTGGCATGGGCGCCAGACGGCCGTTTCCTGGCCTCTGCTTCCTACGACCAATCCGTCCACCTGTGGGACGTAGAAACGGGCAAAGAAATGCGCGAGATTGTCGGCTACAGCGGCTCGGTGTTTACCGTGGCCGTCACGCCAGACAACCGGCAAATCATCTCCGCCTCCAAAAATTCGCTCAAGGTTTGGGACGTGGCCGGGAGCGGCCGCCCGCAAACGTTGCGCGGGCATCAGGACTATGTTTATGCGGTAGCCATTGCGCCGGATGGCCAGACGGCCGTTTCCGGCGCCTATGACCAGACATTAAAATTTTGGGACCTGAACAACCAGGCGGAGATCGCTTCTTTGCGCGGGCACACCGGCCGTATTGCCAGCCTGGCCGTCACGCCAGACGGCCGTCTGGTTTTTTCCGGCGCGGCCGATGGGCTGATCATGGCCTGGGACCTGGCGGCGCACAGCCCGCTGCGCACTCTGTCTGGCCACAAAGGGGAAGTTTTGTCCCTGGCGGTCAGCAGTGATGGCCGCCTGCTGGCGTCCGGCAGCCAGGATGGGACCATCCGCCTCTGGCAGCCGGAGAGCGGCGACCTGGTTCACGTTTTAGCGGAACACACCGGGCCGGTCACGGCCGTTTCCTTTGCCGCCAATGATCAATTTATGGCCAGCAAATCAGCCGACAACACGGTGCGCCTCTGGCGCTGCGCCGACTGGCAGACCGTCGCCATTTTAGACGAGCCGCACTCGTCGTTTGCCTTTGCCGGGCTGGCTTTTCAGCTAAACGGCAATCTGCTGGCCACCTTGGGCGACAAGGACACGATCATCCGTATTTGGGCGCTGGATTTTGCCGCCTGGCAGACATAAAAAAGATTGGACCAGTCAGGGCGATTGGTCCAATCCAAAATCCGCACGACCGAAATTTCTTAATCGCGTTTGCTAGACCAACGGCCGTATTTTCCCAACACCAGACCCGTTACTAAAAACAGCGGCATCACCATCAGGGTCGCGCACAAGCCGGTGCTTGTCGTAGATTGTGCCGGCGCTTCCGGGCTGGCGACGTCGGGCACGGCCGTGTCCGGTAGAGCTTCCTCGGGTAAAACGTCGGTGGGCAAAACGGCCGTGTCCACCCCTTCACCCTCAGCCACGATCTCATACGCCTGGTCCCCGGCCACCACCAACACCCGCGGTCCAATGGCCAGGTATTGGCCCAATTCCGGCATAGCCGCCAGCAAATCAAAGTAAGCCTGACTGGCAAAGCCTATCGACTGCGGCGTCGTCCGTTCGGGATCATAAGCTGTGTCCAGCCATACCCCGTCGCGCAAGACAAACGTCTTGCTGCCCACGACCTTCACCTGCCCCGCGGTATCGGCTACCACTTCGCCCGGCGCGCCGGTGGCGCTGGGCGACATGGTGGGCAGCGCCATAGGCGCTTCGGCGGCGGCCATGTCAGCGGCGGCGGCGGCTTCCTCAACCACGCCTTCCGTCACCACCCGTGTTACTTCCACTGCATCTTCGGCAATATTTTGCCGCCCAGTCTGGGTGAATATGTCGTCCTCTTCGATCAGGTAGCTGGTGTAGGGGGTGATGATGCCGTAGCGGATGGACAGGTTCACCACACTTTGCACCAGTTCTGGCTCTTCGCCGCGCAGGCGGATTTCGCGCAGCAGGTGGCCGATGGCCCGCGTCGCCCACAGGCGCGGGATGAACTCATCGCCGCCCTGCACCCGGAACAGGTTGTCTTCGTAGGTGTATACCTGCGGTTGGCCGTTGACTGTGCCGCGCAGGGTGATGGTTGCCGGGCCGCCTTCACGGTAGCGTCCGGCCAGGACCAACTGCGTGCCGGCAAACAGGTCGGGCAGGGTATCCGGATACATTTGCTCCACGACCACGCCGCCAAAATCCAGGCTAATGTCGGCCAGGACCGGCGTGCTGACTTTGGCGTAGAAGCTGCTCACTTCTTCGTCGATGGCTTGAAACGGCCGTACATACGTCGTTGTGCCGCGATGATTTTCCGCCAGAGCGTCCAGCAGGTTGGGGTCCACGTCGTCGCCCACGCCAAAAGCAAAAATGCGGGCGTTAGCCGGCATCGCCTGCGCTACCGAGTCCAGCAGCAGCGGCGTCTCCACGATCCCCTCCGTCGCCAGCCCATCCGTCAGAAAAATAATCGTCGTAGGGCGCTGCGGGTCCACCATATTGGCCGCTTCCAGCAGCGCCTGACTGATGTTCGTGCCGCCCAGGGCTTCCAGGCTGTTGATGAACGCCTGGTAATTGCCCGGCTGAACGGCCGTCACCAAATCCGGCTGGTAGGCGCGCACCCCGGTGCTAAAGGGCACAATGTTAAAACGGTCGCCGGGCTTCAGGTGGTCGATGACGTAGCTGGCCGCTTGCTGCGCCTGCTGAATTTTTTCGCCTTCCATGCTGCCGGATGTATCCAGCACCAGAATCACGTCTTTGGCAATCACTTCTGTCGCTTCCACGCTGGGAGCTACCAGCAGCAAGAAGAACCCATCCTCGCCGGCTTCTTTGTAACTGAGCAAATTCAGGCCGATGTCTTCCGGAGTGACTGTGTAATACAACTCAAAGTCCTGGTCGGCGACAACGTCACTGTCTTCGTAGCCCACCACCGCCCGGAAATCCCCCTCGCGGCTGACGGCCACAGAATGGCTGGGCGAGTAAATGGCACGAATGGCCTCGTTGCTGCGCACGTCCACGCGGATACTCTGGTTATCCAGCGGCGCGTTGGTATACAGCTTGGTCGACTGTGGGAAAACGTAGTGGACCACGCCGCTGTCCGCCGGCAGAACCTGGGTGTACTCAATTTCGATACGCCGTTCGTCGCGGGGCGGGATGGGGAAGACGTTGGCCTGTACAGCCTGCGTTCCGACATATTCCAGCAGGGCTGGGTCGCGCAGTTGGCGCACGATGTTATCGTAGATCTGGCGGGCTTCGTCGCGCTCCAGGATTTTGGCCTCAATAGGCTGGCCGTCTACCCACATGGTGAGCTGGCTGATGGCCGCGCCTTCGGGCAGGGGGAAGAGATACGTGCCTTCCAGCAGCCAATCGTTGT